>Ga0073936_10001733_pt1 | contig 33389 bp, 22 predicted proteins | sample AliMusrvi5mmetaG_FD_87041 | JGI IMG/M metagenome (GOLD analysis project Ga0073936, IMG submission 87041) | Freshwater lake bacterial and archeal communities from Alinen Mustajarvi, Finland, to study Microbial Dark Matter (Phase II) - Alinen... | ecosystem: Environmental > Aquatic > Freshwater >...
GGTCGATGTTGCGCCTGAGATGTTCGTGAAATTTGCGCCGCCATTCGTGCTGAGCTGCCACTGGACAGTTGGCGTCGGATTGCCGGAGGCTGCCGCGGTGAAGCTCACGTTGGAACCACCTGAGATCGACTGGCTGACCGGGTTGGTCGTTACAGCCGGGGCGAAGTTGACGGTCATGGTTGCCGCGGTTGTTGTCGCCGATCCCGAGGCATTGGTGAACACCGCACGGAACTTAGTGCCGTTCTGGCCTGATGCCACATTGGGGACCGTCAGCGTGGTGTTTGTTGCGCCGGCCACATTCTGGAACGTCGCGCCGCCATCGCTACTGAACTGCCATTGAACGGTGGGAGTAGGCGTGCCTGATGCGGCAGCGGTGAACGTTGCGGTTTGTCCCGCATTTACCGTCGAGTCGACCGGATTCGTAGTGATGACCGGGCCCGTACCGTTATTTGTCAGTGAGAAGTTAACCGTGGTGAGGGCCGACGCGGTGGCGGCCACGATGTAAGGTCCGCCCACCGTGCTATTTGCCGTGAATGCACCACCAGCTATGCCCGAAGTGTTCGTCAGGAAAGTAGCGGTTGGTGAGCCGTTGGAGAAGAGACCCGATGGGCCCGTGCCAGGAGCTGTGAATGTGATACTCACGCCGGAAACCGGGTTATTGTGAGCGTCCTTCACCGTGACTGCCGGAGCCACCGCGAACGGTGTGTTGATCGCGGTGGATTGCGGCGTCGTGCCCGCATTGGCGCTCATCTGCGTTGGCGCGCCGGCTGCGTTGGTGATGGACAGATTAACGGTAGTCAATCCCGAGGAACTGACTGCGATCGAGTAGGGACCGCCGGCAACAAAATCGGCCGTGTATGCGCCACTGGTGGCGACGCCGGACGCGTCTGTCACGACAGTAATCGTGTTCGTCGCGTTGGAGAACGTTCCTGACGGGCTTGATGCCGGTGCGGTAAATGTCACGCTCAGGCCAGCGACTGGATTGCTGAGGGCATCTTTCACTGTCACGGCCGGGGAGACTGCCACGGCAGCGCCAACGGTGACGGTTTGCGGAGTGGTGCCCGCGTTGGCTGTCATGGTGGTTGCCGCGCCGGCCGTGTTTGTCAGCGAGAAGTTGACGGTTGTCAGGCCAGACGAAGCAGCGGTCATGTTGTAGCCACCTGCTATTGCGTTGGCCGTGAAGGGCGCCGCGGCGACACCCAAGGCGCCGGTAAGCACATTTGTTGTAGTTGTATTGTTGCTGAACTTGCCGGAAGCGCCTGCGCCCGGAGCTGTAAATGTCACGGTAACTCCGGAGACCGGATTGTTAAATGCATCCCTAACCGTCACAGCCGGAGGAGTTGCGAACACTGTGTTGACCGTGGCTGTCTGCGGCGTGGTGCCGCTGTTTACCGCCATCTGCGTAGCCGGGCCGGCAATATTGGTCTCCGAGAAGTTGTTGGTCACCGAGCCTGCCGTAGCGGAGATCTGGTAAGCGGCGCCGGCGATGGTATTTGCCGTGTACGTTCCAGGGGCTGCTACACCGGAACCGTTGGTCGCCACTGTCTTCGTATTTGTGGCGCCGGCGAAAGTGCCGCTGGGGCCGGAGGCCGGTGCTGTAAAGGTGACGTTGACGCCGACGATGGGAACGCCGCCTGCGTCGAGCACCTGTGCCGTCAGTGCTACCGGGAATGCCGTGTTGACCTGCACCGTCTGGTTGATGCCACCGAGTACGAGGCTGGCCGGAGTTTGAACGACCGTTACCGAATCCGATGCAGATGCGGCATTGCCCAAGTTGGTATGGGTGAGGTCCCCGCCGCCGAAGGCTCTGGCGGTATTGGTGACGGATACCGCTGAGTTGGCTGGAACATTGACCACGACTATGATCGAATCAAACAGACCACCGCCGCCTGCGACGACTGACGTGGTGGTGCAGGTCAGCGCAGTTGAGATCGAACTATTGCAATTCCAGCTGCCGGAAGTTGTTATTGACTGAATGGTGTAGCCGGAGGGCATTGCATCGGTTACGGTTACGGTTGAACCATCGGTGGCGCCCGCGGCGGTAGCCGAGGCGTTGGTCAGTTGCAACTTCCAGGTCGCGGTGGACCCTTGCGTGAAGGTGCCGGTATGCGTCTTGGCGAGAGACAGAATGGGAGCCGGGTCAATCGTGATGCTGTCGGATGCGAAAGTCCCGGCGGTCATACCCGCGCCGGAGTAGGTAAAGCCGCTCACGATCACCGAGCCGGAGGCATTGGCCGCGACGTTCACCGGAATGGTCAGCAACTGATAGCTGGAGTTCTGGGCGATCGCGTTGAGATTGGTGCAGGTGACCTGCGTTGTAGTGTTAGCGGTGCAGTTCCAGGGCGTGCCTGTGGGAACGGTGCCGAGAGTCAAGCCGGCCGGCAGCGTGCCGGTTACCGTCATGGCATGGGCAACTGCCTGGTCAGGGTCTCCCGTGGAGCCTGCTCCGTTGTTGAGCAGTGAGAAGGTCACACTGCCGGTGCCGCCCTGCCGCATGTGATTCGCAGGCGCCGGGCCAACGTGCGCGGTGGTACCGCTGCCCGTTACAGCTGTCGGGATGATATTCACGCACCAGTTGGTTGCGCCACCGGCCGCCGCCTGGTTGACGGTCTGGTTGAAGTACAAGCTCCAGGTTCCGTTGGGATTCGAGTTTTGGTAGGCGCTGGCGAATGTGGCTGAGCCGCCGCTGGCTGCCCTCTGGAAGGTGCCGGGGAGCGTAAAGAACGGGCTCGCCGTATATGTAGGAAGAGTGCTGTAACTTGCGGGGCCACTGCTCGGACCTGGAGGAATGGTTGCCGATGCCAAGGGAGACGCATCGGTGAAGGTGGTGTTCTGAGGGCCAAAGGCATTGATGCCGCCGGCATTAGTGAAGAAATCGAGAGTCTGGGCCGAGGTTGGAGCACTTGCTCCATTCGGGCCAACCAACAGCGATTGCAGATTTACCGGCCGGACGTGGTTGAAGCCATTCAACGTCAGGGTGAGGCTGCTGACATGACCGGGCAGGTTCGTAACGGCGATGTTGGTAGGATTCGGACCGGCTGGACCGAAGTCGTTCACGGCGATGGTTCCCTTGGGGATGGTGATGCCTGCGCTATTGCAATAGGTCCAGGTGGCGCCGCTTAGGGTAGGCGTGCTGGTTGCATTGTCGATCCGGATCGTAACCGTGCCAAAGCTGTCGTTGAAGGTGTTGATTGTATCGTGATAGCTGGCGGTGATGGTGTGGTCGCCTTCCAACAGAGTGGAGGTAGAGATCGTGGCCACACCATTCACGACATTCGCGACTCCGGAGTTGGGCGCGCCGGTCAGCGGCACGCCATTCTCGGTGAAGGTCACGGTGCCTTGGTTGGGGGTGGGGCTGCTGGCCACTGTAGCGGTGAACGAAACGCTCGCGCCGAGCGCAGCGTTCGGATTCGCCGAAGATGTCACCGTGGTAGTGGTGGGATGCCCCGTCGCCGGGGTAATGGTGATGCACCAACCGCCGGTCATGGATGCGGGAACTGTCGGTCCGCTCTGGTTATAGAAGTACAGCGACCACGCGCCGTGCGCGGGTGCGCCATTGAATGCCTGAAGAAACGACTTTGTGCCGGCTGGCTGGGCTAACGAAAAGGTGGTGGGGGCTTGTGGCGCCGGGGCGGGTGGATTGGGAAGGAAGGTATCTGTACCATTGTTGGCTTCGGTAGGGCCGTAGGTGCCGGGGCCGAAATTGGATTGGGTCGGGATTGCCGGGGAGCCGTCCTGAATAATGTAGTTGCCAATGCTTCCGGCCGCCACATTTGAAAAGAAATCGAAGGCATGGGTGCCATCGGGAGCGACCAGCAGCATGCTCAAGCCAACCGCGGGCGCTGTGAGGCCTTTCAACTGCAGCGAGACGGTGGAAACGGAGTTGGTGATATCTGTATTGACGGTGTCGCCAACGAAAATGACCGAAGGGTAGGGGACTGTGCTGGTGTAGTTGTTATTAGAGGTGCCTGCTCCGTTGATGGCTCCGCTGTTGCAGTAGGTGTTTGTGGAAACGGTTGGGGAGTGATTTTGGGCGAAGACGTTTGCCGTGCCAGTGCTTGAAATGAAGGTGGAGTCGCCACTGTAAACAGCGGTCAGCACATGCAGGCCTTCCGCGGACAGCGTGGTTGAACAGGTTGCGGTGGAGCCTGAAATCGCGGCCGGGTTGCCTCCCGCGCAGGTCAGATTTGTGGCGCCGTCCTTAAACGTGACCGTGCCGGTGGCGCCGGAGGTGACCGTGGCGGTAAGGACTTCGGTGGAGTTTGCGCCCGAAGTGTAGACGGTGGGAGAGGCTGCCGTCAAGGTCGTTGTTGACGGAGTGGAAGCGCCGGAATAGGTAATTTTCAAATCAAAAGAGGTGAAACGGACATCCGCCCCCTCCCCCAACAAATTGCCCGCGTCGTCCGCCAGATAGAGATTCCATGTGCCGTTTACTGGCGAACCGGTGAAGGCCGAGGACATTCCTGCGCCGGGACTCGACAGCGGCGCGGCGAGTGTGATCGTGCCTGGTCCCGTTGGAGTGTACACAGGGCTGGCTTCGCCGTCCCTCGCTGTGGCGGCGTTGCTGTTGGTTGGCGCCCACGTCAAGCCTGCTGGACTCCAGGTATTGGGATGGAGTGGCATTACGGTGCCGCCGTCGGCAATGGAGAAGCTGGCGTTGTTGGTGGCAGATCCAGCACTGCCGATGGCGCGCATCACCTGGAGGTTTTTCTTGGCGGGTCCAGGGCCTTCAAGAACAATCCCCACGTCTCTGGAAGAGCCGCAAAGCGAGCAGCCTGTTCCGCTTAAAACGGTGTATCCATTAATCGTCAAAGTGACGTCTTTCACAGTCGCGCCGGTTGGCGCTCCGGACACGGAAAGGGTCGCAGGATAGGGGGTGGCATGGGCGGTCCCCGACCCAGCCGGCAAGCCGGAGGCGACCGTTACCGCAGCCCCTGCTCCGCCGGTGCACGTTATGATGTTTCCAGATGGCGCTCCGCATCCCCCGAATGCGGCTGTACTCGCCGCGAAAAACATAATTCCGCTAATAAGACGCATTTACTTCACTTCCTCCGAAAATCCGATCCAGACAGCTTGCATTCACCCGATTTGCATCAGCAAGTTTATCATGCAATTGGCACTAATTTTGCGAAATGCCCAATAATGGTGCTAGAGTGGCAGTCCGCATGTTGGCAGAGGCAGTCCACCAAAAATAGAGCCCTTGAGTTTTGGTTGGGTTTGGTCGAACGATGCATATTGCCAGACTCAGCCTTGGGAGCCACGCCAGTTGAACTCCACGCTGAGCCGCTGTCATATCCAGGGTCACCCTTCCTGAACTCATTCGCACGATTGCATTGACAACTTGACAAGTTCCCGAAGTTTACCACAGAAATTCCAAAATGAGCCCTAAATTTTTTCATCGGACCAACTGCCTATCCCCATCAGCGAAAGGCCTTAATCCTCGCCATGTGATGGGCCACTATCGGCTACAACTAACAGATTGCAAAGAGGATCCGTTTAGAGTCTTGCAAGTGTTCCTGTTTAGTGCTAAATTTGACCGAGTCGGGGGACGATTCCGGGTGTGAGGAGGGGTGATCCATGAGTCAGCCGTATGTTGGCGAGTGCCGGTTGGTGGGGTTTAGTTTCCAAGTCAATGGCTGGAACTACTGCAACGGAGCAACCATCTCGATTGCTCAGAACGATACACTTTTCGCTTTAATCGGAACCACTTACGGCGGCGATGGACAGCAGACTTTTCAATTGCCGGACCTGCGAGGCAGAGTGCCCATTCACCAGGGACCAGGGTTTGTGATCGGCCAGAGGAGCGGCTTGGAGTCGGTGACCCTGACCTCGAATCAGATGCCGCAGCACAACCATCAGGCACTAGCCTCCGGTGTGGCGGGTTCCTCCAACCTGGTAGCCGGTAATCTGCCGGCGAGCAACAGCCATACTCCATGTTATGTCAGCCCGGCCAGCGCGGATAGCGGCTTCTCCGCTTCGATGGTTGGCAGCGCCGGCGGCAATCAGCCGCATGAGAACATGCAGCCGTATCTGGTAATGAATTGGATCATATCGCTATACGGTGTCTTCCCTTCGCAGAATTGAGTTTCACCGCTAAGCATCAGACAAGGAGCATTGATCATGGGAACCCCTTATTTGTGTGAGACGAGGCTGATCTCCTGGAACTACGCGCCCAAGGGTTGGTCATTCTGCAATGGCCAGACTCTGGCGATCAACCAGAATCAGGCCTCATTTTCGCTGCTGGGTACGATGTATGGCGGGAATGGCCAAACCACATTCCAGCTCCCTAATTTGCAGGGCCGCACTCCGATTCACTTCGGAAACGGGTTCACGCAAGGCCAGGTTGGCGGTGAGACGACTCACACGCTGTCTGCTTCAGAGATGCCGCAGCACACTCATGCTGTTTCCGGAGTGAATGCACAGGCCAACAGCAACAATCCGGCGGGTCATCTGTTGGCTGACACCGGGCAGGGAATAACGGTCTACGGCAATGCTGCGCCAACCACATTGGCGCCAGGCACGGTGACCAATGCAGGGGGCTCTCAGCCGCATGAGAACGAACAGCCCTATCTTGTGATGAATTGGATCATTGCGTTACAGGGGATTTTCCCCAGCCGGAATTGAGCTCCGCCCAGCGGGCAAGCGAAGCAAAGGAGATATTACGATGGCAGATCAATTCGTAGGTGAAGTACGGTGTGTCGGCTTCAATTTTCCGCCCGCCCAATGGGCTTACTGCAACGGACAGATAATGGCTATCTCGCAGAACACCGCTCTGTTCTCGCTATTGGGCACTTTCTATGGGGGCGACGGCAAGTCGACTTTCGGTCTACCTAATCTGCAGGGCAATGTCGCGATTGCGCAAGGGCAAGGGCCCGGGCTGAGTGATCGCTTTATCGGCGAGACGAGCGGTTCGCAAACAGTGACTCTGCTGCAGACGGAGATGCCGCAGCACTCTCACACCTACATGGCTGACGTTGGAGACGGGCCGGCCGCCAATGCGGATGCGAGCGCGACTGCGATGTATTCCAATGGCCCTACGATATACTCGACGGCCACTTCGCCACTTACTTCTCTTTCAGGCAGTGCGCTTGCGTTGGCGGGCAGCGGTCAGCCTCACAACAACATGATGCCGTACCTGATCATGAATTTTGTGATTGCGTTGACTGGGATTTTTCCGTCGCGAGCTTAGCCTTGACATGTCAACGTTAGCCGTTCGCCCTGCACTGCCCCAGGACGAGATATTCCTATATGAGCTCTACCGCGACATTCGCGGCCCGGAGTTCGCGCTGGCTCCCATCACCGCCGAACAGCGCGAGCATCTGCTGCGGTTGCAGTTCCGTGGACAGATCACTTCCTACACGGCTGCGTATCCGAACTCCTGCTATCACGTCGTACTGCTGGACGGCAAAGCATGCGGACGACTGTGGGTTGCGCCTGGCCCTCGCAACTTTCAACTGGTGGACATCGCGCTGCATCCCAGCGTGCAGAAGAAGGGCGTGGGCACGGTGCTGATACAGCGGCTGCAGCAGGAAGCGCAGCGGCTCAAGTTGCCTATCACCAGCATGGTGGACCGGTTTAATCCCGGGTCGCTTCGCTTTCACCAACGGCTGGGCTTCCACATTGTCCGCGAAGACCAGATGAATTACTACATGGAGTGGACGCCCGCGCCGATTGTCAGCTAAGCAGTTGTTGCAGGTTCCTGCGCCGCGATGATGTTGCTTGCCCAGCCTGCCAACGCGGGGCGCAGTTGCTCCTGCATGGAAGCGATGGATTCAAAAGAGATCACCTGAACGCCGGAGAGCTCAGCCAACTCCTTGCGAAAACCTAAAATCTCCGGATCGGTTTCGCGCGGCGCGGCTTTGAGCAGCACGATCACTTCCTGCATGGGGAGTGCTCCGTCGCTGCGTCCGTCGTAAGCCAGATAGAACATCTTGCGCGACAGGTTTCTTGGCCCCCAGTCATCCTGGAAAATCTGGATGTAGTAGCGGCACTGGCGGATGTTATCGGCGACCGCGGCGCGATACTGATCGAGGGCGCCCTCCTGCGGAAGTCCTACCGATACCAGCAGTACTTTAGACGGCATCGCCAGCCGCTCATTTGTTTCGCCAATAACAGCGCGGCAGGCCTCTCGCTCCGCTTCCAGGTCGCCGGGCGCGGAAATATAGACGCGGTGCATATCGAATCCGTGGACGAGCATAGTTGGTAGGCCAAGCTTACCCCAAGGCGATCGTTTTTTGCAAGAACTTTGCGAACTTGCGCCAAACGCAAGAGCCTTAGAGCTTCATCGGGACTAGGTGAAGATTTACATTACTTTTTCATTAACAAAACGGAGAAATCTGGTTATACTGACAAGACACGTATGCGATCACTAACAGGCAAGGTTTCCCGGCGCGCTCTGTTTGATAAGGGGCTGCGCACGTTTGCACTGGCCGAAGCCGGAGCGATGCTTGGGGTAAAAGGAATCGCCGCGAATTCCTCCATTGACCGTGCGGTGGTGAGCGTGTATCTCAATGGCGGCAGTGACGGGAACAACATGGTTGTCCCGATGGGCCAGTACGGCGCCTATGCGGCCGCGCGGCCGAAACTGGCAGTGGACGAACGGCAACTGCTGACGTCGCGGCCCGCTTCGCAGATCGATGGCCTTGGTTTTCACCCGGCACTTGCGGAATTGAAGAATCTGTTCGACATGCGCGCACTGAGTGTGGTCGCCAATGTCGGGCATCGCCGCATTGCCGCGATGCCCGCAGTGGCCGCCGGTTCAGCGCCGCAGACCGCGGCTGCCGATTCTTTTCTGCGGGAACAGGACCCCGAACTGAATTTCGTTCCTCCCGGTGGCCGTATCCCGGCATGGACGAGCTCCCTGGCTGGGGATGCGGTGCAGTGGCGGGCCAGTGTGTTTACGGGCTTTCCGAAGGGCGGCAGCCTTACCGGAAATGACATTACCGAGTCCGGGATGACGATGATGTCGAACCTGATTCATCCGGCTCAGGGTGCGCAGCGCGAAGAGTTCATCAAGCAACTGAAGGCCGAGCTGATCAACGGCATGAACGACGTGCGTGCTGCGTTCCCAAGAACCGGCCTGGGCCTGGAACTGCTGCAGGTGGCAGGCATGCTGCGCGTCGCACACAAATTTAACATTACGCGTCCCGTATTTCAGGTGACGCACTCGGGCTATTCGCATGTCCAGACGCGCAGTGTGGATATGGACCGGCTGTTCAGCGAACTGAGCACCGCGATGGCGGCATTCTATGCGGCAACGGCAGAGACTGGCATGGCGAGCCGTGTGACGACCTACACGACGTCAGAATGCGGCCGCTCCCTGGCGCAAAACCAGAAGGGCGGGGCTGAGCCAGGCTGGGGCAATCACTATTTCGTCATGGGCGGTTCTGTGCTTGGCGGAGACGTCTATGGGCAATTCCCTTCGTTCGTGTTGGGCGGTGTGGACGACGCAAGCCGCAACGGCGTGTGGCGCCCCACAACGGCATCCGACGAATACAGCGCTGTGTTTGCGCGCTGGATGGGGCTGCGCGTGCATGAACGGGAACAGATGCGCCACCAGGTAACCGGCCAGCGCCTTTCCAATCTCAACTTCCTGACGGCGTGACCGCGCCAGCATTTACACTCATTTCCGGCATAAGGTAATATTCCTTCTCGAAAAGTCTTGCACCCTTTTGAAAAGGGTGATAGATTTACCAAGTTGGTTGTAGTACTTGGATCAATTCTCGGAGGAATGATTGATAATGGCAGATCCTTTTATTGGTGAGTGCAGGCTGGTGGGATTCAATTTTGCACCGGTCGATTGGAACATCTGTGACGGGAGTCTTCAGCAGATTTCTCAATACGATACGCTGTTCACGCTGATTGGCACCACCTATGGCGGCGACGGTCAGCAGACCTTTGCGCTGCCAGACCTGCGGGGCCGCGTCCCCGTCCACCGGGGCGGCAAGTATGTCATTGGAGCTGTGGGTGGTGCGGAGACCGTGACGCTTGACCGCAACACCATGCCGCCGCATACTCATTCCGTGGCTGCATCTCCAGCCGCCGGGACGGCGAATCTTCCGGCCCGGAATCTCCTGGCCGCAAATGCCAATGTGAAATGCTATCTCAATGCCTCGGCAGTGGATACCGCTATGGCCCCAGCTGCTATCAGTTCCTCCGGCGGGAGCCTGGCGCATGAGAATATGCAGCCGTTTCTTGCCATGAACTGGGTTATTTCTCTTTATGGCATTTTCCCGGCCCAGCAGTGAACCGATTGAGCTAGTTACAGATTCAGGAGGAAATTCATAGATGTCAGATTCATTTATCGGCGAACTCAAATTGGTCTCCTTTCCATTTGCGCCCAAGTTCTGGCTGGAGTGCGATGGCCAGATATTGGCCATCAGAGCGAATGCGGCGCTGTTCTCCCTGCTGGGAACGACCTACGGCGGAGACGGTATCAACTCGTTTGCCTTGCCGGATTTACAGGGACGCGTAGCGCTTCATTTCGGGGCAGGCCATTCGCAGGGCGAGAAGGGGGGCGAGATTCTGCACACCCTTACCGGAGCGGAGTCTCCTTCGCACAGCCACTATCTGAATGCCGTGAACGCCGCCGCCAGCCTCGGCAATCCTGGAGCGGCGCTGTTCGCGAATACTTCAGGCAATGCTACCGTTTATGGGGCGTCGAATACCCCCACCACGCTGCAACCGGCCTCGGTCTCTACCGTAGGTGGAGGACAGGGGCATGTCAACGAACAACCCTACCTGGCGATGAACTGGATCATCTGCACGGCCGGTCTCTTCCCAAGCCGCAACTAATCGAACAGGAGCCACAATCAATGTCTAATCAATTCCTTGGAGAAGTACGCTGCGTTGGCTTCAACTATGCGCCCTACCAATGGGCTGAGTGCGACGGCCAAATCCTCCCGATAACAGCCTATTCGGCCTTGTTCTCGCTTCTTGGCAATTACTACGGAGGCGATGGCAAGTTCAATTTCGGGCTGCCCGATCTACAAGGGAAAACTGCGATCGGCTATGGGCAAGGGAAAGGGTTATCCAATCGCGCGATCGGCGAAGCTGGGGGAGCCCAGACGGTTACCCTGCAAGGCAACCAGCTGCCCCAGCATAATCACAACTTCATGGCTGATCTTGGCGACGGTCCAGCGGACACGGTCGCACCCAGCCCTTCCGCCGTGATTTCGGTGCTGCAATCCGGAAGCGTCTATTCCAACGCCAGTTCGCCACTGGTGCAAATGGCTCCAAACGCGCTGCTTCCTTACGGATCCAGTCAACCTCATAACAACATGATGCCGTATTTAACGCTGAATTTTGTTATCGCGCTGACTGGCCTCTTTCCTCAACGCAACTAGTCAAGCGTTTCTCCGGCTTAAAACAACAAAGGCCCGTTCCTTTCGAGGACGGGCCTTTATTGCGTGTGTACGGGATGTCCGCAGCGTTAGTCTGAAATCTCGATGCTCGGTGTTTTCTTGGCGCGGGCGTCTCCGACGGCTGCGATCACCGCACTGGTCAATTCCTTGAAGATGTCAGTCGTGAGGGATACAGGCCTGCCGCCATCTCCGCCCTGGCGTACCGTGGGATCGAGCGGCAGTTCCCCGAGGAACGGGACTTCCATCTGCGCTGCCGTGCGCTTGCCGCCGCCTTCGCCGAAGACGTCGATGCGTTCTTTCGATTGCGGGGCGATGAGGTAGCTCATGTTCTCCACGATGCCCAGGATGGGCACGCGAACCTGCTTGAACATGTTGACGGCCTTGCGGGCGTCTTCGAGTGAAACGTCGGAGGGCGTGGTAACAACGATTGCGCCGGTGAGCGGCGCGGTCTGGATCAGCGAAAGCTGTACGTCGCCGGTGCCGGGAGGCAGATCGATCAACAGGTAGTCGAGGTCGCCCCATTCCACGCTGCGCAGAAACTGCTGGATCACGCTGTGCAGCATTGGTCCGCGCCACACCAGCGGCTTGTCGCCGGGATTCATGAAGCCCATCGACATGAGCTTTACGCCGTGTCCAAAGAGGGGTTGGATGCGCTCGGCGATGGCATGCGGCTGGTCCTGAATGCCCATCATCAGCGGCACGTTGGGGCCATAGACGTCGGCGTCCATCAGGCCGACCTTGTGGCCGAGTTGCGCCAGCGAGATGGCCAGATTGACGGAGACAGTGGTCTTACCCACGCCGCCCTTGCCGGAACCGATTGCGATCAAATTGTGGACGCCGGGAATTGGTTGCTTCGGCGCGTCTGCAGGATTATTGGGACCCATTTCTCCTAGTTTAGCAGTTGCATGGGGCAACTCCCACCGTCAGGCCAGCGCCAGGTTGGCATAGGCGCGTAGTTCGAAGCTGGAGAACTCCTTGCGCCAGAGTTTGGGAAAGGCCGCGGCGGCGATCATGGCGGCGTTGTCGGTGGATAGTCCGCGGGTTGGGAAGAAGACCGGGTAGGGCAATCCGCCGGTCTGTGCGGCGCGCCGAAGGCCCAGGTTGCAGGCGACTCCGCCACTGATGATCAGCGCCCTGGCATCGGACTCTTCGGCGAGGATGCGGACACGGCGCATCAGCTCTTCGATGACGTGGTTCTGAAAGCTTGCAAGAAGGTCAAGCGTTGCCTGCGGTGTGTGGGCGAGCCAGTCTTCGAGTTTCGGATCTTTGAGCGCGCGGCGGGCGTCGATTTCGGCCTGCATGTTCTGCGCCTCGGCCCAGCGCAGGACGGCAGTCTTGGTGCCGCTGAAACTGAAGTCGAGCGGATTGCCACTCATCTTGGCGAACGTGAACTTGACGGCTGCGGGGTTGCCGTATGGCGCAAGCAGATCGACGACAGGTCCGCCGGGCCAGCCGAAGCCGAGTAGCTTGGCGACTTTGTCGAAGGCCTCGCCAGCGGCATCGTCGCGGGTCTTGCCGAGGAGTTTGTAGGTGTAGTCGTGCGAGGCGTGATAGATGTGTGTGTGGCCGCCGCTGACCACTAGCGCCAGGGCAGGGAACTCGATCGATTCGCCCGCTTCGAGGATCACCGAGTGGATGTGGCCTTCGATGTGATTGACGCCGATCAGCGGGATGTTGCGCGCGAAGCAGAGCGCCTTTGCGTAGGTCATGCCGACCAATAGCGAGCCGACCAGGCCGGGTCCGTGGGTGACGGCGATGGCATCGAGATCTTCAAGTTTGGTTGCGGCGCGGTCGAGCGCTTCGGTGACGACCGGTACGATGGCCCGCATATGTTCGCGCGAAGCGAGTTCGGGAACCACGCCTCCATACATTCCATGCGTGGAAAACTGCGAGGCGATCACGCTGGAGAGCACGCGCGAGCCGTCTTCGACGACCGCCGCGGCTGTTTCATCACACGAACTTTCTATACCCAAAATGCGCAAGTTGATATCCTGGAAAATTGCTACTCTCTGACTTCCATTATGACCTGCCTGAGGAGTTGATCGCCCAGGCTCCACTGGCGGATCGCGCTGGGGCGCGGATGCTTGTGGTCGATCGCGCGACGGGCACGTGGCGTGATGCGGCGTTTCGCGACTTCCCCACTTATGCCGGCACAGGCGACTGTCTGGTGTTCAACGATTCGAAGGTGATTCCGTCGCGGCTGTTCGGGCATCGTTCGGGGCGGACCGGGCGCATCGAGGTGTTTCTGGTGCGGCCGCTGTCCGCCGATGCGCGGACCTGGGAGGCACTGGTGAAGCCGGGGCGCAAGGCTCCGGTGGGCGAGCGCATTGAGTTCGATGAGGGCGTTGCGGTGGAGGTGATGGCGCGCGGAGAGTATGGCGAGCGCACCATCCGGTTCACGATGGAGGGCGATGTGTACGAGGCGATCGAGCGGATTGGGCATATTCCTTTGCCGCCTTATATCCATCGTGACGATTCGATCGCGGACCGCGACCGGTACCAGACGGTGTTTGCGAGCGAGCGAGGATCGGTGGCGGCGCCCACTGCCGGACTGCACTTCACGCAGGAGGTTATGGAGCAGTGCCGGGCGGCTGGTGCGGAGACGGCGCGCGTGACGTTGCACGTGGGACTGGGAACGTTTCAACCGATCCGCGAAGAGGTTGTGGAGCAGAATCACCTGCACTCGGAGCGGATTCAGATCACGGCTGAAAATGCCGCGAAGATTGCCGCGGCGCGCCGGGTTGTGGCCGTGGGGACGACCAGTGTGCGGACGTTAGAGACGGGGCGTGACAGCGGCGAGACGGATATCTTCATCTATCCAGGGTTTCAGTTTCAGCGGGTGGGCGCGATGTTGACGAACTTCCACCTGCCGCAATCGAGCCTGTTTATTCTGGTGTGTGCGTTTGCCGGGACGGAGTTGGCGAAGGCGGCGTACCGGCATGCGGTGGAGCAGCGGTACCGGTTCTTTTCCTATGGGGATTGTATGTTGATTCTGTGAGGTGCTTGTGTCTGAGGCGCGAATCCTGGTGGTCAGCCCCTGGCGTCCAAGGCAGAGAAGAGCTCTTCCAGGTTGACAGACAGGTCTCCCGCCTGAAGCGTGAGGTTGGCGCGCATAGGTTCGGAGTGAGCGTGGTATTCCCATGCGGTCCGTTTGACAGGGTCGATAACCCAGCAGAACGGAACGCCCCAAGAGTGATACTCTTCGCACTTGCTTAGGGTTGCTCCGAGGCGATCCTCGGGCGATAGAATCTCGCAGCAGAGTTGCATCGGGCTGGTTGGGTACGGGCCATCGAAATCCGGGCCGACAGACACGTTTGGCACGAGGTATTTCGAGGGAGAGATGCGTACTGTCAGTTCGGGGAGGGCGTTGGCCCCCTGGCCATAAAGAAGCATCATCAAAGCGCGCTGGATTAATGCATGAAACCTTGTGGGCATTGCCTTGGGAGAGACCACGCCATCACGGTATTCGCAGTACGGTTTCTCCGTTAAGCGGAGATAATCTTCCACGGGCATGAGGAGTGCGGTGCTCATGCCAATATTCTACGCCAAATGATTATCCTGCGATGCCTTCGAAAAATTTCCAGGACTCACTGGCGCATCTTTCCCACCGGTAGTCTTGCGCCTTGCGCTTACCGTTTGCTCCCAACTCGCGACGCAGCGATTCGGAGTCGAGCAACCGCTCCAACGCGGCGCGGATCTCGGCGGCACTTTTCGGGTCGACGTGCAGCGCTCCGTTCCCGGTGATCTCCGGCAGGCACGAGGTGTTCGACGTCAGCACCGGCACGCCGCAGGCCATCGCCTGGGCTGCTGGAAATCCGAAACCTTCGTACAGTGACGGATAAGCGAAGACAGTTGCGTGATAAGTGAGCGAGGGAAGGTCCTGCTCCGGCACATAGCCGAGGCATCGCGCGTGCTTTGCGACGCGAGCCAGCGTTTCCGGCGCGGCCCAGCCTACGGGGCCGGCGATGACCAGATCGACCTCCTCGCGCATACGCAGATGGTCCCAGGCTTCGAGCAGGCGGTCGAGGTTCTTTCTCGGTTCGAGCGTGCCGACGAAGAGGACGTAAGGCTTGGTGAGTTTGTATTTCGGGCGCACGTCGATTGCGGGAGATTCGAAGAACTGCGGTGCAACGCCGGAGTGTATCGTGGTAACCGTCTCCGGTTTCAAGCCCAGCATTTCGATGGCATCGCGGCGAGTGTTTTCACTGACGGCTATCAACCCATCGGCGCGTTTCAGCGTTCTTTCGGCGAAGCTCATGTCGGCTTGCACGTTGGCAGGCGTGTGGAATTCGGGCATGGTCCAACAGGTCATGTCGTGCAGGGTTGCCGTCAAGGCGACGCCTTTGACGGGCGTGCGGATCTGGTTCGTCGCATGAAAAATGTCTGCGCGCCGGGCGAGCAGGTTCAAAGGTATGCCGCTGATGAGATTCGAAAAATAAAGGAAGGCGAGGCGTGGAACTGTCGCTATGGAGGAGATGGTGGAGGCCTCGTGCGTGAGTCCGCCTAGGTCGCCGATCAGCGGAAATGCTTCGGCGCGATTGGCTCCGGCGCTGCGCTGGAGCGCGTCAATCCAGAAGTAGAGATAGTTCTTTACTCCGGCACTTCGCAGCAGGAGAGGGGTGGCATCAATCGCGACGTGCATGGAATATAATCATTAAACGTCTATGTTAACCCGAGTCCGGCTAATATATGCATTCTGCCTGACTGCAACCGCTCTCAGCGCTGCTGAGACGGCTGTCTCCTTCACCAAAGACATCAAACCTATCTTAGAGACACGCTGCCTGAAATGCCACGGGCCGGCGATGCAACTGGCGAAGCTAGACCTGCGTTCGCGTGAAGCCGCACTGCGCGGCGGCGAGAAGGGGCCGAGCATTGTTCCTGGCAAGCCGGAGCAGAGCCTGCTCTACAAACGCTGCGCGGGACTTGACAAACCGGCCATGCCGATGGACGGGAAACTCTCCGCTGCTGAGGTGGACCTGCTGAAGCGTTGGATCGAACAGGACGCAAAGTGGGACGAGAGGATCGAAGGCACATCAGTGGATGTCTCGGCGCTCGAGGATATGAAGATCCCCGATTCGGCGAGGCAGTATTGGGCCTTCCAGAAGCCGGTGCGAACGAAGGTTCCTGTGACCGGTGCAGAGCATCCAGTGGACGCGTTTCTGCGGAAGACGCTAGTCGAACGCGGACTGAAGCAGGCTCCGCACGCATCGAAAGAGACCATGGTGCGGCGTGCCTACCTGGATCTGATCGGCTTGCCTCCCACGCCGGAAGAGACGCGTGCTTATCTGAATGACAAGTCGCCGCGTGCCTGGGAGAACCTGATCGAGAAACTGCTGGCTTCACCGCACTATGGGGAACGCTGGGGGCGGCACTGGTTGGATGTGGCGCGCTATGCCGATTCCAATGGCTACGAACACGACTTCGACCGGCCCAACGCGTGGCGCTATCGGGACTACGTGGTGCAGTCGTTCAACCGGGACACTCCATACAACATCTTTCTCGCCGAGCAGATCGCCGGCGACGAGTTGGATTGGGTGACCGAGGATACGTTGATCGCCACGGCGTTTCTGCGCAACTATGCGAAGGTCGGATTCCGCGAGAAGGACAATCCGCAGTTTCGCTTCGATTATCTGGATGACATGATCGCCACCCTCGGGCGCGGTGTGATGGCGATGACCGTGCAATGCGCGCGGTGCCACAATCACAAGTTCGATCCGATTCCGCAGAAGGATTACTACAAGATTCAGGCTGCACTCTTTGGTTATGTAGAAGTGGATCATCCGCTGGTGCCGCGCGAGCAGGCCGAGCGCTACAGGCGTGCCGTGGATGCGGTGGAGGCGAAGCTTTCGCCGCTGCGCGATCAGATCCGCGCAATGGAGCGGCCCTATAGAGATGTCCTGCTGAAACAGAAGTACAAAAAGTTCCCTGAGAATATTCAGGAGGCGATCAACACTCCTGAAGAGAAACGCACGCCCGGGCAGGTGCTGCTTGCGAATCAGATCATCCGCACTGTTTCGGTTTCGTCCGCTGAGATCGGCCGCATCATGAAGCCGGAGGAACTGACGCTGCGGAGTAAGCTGAGTGCTGAAATTGCGGCAGTCGAGAAGACGCGACCCAAGCCGGTGCCGGTCGCGATGGGCATCACGGATGGCGACTACCGTTTCACGCCAGATGGTGCGGGCGACGAACCTGCGCCGGGCAAAGGCGTGCAACAGAAACCAAGCGAGGGAAGCTTTCTGCACACGGGGACGGGGGAGTACAAGGTGCCGCCATCCTACTTCCTTCACCACGGTGATGTGAATAGTCCGGGGTCCGTGATGCGGCCGGGCTTCCTGACGGTCGCGACTTATGGCAATCCAGCAGTGGCCAATCCACCGGCCTCGGGACATACCTCCGGGCGGCGGCGGGCATTGGCGGAGTGGTTGGGCTCCACGGAGAATCCGCTAACGGCGCGTGTGATTGTGAATCGGCTCTGGCATCATCACTTCGGGCAGGGCATTGTTGCGACGCTCGATAACTTCGGCAAGATGGGGGAACTGCCTACCCATCCCGAACTTCTGGACTGGCTGGCGGTGGAGTTCATGCAGCGCGGATGGAGCATCAAACAGATGCACCGTTTGCTGATGACCAGTGAGGCGTACCAGATGTCGTCGCAGTTCTCCGATGAGGGCAATCTGGCGAAGGACGCTGCCAATCAGTATCTGTGGCGGTTCCGCCAGCAGAGGCTGGAAGCGGAGATTGTGCGCGATAACGTGCTGGCCGTTGCCGGATCGTTGAACGCGAAGGTCGGCGGGCCATCGGTGTTTCCGGTTGTGCCTGAAGAGGTGCTGGCGAGCATGCTGAAGGGGATCTGGAAACGGCAGGCGGAGGGCCCGGAGACCTGGCGCAGAAGCATCTATGTGTACCGGAAACGCGGTCTGCCGTTTCCGTTCTTCGAAGTGTTTGACTTGCCCGATCAGAATCTGACCTGCGGGCGGCGCAATGTTTCCACCGTGCCGACGCAAGCGCTGACGCTATTGAACAATGACTTCATCAACTCGCACGCGAAGCGTTTTGCCGCGCGGGTGAAAGGGCTGTCGACCGATAAACAGGAGCAGGTCACGCTGGCTTACCAGTTGGCGCTTTCGCGCACGCCTTCCGACGATGAGCGGAAGTTGGGGTTGCAGTTTCTGGAATCGAACACGCTGGAAGACTTTTCGAACGTGCTGTTTAATCTGAGTGAGTTTGTCTATATCCGATGAGATACATCAAGTCCAGACGCGATTTTCTCTTTGAGGCCGGCGGTGGGCTGGGAGGCCTGGCGCTCGGCTCCCTGTTGCATGGCGAACAGAGCGGCGGCCAGCGGCCTCACTTCGCGCCCCATGCAAAGGCCGTGATTTCGCTGTTCATGAGCGGCGGTGTGAGCCAGATGGATACCTTCGATCCGAAGCCCGCGCTGCGCAAGTATGCCGGGCAGCCACTTTCGGGCAAGGGCGATGTAGTGGTGCGGCAGGGGCACCCTGGTCCGCTGATGCCCACTCCGTTCGAGTTCAAACACCATGGGCAATCTGGGTTGGAGATTTCAGAGTTGTTCCCGCATGTGGCAACCTGTGCGGATGACCTGGCGGTGATTCGCAGCGTGGTGGGCAAGTCGAACGATCACGTGATGGCAGGGTATGAACTGGCGACGGGCATGGTGCGGATGGGCAGCCCGAGCGTTGGCGCATGGGTGACCTACGGACTCGGCTCCGAAAATCACAACCTGCCATCGTACGTTGTGATCTATGATGCGCGCGGAGGGCCATTTGGCGGGCCTTCCAACTGGACTGCGGGCTACATGCCGGCGGCGTACCAGGGTACGGTGTTTCGCGCTAGCGGCGATCCGATCGTGGATTTGAAGCCTTCCGGCGGAGTGACGCTGGAGCAGCAGCGGGCGCGCCTGGATCTGCTGGCCAAGTTGAATGCGATTGATCTCGAAAAGAATCCGGCCAACTCAGAACTGGCGGCGCGTATCTCATCGTACGAACTGGCGTATCGGATGCAGGGTGCAGCGCCGGAGGCTGTCGACATCAATCGCGAGTCCGCGGCGACCCGCAAAATGTATGGCCTGGATGAGGAGATCACTTCTCCGTTCGGGCGGCAGTGCCTGATCGCCCGTAGGCTGGTGGAGCACGGTGTGCGGTTCATTCAGCTGTATCATGGCGGGCTGGGAAATCAGAATACAGATACGTGGGACGCGCATGAAAATGTGCACAAGAACCACACGCAGCATGCGGCGGAGACCGATCTGCCAGTAGCGGGGCTGTTGAAGGACTTGAAGGCGCGGGGGCTGCTCGATTCGACGCTGGTGGTGTGGCAGAGCGAGTTTGGGCGCATGCCGATTTCGCAGCGCGGCCTGGGGCGCGATCACAATCCCGGCACCATGTCGATCTGGATGTCAGGTGCGAAGATCCGCGGCGGGCAGACCATCGGGGCCAGCGATGAGTTCGGCTACAAGGCCGCGGAGCAGCCGGTGATGGTGCACGATCTGCATGCGACGATTCTGCACAAGCTGGGACTGGACCACACCAAACTGACATACCTGTATCAAGGAAGGCGCATGCGCCTGACCGACGTTTATGGCGTACCGATTCCGCAGATAATCAAATCATGAACCGCAGAGAGTTTCTGGCGAGCCCGCTGGCCTTGCAGGCTCAGTCTCCCCGTTTTATCAAAGGCATCTGTTCCACGATTTTTCCGGTGGCGATGCCTCTTGCCGAGAAGTTCGCAGCCGCGAAGAGTGCGGGCTTCGACGCGATTGAGCTTCGCTATGGTGAAGACATCAGGCTCGATATGACCTCCGATGAGGTGAAGCGCGCCGGAGATGCTGCGGCGAAGGCGAACGTCATGATCGCCAGCATCTGGGTGAGCGACGGGCTGGCGCTGAAGGGGTGTGCCCTGAATGATCCGGACCCGGCGGCGCGCGCACGCGGCGTGGAGATCATCAGAATTGCTGCCGAGAGGGCCGGCTATCTGAACTGCGGTGCGATGTTGCTGGTGCCGGGCAGGCTCGGCTCAGGCAAGCGATTCCAGGTCGGATATCAGGACACGTGGGATCGTGTCTCGTCCGAGATTCCCAAGGTGTTGGCGGCGGCCGAGAGGGCGAAGGTAGTGATTACGCCGGAAAATGTATGGAGCAAGTTTCTGGTGAGTCCGCTCGAGATGCGGGCGTTTGTCGATCAGTTCAAGAGTCCCTGGCTGCAGACTCATTTCGATGTCGGGAACATCGTGCAATACGGCTATCCGCAGGATTGGATTCTTACTCTTGGCTCACGCATCAAGCGGGTGCACCTGAAGGATTTCAATACGAAGTTCGTCGGGCTGCTGGAAGGCGATGTGGATTGGAAGGCCGTGATGGCCGCGTTCGTGAAGGTGGGGTATCGAGGCCCGATGTCGCCGGAGTATGGCTGGGACGCAATGGACTCCGAACAGCTCGGGCGTATTTCGAAGGCCGTGGACAGGATCTTCTCGTTGGCATAACGGGCTGTTTGCGTGAAGCCCCGCAGGCAAGTATGCTGGGTGCATATGAAAGCGGACTTATTGCTCCTATTCTTTTTGTGTCTTTCGCTGGCTGGCGCTCCTCTGGCGAAGGACAGTTACCTGCTGATTGACCAGGCAGGCATTGATGCGGCCAAGCACAAGGCCGATTCATTGCCTTGGGCGAAGGCTGTGCTGAACGAGATCCTGACCCGTGCCGCCCGCGATTTGAAGAAGCCGGTTGTACTGCCCGAGCGCGGCGGCCAGTGGCCGCATTGGTACAGCTGTAAGAAAGATGGCGCGCAGCTGGTGACCGAGTCGTATACTTCGCATCGCTGCCCGGTGTGCAAGACGGTTTATCACGGTGATCCGTACGACGCGGTGGTGCTATCGCGCGATCACAACAACTGGTCGAATGCGATTCGCAATTTCGGCCTGGCCTATCGCTTCAGCGGCAATCTGGAATATGCGCAACGGGCGGGCGAAATCCTCACGGCGTATGCGGACAAGTATGCGTCCTATCCTCTGCACGATAAGAACGCAGAGCCGAAGGTCGGTGGTGGGCACATCATGTCGCAGACGCTCGATGAGAGCGTGTGGTTGATCCCCGTGGCGTTTGGTTATGCGCTGGTGCGTGATCAGTTGTCCGAGGCGTCGCGCAAGCAGATTGAACAGGATCTGCTGGTCGCCGCGGCGGATGTGATCCGCAATCACAAAATGTCGATCCACAACATTCAGTGCTGGAAGAATTCGGCGGTCGGCCTGGCTGGGTTTGCCGCGAACAATGAGGCGCTGGTGCGCGAAGCGATTGAAGATCCGCTGCGTGGGTTACGCGTACAACTGGCCAAGGGCGTGACGGCTGATGGGCTGTGGTACGAAGGCTCAATGGGCTATCACCGCTACACGATGGATGCGATCTGGCCGCTGACGGAGGCGGCGAAACTGGCGGGGATGAATCTGTACAATGACGCATTCCGGTCCATGTTCGATGCGCCGCTCAATCTCTCGCTGCCGAATGGCGAGTCTCCCGGTTTCAACGACAACAGCGGTGGTAACGTCAGCAACACGGCCCCTCTGTATGAGTTGGCGTTCGCGCGCTGGAAGCGTCCCGAGTACGGACGAGTGGCTGCGCGGAGCAACCGGCAGAGTCTGATGTCGCTGCTGTATGGAGAGTCGACGCTGCCGGATGGGTCCTTTATTCCTGAGACCTCGGTACTGATGAAGAGCGCCGGCTTTGCTATGCTGCGCTCGGGCGGCAACGCGGTGGCTGTACGGTTCGGCATGCATGGCGGCGGGCACGGTCATCCGGACAAATTGAACATCGTGACTTACTTCGGTGGGAAGTTGTTCGGCCTGGACCCGGGCTCCATCAATTATGGCGTGCCGCTGTTCCGTGAATGGTATCGAACGACGATCGCTCATAATACGGTGGCGGTGGATGGCAAGGATCAGGCCGCGGTGGATGGCGACTCGGACGAGTGGGGCGGCAATCGACTAGTGGCCCATACCGATCGGGCGTATCCTGGGGTGACGCTGCGGCGGTCGCTGGCGCTTTCCGCGGCTGGTTTGCAGGATCGTTTCGAATGCGCTTCTGAAGTGGAACATGACTACGAATACGCATTCCACGCCATTGGAAAGTTCTCGACCTCGCTGCAGATGAGTCCGCGCGGACCTCTGGCGAACCAACATATCCTGAACGTCGGGGAAGCTCAAGCCGATGGAGACTGGTGGGCGCAGTGGGAGCAGAATGGCGTGAAATATCGCTTGAACATGAAGGCGTCCCAGGGAACAGTGGTCTATACCGGCGTGGGGCCAGGACGCAATCCCGCCACGGATAAGGTCCCGATGGTCATCGTCCGCCGGCATGCGAAGCGAACAGTCTTTGAGGCATCTCATCAAGCGCAGTGATCCTACCTGCGAAAATTGTTAAGCTGCGGTAAAGACGGCGTAATTGGTAGTAGTGTTCGTGTTACAAACGCGGGTATGCTCCAATTGCAAAAGCGCGAGTCGCTCCTTTCCTGTCTGGTGATACTGATGGCCGTGGCCTCTCCAGCGATGGCCGCGCCGAACTTCACCATTGTTCTTGGACAGCCGACCGATAGATCGATCACCGTGAACGCGCGGGCCGATAGCGCGCTGGAATGGTACTTCGAATATGGAGTGAAGTCCGGCAACTACACCGCGCAGACGAAATCCGCGGCGGCAACGGTGGATCCCAATTTCAAGGGATTCTATCTGGGGCAGGCCGTGATGAGCGGTCTACAGGCCGACACACAATACTATTACCGCATGCAGTATCGCGCGGCCGGATCATCGGACGCGTTTACCGCGGGTGCGGAGTATTCGTTCCATACCCAACGGCTTCCGGGCAGCACGTTTGTCTTCTGCGTTCAGGGCGATTCGCATCCTGAACGCGAGAAGCAGATGTTCGATGGGAATCTTTACAAGCAGACACTTTCGGCCGCAACCGCCGCCAGGCCGGACTTCTACATCACCAATGGCGATGACTTCAGCGTCGATACGTTGCAGACTCCTTACACCTCCGCCACGGTGAGCGGCCGTTACACTCTGCAACTGCCGTACTTTGATCTGCTGTCGCGCACCTCCGCGCTGTTCCTCGGAACAGGGAACCATGAGGAGACTTCGCTTGCGAATCTCAACCTCCCGACTGATGCGGCCAACGGCAATCAGGTGCCGGTTTGGGCGCAGAATGCGCGGAACCTGTACTATCCGATGCCTGGTCCGGCCGATGCGATCACGGGCACGTTCTATACAGGGAACACGACCAACGTCAAGGGAATCGGATTGCTGCGTGACTACTACGCCTGGACGTGGGGCGATGCGTTGTTTGTCGTCATAGATCCCTACTGGGGCTCTCCGGCACAGGTGGACACTGGCCTTGGCGGGCAAAATGGCGGGACCACGAAGACCAATGATCTCTGGCAGGTTACGCACGGCGATGCTCAGTATCAGTGGTTGAAGCAGACATTGGAGCAGAGCAAGGCCAAGTGGAAATTTGTCTTCGCACACCACGTGATGGGTACGGGCCGCGGTGGGGTGGAGATCGCAGATGAATATGAGTGGGGCGGCAACGATGCGAAGGGGGTCAGTCAGTTTGCTGCGAAGCGGCCCACCTGGGCGATGCCGATTCATCAGTTGTTTGTCGCGAACAAAGTGACTGCGTTCTTCCATGCGCACGATCACATCTTTGCCCACCAGCAATTGGATGGTGTGGTCTATCAGGATCTGCCTAATCCGGCTGACAACACTTACACGGCTTTTAACGCGGATGCCTATAAAACCGGTGACATCTTTCCCAATGCCGGTTTCACGAAGGTCACGGTTGGCCCAACCGTTGTGAAGGTCGAGTATGTGCGCGAGTGGCTGCCGGCCGATGAGAAGCCTCCATCACAGGTTAGCGGGATGGTTCAGTTCGCCTACACGATTCCGGCTGGAGGTGTCCCGACTTCCCAGCCTGTGATTTCGAGTGTGACTACGTCCGGTGGCAATGCGGCCATCGCTCCGAACACCTGGGTGGAGATCAAGGGTTCGAACCTTGCTCCTGTTGGGGATTCGCGGATCTGGAAGGGCGCGGATTTCGCAAACAATCAACTTCCGGTGGATATCGATACGGTGAGTGTCAGCGTGAATGGGAAGCAGGCTTATGTCTATTACATCAGCCCGTCGCAGGTGAACATTCTCACGCCGCCGGATGCGATTACGGGGCCAATCTCTGTGGTTGTTACTGTGAACGGCGTGGCGAGTACGGCGGCTAACATTCCGTCGCAGGCTGTGTCGCCGGCTTTCTTCCTGTTCAGCGGCACACCTTACGTTGCCGCCACGCACACGGACGGTACTTACCTTGGACCAACGACACTCTATCCCGGCACGACAACACCGGCCAAGCCCGGAGAAACCGTGATCCTCTATGCGAACGGATTTGGCGCGACCAATCCTGCGGTCACTGCCGGCTCGTTAGTCCAATCCGGAAGATTGACGACTCTGCCGGTGATCAAGATTGGCGGCTTGCAGGCGACGGTCTCCTTCGCGGGGTTATCCTCGCCGGGGCTATTTCAATTCAATGTCGTGGTTCCCGCAGGCTTGCCGGATGGCGATCAGCCAATCACGGCCACGTATGGAGGCAGCACGACTCAGGCGGGGCTGATGCTCTCTGTGAAGAACTAGCCGCGTCGGCGAAGGGCGAGGCCGCCGAGCGCCAGCAGCCAGGTAATTCCGCTAACGCCGGCCATCACATGCTGCTCCTGTGTGCCTCTATACTGCAGCAGGATGGTGCTGTTTTCGGCCGGTTGCGCTTTGAGGAGCATGAAGCCGAGTACATCGGGAGTAAGTCCGATAGGTTTGCCGTCCTGGATTGCCTGCCAACCTGGATCCCAGCTTACCCGGACTGCAACAGAAGAGTTCTTTTCGATTTGCCCTTTGATTTCCAGGTCATTCACGTTCAACCACTTTGTTGTAAGTTGGGCGCGATTGTCATCTTCGATAGCTGCGACGTAAGTTCCGATCCACTTCGGTGGGCGGGCCCAGCGTGGGATTTCGTCGGGATGAATCAGATTGGCGTAGCTCCTGAAGGGGACTTTGTAGACCATGTCGCCACGATCGGCATAGACCTTTTCGAGCAGTGCATCGAACTTGTGTGGGTGCACGTAGTCGCGATAGAACTCTTCGGAGCCGGGTCCGTTGATGACCACATACTCCACGCCCATGGCTTTCAGCTGCAGCAGTCCGTCGGCTCCCTGATAACCATCTTCGCTGCCGATGCTGGTGCGAATCTGGTAGTCGTAATGAACGGGTGTGCGATTGCGAAGCCCCGTTTCAAAGGTCCCGCCGACTTGTTCCAGGTCGGTCAGATTGTTCAGCCGGTAACGAACTCCGCCGGAGGCCATGATGCGGCCGTGCGGGTGTTGCGATTCGAGCCAGCGGGCGATGCGGTGCTCCGGTGTAAGGTCCGCCGCTACTGGCCGCCAATTCTCCCATCCCTGAGTCAGATATTTGTATGGCTGCGACGAACCCCATAACAAGATCACTGTACATGCAATGGCGGCGCGTTTGCGCAGCTTGGGGTTATCACTCGCGCGTGCGATTCGAAACCACTCCCATCCCGCGAGCACGAGGAACAGATCGAACTCGCAAAGATAGCGGTGCGATTCAGGGATGGCGTGTGTGTTGAGCCAATAGACCGAGAACATGAGGCCGCCGAAAATGACGACGCAAAGCGTGACAAAGCGCTGGTAGAAGTTGAACCCAGACTGCCGAAGGTAGAGGTAGGCGATCACGATCACGGTCAGCCAACTGCCCATGGCGATCCATTGCAGAACCTGCAGCTTGAAGTTATAGCTGTCTTTCGGCCAATTGAAGAGCACTGTGCCGACGAACGATGGCGTTAGCCAAAAGCCGGCCATGAGGTAGGCCAGTAGCGCCGTGCCGTAAAGGCGCCAGACGCTGAATGAGTAGGTGTCGGATGCGCCGCGTTGCGCAAGTAACATGGCGATGCAGATCATGGCCATTCCCAGGCCCGCGATCCAATTGGTAAGAGTAACGGCAACCAGCAACACTGCAGCAAGGAATATGTACCCGAACCGGCGGCGGACGCTGGCTGCATGCAGAGCGATGACTGCCAGCGGTATCAACGTCAATCCGAAGTTGTGCGGCCGCTCGCCATATTCAACAGCGGCATGGATGCGCCAGGGGAGTTGCGCAAAGCCGCGGTCTTTATCAACTTTGAGAAACATGCTGTACGATGGCGAGAAGAACAGGTAAGTCACGGCCGCGATCAGCGCCCACTTCCGGCTGCGCGTGAAGTAGAACACCATGGCGAAAACGGTTACCGGTCCCATGCACATGGCCAGACCCGTAACGAGTTCGTAGGCGTTCGTTGCAGGGATACGCCCGAGCCATGCAGCGCCGATGGAGACGTAGTGGACGAGAGGCAGATAGAGGAACTGGGCGGCAAGACCGCAATAGGCAAATGGATTCCAGCCCCATGGATTCGGATGCTCGGCGAAGAATTTGGTCATGCCACCGTAGCCGGGCTCAATCGATGCCCGGTATGGCGACTCTCCTGCCAGCATCAGTGGATAGTTCAGCGTGAGGCTGACCGCGGCGATAAGGAGCGCGAAACTCCACCATGGCGGTTTCAGAAAACGCCGGCCGGAAGCAAGGATCAACAAAGCAATGAACGTGAGCATCGTGATGAAGCGGCCGATGATGTTCTGGATTGGCAGGCGGAATTCCATGCGAATGTCATGATCGCCCTCCCACGCATTCACACGGATGAGGCCTAGGCGATCCATCCACACTTCGACTGGTTTCAGGCCTGAGTGGCCATACCACGATCGGTCGTAGCTAACCTGGGCGATGATACATTGCTTCTTTTCCAGATGGGTCTTGATGTGGAATACTTCGGTGCTCTCCCACCAGGTTTGCGTTGGTACATCCGGTCCATGTTCCAGCAGATCAAGTAAGGAATCGATTTCTTCCGGTGATGGGTTGTCCATCACCCTGGGCAGCTTGTCGAGTTTGGTGCAATCCACCACGCGGGCCAGGCTCGGATAGCGGCGCGGAACACGGTAGACGACGTTGCCCTTGTTGTCATCGAATAACACCGGCAGCTTGCCTTTGAACTTCTCCGGGAAGACGTAGTCTTTGTACTCTTCTTGCGAGGTCTTGTCCATCACGACTACTGAATCGACGCCCATCAACTGCATCCACTTGATGGATGGCTCGGCTTTATCGCCCAGTGCGATCTCCCACTGCGGAGTCTTGCTGGCCGGGTTGAGAATGCCCTGGTCGGAGCCTCCGCCCAACTGTGCGATATCGTTCCAGGCATTGAACCAGAAGCGGATGGAACCGGCGGCCATTACGCGGTCGTTGGGAATGTTCTTGTGAACCCAATCCTGCACGCGGTATTCGACGCGTTCCCACGGGGCGCTGTCTTTGAGGTAAAGTTCCCATGGCTTGCGAACGTACTTGTAGGACGTTCCCAGGCAGGCCAAAATGATGGCAGCTGCCGCGATGCGATGAGGCAAGCCGGGTCTGTCCCATAACCATTGCAGGCCGAGGACGCACGCCAGGATCATCGCCAGATCCAACTCCGGCACCAATCGCAGTGGTTCGCCAATGACACGGAAATTGACGAAGTAGTTACCAATCACATTGAGGCTGAAGAAGTATAAGGCGGAGAGGACGAACAACTTGTAAGTGGTATCACGGCGGCCGCGGAATTTGTAATGGGTGAGTGCGACAAAGGCAATGATGGAGACCGCGGCGATTGCTTTCGACCACGGGTTACCCGGGTTCGAAACGAAGGCCATGTTTCGCAGCGTGATCTTCAGGAACGACGGCGTAAGCCATGTCGCGCAGAGACCGTAGCCAAGTACGCAGATCAATAGCGCACGGAAGAAGACCTTGAAGTCATCAAGCGTGATGTAGAAGCACCAGATGACCAGCGGCAGAAACATCGCCAATGCAGTTGCTCCGTAGAAGTTGTTGGAGACAACCATCGCGCAGGAGATGGCGGCGAGTACGATCGGAATTGGCCGCCAACGTTCGAGCGCAAGCCAGCTGAAGGCGAGGGCAAACCCTACCCAGGCAAGCGAAGTGATGTGCGGGCCTTCGCCGTAGCGCATGAGCGCCCATAACCGTTGCGGCATGTGGCTCATGGAGTCATTGCGCATGTCCTTCAGGAAGAGGAATGCCGGAGAAACGAGCATCGTGGCGATGGCCACTAGAAGCGCACTCCAGCGTTTGCGGCTGGCGATGCGCGTGAACAGATAGACTCCGCCGATGCCGAAACAGTAGAAGAACGAAATGTAGATGTGATATCCCTTGGCCGGAATGACGCCGAGTACTTTCGAGATACCCGCGGTGCCGTAGCGAAGGGCCGGCGGATAGATGTAGTCGAAGCGCGTGCCCATGTACCAGAGCGGCTGCCAGATGGGGTTCGGGCCGTGATCGAGGATGAAGCGTGCGTCGGAGATGAACGTGCTTTCAATCGAGCCCCAGTTGTAGAGGCCGTACTTGAGCTTGAAAACCGGGGCGATCAGGATGGCTGCGAGGACAAAGAGAAGTAGAAAATCGACGAGGTACGACAGACGCTGCTTGGACATATTGGGAAAATAGGGCTGAAAGGCTAGTTTACACTAACCGGGGATTTGATCAGGCGATTACTTCTTTGATGACGCGGCCACCGATGTCGGTGAGCTTCTTGAAGCGGCCGGCGTGTTTGACGGTGAGGCGGTTCTGGTCGAGGCCGATCAGCCTCAGCAGCGTGGCGTGCACGTCGCGCATGGGGATGGGGTCGCCTGCTGCGCGTACGGAGAAATCGTCGGTTTCGCCAAAGGTCGCGCCGGCTTTGGAGTTGCCGCCGGCCATCCACACGACAAGGCCGTATTGGTTGTGGTCGCGGCCCGGCTTGTCGGTTACCAGATTGTTGTCGAACGGGGTGCGGCCCATCTCCGAGGCCCACACGACGAGGGTTTCGTCGAGAAGTCCGCGCGCCTTCAGGTCTTTCAGCAGGCCGGCAACTCCGGCATCGATCTCCTTGCAGTGTTTGGGGACGCGGCCCTTGATGTCGCCGTGATCGTCCCAGCGGTCGCCGCCCGCGCCGTGCAGCACTTTGACGAAGCGGACTCCGCGCTCCACCATGCGGCGTGCGAGCAGGCACTGGCGTCCGAAGGGTTCGGAGATAGGATCGTCCATGCCGTACATCTTCTTTGTAGCTTCGGATTCGCCGGTGAGATCGACCAGCGATGGCGCCTCTGTCTGCATGCGGAACGCAAGCTCGTAGGATGCGATACGCGCTTCGAGTTCGGAGTTGTTCGTGCGCGACGCGGCGTGCTGCTCGTTCAGCCACTTCAGCAGGTCGAGTTCAGCGCGCTGCTCGGCGGCTGACATGCTCTTCTGGCGTTTGAGGTCGACAATCGGCGTGTCGCCATTGCGGAAAACGGTGCCTTGGTATTCGGCAGGCAGGAAGCCGTTGCCCCACACGCCCGCACCGCCGATGGTCGCGCCGCGGCGATCGCCGAGCACGATGAAGCCGGGCAGGTTTTGATTCACAGAACCGAGGCCGTAGGTGACCCATGCGCCGATCGATGCGCTGCCTGGAAACTGATTGCCTGTGAGCGTGTGATAGACCGCGGGGCCGTGATTGTTGTTATCGACCTTCACTCCATGGATGAACGCGAGGTCATCCACGCAGGTGGCGATGTTGGGAAGCAGCTCCGAGATCCAGCGCCCCGATTGGCCGTATTGCTTGAAGCCGAAGGGCGAGGGTATCACTCGATTCGGCGCGGCAGAAAACGTGGCGATTTCGCCCTCAGTATTGCGCGCCGCGGGCATCTGCTTGCCGGCGTACTTCGCGAGCGCGGGCTTGTACTCGTAGGTGTCCATCTGGGCCACGCCGCCTTCCATGAACAGGAAGATAACCGACTTCGCTTTGGCCGGGATGTGTTGCTTGCGGACCGGGATCGCGGCTTCGGCTTCGACCATATCGAGCAGCGCCAGGCCGCCCAGGCCGAGGTAGGTATCGAAGAGGAAGTTGCGTCTTGTTCGCATGGGGTACTCAGTCAATATACAGGAACTCGTTCGAATTGAGAAGCACGCGGCAGAGCGCTTCGAGTGAACCTTCGAAGCGCGAGAAGCGCTCCACTTCCGCTGCGCTGGCCGTGCGGTTGAGCACCAGTTCGAAGGCTCGGCGGATCTGGCCGGCACGATCTCCGCCTTCGAGCCGGCGGGCGAGTTGTTTGGCCTCTTCGTGAACCATGTCGCCATTCATCATGGATAGGGCCTGCAGAGGCGTGGTGGTCACGCTACGGCGTTCGCAGGATTCGCTGAAGACCGTTGCGTCGAAAGCGGCCATTATTGGCAGCGGCAGTGAACGGCGCTGGAATATGTACACCGAGCGGCGTCGGGCGTCTTCTTCTTTTTCGTTGGGCTCCCACATGATGCCTCCGCCGCGTCCGTAACGCGCGAAGTCGGCGAGATCGCCGGGCAGGGGAGGGAAGACGCTGGGGCCTTTCATCGCCGGATTGAGGCGGCCACTGGCGGCAAGGATCGAGTCGCGGATCTCTTCTGCTTCGAGCCGGCGTCGCGGGAAGCGCCACAGGAGCTTGTTTTCAGGGTCTGCTTCGTTGTCGCCGTTGTCCGAGGACTGGCGGTAGGTGCTGGAGAGCAGCATCAGGCGATGCATCGCTTTGATGCTCCAGCCCTGCTCCATGAAGTTGACCGCCAGCCAGTCGAGGAGTTCGGGATGAGTCGGCTTTTCGCCGTTGCGACCGAAGTCGCTGGGTGTGGCGACGATGCCGCGTCCGAAGTGGTGCTGCCAGATTCGATTAACGATTACGCGCGCGGTGAGCGGATTCTCTTTGCTCGTGATCCAGTGCGCTAGCGTGCTGCGCAGCCCGCGAGTGGGGAACTGGCGGTAGCGGTCTGACTCGATTTCGGCGGGCTTTGATTCGCCCGTGAATGCTGATGGGAACGAAGGCTCCACGGCTTCGCCCGGATAGCGGTAGTCGCCGCGGGTCAGTACGCGAACCGGCGCGATGGCGGGACCGCTGGGCGGGCCCGGGACGTTCTTAATGGAGAGCACGTTGGGCTGCCAGCGCGAGAGTCGGTGGCGCAGCACTTCCAGCTTTTCGCTGAGTTCCGCGTGGCGGGTGCGATCGGCTTCTGGTGCATTGCGAAGTTCGGTGGCGACGTCGGCTATGGTCAGGGTATTGAAGCGAAGCGAGGGATCTGGGTGCGCCCTCTCCATCTTTTCGAGCATCGGTTTTTCGATAGAGTCGAGAAGGTTGCGCTCTTCGGTGTCCTGCGTGCGGTCGGCATTTTCGCGAGCTTCCTCGTAACGCAGTTTTTCGGCTTCGGTAAAGAGGCCGTTGGTGCGGCGGAGTTCCAGTCTCAGGTCGCTTCGATCCAGATTGCGCGACTTCGCTAGTTCAGTCTTTTTGGCGATGATCTTGGGGAGCAGCGACTTTTCCAGTTCGTCAAGTGCACGCTTCTCTTCACCGCTATTGATGCGGGTTTGGAGCACCTTTATCTTTTCGGTGGCTAGGGCGGCGAACTGCTTGTCTTTATACGGGACCTCGACGTTCTCCACCTGGATTGCATTGAAGAAGGCTTGCATTCGGTAGAAGTCTTTTTGCGGAATGGGATCGTATTTGTGGTCGTGGCAGCGGGCGCAGCCGATGGACATGCCGAGGAAGACGGAGCCTGTGACGGTGGTGAGTTCGCTCAGATAATTATTGCGGACTTCGGCGGCGACGAGGTTGGAGCGGTCCCATGGCGCCACGCGCAGGAAGCCGAGCGGGATGTGGCCTTCCATATCGGGAGCGTAGTTGTTGCGCGTCTTGCTGTGCTCATCGGCTCCGGCCAGTTGCAGATAGACGAAGCGGTCGTATGGCATGTCGGCATTGAAGGCGTCGATCACCCAGTCGCGGTAGCGCCACGCGTTGCCGATGGCGCCATCGCCTTCGAGGCCGCTGGTTTCGCCGTAGCGGACGAGATCGAGCCAGTGGCGTCCCCAACGTTCTCCGTAGCGTGGATCGGCCAGGAGTTTGTCCACCAGTTTTTCGTAGGCATCGGGTGCGGAGTTGGAGAGGAAAGCGTCGAGTTCCGCGGGTGTCGGCGGCAGGCCGATCAGGTCGTAATAGACGCGTCGGGCGAGTACGCGCTTATCGGCCGCGGGTGCCTGCTTGAGGCCTTTCTCTTCGAGCTTGGCGAGGATAAAGGCATCGACGGGATTTCCGGCGCGAGGCGGAGCCTTCTTCTCCGGTTTGTTGTAGGGCCACTGCGCGCCGAGCAGCGCGCAGAGAAGTATCAGGTAGCGTTTCCGCATTTTGCTTCTATCCAATATACAACCGATTCTACGCGGTGAAGAAAGGCTAAAATACGAATTACCCTCCAAATGCAAAATCTCTCCTTCCTAAAGAACCTCTGGGACCGCTCTGAAGCCGCGCGCATCGAAAGCGATCCGGTTGAGTTGTTGCGCTACCGCTCCAATCTGTTGGGCGCCGATCTGCGCATCACGAACTTCGGCGGCGGCAACACCAGTTCGAAAGTGCAACTGCCGGATCCGTTCACCGGGCGGCCCACTACAGTGCTCGCCGTGAAAGGGAGCGGAGGCGATCTGGGGAGTATCAAAAAAACCGGATTTGCGTTGCTTTATCAGGACCGTCTCAATCAACTGCTGGCTATCTACAAAGGCGAAGCGTTCGAAGATGAGATGGCCGATTATTATCCGTTGAGTTCGTTCGGGCTCAATCGGGTGGCCGCGTCGATCGATACCGCCCTGCACGCCTACCTGCCGTTCGCGCATGTCGACCATCTGCATCCCGATTGGGCCATTGCGATTGCGGCGAGCGCCAATGGCAGAGGGAAGATGGAGGAGTTCAATCAGGAGTTCAACCACAAATTGGTTTGGCTGCCGTGGCAGCGGCCCGGCTTCGAGCTGGGGCTGATGTTGAAGATGGCTGTGGTTGAGAATCCGGACTGCGATGGCATTGTGCTGGCCAACCA
>Ga0073936_10001741_pt1 | contig 33282 bp, 22 predicted proteins | sample AliMusrvi5mmetaG_FD_87041 | JGI IMG/M metagenome (GOLD analysis project Ga0073936, IMG submission 87041) | Freshwater lake bacterial and archeal communities from Alinen Mustajarvi, Finland, to study Microbial Dark Matter (Phase II) - Alinen... | ecosystem: Environmental > Aquatic > Freshwater >...
CATTAAGCTTAGTTGCACATGAGAAAACAAAAAAACGTAGTGTTAAAGGAAAACGTCTGGATGCCGGATGGGACAATAACTATCTCCTGAAAATCCTAAAAAATTAGATGCGTTTGCCCTGTACTTTTGACAAGCTTGATAAATTGATGATCATTTTTGATAATGATACGGATGGTGAGTTTTACAGGAAATATTTTGACAGTCGTATAATTGTGGATTTAGGAAAAGGTCATGCAACGATTGTATTGAATTATGAAGCAGGAAAAGGTGTTGCACAAACTGTATTTGGAGGTAAATTTGAGGCAGGAGATTCATTTTTGATAAGAAACCACAGTGAGGAAGATGCAGTAGCCGGTTTGACTTCGGCAGAAAATACGGCTCCTGAAACAAATGCTACCTTGATAAAAGGTAAAACTGATATGGTTTTGGAAATTCCAAAGGATGCGAATATTATAAGCTTAAGATTGCTGAGTGTTGTTGCACAAAATAAATTTAAACCGGCAAAGTTCACAGTGTTTTTGATTAAAGGGATAAGCCAGAGTAAGGCAACACATGTGGAGATTACGGGGATTCCTAAGTAGGATTTTTGATTTGAGATTTGAGATTTTTGATTTAAAATTTAAATTCAAAGATCCAAATTCCAAATTCCAAATTCCAAGAACCAAAAACCAAAAATCAAGAAGGCCTCCAGATGACGGGGGCTTTTTTTTGTTTTAAAGGTGCTCGGATTACAAATCCTCGCGAACTGGCAGACAAGGAGCGAGATTAAATAAGATGTTCTTAAACCAAAAAAAAAGCAGCAATATTCCACCTCGATAAAATCAACTTCTCATTGCCTCACCAGCACAATTTTTCCGCTTATCCATTGCTTTCCCAAAGGATACCGGATCAAATAAATTCCTGTGGCATATTCGCCCAGATCGGCGGTGACCACCTTTTCAGGGTCAATGTTTTTAATGATCTGAAGAACTTTTCCGCCAAGGTCGCTGATGTATAATTCTTCAATTTTTCTGTTTGCAACAATATTCACAAGTCCGGTGGTGGGATTGGGATAGAATTTCCATTGAATATCCAACGAGTCGCGGGTGTTCAAAGGCCGGGTATTGGTTGTGTTTACAGAATCAACCTTTGCCGTGTCGGCATTATTCAGTATCACAACCTGCGAATCGGGAAGATTGACACCAAGGTCAGCGAGCTTTTGCTGGCAATCGGGCATATAGGTGAACGATTTGATCACCCTTACCAAAAGATCGTTTAAAATTTCGACCTGGTAATTGTCAGTGCTGGGTTTGATGTGGGAGCCCCCTACCCCACTTTCGTCAGTCAAAAAGACATAAGTTCCATTGGTTGCAAGCGCAAGACATCTCATCAGATATTCTGCATTCTTGTTGGTGCCGCTTCCTGTGATCGGTACAATTCTGATCCCTTTTTCGGCTGCCTGCAGGCACAATTCTCTCATTTTTGCCTGGATCACGGGAGTATCGTGAGGAGGTGCATCCAACACAAGAAACAATATTTTTGTGCGCGTATCCTTGCTCCAGCTTAATTTGTTGATGGCAGTGTCGAGCGCAATTTCCACAGCTTCCTCGTAATCGCCGCCACCACCGGCGTTGTGCTCATTGGTAAATGCAACAGATTCGGAAAGCACAGAAGTGAAGTTTTGCGACTGCGTCAAATAAACATCGCCATGGTCGCGGTAAAAAACATTTGCAAAGCGCAAATTTAAAGTATTGCTGAATTGTTTGGCTTTGTGGATAACACTGTTCATGTCGAATTTCAGGTAGTCAATTTCATCCTGCATGCTTCCGGTAGCATCTACCACAATGGCTATATCAACATTTGCAGATTGCTCACATTTGGTATCAATGACCACAGAATTTATCCCATTTTCAAACTTTTTGATTTTATTGATCGTTTTGCTTTCGTCATTGTAGTGAATAGTGATAGATGTGGCGGAAGAAAGGCTCAAAGTATCATAGAGCAGCCTTTCCCAAAGCTCGGCTTTGCCGGTATTATCGGACCTACCGGTAAAAACAACTTTTAATCCGTTCAACAATTCGACTTTTGCATTTGCAAGAGGCAAGCCATTCTGATCCTTCAATTGAACCGTATAGCGATTGGTTGGAGAAAAATTATAGAAAGATTGATTTGCCTTTAGCTCGCCCTTTGTCAAATCTGTCCAGAGGTTCCATTTGCTGAAATCATTGATCTCGCCGGCGGTCAGTTTGCCAACTGAGGCGCTGTCTTTAATACTTGGTTTCCCCCAGGCATACCCGGCAGTTAAACCCTTAGAGGATGTAGATTTTAAATACGACCCAAACCCACCTCCAAATGAACGAATGGAATCTGCTGCATAGCCTAACGTTGCTTCAGCAGAGAATCTGCTCTTATCATCTTTGGATAAGCTAAAATCTGACTTTTCATCTTTGGTAACTTTAATTTCTTTGGTGATGGTTTTGAAACCCGCATAATTGATCTCGCATTTATAAACACCGGTGTCAAGCTTCACATTGAAATTGCCATCACGGTCAGTGAGAACATTTGCCACAAGTTTGTCACCTTTATAAATATTAACATTGGCATAGCCCACGTTTTTTTTAGATGCAAAATAAGCATTGACATTGCCTGAAATGGATTGCCCGAAAATTTCAAAAGAACAAATGCTGAATAACAGCGGCAATAACAGTAGTGTAATTTTTTTTCTTTTCATGGTTCATTTATTGGTTGAAAAATGGAAATGTTGAATAATCAGATTAAGCCACAAAGACTTTGCCAGTTTTGATTTTAAATGAAACTTTCAAAACAACTTCCCCATCCCGAAGTTTCGCATACGCGTCAAGCTAAGGAATCATTTTTCCTAAGGAAAGTCCAGTAAGGACGATATATTGGTAGAATAGTAAAGTGAAGAAAAATAAAGTCCCAGCGGGACGGTATATTGGTAGAAAATAAAATACGGAGAAATCAAAAGTGCCGTAGGTACGACATTATTATGAACCATATAACATCATCAAATTGATCACAATTATTATATCGTCACTACGTGACTTTTGGGTGAGGCTGATTATTTTTTCTACTAATAAACCGTCACTACGTGACTAACCTTTTCAGTTTATTCAGCGTTTACAAAATTTCCATTTCATTCAGGTTTGATCTGAGTTTGCTGAATTTCGTCGTCGTCCTGGTCATCACCAAAAACTATCTTTTTTAATTTCTGGTAAAGAAAAGAAACAAGCAGCATGATAACACCGAGGATCACAAATGCGGCAACTTTGCCACCCGCCGAGATATAGCGAATATCAAACACAAATAGTTTAAGGATGATGATCCCGAAAATAGTGAGCGAAATGATGCGCAACATTTTGTTTTTTTGGCGCAGCCCGTTGATCATGATCAACAGCGATGCGATTCCCCATATAATCGGATAGCCGATCATGTGACTGTTTTTCATAATTTCAGAAACATCAGTTGTTGAATAAAAGCCAAGGACACAAAGATGATCAAACTCAACACTGGCAATGAAAAGGAGAACAAAACAAAAATACCAAAGGTAGGTATGGTAAACTTCGGGTGAATCAGCAGCGTGTTTCCTCACCACGTTTTTAATGATGATCAAGCCTGCAACCACTATTGCAACGTTCAGATAATGGTACATGAAAATACCAATGCCCCCCATGTTCGAAAACAAATAATCATTCCGAAGCTGGACATTTTCAGTCAATGAAAGGATAATGTGTAAAAGGTGAGTAATGACAATGGCAATGCTAAACAACACGAGAAGATATTGTGGCATTCTATTCATGAAAATTTTGAAAACTCCAAGTAAATATGCAGCAACAAACGAGAATATGACAATATCAAACAGTGATGGCAGGCAATTGTAAATATTCAATCCATGCGCCAGTTCAAGTATCAGGACAATGAATAAAACAAAAAGGGCAATTACATTCAGGATGGAACGATAAGCAGCTGATGAAAATCCCGGAAGAATATTTTGTTGTTTGAAATACCTGACGAGAAAAATATTTGTAAAAAGGGAACCTGTAACAAATATTCCCGTAAGAAATGCTTTATTGAATACGACAGCTAATACTTCATGACTTGTATATCCATAATAATTGACCCAGTCGAACAAAAGGCTTATCAACAAAACCAGGAGAACTGAAAAAGAAAATATCTTCAAAAGGACAAGTCCTGATTTTTCGGATAGCCAGTAAAGCAGCACAAGCTCTATTGCCCAGAACAAGGTGATGAAATTGCCTTCGAATTGAACGGGGGCAATTAGACTGATGAACCCTACACCAAATCCAAGCAGAAAATACCGAAGGGTAACTGATACTTTTTTATTTTTGAGTAATGCCCACGCAAATCCCAGGTTAAACACACCTAAGCAGGTAGTGAATAAACCACGCATATTCATTTCGAAATAATTGTTCAGAATGATCATGCCGGCAATGTAATAAAGGAACGTGTTACTTGTAAGTATAATTATTTCAAAAACCCCGAATTTGCGGTCAGCTTTGAATGCATTGATAATATTAGTGGCAAAGAAAAGAAGGTAAAAAAGCGTGCCGAAAAAGAATGCTCCCATATAAGGATCTTTTTCATGGATGATAACACTTATCAGAAGCCAGCTTCCAAAAAACACGACTGTAAAAATATAACTGATAATGTTGATCTCGTTCCATTTTTTGAAATACGAAAGCACCATCATTCCTGCATCGAGTATGAAGAGATAGGAGAAGAAAACGATATAGTTCCCCATGCCGGTGCTGACCATCAGTGGTGAAGCAAAACCACCAACAATTGCAATAACGGCAAGCTCCCGGCGCTGATACCATACCGAAAGAAAAACAGTAAACATGGTGGTTATGATCATTAGAACAAAAGCAGTAGCCTGTCCAATAATGGCATATTCGCGGAAAGCAATTAAAAAAGTGAAATAGAAAACAGATATTCCTCCACCAGTAAGAACCGAACTAAAAGCTTTGTATTTGTTGCGTAACCAGAAGGCGAATCCACACAAAATAAATCCGCACAAAATTCCGATCCACATGCGGGCAACCTCGTTGATCCAATTTTTGTCAATGGCATATTTGACAAAGAATGCTATTCCAAGAACAAGAACTGCAATACCTATTTTGTTGACCAGGTTTTCGCCAATATATTTTTCAACATTGATCTTCTTTTTAACAGGCGGTTTTTGAAATACAGGAGCCATCGGTTGTTGAACCGGTACAGGTGGCACCTGAACAATGGGAGTTGGCAAAGGCGTTACCGGCTTTTCAACCGGATGTTCTTCTTCAATTTTTCTGACCACAACAGGCGTGATATATGGCTTCTTTGCCTCCGTACTTTTCATATCAGGAACGATTTCTTTTTCTGTTTTCTGAAGATCAAGAATCTCTTTTTTTAAAGCGGTTATCTCATTCAGATAACCATCAGTTTTATCAAGAAGGGTAAGGAGTTTTTGAAGGAGAATCTCTTTTTTGTCCATACAGTTTGGTTTTGAATAACAATATTGCAATGCCCGGTCAAATGCACATTATTGCTAAAACAATTCTTTTAATTTTTCAATACTTGTTCATGTGATTGAAAAGCCATCCGGATATTTGTTCTTCGCCCTGCTAAAGTAAACTTTATTTCGCATGCTACTTTTATTTTATTCCAAAAAAAATAATTATAAAATAAATAATCATCCGATGTAATTTTTAATCATTACATTTGTGGCGTTATATCTAATATCGGGAGGTTGTGTTACCATTGCTAAATTAGACCCTATTATGATGAAAAGTACCCGCCATTTTTTTCCTGCATTTATCTGCATAATGATGCAGTTGCTGCCCATTATCATGTCAGCACAAAACACAAACATTGCTCAACCAACAGTCAGTCCGGGCAACTCCCTTTGGTTTACTGAAAACAAAGGACAGATCATCAACCGCGAAAAACATTTGTGTCCGGATATTCTCTTTAAGTCACGCAGTGGCGGTACGGAAATATATATTCGCGACACCGGGGTCAGTTTTGTTTTAAATAACATCAGTGATGTGATGGAGGATATTGACGAAGACATTGACGATGGCATGAAAAACGGGAGCATCACAGTTCCAAAATCAGTTTATATGCAGGAACACTTCAGCACATTAGCCAAGAGAGAAGTCAAGGTTCACCGTATTGACCTGGATTTTGTTCATGCCAATCGCAGGTCTGAAATTATTACAGGGAAAGCGATCAACACTACAGATAATTTTTATTTCCCTCATTGTCCGCAGGGGATCACCAAAGTGAGGTCGTTTGATACAGTAACGCTCAGGAATATTTACACAGGCATAGATGTAGAATACATGGGTGACAAGGAGCAGGGGCTGAAATACAATATCATTGTAAATCCTGAAGCCGACGCATCGCAGATAAGCCTGAAATATTCGGGAGCTGAAACAATAAGCATGCACAACGAAAGCCTGTACATTGCGACCAGCCTTGGCTACATGTTTGATTTTTCACCAAAAGTTTACCAGCATATTAACGGAAGAGATTTGATCATTCCATTTAAATACGAGGTGAGTTATCCCTCGAAAGGTGAGGCTGTGATTGGATTTAAGCTCGGAGCCTATGACAGCAAATATGCTTTGATCATTGACCCGTGGATTACATATTATGGGGGTAGCAGTAATGAGTATGGTATGGGAATAGATACTGACCCAAATGGGAATATTGTATTTACCGGGCAAACGCAGTCACCAGATTTTCCTGTTTCTTCCGGAGCTTTTCAAACAACAATTTCCAGTTTATCAAATGTTGCCTTTGCGGTTAAGATGAGTGCCTCTGATACGAGAATTTTCGGAACCTATATAGGAGGATCAGTGGATGATATGGCATGGTCTATTTGCGCAGATAATCAATCAAATATTTATATTGCCGGTTATACAGGTTCATCTGATTTTCCAATAGGGGCAACAGTAGGAAATGTGGTTCATCAGAATTCTATTGGTGCAGATAGCGTTGATGCATTTCTTATTAAACTTGATCCATCAGGCGCTCGTTTATGGTCCACTTTTTATGGAGGCGGGGATATGGATTATGCTAACGGAGTAGTAGTTGATAAAGCTACAAATGATATTATTATTTGTGGTATTACAAATTCATTAAACAATATCAGTACAGCAGGAAGCTATCAGACTACAAATAATGGGAATGGTGATGCCTTTGTCGCAAAATTTTCTTCAAATGGAACCAGAATTTGGGGTACATATTTAGGAGGGCAGTCAGGTGATAATTGCTCAGCAGTAGCATGTGATCAGTACGGAAATATTTTTGTAAGCGGTTCAACTTACTTATATGGCTCAAGCCTTTGTGATTTTCCAGTTGTAGCAGGACATCAGATGATCTTTGGAGGCACAGAAGATGCATTTTTAAGTAAAATAAATCCTGCAGGAACCAGTTTAATATGGTCAACTTTTTATGGCGGAATAAATGAAGATTGGGCGCTCAGTGTTTCCGTTGATAATGCTGAAAATGTAATTATCGGTGGCTGCACAAGGTCAGCAAATGATATTTCAACCACCAGCTCTTTCCAGCCTTCAATTAGTGGAAATGATGATGGATTTCTTGCAAAATTCGACAACAATGGATTAAGACTATGGGCAACTTACTTGGGTGGTTCCACCAATACTGATCAAGGAATAAGTGGTCTACGCTGCGATGCAGACAACAATATCATTACATCAGGTGATACCTATTGTACAGATTTTCCTGTTACATCATGCGCATTTCAAAAAGTTTTCAAAGGAAGCGAAGATCAATTTATCAGTACTTTCAGATCAGATGGTAGCCTGATGTGTTCGGGTTATCTCGGATTAGGTGTTCCGGGAAGTCCGGATAATGAAACTTACCAAACACAATGCATAGCTGTAAGCGACTGCTTTGTTTACCTGTGTGCTTTTACTGAGTGTAACTATCCTGTCACTCCCGGAGCTTTTCAGACATCATGTGTTTCTGGAAAATATACCACTGCCATTGCTAAACTATATTACAATACTTGTGGAGGTGTAACAACCAGTCTTGATTTTACAGGCAATGATACAATCTGTGCAAGAATTTCAAATAATTTTCATTCACTTTTTATTTCCTGTGATTCATCTACAACAACCTATTCATGGAGCTTTCCCGGAGGTAATCCTTCATCTTCCAATGAAATTAGTCCTGTGGTTACTTATAATGTTCCGGGGGATTATGATGTTTTGTTAGTAGTAAATCAGCATTGCGGCTCTGATTCAATTCTGAAAAGCAACTATATGCACGTATCAGAATGCAACCCTTCAACGCTGGATGTGCCGAATGTTATCACACCTAATGGTGACGGTTACAATGATGACTTCCATGTAAAATACGCAGGGAAATTTAAAAATTACAAGGTAATGATCTTTAACCGGTGGGGAAATTCGGTTTACGACAGTGACAATATTGATGGTTGTTGGAAATGCGGCAACTGCTCGGACGGTACATACTTTTATGTCATTACGGCATCGGGAGAAGACAAGAAAGATTATGATCTGCACGGGACGATAACGGTGATGCATTAGGGAGAGATTTGGGATTTGTTTTTAAATTAATATTCAGATTGGTGCTGAATTGATAAAAACTTCTACATTTGTTCCCAATTTTCAAGAAAAAAAATAACATTGTAAAACTTAATAAAGATAAAGTATGAAAGCAAAAGGTTTCAACACAAGAGCAATCCATGCGGGACACGAAGGTTTTAAGCCCGATTCTACATCTACTCCGATTTACCAGTCGGTGGCCTATCCTTTTGAGGATGCAAAAGAAGCAACAGAAATATTTAAAGGTGATAAGCCAGGATTTACCTATGGTCGCTGGGATAATCCCACAGTGCAGGTCTTTGAAAGAAGAATGGCAGCGCTGGAAAACACAGAATCTGCAATAGCAGCAGCATCGGGAATGGCAGCAATATTCCTGCTCAGTCACCACCTTCTGAACCCGGGTGATGAAGTTGTTTCATCAAACCTTGTTTATGGCGGCACCTTCGGTCTTTTTGGAACCGGCCTTATAAAAATGGGTTCAAAAGTGGTGTGGGTAACTGATCCCGGAAACCTCGAAGCATGGGAAAAAGCAATCACTCCGAAAACAAAATTTTTATTTGTAGAAACACCAAGCAACCCTGCTTTATTTGTTGCCGATTTACCGGCATTGTCAAAACTTGCAAAAGCCCACGGACTGCCATTGGTGGTTGACAACACCATTGCTACTCCTGCATTGCAAAGCCCGATTGATCTGGGCGCCGACATGGTGGTTCACTCAACAACAAAATATATTTGTGGAAACGCATCAAGTCTTGGTGGCATCATTTGCGGCAAGACAGAATTTATTGAAGGCATCAGGAAAAACGGGATACGCTATTTGGGACCATCAATGGCGCCGCTGAATGCCTGGCTGAATCTGAACGGACTTGAAACTCTTTCGCTGAGGATGGAAAAACATTGCAGCAATGCAATGGCAGTCGCTACACTGCTTGAAAAACATCCGCGTGTTGAATCTGTAAACTACCCCGGACTGGCATCAAATCCTTACAATAAAATGAAAGAGGTAAACAAAATGAAAGGCTTTAGCTCGCTGATGTCATTTGTTCTGAAAGGCAATTATGATGATGCAACAAAATTCATTGATTCGGTTGAGGTGTTTGAACATGCCACCCATCTTGGAACCTGTAAGAGCATTGTAACACATCCTGCCTCGACAACGCACCTGGCAATGGGTGAAGTGGAAATGAAAAAGGCAGGAATTTCGCCTGCACTGGTTCGTTTCTCAGTAGGTATTGAAGATCCGGAAGACTTGTTGAATGATATTACACAGGCATTGGAAAAATAGTTTTCTCAGCGTGGTTTGAGATAATTAGCTTAATGGTCATAGGTATTTTAAACATTGCCTATGACCATTGATTTTAGATGGCGAACAAAGTGGGAAAACTGAAACCATCTGCTTTATTAAAAATTTATTAGTACTTTTGTTTAAATAAAAACAGTAATCTTTTTTCGGTTCGTTCCGTAATATTTGAATTAGCAATAGCATAGTACCATAGTTAACCAAAACTTTAATTAGTAAAAAAATAATTTAATGGAAGAGAATGATCTCCAGAATCTGGACTCCTCAGATGAGAAAAACGCCCTCAGGGAATTGAAAAGTGAAAGTAAAGAAGTCGTTGAACAAATAAACGACGGCATTAAACAGGATGTTGAGTTGATAGAAATTCCATCTGATGAACCACCGGCAGAACCTTTATTAAAGGAAGAAGTCAAAGTTACCGAAGCAGAAGCTGAAACGGTGACTGATGTCGCAAAGCAGGAAAACATTGAAGAATCGCCGGATTCTCCCGACATGAAACCTGCAAAAAAAATCAGGGCTAAAAAAAACACAATCGAAGAAACGGCTACAGAATCTGAAATTCCGTCAGAGGTAATTCAACCTGTTTCAGAAAATGAAATTCTTGCTGATCCTGCTGATATAGCTAAAGAAAAACCTGCAAGAAAGCCCCGCATCAAGAAACCTCTACCCGATGAAATAGTTTCAGGTGATGAACTCCCGGTGGAAACAATTGCTGAACCTGTGGCAGAGCAGGAACAAAATCCGGTAGCAGAAGAATTAAGCAATCCTGTTGCTGAAACTGCAAAGAGGAAACTTGTCAAGAAAGTAAAAACAGAAGAAACCTCCTCCGAAAATGCTATTGCTGACGGAAAATTGCAGACAGAAGAAGTTATTGAATCACTTGATCAGACAAAGGCTTTACTTAAAGAAATTGAAAAAGAGCAGGAGCAAAAAATTGAAGCCCATTACGAAACTATGTCTCGTGAAGAGCTTACAGTTATTCTTGAAGAAGCCGTAAGAGATAAAGATATTAATGACATTAAAGCGGAAGTGGCACTTGTAAAAGTTGCCTATTATCAAAAAGAGAAAGAAGAAAAAGAAGCGGCGCTTGCAAAATTCATTGAGGATGGAGGTGTAAAAGAAGATTACTCTTTCCAGGAAGATTCAGTTGGAATCAGGTTCACTACTGCTCTGAACATTTACAAAGAAAAGAGGATCCGCTTCAATGAAGATCTCGAAAATCAGAAACAGGCCAACCTGGAACTTAAGCTTAAAATTCTTGAAGATCTGAAGCACCTTGTTGAATCAGACGAAGAGCTTAAGAAAACCTATGATGCTTTTAAAACCCTTCAGGAACGCTGGAAAGAGATAGGACTGGTTCCAAAAACAGAGATCAATAATTTATGGCAGAATTATAATTTTCTTGTCGAGAAATTCTTTGACAAAGTAAAGATCAATCGTGAACTGAAAGAACTTGACCTGAAAAAGAATCTTGAAGCAAAGATTGAACTGTGTGAAAAAGCAGAAGAACTTTTACTGGAAACTTCGGTAATAAAGACGTTCCGTCAATTACAGAAATACCATGAAATGTGGCGCGATATCGGCCCTGTGATGCAGGACAAAAAAGATGAGATATGGGAACGCTTCCGCAATGCTACAGAGAAGATCAATGAACGCAGACGCGAACATTATGACAAGCTGCACGAAGAACAGGAAACCATTCTTGAAACCAAGACAGCGCTTTGTGAGAAGGCTGAGCAGATAGCTGAAATGACATTGAATTCTATCAGAGAATGGCAGGACCAAACCACTGTTCTCGATGATATGCTCAAATCATGGAAAAGCATAAGCACGCTGCCAAGGAAAGTAAACGATGAATTGTGGAACCGTTTTAAAACGGCTATTGATACTTTCTACGCAAATAAAAAAGAATATTTTGGCAAACTGAAAGATGAGCAGGTAACCAACTATAACCAAAAACTCAACCTTTGTCTGCAAGCAGAAGCAATAAAAAACAGCCAGGATTGGAAACGTACTGCTGAAGAATTGATCAGACTTCAGCAAGAATGGAAAAAGATAGGTTCTGTTCCTAAAAAATATTCGGATAAAATATGGCTTCGTTTCAGGGCTGCAAGTGATGAGTTTTTCACAGCACGTTCTGCTTATTTCAACAATATTGATTCAAAAGAAGAAGAGAATCTTAAACAGAAAGAAGAACTTTTGAATCAGGTGAAAGAATATGCCTTTGGTTCTGACAACAACGAAAATCTGCAAATTATCAAGGACTTTCAGCGTAAATGGATGGAAATAGGACATGTTCCGATGAAATTCAAAAACACTATTCATGACGAATTCAGAGAAGCCATAAACGCTCATCTTGATAAACTGAAATTGGGGAGTATTGAAAAGATCACAATCGGATTCAAATCAAAATTTGAAAATATTGCTCAATCACCGGGAGCTTCACAAGCTATTTCAAAAGAAAGAAGCTTTATTACCGGCAAGATCAGCGAACTTAAGAACGATATAAAATTGTGGGAAAACAATATTGGATTCCTTGCAAATTCAAGAAATGCCACGCTTTTAAAGGATGAGTTCCTGAAGAAAATAGAAAAAACCAAACAGGATATTATTGTGCTTGAAGAAAAGCTAAAGTTTCTGAAAGATGTGAGGTAAAGAAAGTGCCTAAAGTGCCTTGAGTGTCTAAAGTTTTACAAAGAACTTCAGACACTTTTTTTTTAATTAAATCTGATTGCTTTTACAGGAGTTATCCTTGTCACAATATACGACGGAATGATCAGAATGAGCATGCAGACTATAAGCGTCCCGACATTCAGTAATAGTATGTGGAAAATATTGAGGTTAATCGGAACCGTGGAGACATAATATGTTTCCTGAGGAAGTTTGATAATGCCAAATTGAAGTTGCAACAAGCAAAGGCCAATTGCGACAATATTTCCCCACAACAAGCCCTTCCCTATCAGGTTTGCTGCCGTATAAAGGAAAATTCGCCGGATACTTCCATTCTTTGCGCCAAGGGCTTTCAGGGTGCCAATCATATTGGTTCTTTCCAAAATCAAAATAAGCAAAGTAGAGATCATATTGATGGCGGAAACCAATATCATCAGCGTAAGAATGATAACAACATTCATATCCTGCAAGCCAAGCCAATCGAATATTTGCGGATTTAATTGTTCAATGTTTTTTGAGTCGAGATCATAGGGAATATTTTTGTAAACATATTCGCTCATTTTGTCAAGATCATTGAAATTGTTCAATAACACTTCAAAGCCTGCTACCTGCGATCTTTTCCATTTGTTCAATGTTTGTATCTGTCCAATATCACCAAGCACAAATTGTTTATCAAATTCTTCGATCCCTGTTTCATAAATTCCGGAGACATGGAATTTCCTTTGTCGTAGCTGTGACTGTCCACTTGAAATAAAATACATCCGCAAAGAATCATCAGCTTTCAATTTCAGAATTTTTGCCAGCATTTTGGAAATGATGATATCCTTTGAATCCGTTGAATCATTCACCGAAAATATTTTTCCTTCCACAATTCGGTTTTTAAAAAAGGTCCAGTCATAATCACTGCCAATACCTTTCAGCATCACACCTTCCATTTCATCTTTAGTTTTTATAATGCCTGCTTTTACAGCGTAAACCTGTATGTGCCTGATGCCGGGAACATCATTAAAAGAGGGATAAAAGCTCTGTTTCTTATCAATTGGTTTTACTTCAAGGGAAGTGTTTGAGTCGAATTTGCTTATCTGAATATGCGCGCCGAAACCAATTACCTTATCACGAATTTGCTGCTGAAAACCTGTGACAATCGCAACTGATACGATCATTACTGCAATGCTGAGAACGATGCTTGCAATAGCTACCCGTACTGCTGGTTTCGAAAGATTTCCCAGTTCCTTTACTGAGAATATGCGTTTGGCAATAAAAAGTTCGGTATTCAATTCCATCAGGATTTATGCAAAAATATCAATTATTCGTGAGAAACCGCAGTTTCCTTTTAACTGCATTGAAATTTTCCGCACAAATTCAAAGCTCATACTTAAATCCGGAGAAATGGGGAAGGACTTAAATTGAGAATTATCACTGCAATTTAATTACGATCACATGCCGGCAATTTTAAAAGTTTTACTTTGTTTTTTTATTAGTTATTTTTTCAGTCCAACCACATGTGATTTTTTCTAAATTTGCAATAATGTTACTAACATAATCCCGATGGGTAAAGTAAAATACAAATCATTATTACTGGCAGTCTTTTCAGTACTGGCGCTGACATCGTATTCTCAGGAAGAAATTTCTTTCGCAAACGAAAAAGTCATCACCGCTGATAGCATTAAAGTAGGTGCCCAAAGGACTGAATTATATTTTCCATTATTAAAAGGGAAAAGAGTAGCAGTTCTTGTGAATCAGACCTCATTAATAAAAAAAACTTTCCTTGTTGACAGTCTTCTTCATGCCGGGATCAATGTAAAGAAAATATTCTGTCCGGAGCATGGCTTTCGTGGCAAAGCCAACGCAGGCGAAATCATAAAAAATTCCGTTGATAGTATTACAGGTCTTCCCATCATTTCATTATACGGCAAACGTAAGAAACCCAAATCAGGCGACCTGAAAGGAATTGATGTGGTGGTGTACGACATACAGGATGTGGGTGTGAGGTTCTACACTTACATTTCAACAATGACATACATGATGGAAGCTTGTGCTGAAAACAATGTTGAATTTTTGATCCTTGATCGGCCAAACCCTAATGGTTATTATGTTGACGGACCAATATTGCAAAAGGAATTTTCTTCATTCATAGGCTTGCATCCAGTGCCAATAGTTTATGGAATGACCATTGCCGAATATGCCACCATGGTGAATGGAGAAGGATGGCTAAGTAACGGAATTAAATGCAATCTCAAATATGTGACCGTTGACAATTATAATCATTTGTACTTTTATCAACTTCCTGTAGCACCTTCACCAAACCTGCCAAATATGGAAGCCGTTTATCTTTATCCTTCGCTGGGATTGTTTGAAGGAACAGTTGTTTCAGTGGGTAGAGGAACTGATCTGCCTTTCCAGGTTATAGGTCATCCGGATATGAAAAACGGAAATTTTTCTTTTACTCCCGAAAATAAACCCGGCGCTCTAAATCCAAAATACATGGGAGTAAAGTGCAACGGTTATAAATTGGATGATTTCGCTGACATCTATATTAAGAATCTTCGTAAAATTTATCTCTTTTGGTTAACCGCAGCATACAAGAATATTCCTGACACAGCTCAATATTTCAATACGTATTTTGACAAGCTTGCAGGAACAGACAAGTTGCGTAAACAGGTAATCGCCGGCGTATCGGAAGACGACATTCATCTTTCATGGAAAGCTGATATTGAAAAGTTCAAAAAGATCAGGAAGAAGTATATTCTCTACCCGGATTTTGAATAGAGTTTTTGAATTTTCATAAAGCGTAATAACTTTCAATAATTTTCGACATTGAACAAGAAGCAGGGAAATATCAGTAAGAAACAAAACGCAGTAAAGCCGATAAATACAAGACAGACGAAGAATATTTCTTTTTCAGAATGGGTTGAATCAAAGAAGAAATATGCTCCATGGTTTTTATTCTTCTTTGCTGTTCTTCTTTACATAAACACGGTAAATTTTGGCTATGTCCTTGATGACGGACTCGTAATTAAAGAAAACAAATTCACGCTTAAAGGCTTTGGTGGAATAGGGAGCATTCTAACACATGATGCATTTGCAGGCGTTAACGGAGGCAGTGATAATGCAATTTACCAGGGAGGAAGGTACAGACCTTTATCACAAGTTACTTTCGCAATTGAGTATGGCCTTTTTAAAATGAACCCTGCAGTGGGTCATTTGATCAATATTTTATTGTATGGGTTTTTAGCAATGTTGATTTATATTTTACTGAGTTCGCTTTTTAATAATTCAGGATTGAAACATTGGTACAATAGTATCCCTTTCATTGCGACTGCAATATTTATTGCGCATCCGTTGCATACAGAAGTTGTTGCAAATATTAAGAGCAGAGATGAGATCTTGGGCATGCTTGGAGGCGTGCTCATGATCTTTTTTTCGATCAGATATACGGATACTAAAAAAGCCTTTTATCTTTTTCTTTCGTTCTTCTTTTTTATGTTTGCATTGCTGTCAAAGGAAAGTAGTTTAACTTTTCTTGCAGTTGTTCCACTTACAATTTTAGTTTTCAGAAAATCTAATTTAAAGGAATACGCAATAGTTTTAGCGCCATTGCTTGTTGCGGCAGCAATTTATTTTATAATCAGGCTTTCCGTTGTAGGAAATACTTCAGGGCATGCTGTAGTTGCAGAGTTATTTCACAATCCGTTCAAATATGCAAGCTTTGCTGATCGCTACGCCACTGTGGCTTTCACCTGGCTGAAGTATTTAATTTTACTCATTTTCCCTTATTCGCTGACGCATGATTATTATGCATGGCAAATCCCTATCATTGGATGGGCTGATGCACGGGCAATATTTCCTGCATTAATCTTCATGTCTCTTTTCATTTATTCAATTAAAACAATCTGGAAAAAGAATGTTGTAGCTTTTGGGATATTATTCTTCCTCATCACATTTTCGGTAACATCAAATCTCTTTTTCGATCTTGGTCTTTTCATGAATGATCGTTTTATGTTCACTCCGTTATTAGGCTTTGCTATAGTAGCAGCATTTTTCCTTAATAAGATCAGGCTACAAAAACTTTTTGTTTCTGCACTTTTAATAATAATGTTGCTACTCTCAGTTAAAACAATCAGCCGAAACACTGCGTGGAAAGACGACTTCACTCTATTTACCACGGATGTAAAAACATCCACAAATAGCGGAAGATGCAACGTTATTGCTGGCTCATTGATATTAAATAAAGCCCGTGAGGAAAAGGATACGGTGAAACAGAAGGAGCAGTATATCCAGGCAGAAGAATATCTGAAAAAAGGTGTTGGAATTTATGATGAAAATATTGCCGGATGGGATTGTCTTGGAGAAGTTCAGATATTTCTTGATAAATTTCAGGAAGCGGTGAAGTCGTTGAAAGCCGTTTTCAAATATGATCCATCAAATTCCGTTGCATTGAAAAACCTTTTTTACCTGGGTAATCAGTATGACAAAAAACAAGAGTATAATAGTGCCCTGGCTATATACAGATTTCTCGACAAGCAAAACCCTGCAGACTCTACTTATCAATTCAACATAGCCAACGATTATAAAAATTTAAATCAAACTGATTCGGCATTAATAATTCTTAAAAATCTGATAAAAAGGAAGCCCTATTATTATGATGCCTACAATACTATTGCAGAGTATTACGGACAATTTTACAAAGACTATGATGAATCCTTAAAGTATCTTGAAATAGCCTATCAGCGAAATCCTTCGTATTCAAAAACACTTGCAAACCTCGGTGTGGTTTATGGATTGAAGGTAGATTTTAAGAACTCATTGTTTTATTTTTCCAAAGCATTTCAGCTTGATTCTACAAGCGTCGAACTGTGTAAAAATATGGCAAGGACATACGAATTGCTGGGAAATAGAAAAAAGGCAGATGAGTTTAATTTGAAAGCCAACTTTTATGCTCAGAAAAAATAATAATTTTGGCGTAGATATAAAATTACCAAATCAGCAATGAAGAAAAAGCCTCCTCTTAAAAAAGGGCAACAAAATAAACCATTGGTCAACCAGGCATCCGGTAAAGAGAGGATGCCTGTTCCCCAATCCAAAAGGAATGTAAACCTTCCATTTTATCTATTGTTTGGTTTCGTCCTTGTACTTTATGGCAATTCAATTTTCAATAAATATGCTCTTGATGATCGCCTGTTGATCACTGAAAATGCATTTACAAAAAAAGGGTTCAGTGGAATTAAGGATATTTTGACTACAGATTCATTTGTCGGATTTTTCGGGAAGCAGAAAAACCTTGTCGCAGGTGGGCGTTACAGACCACTTTCACACATTACTTTTGCAATTGAATATGGAATACTAAAAGATTTTAATGCAGGAATCGGGCATTTAATAAACATCCTGCTCTATGCATTGGCTTGCCTGCTGGTATATAAAGTGCTTACAATGGTTTTCCCACCGGGGAAGACACCTTTTTATTTGACATTCGCATTTATTGCCACTGTTCTTTTTATTGCGCACCCGCTCCACGTAGAAGATGTAGCAAATGTGAAAGGAAGAGATGAGATCATGGGAATACTCGGATCTTTTGGAACATTTTATTTTATTTTAAAATACATCCAACAGTCACGGCCAATAAACCTCTTGTGGGCTGTGTTGGTTTTTTTCCTCGGTCTGATGTCAAAAGAAGATGTTGTCACATTTATTGCTGTTATTCCACTTACTTTATATTATTTCACAAAAGCAAAACCAAAGGAAATTTTAATTTCAACAGGATGCTTGTTGGGTGTGACAATTTTCTTTATCGCGATCAGGGCTTCCGTTCTTGGATTCTTATTAAATTCCAACATAGATTTTGAGTTATTAAACAATCCTTTTCTTGGAGCCAGCGCAGCACAGAAGTTTGCTACAATACTTCTGACATGGGGAAAATACCTTCTTTTGCTCATATTCCCTCACCCGCTTACACATGATTATTATCCGAAACAAATTCCGATCATTAATTTTAATGATGTCAGAGCCATCATACCTTTATTGATTTATTCGTCCATGATCATCTATGCTCTTTGGCGCTTTAAAAAGAAAGAGATCATAACCTACAGTATTCTATTTTTCGGTCTTACATTTTCAATTTCATCAAACCTGATCTTTCCAATTGGCACTTTCATGAACGATCGTTTTATGTTCACTCCATTGCTCGGATTCTGCATGGTTCTTGCATATCTGGCCACAGTAAAATTCAAAGTTTGGTTTGGAGAAGAAAAGTTGCGGACTGCAATTTTCATTTTTATAGGGATCATTCTGCTTGGATATTCCGTGAAAACAATTTCAAGAAATCCTACATGGCACGATGACTATACTCTATTTACGACTGATGTAAAGGTTTCAACAAACAGCGCCAAATGCAATGTTTCAGCAGGCGGCCAAACAATGGAACTGGCAGAAAAAGAATTGGACCCTGCAAAAAAGAAAGAGATGTTGAACACTGCATTAAACTTTCTTAAAAGAGGAGTTGCTATCCATCCTAAATATGGTGTAGGCTGGTTCTTATTGGGGAAAGTTATGATTGACCTTGAAAATTACAGCAAAGCCAGAGAATATAATGACAGCGCTTTAGTGATCAACCCAGGTGATAAAAAGGCATTGAACAATTGGATTTATTCTACACAAATGAGTGTAAAAAATAAAGACTATAATGAAGCTATTCTAAGCTATACACAACTTAGCCAACTTCAACCCACGAACACGGATTACATTATTGACATTGCTGATGTTTATGAAAATAAAAACCAAATAGATTCTGCTATCAGTGTATTAAACCGGTTATTGACAAAAAATCCAAATAATGTGGCAGCCTTGAATAAAATAGGTGAAATTTACGGGAAGCATTTAAATGACATCAACAGGTCAATTGAGTTTCTCCTCAAAGCTTACTCAATCTCCCCCTCTGATGCTTCATTATTGCAAAATATTGGAGTAGCTTACGGGATATTAAAGAAATTTGACAAATCAATAGAATTCTTTAAAAAGGCATTGGCAGTAAGCCCTGACAACTCCAGCATGTACATGAATCTTGCCAGTACTTATAAAGGTATGGGTGACGATAAGAAAGCTGCTGAATATAGCGCAAGGGCAGCGGATTTACAAAAGCAAAACAAATAGCTCCGACTTAAGAAAAGTTTTTTGCTTTTCTCAAATCAGAGCTATTAACTTTATTGATTTTAACTTGTAGTTTATTTTGTTCTTCCGGGATATACCTTCAGTGATTCCTCCAGGCACTTCATTGCATTTTTCAATGAATCGAGATTCAACACATAACTGATCCTGATTTCATTTTTTCCAAGTCCGGGAGTGGAATAGAATCCTGTAGCAGGAGCTAACATTACAGTTTGTCCTTCATAACTGAAACTTTCCAACAACCACTGACAATATTTATCTGCATCGTCAATCGGAAGTCTTGCGACTGCATAAAATGCGCCTGAAGGTTTTGGGCAAAAACATCCCGGAATTTTATTGATAGATTCAACAACAATGTTCCTGCGTGCAATATATTCTTTAAGAACTCCGTCAAAATATTCCTGAGGCGTGTCAATGGCAGCTTCACCCACAACCTGTCCAAATGTTGGCGGACTTAAGCGTGCCTGTGCAAATTTCATTGCAATTTTCATCACCTCTTTATTCCTGCTGATAAATGTTCCGATACGGGCACCACAGGCACTATAACGTTTGGAAATTGAGTCAAGCAAGATCACATTATTTTCAATACCCTCCAGTTGCATTGCTGAATAATGCTCTTTGCCATCATAGCAAAACTCCCTGTAAACCTCATCTGAGAATAAAAAGAGATCGTGTTTTTTTACGATATCCCTGAGTGATTCCAGTTCTTCTTTTGAATACAAATAACCAGTCGGGTTATTTGGGTTGCAAACCATAATTGCTTTTGTCTTGGAAGTTATTGCTTTTTCAAACTCGGCAATAGGAGGCAGTGCAAAACCTGTTTCAATTGATGAGTGGATAGGTTTAACAACTACGCCTGCATTGACAGCAAATCCATTGTAATTTGCATAAAATGGTTCCGGAATTATTACTTCATCACCAGGATTCAGGCAAATCTGAAGCGCAAAGATTATCCCTTCCGAGCCACCTGTTGTAACAATGATATCATCAGGTGTAATATCAATGTGACACCTTTTATAGTATTCACAAAGTTTTTTCCTGTAAGATAAAATACCGGCTGAATGGCTGTACTCGATCAACTTCAGGTCGAAATTCCTTACAGCGTCAATGGCGATATCAGGCGTTGGAATGTCCGGTTGTCCAATGTTCAGGTGATAAATTTTAATGCCTCTTTTTTTTGCTTCGTCTGCGTAGGGGACAAGTTTTCTTATAGGTGATGCCGGCATCTGGCAACCTTTCTGTGATAACTGTGGCATAGTATTTAATTTTAAATAAAAAAAATCCCGGTAATTAATTACCGGGACAAATGTAAAAGTAATTTGCTAATTGGAGAACAATCCCAACATTCTTTTTTAATGACCCTGAGTTGGTGTTGTAGTTGTTTTAGGAGCATTCGGGTCTTCAATAACTTTTCCTTTGATGGTTAAGATAATATTCCCGTTTTTGGCATTTGAAAAAACTGTTATTTGCTTGTCAATAGTAGCTACAATATTTGTTTTGGTATAGCTAACAGTAATAACGCCGGTTTTTCCGGGCAATACCGGAGCTTTGGTCCATGAAGGAATTGTGCAGCCACATGATGATTTTACATCAGAAAGTATCAAAGGTTCTTTGCCGGTGTTGGTAAATTTAAACTCACACTTTGCAGGATCTGTTCTTTTAATAATTGTTCCGAAATCATGGAGGGTCGTATCAAATTTAATTACAGGACTGTTGGCATTGCTTGTTTGTGTTTTGTTAGTAGTTGTTTGAGCGTTCACTGCCAAAAAAGTGAAGACTGTTGCTGTGAGGACTAAAATGATCTTTTTCATTGTTTTTGATTTTTAATTAAGTTGTTTTGTTATTGTAATTTTACTTTTATTTTCTTGTTTTTTTCTCAGTGTTTTCCGAATCAGGCATTGCAGAATTTTTCTTTTTATTAAAATAATTTTGATTGAATCATTTTTTTGTTACTTTTGCAAACCCATTTATGGGAAACAAAGTTCTTTTATTAAAAATAACCGGTTCGGTAGTTCAGTTGGTTAGAATACGTGCCTGTCACGCACGGGGTCGCGGGTTCGAGTCCCGTCCGGACCGCTAAAAGAAGAAGCTCTTTAAAAGTAATACTTTCAAAGAGCTTTCTTTTTTTAATACCTGAACAAACTAAACGTTCGTAGCTTTCCCTGAGAATATCACAGCGTTTCTTAGTATGTGAAACTAAAAAAATCTCATTGCAATTCATCAAGGTCAACATAGAAGTTATATCGTTTAAAATTCTGTTGACAAAAGTAGTCAGACCATCAACAAACACATGTAAATGAAGTGCAAATATTTGTTAATGAAGTGTAAATGGGCTGGCTCTAAAGAATTGACAAATTAAAATACTTGTTTGTTTGAAAGCCTTGTTTCCTGCCCCTTTTATCCAGCCATTCTTCCAGTAATATCTACTTTAAAAATAACGAAGTGCTGATGATTTGTGTACTTTAAAATTATTTCAGTTATAATTGAAACTGTCTGGTTATTTCAACGAGATTTCAATAGATCCATAATATTTTTCCTGCTATGATCATATCTGATGTCAATCCATTCCACTTTTTGATCAAGGCAATAGTGACTCCATATTTTCGGGCAATGGATCCCAGTGTTTCTCCTTTCAATATGACATGCTGAATCCCGGTTGCAGTTGGAACATTCTTTACATTGTTCTCTTTTTCCTTATTAAGTGTACGCAATTGTTTTTTTCGAATACTGTCAGTGTTTAAGACAAGCGAATCACCCTTTGGGTTTTTATCCATCCACTCCACTGACTTTGCAAGTGCATTTGTAAGCAGGTCCCCTTTCAGATCATATCCTTTAAACGTGAGATGTATCATGTCTTTTTGTGCCAATCCGCTTTGTTGCCATTGTTTCATCACACCCTGCCCTCCTGCAATCCAAAACCAATCAAAGAAAAGACAGGTATCTTTCTTTGCAATGTTTCTGATAAGGTCTGAGAATTTAATTCCGGAATGCAGATCATGTCCTCTGCGATACATATCCATTGTTGATGTCAACAAAATAGATGCTTTCGGAGCAGCCGTTCTCACAATTTTTATGATCTGAATGATCTGACTTTGCAAATTAGATTTGATGCTGTCATCGTATAAATAATCATTGGTTCCGAAATCAAGAACAACAAGATCGGGATTCAGATATAGCAATTGGGTGCTGACCAAATTTTCATACAACACAGACTGGTATTGCGCCGCGCCCACTCCTACCGCATGAACGACTGCACCTTTATCAGTACTGCTCTCAATGTCCATTCCATAAAATTCAAATTCACTTTGTGTGGATTTGCTTTTATGCATTTTAATGGTAATTGGGTCTTTGATCGGAGGAATATCCAATTCAATAAATGGTTCATTGTTTTTAAATGAAGAATCAATGTGTATCGTTCTGGATTTACCACCACAGGTTAAAATGAAATCGAAACTTGATATTTCATGCTTGCAATAAACACGTAGTTTATCATAGTTATCAGGCACCGAAACTAAAAAAGTAATTGTGAAGCTTGCGCTGGAATCACTCGTTCTTGCTGTCATTCCTGTCACTCCCAAAGGAATTCTTGATGGCACAATGCATCCTTTACCAAACAGCCAGTTTCCGGTATGAGTTGATTTATATTCAACCGAAGAATAGGTTTTCGCAGTGGAATAAGGAAAAACCATCCCCCTCCCTCCTGCTCCATGTATAGACTGCAGATTTCTCCTTAGTTCTCCCGGTAAAATATCTGATTGCACATGCGAGTCACCCATATAAACAACAACCATTTTCTCTTTTGAAGATGATTTCCATGCCTGATAAAAAGGCAGCATAGCTTCTCGCTGGTAAAATTGCACTGTATCAAATTCGGGGAGCAACCATTTATAAGTGGAAGTATCGGGTGTGTATTTAAATTGGGAAAATCCTTTACCGGCAAAAACAAATAAGATTACCAATAAAAAACAAATTTTGGAATAACCGGAAAAAAGAGTCCTTGTTTGTGAGATCATTTTAATATTTTCATTCAATTGCAAATTTACGAAAACTAAGGTGGATATTGGATTTAAATATTGTGAAGGTGGTTCTCCCTTTTCAGCTTCCCTGCTTCTATTACCGACGTATATCATTAATATTACTGCCCGATTAAATTATTTATATCGTCACGAAGTGACTTTAATGCTGCTGAGTAATTTTTATTACAAAGATTAAATCACTACGTGATTAGGGCTTTAGCGAGTTTAGAAACCTCATAGAGGTGAAATCTTTGTAGTCAGAATTCTTGACCTGAAAATGAAGCCCCATCGGGGCGATATCTTCCAGAAAGGCAAATTTAATAAGGTTTTAAAGACGATTGTAAATATTTTCCCGGACTATCATTAATCCCAATTATTCAATTCTATTTTAATGAATCAACATGCTTCGTAATTATAGAATCTTTATCGTGTTTAAGCTTTAAAGAATCTTTTGGAACATGGATTGGGACATTACGATAATACATGATGTTGTTGATACACCTGATATGCCAATCAGCATTTGCAAGCATGGAGCAGTTAAGAAATATCAGGTCGTTCACATTATTATCAATGATAAAATTTATCAAACCCAAATTGAAATATCTGTAACCAACAATGTAAACATTTTCATAATGTGCAGCAAGAAACGGGGCAAATGGATTGCCATAAGAGTTCTTGACAAGCAAAACACTCTTTCCATTTTTAACTCCTGTTTCAACCTTTATCAGTGGGAAATCTCCGCCAAGAAAGACTCCATAACCCCATCCATATTCAACGAGCAACTGTGATCTGACAGCCAGTTTCTGATTTGCTGTATAGTAATCATAGGTTTTATAATTTCCGGGTATGATGTAATAATCCACTGTGTCCGGACTATCAAGCAATCTTTTATCATGCGTGAAGTCATACATGGAGCCGATATAATTGGGCTTTGATTTCTTCACCATCGAATTTAATGCAAGTGGAGTGAATCCTGCCGATCTGCAAAAAGCTTTGTATGCATAATAAGCACCCAACACAGTCCAATGGTGATCTGTTTTCAAATACAGATATTCATTTTTGTGCGCCAATAATTCTGAATATGCATCCACAGCTCTCACTCCGGAACTCAGGTTATTATTGATCAAATCAATATTTGGTTTCTCCTGCACTGTTGATCTTAAATATTCTTTTGGCAGATAAAATTCCGTGGCTGTTGGAACAACGATATTATAAATGGTGACCTTGTCCTTCAGCAAAGCCTGGTATTTATTGATGGTTGCTGCATAAGCCAAAGCCATTCCGTTTGTGCCACCAAACATTTGCAAAGCTCTTCCCTGACAGATAAAGATCCAATTGTTCACAATGTCTCCCTCGCCATCTTTAACTCTTGAAGAATCATCAAGAGTATCTCTTTTGGTTTTACCACATTTAGGGGGTTTTATTGAAGTAGGTGTGCGGTAAAATGCGAAGTCCTCAGCCCCCAAACCTCTTGCTTCTTTCAATTGAAATGCAAATTCAACAAAGTTTTCACGGAATGGAAAATTATCAGCAAAAAAGAGATCAAGGCTGTCCGTGTATTTACCTTTTGACAGATTGTCCCATGAGAAAACAGGCATCACTGACAGCTTCCTTTTTTCAATAAATGAAATCGCCTTGTGAGGCATTGCAAAGAAGAATATACCGAACACAACAAGTACGACGGTAAAAACCACCACCTGTATAAATTCATTTTTATTTGTTCCGGTTCGATTCATCTTTAACTAAATTATCATTGCCACTTTCAGGTTAAAATTTCATGTATAAAAATGCATTGTAGCTTTTACCAACAAGCATTGAAGTTGCAAGCAATAACAGGCAAATATTAAAACCAATGACCACAACTGTTTTGAACAATGAAGAAGGTTGCAGAAAGGCAAATTTGCTATGCGTCATCAGGTATTTCTCAACAAATGGATATACCGGCATGCAAAAAACTATTGCAATGATCAGCCAAAAAATATTTGCTTTGAGTACGGTGAAAAATTCAAAATGGAATGCAGCATTCTCTGAATTTCCAAACATCACTCCCAGGTAATTCCACAGGTGCGAAAGATCGGTGAAATAAAAAAGTGACCATCCCATGATAGCAGAAAACAATAAGTAAACATGCGAAAACACACGCGGGATCCTGGCGAAAAACTTTTTCAGAAATAATAATTCAAGTGAAATGAGCGCTCCGAAATAGAATCCCCAAAGAATATAATTCCAACTTGGGCCATGCCACAACCCACAAATGGTAAAAGTGATCAGGGTTGCAATGATCGCACTGCTTTTCCCCCAATTGCGGAATTTTAAAACAAGTGGTGTGAATAAATAATCTCTCAGAAAACTGCTTAATGAAATATGCCACCTGCGCCAGAATTCAGTTGCAGAGCGGGAGATGTATGGGTAATTGAAATTCTCGGCATAGTTAAACCCGAAGATCCTTCCCAACCCAATAGCCATATCTGAATAACCTGAGAAATCAAAATAGATCTGAATGGTAAACATGATCAGTCCGAACCAGCTTAATTCCGTAGTCAGCAGACGTGGATCGCCACCCATGTATTGTGCGACAAAATCGCCGGCAATATTGGCAATACAAACCTTTTTAAACAACCCAATGCAAAACCTATTGATACCTGAACTGATGTGATGAATATTGAAACTTCGTTGTTTTATCTGATCAGGTATTTCAGAATATCTGACAATAGGACCTGCCACGAGATGATAAAGGCTCAGAAACATTAAAAAGTCAAGGAAGGATGTTTCGGCTTTTATATCTTTTCTGTGAACATCCACAAGGTACGAAACTGAGCGAAAAGTATAGAATGAAATCCCCAATGGCAGACCATAAGACGGAGGTTCCAGTGAAACCGAAAACAATGCATTAATATTTTCATAAAGAAACCCACTGTACTTGAGAAACACCAGCAAGCCTATATTGAAAGCTACTGAAAGAAATAATATCGCTTTACCTGATGAAGTTCCTGAATGTTTTTCAATCAATCTGCCAAGAAAATAATCTGCAACAGCAGTCATCAACAAAAGAGTAACCCAGAGTGGTTGACCCCATGCATAAAAAATAAAAGAAAAGAGCACCAGCACAATATTCCTGTAAACTTTGTTCTTAAACAAATAATAGAGAACAATGTTCAGAGGTAAAAATAAATACAGAAATGCGAGGCTGGAGAAAAGCATTTAGGGGATTTGTGATTTAGGATTTGAGATTTAATATCCAGAATCGTTGAGTTAAGAAAAAACATTCAGTTACTTTACCACATAGAATCATAGAAACATAGGCTTCACATAGAAAATTCGCTTAAATCCGACTATGTGAATTTCGATGTTTCTATGTGCCTATGTGGTTCCATTTGTATTGAAATCTAAACAAAATGACATTGATTTATGATTTAAAATTTTGTTTAAAGTTCAACATACAAGAAATTTCAATAGTTTTTCAATTATTTCAAATTTAAAAATTACTCACTGTGTCTTATTGATTATTTTGCTAATTATTTTATTTTACCGTTTACTTTTTTCTTAATAAAATCTAATGCGTCCTTGCTTACTTTTTCTGCCCAATCTTTAATAGTTTCTTTCATTACCTCATCGGCATATTCTGTTATTGGAAGATTACAATTTTTAAACTCATCAAATGGGGTTTCTTCTTTGATAATATCCTTTATCAGTTTATTAAATATCTTCAACATTGTACCACCGGCAAAGGGTTGACCAATGAAAACCTCTATATTATAGTTGATATCTGAAAAATGGATTTTAAATGAAACTTCCAGACTAAAATCTTCACGGCCATTGTAATTAATCAACCAATATGCAGCTTTAAAACCATGAAATGAGTCTCCCTGATTTACAGGTATTGTATAAAAATTATTCATAGTGTTTTGCAAAGAATCAATAGTCGGTTTCAGGGCAATATCATACTTAGGTGCCTTTGGTTCCTCAAAATATATCCATGAATGTTTCTTAAAAAGTTTATCCAATTTTGACAAATTCTTGTCTGTTTCAACAAGTAAAGGAAAATAAACTTCTTTTAATATCTTTTGTACCACATCATTCGATTTCTTTATTATTTCTTTTTTAGGTTTTTGCATTCGTCTCAGCATTTCTATCTCCATATCAAAATCATCAGGACCCGAAATTTCTTTCCCCTCAATAGCATCTAACACCAATTTTTGTGAACGTATAATCATGTCAGCCATAAAATCAAAAAGCAAATCCTGATCGCCATCGTAACATTGAACATCACCAATATAATGGTAATAATTGTCGCGGTCATCTGTTTTAATTACAAATGGCGGATATCCCATTGAAATAAGCAAAAGATTGGTAAGTATGCGTGCGGTTCTCCCGTTGCCATCATAAAAAGGGTGTATGGTAATAAATTTAAGGTGAAATTGCAAAGCAAGATCAACAGGATTCTGTGCGTTTCTCTTTTTGCTGACTATTGCATCAATAGCCGCATTGGTATCATTCAATAAATTGTGCATTTCGTCCGAAACATCCACGGGTGCAGTAAAATCAAATCGTTCACCTTTGTAATTAATTATATGATTAGGTATAGTTTTCCAAATTCCAATATTTTTCTTTTTTGCTTCATCTGTTTCGTACATGATACCTTTGTGAATCTCCCTGATTCTTTTCTCTGATATACGAGCATCACCTTTTCCAACTTTAATAATTTCAGTAATTATCTCATCATGTCCTTGCATTTCCATCACATCTTTTATGGGTTTTCCTCCCACAGTAATTTTGTCCACCATTAAGTTACGCGTATCAGCTTTGGAGAGCGTATTGCCTTCCATTGAATTAGAATAATAATTCCAATCAAGGCGAAATCTGTAATTGATATTTTCTTTTATTTCGGTGGTAAATTCACCATGCGAATTGATTTTATTCTGTAATGCCTCAATCTTTTTAAGCTTATCTGTATAACTCATTTGTGTGACTTTTTTTTACAAAATTACAAAATTACAAAATTCTTTGCTTGCTTAGTAATAAAAAAATGTTCCACCTTTTTGAGGGGTGGAACATTTTTTTAAAATGAGAATTCTTTGTTGTTACTCATCAATGTATCGGATTGAAAATCCTTATAATAAAACGGCAGGGATTGCAAATCCCTGCCGACGGAATTTTTTAAAACAAAATTTATTTTACAAAATTATTCATTTTTTATACATTTTATGTAAAATCCGCATAAAACATTATTTTCTGGATTATCGCACGTAATACCTGCTGAACAACTTGCACTATAAATGAAACATAAACTCCAAGCAGAATATTGCTCTTTAGTGCTCGACCACCAATGCCCTTTATTGCTCGGCACCCCATTATAGCATATCTCCTCGGCATTACCCACATCTACAAGATTAGCAAGTTGCGAACAAGCTGTGTTTTCACCTCCTAAAAATTCCACAAGTTTCTTTAATTCAATCATACTTGGAACATGCCACCCTTTTGGACATACTCTATTACTTTGAACAACAAACCAATTATATAACCTTCCATTTGTTGAAATATTACCGAAATAGGCTCCACCATTTGGAGATGTCCACTGATAATTATCTGTAATCATTGTTATCTGGTCTCCATTTATATAATGAGTAACTTTTAAATTTTCTTTTAACCATATTTGTGAACCAATCTTAACAGGATGGTAAATATTGCCATCAACGTCTTTAATAGGTAATATATTCAATGAATCTTTTCTTTTTTGTTCTTTTAATGCTAATGCGTTAAAAGCATCTATAGAATCTGCAATTTTTTTTCACTAATTTTATTCCTCTCATTTTTATTGTTAATGTAGTTATTTGCTAATAAAGCTATTAATCCCAAAATAAATATTGAAAAAACAGCAATTATTATCATTTTTCTTTTTTTCTTTTTCCCTTCTTTAGTCAATTTTTCAATGAATGTTTTATATTCTGCATTTTCAGGAAATAATACAATTGCTTTTTCAATGTTCTCTTTTGCTTCAGTTGTTAATTTATTTTTAAATTTAAGATTTGCATTTTTAAAATAAGCCTCCGCAATATTTTTTCTACAAGTTTCAGTATCATTATATTTTTGGGATGTTTTAAACAAATCAATAGCTGCATCAAAATTATTTTCTAAAATCCTGCGATTTCCCTGGTAAATGAAAATTTCAGCCAGAATTCCTTTAATGTCTGAATTAGTATTATTTTCGAATTCTTTAAAATCTATTTGTTTTAATGCAGACGGAAGAGTTTTAGCATCAAAATCATTAACCTTAAGTAATGAATATGCAAAATAAAGGTAAGCAAGGTTTTTTTCTTTTGGATTTTCAATTTTTTCAATGATGGGTTCAATAATTTTAATTGTCGTTTGAAAATCTTTGTTATTGCAGGTTATAATGCCAGTATATAAAGCAGCTAATGGATGTATGGAATCAATATTATAGACTGTAATCCATGCGGCAATTGCTTCCTCTTTATTGCTTGCTTTATTAAGTAAATCGGCTTTTCTTATCCATGCTTCTTTATCTTTGGGTTTAATTTTAATAATGTTTTCAAGATACCTCAATGCATTTTCATTTTGCCCCATTTCTATAGCAATATCAGCCAAATCGGAAAGCAGAAATACATCTTCGGGTTTGGCTTGTAAAAGTTTTTCTCCTATTTCTAAAGCATCAACAAGTTTGTCTATCTTCATATATGATTGGTATAGCAAACCCGGAGCAAAAGAATCGTTTTCATCAATCGCAAGTACTTTAAGTAAAACAGTTATTGCATCTTTAAACAATAATTTATTAAAAAGAAATTGTGCGTATTCTCGTAGCAATGTTGTATCCAATGGATTTATTTTAAGTTTATCTTCATAAACTGATTTATACGCAATATCCTTTGGGTCTAAAGTAGGTTCAACGTTTAAAGCGCCACCGCAATTTTTACAGAATTTTTTTTCATCAGGGTAAGAAAGATTACATTTTGGGCATGTTTTCATGGTTAAAAATTTCAATTAAAATTATAATTTAGCGCCACAATTATCACAGAATTCACCTACAGTTGCAACATCATATTTGCCACCGCAATTTTTACAAAATTTCTGATTATTAATAGTATTTACTGGCGTATTAATATTATTTGATGAAAAATATAAAGCAACAATTAACCAAATTAGGCATCCAACTGTTCCTGCTATTCCAAAATAAAAAGTAATTTCTGTAACATCAAGAAGAGTCTTGATTTGATCGAAATTTAATCTGGCATCAAAAGGGTTTCCAAAAATATTATCTCTAGTATATTGATTTATCAATATTGATGCCACTCCTATAATTAATGATATTATTAGGAAAATAATACTTACTTTTATTTGTTTCGAATTTTTTGATTTAACTTGGTTTCTATACTTATTTAAAGAAATTGAAATAATTATTAACCATATCAGACCTACAGCAGCTCCAATGATACTTGCAATTAAAAGTATTCCAAGAGTTTTACGAACTGCATCAGTTTGTCCGGTTCTTAATTCAAATAAAACCAAATTCGATACATAAATAATTAAAAAAGTAATCGCAAAAATAATTATCAATTTTATGCTTGTTTTCTTTTTCTTTTTCAACTTGTTTTCCATTTCTTTTAAATTTTAAGTAAAGATATTTTTATTCATTAATTTTCGCACCACATTCTTCGCAGAATTTCCCTGCAGTTAAAGTATTATATTTTTTGCCGCAAGAATTGCAATAATTATTCGTTGACTGATTTGATGGTTGATTTGATTGAAAGACTTGAATATTATTATTCATACTTTTAGATGATGTTATGTAAACCATAAACATTATTAATCCTGCCACCGAAGCTATTATTCCACCATAAAGTAAAAAGTTTTTCAAATCGTTATTACATTCATAATCTGGTATTGAAAATGAATTGCCTCCAAAAGGACTAGGTACCGAAGAAGTGGTCATGTGACAAAAATTTGCAGTACACGCAATGATAATCATTATTATTCCTGCTACAAGTAAAAAGATTCCTGCTGACTTCATGATTTTATTTTTATGTGAAATTTTTTAAAAGATTATTTATCCTTCAAACAGCGAACTGAATAACCATGAATTTTGCTGCTGTTGATTCTGAGGACATTGCTGTAACTATAGCTTAATGCCCTGCCCCAAGCGTAGCTTTTATCATCCTCGGACGAACTCCACCAGTTGCCTTCACTCCTCCCCACCGGTGTTGAAGGATCGAACCTACCATAACTATCGCGGTAACCACCTGGAAGGGCTGAAAAGCCACTGCTATTGGTTGCGCCGGTATTAGGGCCATACCAGTTTGAAGTTGATTTTAACTTACCACCAGCAGTATCGTTGCCTCCTAAATAGGATATTAAAATTGTCCATTCTGCTTCGGTGGGCAAATGCCAACCTGATGGGCATACTGTTTTTGCTGTTTTCCAATTATATAAATATCCAAATTGTGCAACATAGCTTATAGAATCATTATATGCCCAACATCCACTGTCTGCTTTAAAAGCAAGGTTTTCGGCCATCCAGGTTTGGGTACCTATGGTGACGATTTTGTAAATTTTACTATCTCTTGCATCAGTAAAGGTTCCTGTTACTTGTGCAAATGAATTCATTGCAATAAGCATAATTACAATTGTTGTTAATAATAATTTGTTTTTCATTGTACTATTTTTTTTAATTTCCCCCTGCTCATAAGGCTTTTCAGGTTCCGCCCCGTTTTTTCAAGTGGTTTCTGGACTCCATATTTTATTTCAAAAACAAACTTTTACAAATGCTTACTCTTCATAAATTTTTGAGTTTGTAAAAATACAAATAGTTTTTCAATGTCAGTTTTCCCTTCTGAAAAAATATCAGGGAAAAGAGTTTGGAGTTTGTGTAGATTGGCTTGCGTAATGTTTAAAGATTCGCCTGTCATTTATGTAATGATTAAAATAATTTGCAAATGTAAAAGTAATATCCGGTATTTTTTTGTGAGCGAGAAAAAGTAATTTTAAAGACACGAAAATTAAGCCTGCTCTGAAAAGTAATAAAACATAAAATCGCCGCTAAGACACTAAGACATCAAGATACGCAAAGCATAGAATAATTTTGCGAAACTTCGAGTCTTTGAGCCTTCGCGGCAAGAAAAAGACTTATCTGTGTGGACTCAAAATTCCGTCGCTTTTTTGTAGAAAAAAATGCCACTGAATATTTCAATCGGTCTTTTTGAAAAAAGTTCAAAATAAAAGCATCAATTGCAGGCAGTTTTAACCCCGTAGGATAGCTTTTAGTTTTTGCAAATCATTTTTATTAAGTAATATCCAACGGAGTTAACTGCCTGAAAAAAGAAAAAAATAGCATTTGGCTTTAGCCTCATAATTACAAAGAATGATGCTAAAGCGATAAGGAATTGAACTTTATTATCAGTTGACTATTCCGGGTCATTCGGCGCCACCTCTACCGGAGCAAACGGCGCCACCCCTACCGGTTCAATCAGCGCCACCCTACCGGTTCAAACGGCGCCACCTGTGATGTCTGGTTTCTAATCAA
>Ga0073936_10001742_pt1 | contig 33273 bp, 30 predicted proteins | sample AliMusrvi5mmetaG_FD_87041 | JGI IMG/M metagenome (GOLD analysis project Ga0073936, IMG submission 87041) | Freshwater lake bacterial and archeal communities from Alinen Mustajarvi, Finland, to study Microbial Dark Matter (Phase II) - Alinen... | ecosystem: Environmental > Aquatic > Freshwater >...
ATTGGAGGCAATAAATGACATTAAAAAAAATAAAAATCTTATTCGGTTTACTTCCCAGGAGGTCGAAGAATTAACTGAACAATTGCTGAATGTATGAAACACAATATCACCTTTGAACCAAAAGCTTTTGAATCGTATAAGGAATGGGCAATGAGTGATAAGCAAATATTTAAAAAAATAAATGAATTAATTCAAAATATTGATCGTACACCTTATGAAGGAATTGGGAAACCTGAGCCATTGAAACATCAGCTTAATGGTTATTGGTCAAGGCAAATCACAGAAGAACACAGACTTGTTTATGAAGTAATCTCAGAAAGTGAGATCCTTATCCTACAATGTAAATATCATTATTGATCCAAATAATCAGTTAAAATCTCTTGCGGCCCAAGACCGGATGTCCCGGGTTATGCTGATCTACTCAAAGGTGATGACCGGCTATTACTTACAATCAAATCCGGATTAACCGGTGCTGCAAGTATGATGTTCTCAAACGAGCAGGAACTTTTGGCCTTACAGGATGATCCAATCAGATTCAACGACGAAATCCTCTACCCCGAAAAGGTGCGCATTAACGACTGCACGACGGCACACGCAGCGAAGCGGAGTCCCGAATAGCGCAGCGGTTCGGGAACTAGACAATGGGGCGAAGGGGCGACTACACGACTGCACGAGGGAGGGAACACGAGGGAACGAGTATTGCGGTGATGTCGTAAATAGTCCTGAATTAGCTTTACAGAAAGAGTAAATTAAAATCAGGACGAGTCAGGATGAAAGGGCGGCTGCGCTCAGTGCAAGTGGGGAGAAAGGGAGATGGGGAGAAGCATCCTATGAGTTCAAATTTTATATGGTTTCCAATGTCATCAGTGTTCATAAAGATTGTGTAATTTTGTTCTTAAATTTATTGGCAAATAAGCTGATCTTATTGAGCTTTAAAATTGAACGACTATGATAACTATTGAGATAAACGAACGATCGAAAGCTGGGAAAGCGCAACCATCGCAAACAAATACTCTCTGAACCGGAAAAGGCCAACTTCCTTGAAGAACTCCGAAATGAACTTTGAATTTGAAAAAGCATTTGTCAAGGATTTCAGAAAACTAAAAAATAAAGAACTTGCCAATTCAAGACTGGAAGTTATGAAACAAATTTCAGCCGCTGATTCGCCAACTGAAATAGTCAATCTAAAGAATGTCTTGAAAAAAAATATTGGTTAATGGCTGCTAGCAAGCTTCATTAACTTCCATAAAATACCTCTAACCGAAAATCAGGGTGCCTGCGGGAAAAGAGACAGCAAATATGCCCCGCTAATCCCGGACGGAAAGGGACAACACCAAAGCGGATAAAATTTAAAAAAAATATCAATCCTAAATCTACCCCAATGCCAACCCCCATCTTTCAAATCTTACTTGCATTTATACTCGGGTTAATCATAGTCAGCTATGCGATCCCTATCATTGTTAGGATCGCTAAAGAGAAGCATCTTTTCGACGAACCTAATAGCAGGCGGGTAAATAAAGTACCTGTCCCGAACCTGGGCGGAGTAGCGCTTTTCATGGGCATATCCATTGGATCAATGGTAGCCTTTCAGAAAAACAGTTTTCCGGACTACAGATACCTCCTTATCTGCACAACAATCATGCTGTTTATCGGCGTACAGGATGATCTGCTGATAATCTCCGCACGAAAAAAACTACTTGCTCAATTAGTTTGCGCCTTTGTGCTTGTCGCTTTGGGTGATATCCGATTTACAAATTTTCATGGAATATTTGGCGTATATGAAATTAATAACCTCGCAAGTTATGTGTTTAGTACTCTTGCAATCGTAAGTATTATCAATGCAATAAACCTCATCGACGGAATTGACGGTCTGGCATCCTCAATATGTATTGTAGCGACGGTGGTTTTAGGGGTGAATTTCTACCTCATCGGCGAGGTTAATTTTGCGATTCTGTGTTCCGCAATAGTGGGAAGTCTGATCTCATTCTTCTCGTTCAACGTCTTTAGCAAGCTCAATAAAATATTTATGGGAGACACAGGAGCCCTGATCCTTGGACTTTTAGTCGCAGCTTTAATCGTTAAGTTTAATGAATTAGCCATTTCGCAGCAGAACAATGGGTTAATCCATTTTGCTCCCATCGTCACCCTTGCTGTTATTGCAATCCCGCTGTTTGATATGACCCGTTTGTTTCTCATGCGTATCATCAGGAAAAGTTCACCCTTTTCACCCGATATGAATCATATCCACCATAAATTTCTGAAGCTGGGATATTCGCACAAGGTGATCACCGGGATCATCGCCTCCTTTAATCTGCTTCTAATTGCCACTGTTTATATGCTGAGACCACTCAACAACCACTACCTGGCTTTCTATATTATTACCATGGTTGCACTATTTATGGTTCTGCCTCAACTTATTTTATGGTTCAGAAAATCAAGAAGCAGTAAGTCCCATCGGCTTCCTGCTATGAAAATAAGGTTTCATAGCAAAACATCGCTGGCTGTGGCACATAATACGCATCCGGAAATAGAACCCGCAGTCACGGAATAATTACAATAAGGTTAGCTTCAAATATTTACTCAAAAACATTGCGTTGTTAAAAAATCAGTGAAAAGAATCATTCACTGATGATTGTATCTCCGATTTGAGTAATCTTGCAATATGAAGAAGGTATTCGTATCTGGTTGTTATGACATGCTCCATTCGGGGCATATCGCATTTTTCATGGAGGCAGCCTCACATGGGGACCTCTACGTTGGGCTAGGCTCAGACAAAACGATAAACAGGCTTAAGGGGCGTAAAACGATCAATACCGATAAGGAACGATTATTCATGGTCCAGGCGCTTAAAATGGTCAGGGAGGCCTGGATAAACAGCGGTTCAGGACTCATGGATTTCGAAAGAGAGGTGGAGGAGCTGCACCCCGATATCTTCTTTGTGAATGAAGATGGATTTACGCCTGATAAACAAGAGTTTTGTGCGAAGTTAGGGATCGAACTTGTGGTGAGCCGCCGTATTCCGCATGTGGGACTTCCCACACGATCGACCACTTCGCTGCGACAGGAGTGTCTGATCCCCTTTCGCCTCGACCTGGCCGGAGGTTGGCTCGATCAGCCGATTGTCTCGAAATACTATCCGGGTTCGGTAATCACAATATCCATTGAACCCGACTACGATTTTAACGACCGGAGCGGGATGTCTACCAGCACCCGCAAAAAGGCTATCCAGCTTTGGCAAACCGATATCCCCGAGGGGGATCCTGAACTACTTGCTAAAACACTCTTTAGTTTCGAAAATCCTCCGGGCACCAAATACATCTCCGGATCGCAGGACTCAATTGGCATCGTGTTTCCAGGGGTAAATAAACTCGGGTACGACAGTGAGCAGTATTGGCCTTCAGAAATTATAAACGATACAGAACCGGAAACACTCGACTTCATTGAACAAAGTCTGTGGTTTATAACCCTATTCCCCAGGGATAACACCTTCGATGTTCTCTCTGGAACCGATATAAATCCTACAAATGCAAAAGCACTTGCAGATGCGGCAAACGATTGCTGGAAGGCAATTCAGGAAAAAGATTTAAAAAGTTTTGGGGCAGCTTTTACAAGAAGTTTTGATGCCCAGATTGCAATGTTTCCCAATATGGTAAATGAATTAATCCTAAAGCAGATTGATGAATACAAAACCATGGCCTTGGGATGGAAACTCAGCGGAGCAGGAGGTGGTGGTTATCTCGTCCTGGTCTCAGACAAACCGGTTCCCAACGCAATACAGATCAGAATCAGACGATAACATATGTTCAACCTTAAAAAAATGAAAATATTTTAGAGGAATAAATTATTTATCTTCGCATATTCAAACAGATCAATAACCTACTGAATTTATCCTCCTTCCCATTATGGAAAAAAAACACTCCCACAGAACAAGAACACGAAGAAAAAACAAATCATCAGCCGGATTTGGGCAATATCTGAATTCTGGTGTGCTAATTGCCATCGGATCCATCTTTCTCCTTTTCGGATTCTACTCCGTCTTGTCTGCACTAATGGGGCCAAATGGAATTCAGGGACTTATGGCAGGGTTTATGGCACCTTCGACTGCTGGTCCGGTGGCAGCCGTTGAATTTTCGGCCGGAGGGTTACAGGAATTGATAATCTGGTTTGTTCCCGCTATCCTGATTCTGGTTATCAGCTTCCTCTTCGCAAAAAAGAACAGTCTGTTAGCTCATGCAATATCGATTGTGAGTGCCACTTATCTGATCGTGATCCAGGTAGTTTTATTCCTGAATATGATGACCAAAGGTGGGGCCTATTACCCATCAGTACTCATTGCCGAACTGTTCCTTTTCATTCCGATTATACTTTTTTTTGCAGCTGCACTAATTCATAAAAAGCACTTTATACTTATTCTTACCTGCATTTATTTTTACGCTTCGGTGATCCTTTATTCATCAGTATTCGGCACTCCCTACGATTTCCTGTTCCCGGGTGCTATCCTTTTTAGCCTCCTGATCTTTTTAATTGCCAGGAAAATAGGCCAACCGATAATTAATCTGGTAAATCTATTTTTTGCAGTCTGCTATTGGTGTTTATTCTGGTTCAGGAATTTTATTATTAATGCAAAAACGGAGCTCCTACCCCAGTTTTTTGTGTTAGGACTACTTTTTTACCTTCTGTTTTACGCAATCACGATCTTTGCTGCCGGGTCAAAGGAGAATCCACTTTCACGCTGGGCGCAGCTGACTTTAACAGGTTCCAATCTTGTCTTTTTTGCCGGGTCTGCCTTTTATGTATTGATACACTACTTTTCTGCCGGGTATATTGGAATCTATGCGCTTAGCCTGATTCTAATCCAGATCGCCGGAATGTATTATATTAAAAAAACGAATAAAGAGATCTGGGCACTCCCTCACCACTATGCACTGATCCTCCTCCTGACTTTAGCCGTACCATTACTGCTTCAGGAGTACCGGATAATCTGTTTTACTGCCCTGTTATCGGTCTTAATGATTGGTTATGCTAACCGTTTTAAGGAGCGTAGCGCCTTCTGGATCTCCCTGGGATCGGTGGTGGTGATGGCATTATATTACCTGTTTACCTGGGTTCGTACTTGTATCCCTGCGCTGTTTGATACCAATATTCAACCGGAGACTGGATTACAGCTCTATGGACTTCTGGTGGGAATTCTGGTCGCATGGGCATTAGCCTTTGTAATCAAAGCGGTGCAAACATCAGAACTCGAACTTTCTCCGATGTGGTTTAGCAAACGGAAATATGAAAGGATCATTCGCGCGTTTATGTATTTCACGATCTTCCTCACAATGGGGTGGCTGATGTTTAGCATTGCCTTTCAACTAACAGGTTCGGTAGCATACACCACCGTTGCCTGGTTTATCTCAGGCAGCCTTTTCTTTATTGGTGCAATACGCCAGTTTGCGGGTCGTAAATCTTCGTTTAAATTACCTGCCCTCTATACTGCCCTTGCCTTCGCCCTGTTATATGCCCCATTGGTCCATTGGAATATGTTAATTTACCGGACCGGACTGATTATGATGCATCAGCTGGATGTAGCTGTCCTCTTCCTTCATTATACCGCACTTGTTTTACTCCTGATACTCGGGAGGATGGTCATCAATCGCATCTACAAACGGGAGCAGAAAAAAACCGAAATCAAACAGACGGTAGAGATCTTCACGATCATGGTCATCCTCTTTCTCCTCTTTACGGAGTATGATAATCTCTCAGTAATTCTTGGCAGAATGCAAAGCAGTCCCATCTCAGGCGCCAGCTTTGATGCTGATGTGCTGGTTCGTAATATGTACCTACCTTACTCACTCATCATCTGGGTTGTCGCCCTATTTGCATTTATCCGTTCCATAACCCGGAAGCATCTTATATTGAGAAATTTCAGTATGGTGCTCTACATTGCAATGGTAATCAAGATATTTGTACTCGACTTTGAAAGTCTTAGTGTCGGCGCCAGAAGTGCAGTGTTTCTGTTCCTGGGACTTTTCCTGATCGGATTTGCAATAGTCTATCCCAAATTACTGAAAGGTCAGAGTGTGCTGCCAGAATTTAAAAGAGGCGAGTCCCGATCCAAAAAAAAATCTTAATAATTCCTGAAGTCATTTTCACTTCAAGAAAAGAGTCAGGAATGACACAACGAAATATATCCATTACATCGTAAATACCCGATTATGCAATTCGATCTCAATCTGGATAGCTTTATCCGTGATCATGTCACTTTCCGGCAGGAGAGTCTTTTAAAACCCGACTTTGAAAAATATCAATCCGAACTCCAGCGCAGGATTAACGGCAAGTCTGTCCTTGTCATTGGTGGTGCCGGAACCATTGGGTCTTCCTATATTAAGGCGATCCTGAAATTCAAAATCCGCAAACTGGTGGTTGTCGACATCAACGAAAACGGCCTTACGGAACTGGTGCGCGACCTGCGGAGCTCAACCGAATATTTCGTTCCCGATGATTTCATAACCTATCCGGTGAATTTTGGAGACCGGGTCTTTGAAAAGATCTTTCACCAGCATGGCCCGTTTGAGATTGTTGCCAATTTTGCGGCTCATAAACATGTACGCAGCGAAAAAGACAGCTTCTCCATCGAGGCGATGATCGAAAACAACGTGCTCAGAGCCCGCAAGCTGCTCAATATTTTACTGCAATTTCCTCCCGAGCATTTTTTCTGTGTCTCGACAGACAAGGCCGCGAACCCGGTCAATATCATGGGAGCAAGCAAGAAACTTATGGAGGAGCTTATCATGGCGTACTCAGACCGGTTGCCGATCAAGACAGCCCGGTTTGCCAATGTTGCTTTTTCGAATGGAAGCCTCCCTCTGGGATTTATTGAAAGGCTCCAAAAGAAACAACCGTGGTCATGTCCATTGGGTATCCGTCGGTTCTTTGTCTCACCGCAGGAATCGGGAGAGTTGTGTCTGATGGCTTCCATCATGGGTGAGTCGGGAGATATCTTTTTCCCCAAGCTTGATGAAGAACGTGATATGATCCCGTTTGATCAGATCGCCCTGGCACTTTTAAATACCCTTGGACTCACTCCCGACATCTGCCAGTCTGAAGAAGAAGCCAAACAAAAAGCCCTGATTTTACAATCGTCACTTCGCCCTATCGCCCCCTCGCCCCTCCGTGAAGTCGTGCCGACGTCCTGTCATGCCGTCGTGCAGTCGTCAGATCGTGCCGACGTCCCTTTCTACCCCATCTTCTTCTTCGGCTCCGACACCTCCGGAGAAAAATCGTTTGAAGAGTTCTACACCGAGAAGGAGTTGCTGGACAATGATACTTTTATAAACCTGGGGGTCGTGAAAAACTCCAAAAAACGAACTATTGCCGAGATCGATGCCATCTTCGACAGGCTGCATAACCTTTTCGAGACAGACAAAGTTACCAAAGCGGCTATTGTCGATGCTCTGAAAGACTACCTTCCTAACTTTGAACATATCGAAACCGGGAAGGGGCTTGATTCGAAGATGTGAGGGACGAGGGCACGAGGGCACGATACGACGAGGGCACAAGGGCTTTAACATGTTGTAACGAAGCGTGTTGTCGCGCAGTCGTGCAGTCGTGTTTTCATGCAGTCGTGCAGTCGTGTAATCTCTTCACATCGCCCTTCGGCTTAATATATCAAAAATGAAACAAAACTGGAAACCCGGCAATATGGTCTATCCGTTGCCTGCCGCACTGATAAGCTGCGGTGATATTAATGGAAAAATGAACCTGCTGACCATATCGTGGCTTGGCACAATCTGTTCAGATCCACCCATGTGTTATATCTCTGTCAGACCGGGAAGGTATTCTTACGATATGATCAAAGAATCGGGGGAGTTTGTGATCAACCTCACCACCTCCGACATCGCAAAGGTGACCGACTGGTGCGGTGTTAAATCGGGACGCGATTTTGACAAATTCAAAGAGTCGGGGCTTACCCCTGCCCATGCAACATTAGTCAAATGCCCTGTGGTTGCAGAGGCGCCAATCTCAATCGAATGCCGGGTCACCGAGATCAAAAAACTTGGATCTCATGATATGTTTATTGCAGACGTGATCAACATCATCGCCGACGACCGGTATATCGATTCGGAGACAGGAGCTTTCAACCTTGCTGCAGCCGGAATCATGGCCTATTCACACGGGAACTATTACTCCCTTGGCAAACGGATTGGCAAATTTGGCTGGAGCGTGATGAAACCCAAAACAAAGAGGCGGATTGAACGTTTATAAATTAGATTAAAAAATATCTTTATAACAGATGACCTCAGAAAATACGCAAAACGAAATCGCCAGCAATCCGTTCCTGACCGCGTGGACAACTCCGCACCAGACTCCTCCCTTCCCTGAAATAAAACACGAGCACTATATCCCTGCCATCGATGCAACGCTCCAGGAGGCCAAAGATGAGGTCGATCAAATAATCAACTCCGAAGCATTACCCACGTTCCAGAATACAATCGTGGCGCTTGAGGTTTGCGGCGAAAAACTGGAGCGGGTTACCAGCGTCCTTTTCAACCTGAACTCTGCCGAGACAGATGATACGATACAAGCAATTACCCGTGAAGTATCCCCGAAACTCTCTGAGTTCTCCAATTATATCTCTCTCAATGAAAACCTCTTCCGAAAAGTAAAGGCAGTTTACGAACAACGGGACCAGCTGGATATAACTACCGAAGACCGCTGGTTACTCGAAAAGAAATACCTCGGGTTTGTGCGCAGCGGTGCCAATCTGGAGGGCGAATCAAAAAAACGGTATGCGGAGATCACCACTGAACTGTCACAGCTTAGCCTGAAATTTGGTGAAAATATCCTCGCTGAGACCAATGGTTTTCAACTTTTGATTACCGATCCTGTTGATCTTGCAGGATTGCCTGAATCAGAAATTGAGGAGGCCGCCCAGGTTGCAAAGGCGAAGGCGCAGGAGGGGTGGATATTTACGCTCCATGGTCCAAGCTTCGTGGGGTTTATGAAATATGCCGATAACCGCAACCTTCGTGAGCAGATGTACCGGGCGTACACCTCCCGCGGATTCCGGCAAAATGATAAAAACAACGAGGAGAATATCCGTAAGATGGTGAATCTCAAACTCGAAAAAGCCAATCTGCTCGGATTTAAAACTCATTCAGACTATGTACTTTCAGAGCGGATGGCCGAAAGCCCACAACGGGTAAACGAATTTCTGCAGCAGTTGCATGTAGCCTCACGTCCGGCCGCCCAAAGGGAGTTTTCTGAAGTTCAGGATTTTGCTCGCAGTCTTGGATTAGAACAGTCATTGGAGCGCTGGGATTGGAGCTATTACTCCGAAAAACTAAAAAATGCAAGTTATGGTTTCGATGAGCAGCAGGTAAAACCCTACTTCCAGCTTGAAAAAGTTTGTGACGGGGTATTTGATCTGGCAACCCGCCTTTACGGACTCACCTTCGTTGTGAACCGGGAGATCCCCGTTTATCATCCCGATGCGATTGGTTATGAGGTTTATGACGCGGATGGTTCATTTCTGTCGGTTCTCTTTGTTGACTTCTTCCCGCGTGAAGGGAAAAGCGGCGGAGCCTGGATGAACGACCTCAGACCGGAAAGCCATGTAAATGGAAAACAAATCAGACCATTAATTACAATTGTCTGCAATTTCACAAAACCTACCGATACCAAACCGTCGCTGCTCACATTCAATGAGGTGACCACCCTCTTGCACGAATTTGGGCATGCACTTCACGGGATGCTGGCCAACACAACCTATCCAAGTCATTCTGGAACAAATGTATACCGTGATTTTGTTGAGCTTCCCTCACAGCTGATGGAGAACTGGGCCACCCAAAAGGGCTGGCTCGATCTGTTTGCTGTTCATTACGAGACGGGGGAACCGATCCCTGCTGAACTCGTGCAAAAACTGATTGATGCGGAGAATTTCCAGTCGGGTTATGCGTGTGAACGTCAGCTAAGTTTTGGATTTAACGATATGGCCTGGCACTCGATCACCGGGCCGATGAATGGCGACATTGTTGAATTTGAGCAGGCTGCCATTGCCCCGACAGAGCTGTTCGCCCCGGTTGAAGGGAGCTGTCTGAGTACGGCTTTTTCACATATTTTCGCGGGTGGCTATGCTGCAGGCTATTATGGTTACAAATGGGCCGAAGTGCTCGATGCGGATGCCTTTTCACTCTTCAAAACACAGGGGATCTTTGATAAGGAGACAGCAACCTCATTCCGTAAAAACATTCTTGAGAAAGGGGGGACAGAACATCCGATGAAACTATATAAGGCTTTCCGCGGTCAGGAACCATCGATTGAACCGTTGCTTGAAAGAAGTGGGTTGAAAAATCCGCAGAATATATCTTGATGTAAGCCGATTATTAGATTTCGATTTATGGAATAAATTTGAAGATTTTATTGTAACTTCGTAAAAAGGAATCCATAATGAGAAGAACTCTTACATGTATTTTGTTTTTAATAGATAACTTTGCTTATTTTCATGTTGGGATATATGATCTGGGATCGGAAAACTGCATTACAACCTGCATTAGACAAGGCAGCTAATGCGGATACTAAAAGCACAAATCTTATCCGCTCCTTACGGAAGTACTCTAAGAAACACCCTGATTTAGCTGAAATCCTAAGAATTCATGGGATTTTATGCTATTACGATATTCATAAAATCCCATTTCCTCACCAACCCATCTTCGCACAATCGGCATCCCCCAAATCAAAGTTGAAATTGAAATTTGTCCCGTCGACCAGGTAAGTAGTGGTTTTCATAACACCGTCCACAATCAGACCAATCACATAAGTGGAATTCATTTCGCAGGTTATCGTTATTTCGCCGTTAACAATATCATTCTCCTGCCAGGCATCCTCCCAAACCGTCCGGTAATAACCATGCAGCGTAGGAATTATTTCCGATTTATTGCATACCACTTTAAGGTATATTGTGACCGGTTTTTTAACCACATTTGAGAGTTCACAGGTATACGAATAATCCTTCTGAGTTATAGCACCCAAAACAAACTCGTAAGGATAAGCTATGAAATCGGGGAATCCCCCTACCCTTTTAAGATTTAGCTGATACCGTTTTGTCCGTGATAGAACCATCGTTGAAGTATAGCTAGCCTGTCCAGGCTTAACTACCATTAAAAATTCCCCCTCATTATTTTGATTATCCATGTTCGTCAACACCCCTTTTACAGTATAGTCAACATCAGGAAGATCGCTGCTTCTTGTAAAATTGAAACTAAAATTTGCCTGAGTATAGAGCGGTGTCAGGTTAAACTGCCAAACCATCCCTTTTGAGATTGTCGAATTAAAACTATAATTCACAGGAGAAGCATTAAAGGTATTCACAAGATCTACAGCCTGAATCTGAATAAAAACATCCGAGTTTTGAGGCAAATTGGCATTTAAATCAAATTCATTACTGGTTTTTGAGACTAAATATTGTTTGCTCCATAATAACGAATTATTCTGTGAAAGATAAATATTGGCTTTAATCAGGAATTGATCATTTGAAAAACCATCCCCAAAAGTGATTTTAACCTTGCCTGCAACACCCACAGAGGTTGACGTAATCAATGTCTGAACCGGAGGCAAAGTACCACATCCGGAATCGAAATCAAAGAAGTCAGGACTAGCCGTGAACGAGTTCGAAGCTGAATAATTTCGAAGGTAATATCGGATAGGTGTATTTTCGGGAACTTTAAAATCGACAACCTTTGTAAAACCATCCTGAGGCATATCAATCTGCATACCAGAAATATAACGGGAGTCAATCTTGCGATACAGATAGACTAACGTTGATACAGGATAAGCCGGAAAAGCACCCGGAAGCTGGAAGGAAATCTGATCACTCATACTACAGGTGTTGATATGCAAGCCAGCAGCATTGAGACCTGCATATTTGACTAAAGCTTCGATAAAAAGACCGGAAGTATCAGACTGAAGTTTAACTACATCGTTAAATTGCCACGCAGTACTCCTGGGCAAATAGGTATAAGTTTGAACATTATTATCCGTTACTATTTTTGTTTTTGTCTGTGGATTGTAGGAGTTACCGTCTATTTTATACCTTACAACAATCGGAGTTGCGGGTGTAGCCGTTAATATATCTGAAGTCTGATTAGTAAGCTGCACATTTACAACACGGTAGATATCGACAGCAGACTTTTGTACCGATTTATCCTGCAACACAACATCCATCAAAAATGCATTAGGCGCCGGAACTGCACCCGGACTGGTATAGACTGTAAAAGTTAACCCCACAGTAGTCCCTTTTTCAATCTGTCCTGCGGAAGTAAGAAACTGGGTTCCTTTGTTCAATTTAATGGAGGCTTCACCTCCCGGGGACCGATAGTTAAAGTTGTCAATAAGTTCACCATTCCCATTTAAACTTAATTGAACAGAATACGTTTTAATTCCCGGCACATCAACGGTGGGTTTCACCATTACAACACGGTATTCGTATTTTCCTGTGGAATCAATTTGCAGTGAAAGGCTGGAGGCTTTATAATTCGCACTCGTTGCATCGATCTGAAAGGAAAGGATGTTTTGAGCAGATGGTTTCCAGGGATCTTTGGGATTCAATGCGAGACTCAAAAGACCAAATACGGTTTCGTAGATATCCTTATGATTCCCCAGCTGATCTACAATGGCAGGTGAAGAGCTCCCCGTAATATGAACCTGAACCTTTTCTGAGCCTGTTTGTCCAATCGGCAAACCGGTAACTGAATCAACGAACCGAAAAGATAAAAACGTTTTAAAAATATTATAATTGACCAATACCTTAATGCCTTCGAGGGGCGATTTAAGATCAGACAGATGTATACAAGATGAGAGTAGGATAGCTATCAAAACAAGCTGAATTCTTAAAAATCTGGCGTAGGTATGTTTTAAAATCTTCATAATTTTATACGGTAGGATAATCGCAATGAAATATTAGGGTAATAAATAATGGGCGAGATATTTTTCTCGACAATTTTTTCCTGTTCAACACTGGCGGTTGGTTCCAGCATATTTGTAGCATTGAGTTTTACTTTGGGTGCTCCCATGAAAAAGAGGCCAAATTCAACCCCAAAACTCAACTTTTTATTTCTTCGGAAACTAAAGCCTCCCCCGAGATAGGGTTCGATTCGCGATCCGGGTGTAATTTGAGCCTCTACGGTTCCAATATCCTGAGGATCCAGTACAATATCCCCGACATTCATCGATTGAGCTTTCAGCGCATGAACGGTAACAGTAGTAAGATTATAGGATAAACCGCCAGACAAATAGAAAAATCTGAAAATATAATAATCCGCATTTAATCCAATTGCACCGACCTTTAATCTTGCATCACCCTGCAATTCAGCTTTAAGTTTATGAACATCATAACTATAGCCTAAATAAGAACCGCCAAGTCTAATATCAAGTTTCGAAGATATGTTTTTTGTAACTGTCCCTCCGAAACCCATCGTAGAGAGGTTTAAACCTACCAGAATCTCTTTTTTTACCAGAATAGTATCTTTTGCTTCATATCCGGGATAAGCAAAAGAACTTTTTGAAATAACCAGTAATATAGCGATACCAATTACTGCCTTTTGAAGCATTATCCTCATGCAATTTGATTTTAACCGGTCCATTCGGACCTGTTCGATACTAAGAAATGTTTAATTTAGCAGCATTCAATCCCTCATTTACGAAAAATGGTCTTCAAAAATAACCATATTTTTTGTAATTTTGCAGTTCACAAAACATAGAGTGCAATGTTAACGCGTATTAAAGAGCTGCAGCAGGAGATCGAAGGGATAGTCGCAAAATCGGTTGAGGAAGCCGAAGAACTTCGCATTAAATACCTGAGTAAAAAAGGGGAGATCTCGAAATTATTCGAAGAATTTCGCAATGTTTCGGCTGATCAGAAAAAAGAGGTCGGACAGGCAGTCAATACGCTAAAGGAGTTTGCACTCGAGAAAATCAATCTCCTCAAGGAAGGTCTTCAGGAGGAGAAATCTGCTGGATCGGGTATTGACCTGACCCTTCCCGGCGAACCGATGAAACTTGGGACACGTCATCCTATCTCGATCATAAAAAACGAAATACTCGACATTTTCAAGAGACTGGGCTTTGTGGTCTCTGAAGGACCTGAGATTGAGGACGACTGGCATGTCTTCAGTGCATTGAATTTTCCGGAGGAACACCCTGCACGCGATATGCAGGATACGTTCTTTATCCAGCGCAATCCGGATGTCCTCCTTAGAACTCATACCTCTTCGGTACAGGTTCATGATATGGAGACCATGAAACCACCGATCCGGACTGTCACACCCGGACGTGTATTCCGGAATGAGGCGATTTCGTACCGTGCCCACTGTATGTTTCACCAGATCGAAGGGTTGTATATCGACGAAAATGTCTCTTTTGCCGACCTCAAACAGACACTGCTCTATTATGCCAAGGAGTTATTCGGCGAAACAGCAGAGATCAGGATGCGTCCCTCCTACTTTCCGTTCACTGAACCCTCTGCTGAGGTTGATGTATCGTGTTCGATATGTGGCGGTAAGGGGTGCAACGTCTGCAAATACACCGGTTGGCTCGAAATTATGGGTTGTGGAATGGTTGACCCCAACGTACTTGAAGCATCCGGTATCGATTCAAAGAAATATACCGGTTATGCGTTTGGAATGGGAATCGAACGGATTGCAATGCTAAAATTCGGGGTGAACGACCTGAGGCTCTATTTCGAAAACGATGTGCGGTTTCTGCAACAGTTTGAATCAGCAAATTAATTTCAGAATTGCAAAAATAAAACGCAATGACCGTTAATGAGGAAGGGAATCCACATGAAATCTACGTTTATTGCGCGAAAAATCGGGCCTCCATAATCAAATTGGCGGGGAAGAATAAATAACAATCTTTCTAAGAAATGATGTTATGGTACGCTGTACCTTTGATGTATATAACCTCGAATATCCTACAAATATTATCAGTGCTCTGCACCTCTACCTCTTTGGCAACAAAATTTCAGCAAATCGTTGTTTATTAGATAAAAATTCAATTTTACACTAATCCCCACAACTTTTTCATCTGATCCGTGAAAAGTCCAGTTTAACCACAAAGTGCGCCAGGGAAGTTCAAAGAACACAATATTGGATTATTGAAAATGATCTTTGCGAAATTTCTTTGCGAACTTTGCGGTTTATTTTTTGCTTTTAGGGACATCCTCCTCTAAAGTTTTCACAAAACGAATTTAGATCAGCTTCCAGCCGGCCCTGTATTCGTAATGCATTTTCTTTGTTGCTGCACCATCGGTATCATCAACAAAAGTCTCTGTTTGTGGATTCCATTTAATCGTGCGTTTAAGGTCTACTGCAATATTTCCAAGTGAGCAAACAGTGCAGCTGCTGTGTCCGATTTCAACTGGAACAATAGGATCCTTACGATTTTTTACTGCCTCGACAAAATTAACCTGATGCGGGATCTTTGTTTCATAAGGACCATCATTCTTTGGCTTTTCTACAGGAACAAATTTTGGATCGGAAGCATTGAAATAACCTCTTGATACTTCAATCCATCCGGTTTCTCCAATAAATTTAACCCCTTTGGTTTTCTTCTCGTCAAACGGCTCAGAAGTCATCACAACGCCATTGGCATAAGTCCAGGAGATAAATTCTGAACCGTCGCCAATTGGCGAGATCTCAACAGGGCCATTCCGGTCCATGCCCAAACCCCATTGGGCAATATCGAACATGTGAGCTCCCCAGTCGGTTGTAAAACCGCCGCCCATCTCTTTGTACCAGCGCCATCCACCCCATGTTTTTTCATTTACCTCGGGATCAAGGGTTATAATTGGATCCAGTTCCTGATTATAATGTACCGGAACAGCCAGAGGTCCCAGCCACAAATCCCAGTTCAAATCAACAGGTAGCTTTTCCTCCGGAAGATCGTAAGGTTTTGGAGGTGCTCCGACATAAGCTTTCACATTGGTTATTTTTCCTATGGCACCTGTCTGTACCAGGTTAACTGCATGCTGGAAGTTAGGATCGGACCGCTGCTGGCTGCCCAAACCGAATATTCTTCCGGTTTCACGAACAACTTTCTTCAATTCCTGTCCCTCCCTGATAGTAAAGGTCATCGGTTTCTCGAGATATACATCTTTACCCGCTTTTAATGCAGCAATCGCAATATAGGCGTGTGAATGATCCGGAACGGCAATCACAACCGCATGAATATCTTCTCTATTGAGTATATCCTGATATTTTTCGTAAGTCTCGACTTTAACCGGCTTGCCTGCTTTGGTATAAAACGCATTTACACGGCGTTCAAACCGTTTCCGTTTAATCCCGTATACATCACAGGCAGCTACCGCTTTTACTCCGGGAATGTGCAGGAATCCATCCAGCAAAAACATCCCCTGGCGCCCAAGTCCGATAAACCCAATTTTAAGATCGGTGTCGGCAGGCGGCGTGCAACCACTTAAAGCTGGCAATACAGCCAACCCGGCCATTCCGATAGCCGAAGCGCCAAGAAACTGGCGTCTTGACCATCCTTTTTTCTGTTCTTCCATTGTTCTGATTTTAGATATTCTTATTAAGGTTGTTCTTTTATTACAGTACAATTTTAGGAATTTTTATTATGGATCTGAACTTTCAACATCAAAATAATTATTGTTTAATATTTTTAATGGAAACGAACCGGAGAAAAGGCTTTTATTGTTAATTTCACGCAGTTTAGACCACTAATACAAACATATTAAATCTTAAATCGAAAGGAGATCCACAAATGGCGAGACGAATTATCGGCATCCGGGAGAAGCTGCCCATTCTGGAGAGCTTACCCCTTAGTTTTCAGCATCTCACAGCAATGTTTGGTGCAACAATTCTTGTTCCAATCCTGCTGGGTGTAGACCCGGCGATTGCACTATTAATGAATGGTGTTGGCACACTGCTTTACTCTTGGGTAACCAAGGGTGGCATACCGGCTTACCTGGGGTCAAGTTTTGCATTTATTGCCCCGACAATGCTAATTATTGCTTCGTATAATGGCTTTAGCCATGCCCAGTCGGGATTTATCTTTTTTGGGCTGTTTTTTATTGGAATCTCCTTCGTTGTTAAACAATGGGGAATCAAATGGATCGATATTGTGATGCCGCCGGCTGTAATGGGCGCTGTAGTTGCCATTATCGGTCTTGAACTTGCACCTGTTGCTGCTCAGCAAGCCGGACTTGCTCCGTGGCCCACTGCAGTTGGTCAGGTCGTAGCCCCTTTTGTCGTTGCACCCAATGTCGTTCTCGTTTCGATGTTCACCCTCTGTATCGGAATTATTGGCTCAGTACTCTTTCGTGGCTTTATGCAGGTCATTCCGATCCTTATTGCTGTAATTGCAGGATATCTTTTAGCGCTTGCAGTGGGTATGGTAGACACCGCTGCCATCAGCAAGGCTGCCTGGTTTGCACTTCCCAAATTTCAGGCACCGGTTTTTGATTTTAATGCAATAATCATTATCGCGCCGGCATGCATTGTCGTACTGGCAGAACATATAAGTCATCTTATCGTAACAGGCAAAATAACCGACACCAATCTCATGGAGAATCCGGGTCTTCACCGTTCTTTGCTAGGTGATGGAATTAGTAATGTTCTTTCAGGATTTGCAGGTTCACCACCGAATACGACCTATGGCGAGAATATTGGTGTGATGGCCATCACCCGAGTTTATTCCGTCTGGATCATTCGTGGTGCAGCGCTTTTAGCTATTGCATTTTCATGTATCGGAAAAATCTCAGCAGCCATTTCAACGATACCTTCGCCTGTAATGGGTGGAATCACCATGCTACTCTATGGCGTAATTGCAGTACAGGGTTTACGAATGTTTGTTGAACAGAAAGTTGATTTCAGCAAGAACAGCAATATGGTTCTCGGAGCAATTACCTTCGTTGTGGGCGTCAGCGGCGCAAGCGTCAGCATCGGTACCGTACAATTAAAAGGGATGGCCTTCTCTGCAATCATCGGCGTAATTTTATCCCTGATCTTCTGGTCATTGACTAAACTGGGAATAATGAATAAGGAGGTATAATTTTTAAAAAAAAGTTGCAGAAAATTAGTTGCCTGCTCCGATTACTCACGCAAAGGCGCGAAGACGCTAAGGAATAAACCTTTGCGGCTTTGCGGCTTTGGGTGATTTTTTATTTTATTTGAGATTATTTTGTTTAATTGTCCCAATGAAATACCGGGATTTATCCCTGATACGTATTTATTCCGGCGGTTGTCATGGAACGATCAACTTTCTTCACCAATCCCTGAAGAACTGATCCCGGACCGACTTCAGTAAACGAGGTACAACCATCAGCAATCATATTTTTAACTGTTTGTGTCCACCGAACAGGAGCGGTCAGCTGAGCAATCAGATTTTTCTTAATCACTTCCGGATCTGTCACAGCTTCAGCATTCACATTCTGGTAAACGGAACAATCAGGGGCATTGAATTTTGTTGAGTTTATTGCTTCTGCCAACTCCGCGCGTGCCGGCTCCATAAGCGGCGAGTGGAATGCCCCGCCGACACTAAGTTTCAATGCCCGTTTTGCACCGGCTGCAGTAAGTTTTTCGCAAGCCAGGTCAATACCGGTAAGTGATCCGGAGATCACAAGCTGACCAGGACAATTGTAATTGGCAGGAACAACAACCTCATCGATTTCGTTGCAGATATTCTCGACAATTTCATCTTCGAGTCCAACGATTGCAGCCATGGTAGATGGTTCTGCCTCACACGCTTTCTGCATCGCAAGGGCACGTTTTGAAACAAGCAGAAGACCATCTTCGAAAGAGAGGGCTCCACTAGCCACAAGCGCAGAGAATTCACCCAGGGAATGCCCTGCAACCATTTCGGGTTGAAAACTATCCCCCAGCGTTTTTGCTAAGAGTACCGAATGAAGAAATATTGCGGGCTGGGTTACTTTGGTCTGTCTCAGATCCTCATCGGTACCTGCAAACATCAGATCTGTAATTCGAAAACCAAGAATCTCATTGGCCTTTTCAAACAATTCCCTTGCCATTAATGAATTATCATACAGGTCCTTGCCCATACCTACAAACTGTGCGCCCTGTCCGGGGAAAACATATGCCTTCATAATTTTGCGTTCTAAAAATTAAGGTGCAAAAATACAAAATTCATTGAAAGTAAAACCAATGACTAAGGAGCATTGTGTTAAATAGCGGCTGGCTACTGGCAACTACCGACTGGCGGATCGCAACTGGGAGGTGGCAACTGGTCACAATTTTAAAGCTATTTAATAGTTGCTTGAACACGACTTAATTCAAAATCCGGAAAAGATCCGATAACCCGCAAGAAGCCAGCTGCCAGCCGCCAATTCTATGATAAATTCGTAGAAATCAGCTTTATAAACTCCTGTCGTGTAGCCTCTTTCTGAAAAGCTCCTGTGAAATCAGAGGTGGTGGTAACTGAGTTTTGCTTTTCTACACCGCGCATGCTCATGCATAAATGTCTGGCCTCAATAACCACAGCAACTCCAAGTGGATTCAGGGCATTCTGAATACAATCCTTTATCTGGGTTGTGAGTCTTTCCTGAACCTGTAACCTTCTTGAGTAAGCCTCCACAACGCGGGCAATCTTGCTCAAACCGGTGATATATCCATTTGGAATATAGGCCACGTAAGCCTTCCCAATGAAGGGAAGCATATGATGTTCGCACATGGAATAAATTTCAATATCCTTCACAATTACCATCTGACGGTAATCCTCCTTAAACAAGGCCGATTTAAGAATCTGATCGGGATCCATATTATATCCCTGCGTTAAGAACTGCATCGACTTGGCAATCCGCACCGGCGACTGGATCAACCCCTCCCGTTCTACGTCCTCCCCAAGTAATTTTAGGATCTGGCGATAATGTTCGGCCATCTTCAGGACGTTGGTTTCATTGTATACTTCAACCTTACTATAACCGATATTATCTTTTTTGTTCAGTGAAAACTTCATATGTTTTATCTTAATCTTAATAATAAACTAAACACTTCAGCCTTTTAAAAGTTCAGGTTAAAATACATATCTGTCAGAACATCCAGGATAAGTATAAAAAATTGCATCAAAATTAAATAAATTACTAAATAAGTACCTAAATTTGTACCTAAATAATAATTATCAACTAAGAATATGAAAGTAGCAAATTACACTGAATTCAGAACAAACCTAAAGGGATTTCTTGACGATGTTGAGAATAACAATGAGACTTTAATTATCAAAAGAGGAACCGGTCATGGAACAGTTCTTCTTTCATTGGATGAATACAATTCAATAATCGAAACAATGCATCTACTAAGTTCAAAGGCCAATTCAGATCGATTATTCGAATCTATCGAGCAAATGAAATCCGGAAAATCCTTCTACAAAGAATTAATAGAGGACTAATGCAAGTTAAGTTTTCACAAAATTCATGGGAAGAATACATTTCATGGCAACCGGAGGATAAAAAAATAGTTATGAAGATCAATGAGCTCTTAAAAGATATCCAAAGAACACCCAATATTGGTATCGGAAACCCCAAACCTCTTAAATACGATTTGTCGGGATATTGGTCCAGACGTATTGACAAGGAGCACCGGTTAGTATACCAGGTAATTAATGAAGAGATCTTTGTATATAGTTGCAGGTATCATTACGACAAATAACTAATCGATTATCAGGCGATATTCTTTATCAAAAGACAACCTTCCATCGCGCTTTGTACGATCAGAGGCAGAAAACCCAATAATTTTTGTTGTTTTTCCTTTCAGAACCAGTTGCTCCATATAGCTATCAGACAAAAATTTACCCATAAATTCAAAAGGAATCCGAAAGGTGCAACCGCTACGAAACTCAGCGCATCCCCATGCCGCCTTTCCCTTTATAATCAACCCTTTTTTGCATTTCGGGCAACGAAGCTCTTCGGGAACCTTAATTTCAAAGGAGAGTGAAAAATCGTTGTTCAGAATAACATTACCGATCTCCTCCTTTTCTGCTGATCCCGTTTTTACCTCTCCGCTTCTCCCCTTTCGGCAAAGCATTTTTATGTTCGTATCACTTAATTTCTTTCCGGAGAACTCAAATGGAAGGCGGAAGTCACAACCATCGCGGTAGGAGGTGCAGCCCCAGGATAGTTTTCCCTTGACCACTTCCCCTTTTTTGCATCTTGGACAAATCAGCTTATCTGTGCCGGCTGGACTAACAGTCTTAAGCTTCTTCTCAGGTTTTAAATCATTTCTAACGACCACCTTCGCTTCGGGGGGAGCAACAGTAATTGCCTTTCCGGAGGAGTTTTTTACCTGGTGCACAATCTGAGTGACCATCTCCTTCAGTTCAATCATGAATGCGCCAATTTCATATTTCCCCTCCTCGATCTGCCGCAGCTTCTTTTCCCACATACCGGTAAGTTCGGCAGATTTAAGCAGCTCATTTTCGATAATCTGAATCAGCTCAATTCCAGTCGGATTGGCCACGATATTTTTCTTGTTACGATAGATATACTTGCGCCGGAATAGGGTTTCAATAATATTTGCCCGGGTTGAAGGGCGTCCAATCCCATTTTGTTTAAGCAGATCCCGGAGTTCTTCATCATCGACGCTTTTACCGGCGGTCTCCATTGCACGCAGCAGTGTGGCCTCTGTATAAAACTTTGGTGGCTGGGTCATTTTCTCAGCCAGTTCGGGTTCATGCGGGCCGTGTTCCCCTTTTTCAAACAACGGAAGTATATTTTCATCGGCAGAAGGTTTTCCAGTATCGTCTTTATAGACCACACGCCAGCCAGGCTCAAGAATCTGCTTTCCTGTAACCTTAAACTCCACCTTATTTGCTTCACCCAGCACTGTAACATTCGACACTTTGCAGTCGGGATAAAAAGCATTGATAAAACGACGTGCCACCATGTCATAAATTTTGCGCTCGTCGGGAGTCAGCGAATTGGAAAGGACACCTGTGGGGATAATGGCATGGTGATCGGTTATCTTTTTATCATCAAATATCCTGGATAATTTTTTAATTTTTGCAGCGAGCAAGGGTGCAATTAATTCCTGATACGGGGTTAATTTGGCGAGTATACCAGGGACTTTAGGAAAAAGGTCCTCGGAGAGATAGGTGGTATCGACCCTTGGATAGGTCGTAAGTTTCTTTTCGTATAAACTCTGGATAAGCCTGAGGGTCTCCTCTGCTGTAAATCCGTATTTGCGGTTCCCGTCCACCTGCAGCGAGGTAAGGTCAAAAAGGCGAAGGGGAGCTTCACTTCCGGTTTTGCGTTCATAGGATATGATAAAAAACTCATGCCCAATAATATCAGCAAGTTTTGCAGAAGCCTCATCGGCCGTGGCAAACCGGCCGGAAGTGGCTGAAAAGATTACCTCGCGGTATTTGGTTTTAAGTTCCCAATAAGGTTCGGGCTTAAAATTATCGATCTCAAGCTGACGTTTTACAATCAGTGAAAGTGTGGGTGTTTGCACCCTGCCAATCGAAAGCACCTGCCTGTTTTGACCATATTTCAGCGTATAAAGCCTTGTGGCATTCATACCAAGAAGCCAGTCTCCAATTGCCCGGGCACTTCCTGCTGCATAAAGGTTATCAAAATCATGACCATCGCGCAAATGTTCAAATCCCTCCCTGATAGCCTCTTCCGTCAGAGAGGAGATCCATAATCGCTTCAATGGCTTATCGTTACCCGCTTTGGAAAGTACCCACCGTTGGATAAGCTCCCCCTCCTGTCCGGCATCCCCGCAATTTATCACCTCGTCTGCCTTGCTGACCAGTTTTTCGATGATTCCAAATTGTTTTTTAACCCCATTGTCATTAATCAATTTAATGCCAAAACGTTCCGGAAGCATTGGCAACATACGCATGTCCCATGATTTCCAACGGTCGGAATAATCATGGGGCTCTTTTAACGTACAAAGGTGACCGAACGTCCAGGTTACCTGGTATCCATTCCCTTCATAATAGCCGTCCATACGGTTCCTGGCCCCAATGATAGAGGCAATTTCCTTGGCTACACTTGGTTTTTCAGCAATGCAAACTCTCACCTTTTCAATTTCAAATCAGGGATCAAAGGTAGTTCACTTTGTGGTTAATGGGAAACCTAGACCAAAGTTTATAAAAAAGAGGTTAGGGCGGCAATATAAATTGCTTATTTTTGCCCGCAGAAAATGGGAAAAATCACAGAAATATACAATCGCAATATCTACGGGGTGATCACCACGCTGATCTTTCATATCGTGATTTTACTATTTCTTATTTTATCGCATTTGAACATCACTATTCAACCCAAAATGGATTCGATTGTTCTGGATTTATCTCAAATTGATCTGAAGATTCCTGAGCCGCCCAAAGAGAAGATCATGCAGCCCGATGCAGCCGCCGTTTCGCAACAAAAAGCAGGAGCAACAAAGCTGGCCTCCAACAGGGCCGTTAATGATGCTGCAAAGGGTACCGACGAATCTGCCTCATCCTCCAAAGATCCGTTTTTCGATAAGGCATACAAAAACGAAATTGCTGCAGCAAAAAAACTTGTCAGCGACGTCAATCAGACTTTGGCTAGAAAGATTCCGGTGATTGGAGATATTCCGATGCCTGCCGATCATGCGGAAGGAAAGACCCGTGAGGAGGTGAAACAATCCAACTACAAAGGAAAATCAAATATCCATTATTCGCTCGAAAACAGGTACCATGCCTACCTTCCGATACCCGTTTATCTGGCAGAAGGTGGAGGTGAAGTTGTTGTCGATATTATTGTTGGACGTGACGGTGTAGTAATGAAAGCGGAACCAAGAACAAATCCGGCAATTGCAGATTTGACCACATTCGCTTACGCTAAACAGGCTGCAGAAAAAACAATTTTCAATGAAGATCCCAAGGCACCGGAGCGGCAAAAGGGGACCATTACCTATATTTTTCTGGCGCAATAGGAGAATAACGAAAAATGTAAATATCAAATCATTATCATCAGATGAAAAGAAAATCCGCCTAAAAAGATTCTTTGCTACACATCGTTTCGCTCAGAATCTCCTTACACAAAATTCCGGAAATGCTTCATAAACTGAACCCTCTCCCACGCGGCAGGATTACCACTGTTTGACTGGCTTAACCGACCTCTGAACTCTTTAAGACTCCGAAACTCATTACTAACCATCCATTTTGACAAGTCATTAATCATCTTGTCAAGTTGAAACAGGTCATTCAGATACAGCGATGAGACAACCTGACAGACCTGTGCTCCTGCAAGAATTTGTTTAATCACACCTGCCCCGTCATGAATACCTGTCGAGGCAGCAATATCGCATTTTGTGCGCCCCGAAAGAATCGATACCCACCGCAGTGTATTCCCCAAATCAGATGGAGAGCTGAGGACAAAACCGGAAGAGATAACCAACTGATTGATATCAATATCAGGCAACCATGACCGGTTAAAAAGGACAATCCCCGCTACTCCTGACTGATCAATCAGTTCTGTATACCGGATCAGATTCGATTGGTAAGCGCTAATTTTGAGAGAAACGGGAATTTTTATGGTCTGTTTTACACTGGCTATAATATCAGAGGTAGCATCTGCAATCTCCTTCTCCCCGTTGCGGGTGTCCGAAGGGAGGAAAAACAGATTCAATTCAAGGGCATCTGCTCCTGCCTTTTCAATCTCTTTTGCAAAATAGGTCCATTTCTGGGAACTCATGCAATTGATACTGGCAATCACTGGTATTGCTACCGATTTTTTAGAGGCAGAGATCAATTCAAGGTAGTCTGCAAGAATATTGGCCGTTTCGATGGTCTCCATATAATCCATCGTCTCAGGAAAAACAAAATGACGATTTGTCATTGAATGTGTTTGCTCCTCTATCTCCATAATTATCTCCTCCTCGAAAAGAGATTTTAAAACCACCGCAGCGGCTCCCATTTTTTCAATTTTGACGATTTTCTCAACAGAATCGGTGAGACTGCTGCTGCCGACTATAATCGGGTTCTTAAGTTGGAGTCCTAAATAAGTGGTGGATAAATCAGGTGTATTCATAGAGAATATTATTATGTCGATCTATTTAATTAATTATTAATGAGGGTAATATAAAAGAATATTATTTATATATTTATATTACAGGTACCATTTAAAGCAATCCTGTTTTGATCTAAATACCGAATAAAATTCTGAATATACCATTGTCCGTAAACTCCCTAAAATTATGCAAAAAATCCTTTAAAATCCTGCGAAATTTTGGAACAGTCGGAAATTTCGATGCAATATTTAATTTGTTCTGAATCCTTAAGGCTGAAGAACAACCTAAAGGGACAACAACTAATTTTAATTTTTTATCAAAATAAATTTAATTCGCTAAAATTTATGGCTTATATTTGAATTCTGATAGAATAAATCCAACTATGAATCCCGATCCCACCCTGTTGTTAAACCTTACTTCCATCCAAATGCCATTTGGCAAATACAAAGGGACTTATTTGTGTGACCTTCCCGTTTCGTATCTGGAGTGGTTCGAGCAGAAAGGGTTTCCGGAAGGTAAGCTTGGGATTCTTCTTCAAACGATTTATGAAATCAAGCTGAATGGTCTCGAATATTTACTGGTTCCACTCAGAAAAAGCAGGTTTAAGAAATGACGACAGCATCCTTACCTGAATTAAGAAGGGCAATAAACAATATTCCGACAGGTGATTTGCCCGAATTATGCATCCGCCTTGCACGGTTTAAAAAAGAGAACAAAGAGCTCCTCTCCTACCTTCTCTTTGAGGCAGATGATGAACCGGAATATATCCGGAAAATAAAATCGGAGATCGACGACCATTTTAGCGAGCTTAGCCGTATAACTCCTTATCTGACAAAGAAAGGGGTTCGTAAAGCGCTCGCCTTTACCAACCAGCGAATTCGATATTCCGGTCAAAAGCGAACAGAGGTGGAATTGTTAATCTATTTCTGCAAGAAATTCCAGAAAGAGGTTCCTTTTCGACACAATATCACCCTAAAGAATATTTACCTCCGCCTGATGCAACGGATTAAAAAGACGATAGGGTCGCTGCATGAAGACCTCCAGTTCGACTATAGCGAAGCGATAAAGGCTCTTGAGTGATATTTATTTCTAATATTTAGTAATTCCAAAGGGGACCATTATTTCATTATGTTCAGATACATTAAGATAAGCCGGATAAATACACGTTGTTTCTTCACAATCGTTATCTTTTTCTTTTCCTTTAACTTAAAGGTTTTTGCTATTCCCGGAGATAGTATAGTTTCAGGAGTTCGGCTGGCCACTTTTGATATTGATGCCACCCCATCTGTTGGAACACTTTTAACTTATAACAAAGAGATCAACAAATGGGATCTGGGACTTCGGGCTAAAGGGGTTGTCCTTTTAGGATCGGGGGAACCTGTTGTTTTGTGCTCAGTTGACTGGATTGGAATTGCAAATGAGGGTCAGGATATTTTCAGGAAGGCGCTGGCAGATGCAGCAGGAACCATTCCATCCAGGGTGGCGATTCATACAGTTCATCAGCATGATGCGCCGACATGCGATTTCGGCGCAGAAAGGATGCTCATCGAAGCTGGCTGTGATCCGATGTGTTTCGAGGGTAGTTTTGCCCGTGAAATGATTATCCGACTACAGGCATCGGTGAAAAATTCCCTGAGTCATACCCAACCAGTTACACATCTGGGCCTTGGTGAGGCGGAGGTTTATAAAGTTGCATCGAACCGTCGTATCATTGGAAATGACGGGATGCTTAAAGCGACACGGTATTCAAGCTGTCAGGATTCTGCCCTGATAGCCGAACCCGAAGGTCTTATTGATCCGATGGTTTCCCTTGTCAGTTTCTGGAATGCCGACAAACCCATTGCGGTCTTAAGCTATTACGCGGTTCACCCCCAGAGCTATTATCGGACTGGAGTAGCAAATCCTGATTTTCCGGGGGTTGCGCGCTTTATGCGCCAGCTGGCTGTACCAGAAGCGCAGCATATTCATTTTAACGGCGCCGGTGGAAATATAACGGCAGGAAAATATAATGATGGCACGCAAAAAATGCGAGGCATCCTTGCGGAGCGACTCGCTGATGGGATGAAACGTGCATGGGAAGCGACAAAACGGGAACCTTTAACAAACGGAGAGATCTCATGGAGTGTGGAGCCATTGGCGCTGCCGTTACCAAAAAACCAGGAAGAGATGCAAACATGGCTGGAAACAAAGGACTCCCTATTTCTAAGTAACAATTTATCCAAACTTATTTTCCTGCGACGGTCACTATCCGGAAAACAATTGGATGTGAGATGCCTAAGATTAGGCAGGGCCCGTATTTTGTTTGCTCCCGGTGAATTATTCGTTGAGTATCAGCTTGCAGCGAAGGCCATACGGCCCGATCTGTTTGTTGCACTGGCTGCCTATGGCGATTATGCCCCTGGGTATATCTGCACGGCAGTAGCGTACCTGGAAGGTGGTTATGAATCAGGTGTAGCTTCGGGTGTTACCCCTGACGCGGAAATCGTTCTTATGACTGCAATCCGAAAATTACTGCGAAGTTATTAGGCAGATAAATAAATACGACCGATATGGCTCATATTACTCAGTTTAGACCTGCTTGCCGGAATAATAGCTGAACGAAAAATAACACTTATCAAAAAATAAAATGACAACCAGACGATTTTTTTTAAGGACGATTGGAACCGGAGCAGCAATATCAGCTGTTTCCTTACCTTCTTCAGCATTAGCCGCCTCCATCATTAAGGAGCAGGATAATAAATTAAAACCCGTCCGGATAGGGATTATTGGCGCTGAGAATTCCCATTCGGTTGGTTTTGGAAAATTATTTAACATCGACAAAAAATTCCCCGGAGTTGAGGTGACACATCTTTGGGGCGAAACCGAAGATTTCGCCCGCAAAACGGCAGAAGCAGGCAGGATTCCCAATATTGTGAAGGATCCAATGGAGATGCTCGGAAAAATCGATGCGCTGATTGTCGACCACCGCCATGCAAAATTTCACCTCGAAGCTGCGACCCCATTTGTGAAGAGAGGAATTCCAACTTTTATTGATAAACCGTTCTGCTACAGGGTTGAAGAGGGAAAAGCTTTCCTGGAATTGGCCAGGAAAAACGGAACGCCAATCACTTCATTCAGCTCAATTGCGCAAAGTAACTGTACGTTCGACATCAAACAGCAGTTGGAATCGATGGGAGAAATTAATCATGTTGTCCGGTATGGTCCTGTGGACCTCGATTCGGAATATGGGGGGATATTTTTCTACGGAGTTCACATCCTTCAGCCTTTGATGTTCCTCTTTGGTGAAGATATTCAGAAAGTAAGAATTACACGAGACGGGAAGAAAGGGAGCGCTTCCCTCGTATTTAAGAGCGGGCTGTTTGCCACGCTGATCTTTAAAAATCATGCCTATGGATGGGAAACGTTCGTGGAAACAAAGACGGGGCTCGTCGAATTGAAATCGCGTATTCCGGAAAGCGATCCGGTGAAAATTTACACCGACATTGTTGAGATGTTCAGAACAGGGGTCGAGCCACGCAGCCATCTCAGTATGCTCACCGAAGTGGCAGTTCTTGAGGCACTTGAAAAATCGGCATTGAATGAATTGTGGGAACAGGTTAAAATATAAATCAACGAAGAAAAACAATGAAACGAGCATGTTCGGCAAACACAAATACGGATGAATATTTCACATGCGAGTTCCATCCGGCAATTAAAAAACAAAGTATATACGAATGAAAAATCAAACTTTACTATTTGCAGGAATGGTTCTGGTCGCAACGCTAATTTTCAGTTGTGCGGAAAAACAGAATGGGTTAACCGATCTGGAGAAACAGGATGGTTGGAAGCTTTTATTTGACGGACAAACGCTGGCAGGGTGGAAGAACTACAACGAGCCCGGCATCTCGAAATGGTCTCTTGAGAATGGTTGTCTTGCAGCCAGCGGCACAGGGAGTGACTCGACAGGATATATCCATACCGTGCAACAGTATGATAATTTCGAACTTAATTTTGACTGGAAGATTGCAAAAGAGGGTAATAGCGGCGTAATCTATCATGTTTTGGACGGCAAAAAATTCAGGACACCTTATGTAACAGGTCCGGAATATCAACTTCTTGACGATGTTACATTCCCTCAAAAAGTAGAAGACTGGCAATTAACCGGGGCCGATTACGCAATGCATATTGCCGACCCTAAAGTTAAGAAACTAAATCCTGTTGGCGGATGGAACTCTTCCCGAATAATTTTCAATAACGGTCATGTGGAACATTGGCTGAATGGGGCTAAAATAGTTGAATTTGAGGCCTGGACCCCCGATTGGTTCCGGTTGAAAAACAGCGGGAAATGGTCGAAAATGCCGGAATATGGTCTTTCGGAAACAGGATACATTGCGTTGCAGGATCATGGAAGTAAAGTGTGGTTCAGGAATATGAAGATCAGGGAACTTCCCAAAAAAGCCAGGAGCGCTGAGAAACTTTTCAACGGTGTCGATCTTAAAAACTGGGTAGCCTATGGAACCGAAAAATGGTATGTTCAGGATAGTCTTCTAATTTGCGAAAGTGGCCCGGATCAGGGATATGGTTATCTTGCAACTCAAAATTATTATAAAGACTTTGATCTAACGGCCGATTTCAAGCAGATCACAAACGGGAACAGCGGTATTTTCTTCCGTTCTACATGCCTGGGAACGACTGTTTCAGGCTGGCAGTGCGAGATTGCACCTCCGGGGATGGACACAGGCGGTATCTATGAATCTTATGGACGAGGGTGGCTGCACCAAATCCCGGATGAAAAAGAGAATATCCTTAAAATGGGAGAATGGAATACAATGCGTGTAAAAGCAGTCGGTTCGGAGATCACCACCTGGCTTAATGGTCAGGAGATGACTCACCTCACCGATTCACTGATCGGAAAAGGAAACGGTCGTATTGCATTACAAATACACGATCGGGGTGGTATTAAGGTTCAATGGAAGAACCTTGTGATCCAGCCACTTTAGTTTAAGCATAGAACACTGATGACACAGATCCTACGGATAATCACTGATTTGTAATGCAATCTGTTCAATCAGTGTCATCGGTGTTCTATTTTTTTGTAATCCGCAGTGAGAATTTCAATCAACGAAACCGCCTGTCGTGGTAACTGCATTTTTATCCGAAGGGTCCCCTTTTTTATGTTTAAAGACTTTGGTGCATCCATTAATGTCAACTCACCTGCCTTTTCTAAAACTGTGATCTGATCAGCCGTTGGATTTTGCGGAGACCCCATCTTCTTCCATGCTTCATAGGAATTGCTGTGATCACCATCTATCCGAAAATGGGTTAACAGCACTTTTTTTGCATTCAAACCCTTGATGAAAAGTTCAACCGGTGAACCCGCATCCACAAGGTCGTCTTCGTGATAATTCCATAGAAGAACGGTCACTCTGCCAGTCTCCTTCGCTGCAAGTGCATTGATATCTGTTCGGCTGCCACGAACCCCGGAATCACGAATAGCTTTAAAATCATAGGCTAAATCACCATTCACCTCTACCCTGCTCCCGGACATCATTCCCAGCATTCTGAATACATTTAGCACCGGCTTATCCACGCCATTGGTGGCAAGGTCACGAAATCCCGCAAACCAGGGTTGGTTTTCGAATTCAAATGACCAGTTCACAGCGCCAATCAGATTTATACCGTAAGATTTGGCCAGGTCATATTCACGAGCCACGGATGCTGCGGTATAACTTGAATACATCGTGCCATTCCGATAGGCGTTTTCGGGATTGGTTTGCATTCCGCAAGCTGCACAACCCTCCGGATCAGATTCGCCAATAATAACAGGGATGTTTTTAAACTCGGGAAAAGAGGAAATAACCGCAAAATTATCATTCATATTTTGCAATTGCCGACTCATGCCCATTTGTACTTTCCCATTAATTACCCTTGGAGAACCTTTGGCATGAAAACCTACATAATCCAGTGGTGCACCTATCTTGCCTGTCGCTGAGTTATTGCCACGCAAACAATGTTCAAGAAATCCCCTGACAAATTCTGCACCACCCCCGTGAGAATGAGGTCCGCCAATCCGTGCCGTTGGAAGTGCCCGTTTAACGGCATCAGAAGCAAAATCGTACATCCTGCAATACTCAGTCAACCGGTCCGGGACCATTAAATAATCTCCATTAGGTTCGTTCCACAGTTCCCAGTACCAACTCTCAACTTCAGGCTGACCATACCGTTCAACATTATGCCTGACCCATTGAAAAATCAATTCAGCCCACTTTTTATAATCTTTAGGGGGATAAGCCCATCCGGTCATGATTTTTTTATAATGCTGACCCGGCGACCAATCATGTTTGTAAGGTTCAGGATGAGTTGAAAGAGCTTCGGGCATAAATCCGATCTGAGCCAAAGGTTTCATCTTCCGTTCGATATAGGTATCGAAGATTTTATCAATTATCGTCCAGTTATAAATGGCATTACCATCCTTATCTTCCGTATACATATTGGTAGAGCCCCATTTGAGGGCAGCAATACCATCGCCGGTAGTCATCAGATTATGGGCCCTCACATATACAGGAACAGGACTTAAGGCGGCAATTTCAGACAACAGTTTCTTACCGTCTTTCATATACGTGTAGTTTGGTTCATCATAACCAAACCAGGCCCAGATGGGTCTCATGGCTCCCTTCTCCCGGGATAGATCGACATTGATCACAACCTTTTGACTTTGAGAAAACCCAGACAGTGATATCAGAATAATCAGGAATAAAAAGGTTGTTTTCATCAAACCATTTTTTTTAAAAAATAAGGATTGTATTAGGTCTGAATAATACTTCCGATGAAGAATTAACTAAAACGGGTTAATTGCCAGTAAAGGCGTTCAAAGCTTTTGTCGGTCTGCCATCATCACCCCAGGCGCTCAAATTATAGTTACTCCAGCTTCTGGCACCTTCCGGTTCCCAGTAAAATACCCCTAGGCCCTTGTTGCCCGGAACGGTCTTTATCTTATTCTGAACTGCCACCAACATATCAAAGGTATTCTGCGGTTGAGTATCCTCTCCACCCACTTCGACAACCATAACCTCCTTACCATATCGTGAGGCCAGATCGACCAGATTATTGCCAAGGTCATCGATAGAGAGCGAAAAATCGGGCTTCCCATCCAACCAATATGGATAGTAGGATAATCCGATTATATCGTATTTTGCATTGTTGGCTGTTGCATTGTCAAACCACCATCTGCTTCGGCTGCTGTTATTTCCCTGATCGACATGAAGGATAACCTTTGTTCCGGGACTTATCCCCTTTACTGCCTCGTAACCCATATTCGCAAGTTGAACTAACTGACTCCAATTATTAATACTTCCTTCAGGATAAATCATCCCATTGGTTATCTCATTTCCAACCTGGACCCACTGTGGAGATATTCCGGCCGACTTAAGGGAGGTCATCACCTCTGTGGTATAATTGAATACATCTGCTAATAGCTGCTGGAAGTCATGACCAACCCACGCTGCAGGTTTTCGCTGTTGACCCGGATCGGCCCACGAATCGCTATAGTGAAAATCGATCATCACCTTTAGACCCATATTCCGGGCACGAACAGCCATCGCCACGGTCTCATCCTTACTGCAATGTCCGCTGGCTCTATCATCGGATGGATTAACCCATGTTCTGAGTCTGATTGCATTAATTCCATGATCCTTCAGAATCTGAAAACAGTCCTGTTCAATTCCGGCGTCATTTAAAAACTTATATCCTGTCGCCTCCATTTGGGGGAGCCAGCTAATATCAGCCCCTTTTACTAAACTGCTGTCTTTCGTAATTATCGGAGTTTTTACTACATATGATTTGGAACATCCCACACAAAGGATGATGAAAAAAAGTATTACAATTAAAATTGAATTATTCCTTGGCATGAGTCACAGATACATAGTTAATATTTCACTCAAAATTATAAATATAAATGAAGTGAGCGGTTGTCAGTTCAAGAACTAAACAGACAACCGCTCATTATGGAACAGCTAATATTATTAAAATATTGATTCATGCATCCGCCTGAAGTTCTGATTTTTAATTACTTTTCCCGTAAACCTATTTCAGGACTAATTACGACTGTATGACTTGGCTGTACGATGCCTTGTCCTGATTTTGGTACTCATTGAGGGTCTAACCTGCACTTTCTTTTTCCAATTATGTCACCCTTTCAGATACTATGGTTAATTCCAAATTAATTGTCTATTTTTTTTATCTTTGAACTGACCAAAAGAAGGCTTCAGTCGATTCGTTGAGCCGAAGTCTATCTAGGGCGGGG
>Ga0073936_10001747_pt1 | contig 33195 bp, 26 predicted proteins | sample AliMusrvi5mmetaG_FD_87041 | JGI IMG/M metagenome (GOLD analysis project Ga0073936, IMG submission 87041) | Freshwater lake bacterial and archeal communities from Alinen Mustajarvi, Finland, to study Microbial Dark Matter (Phase II) - Alinen... | ecosystem: Environmental > Aquatic > Freshwater >...
CCCCAAAATCCAACTGCAGTCCGGCGATATCGAACCGCACCGCCCGCCGCCCGGCATCCACCTGAACATGCCGGAATCCCGAGCGCCCCAGCGCCTCCGCAAGCGCCTCCCGCGAGGGCAAAACGCCACTCCTGCGTGCCGCACGCCACAACCGGATCACAGGCCCCGCCGTCACATCGAACGCCCCGCCAGAGTCCCGCGACAGCCGCAATGCCTCCTCCAAAACCACAAACAGATCCCGGCTAACAGCAACCCACTCTCCCGGAGCATGCCGCGTCAGCCGGTTCAACTCACTCTCAGGTTTGTAATCGGAAAGCGCTTCGTCCAGAGCCGTCACCCGCGCAAAGGCCGCATTCGCCGCCGCCCGCGCCGCCACCGGACCATCGCCGTAGACCGTGATGCCGAACAGCGTCCCCATGTGCGGCTCCACAAACTCCAGCCGTTCGCCGCGCGCCAATAGCGCGCAAAGCAAAAGGAGCGCTACCCTACTCGCGTTCCACACCGTTGTTCCACAGCTTAAACATCTCCGCCGCCGTCGGCGTCTTCAGAGGACGCACCACACGCAGCCCGAGCCCCTGCGCATCGGTCATGTACCAGATGCTCTTCGGCAGCTGCGGATCCTGCATCTTCCAGCTCGGATCGCTCGCCACCCGCGCACCGCAGCGCAAGCTGCCTGCGTCATCCTGCCATGACCCGCCGCGCGCCACATGCGGATACGGAGTCTTCGACGCCACCCACGGATTCGCCGCCGGTGACTTCGCATAAAAATCCGGCTCGTACTGATCGAGCGTCCACTCCATCACGTTCCCGTGCATGTCGTAAAGACCCCACGGATTCGGCTTCTTCGTCCCCACCTTCTGATACTTACTATTGCTGTTATCGCTGAACCACGCGTACTCGCCCAACTGCGAAGCATTGTTTCCAAACGAATAAGTAGTGGTAGTCCCTGCGCGGCACGCATATTCCCACTCGGCCTCGGTCGGCAGCCGGTAGAACTGCCCCGTCTTCGCACTCAGCCACTGCGCGAACTTGTTTGCCGCATGCTGCGTCATGCTGATCGCCGGAAAGCGATCGGTACCCATGCCGAAGCTCATCTCCACAAACGGAGCAGTCGGCCGGCTCACACCATCGATCACCGTATCGGCCCCTGTCATCTCGCCCGACTGGCTGGCGAACATGAACAGCCGGTACTCATCCCAGGTCACTTCGTACTTGCCCATCCAGAACGGCTCGATATGGACTTTGTGCTGCGGGCCTTCGTCCTTGCGACGGCCTGCCTCCGCATCCGGAGTACCCATCACGAAATCGCCGCCTGGAACGGGGACCATTTCAAATGCGACATCGGTATTCGGAATGGTGGTCTTGTACGGTTCCATCTTTGCCGGTTGCTTTGCCGCACTAATCCGTTTGTGCAACCTCTCGACGAGAGCCATATCGTCCTTTGGACGCGGCGGCCCGCCTGCCATCGTCAGACTCGTGCCTTCGGGCCATGGCGCGCCTTCCAATACCCAGTCGCGCAAAGCGCGCCGGTCCGCTGCCTGTAGCATCTGGCCGCCCGGAGGCATGGCACCCGCCGTGCCCGGAGCCTTCTCGATCGATAAGACCAGCGGACTCTGGTCCGGCTTTCCCGGCACTATCGCCTTCATCGCCTGCGCCTTGCCCTGCAGTCGCAGTCCGCCTGCAGCCATCGTCGGGCCATGACACTTCAGGCACGCCTGCTCCAGAATCGGTTTGATCTGCTTCTGAAAATCGACAGCGCACTCCGCCACGCCACCAGTCAAAAGCAGCCAAAGGCAGGAGACTAGCCCGAAGACGTTGCGTCGCAAACCAGGGGACTGACCCCAATTTCCGGCAAAGCCGGAATTTGGCTGTCTGTCCCCGGTTTGTCCATGCCCGGTCAGCCCACACCCAAAAAGGCAGGGGACTGACACCAATTTCCGGCGTATTGTGCCGGAATTTGGCTGTCTGTCCCCGGTCAAGCCACACCGCAAATCCGAAATCGTCTCCACCATGGATCGCTAAATAAACTTCGTAATCCCAGGCATCGGCATCGGATCCACAGGCAAGCTCATATCCCAGCCCAACTTCGGCGGAGTGATCGACAACGTCGAATTCATCGCCTGGTCCCAAGTAATCTGCTGGCCCGTGTACGCCGCCATGCGTCCCATGATCGCCAGCATCGTGCTCGTAGCCATACGAACCCCGTTGTTGATCGGCTGGTTCTTGCGGATCGCAGCGAACATGGCGTCATGCTCGGCCTGGTACATATCGTTGGTGGGGCCTTCGTAGGTCCACTTGTTCTCGCCTTCGATGCGCGGCTTCGGACCGCGCCCGATCAGGCACGTTCCCTTCGTGCCCATAATGTAATCCGAGTTCTCGTTGTAACAGCCCGGAATCTGGCGATTCGAAACAAACGCCCGCACATTGTTCGGATACAGATAGTTCACTGAGAAGTGATCGTAAATATTGCCGCCCTCGGCCGGAATCTGCCGTCCGCCATTCGCCACGCAACTGATCGGTGGCTGATCCTTGAACGCCCATGCAACCTTATCGACGCTGTGCACCGCCTGCTCAACCAGGCTATCGCCGCAGGTCCAGCAGAAGTTGTACCAGTTACGGATCTGCCACTCCACGTCGCTCATGCCCGCCGGACGCGTGCTCGCCGCCGGCATCGGTTTCACCGGATTGGTGTAGTAAGTCGCATAGTAAGCGCGCAGGTCGCCGATCGTGCCCTTGTGGATCTCATCGAAGGTGGCCTTAATGTGATTGCTGTACCGCCAGCAGAAGCCGGAGACCAGTGTCAGGTTCTTCTCCTTGGCCAGCGCCGCGGTCTTCAACACATCGCGCACGCCCGGCGCATCCACCGCGATCGGCTTCTCGCAGAAGCAGTGCTTGCCCGCTTCGATCACCGCGCGCAGCATCATTGGGCGGAAGCCCGGAGGCGTCGCCAGCAGCACCACGTCCACGCCGCTATCGTTCAACTTCTGGAATGCGTCGAGCCCGACGAACTGGTTCTTCGCCTCGACCTTTACCTTATCCTTGCTCACCCGCTTCAACGTATCCAGGCAGCTGTCGATACGCTCCTGAAACACATCGGCTACCGCCGTCAGTTCGGAATAGTCGTCGGCCTTCAATGCCTGCGATGCAGCGCCCGTGCCGCGTCCGCCGCAGCCAACCAGGCCAACTTTGATGGCCTGCCCGGCAGGGGCACCTTTCAATAGAGCCGGCATGCCGGTAGCAATGGCGGCCTTGAGGAAGTCGCGGCGCCCGTCGGTGGTGATGATTCTGCGTTCCATGGTTTGAATATCATTATGCACCATCCTCGCTGCCACAGGCTGCCCAAGTTACCGGAGCACGCATCCAGCCCAATCCCGCCACCACAACCGCAACCTCCCCCGCCACTGCATCCCCAATCCCATCCGCCACTACAACCGCACCGCACCCCCGCCGCACTACAACATCCGCGTAGCGCACGCATTCTGCGTGCCGTGTCGACATTCGTGTCCACATCGGGTTCTACTCCCGCCCCAGTTCCAAGAGAATCAACGGTGAAAGCGGATCTGCAACGAATGCCAAACTCTGCCCAGCGCTCGATGACCCTCTCACCTTCCGCGGCGATCTCCGTCGATGACCTGGTAGACTCCGGCTCCCGCAACGGCAGCGGCCTCGGCCCCAAAATACCATTGAAGTGCCCGAACGCCCTCACCACCCCCGAAGGACCGGGCGGAGTCGTCGTCACCCTCACCTACCGCTGAGAGTCCGCGAACTTCCCGGCAAGGTCGTCCCAGCCGCCCTCGGCATCTTCCACAACCCGGCCTGCAACCTCGCCAACCGGCAGTTTCCAGTAACCGGTGCACTCATAAATGTGGCGCAGCATGTTAATCTGCGCGGCGATTGTCAATCGCCGCTGGCTCCGCTAACCGCCACTCCGCAATTCATGCGATGCTAATGTCGATATGCTGCCTCGTCGCGATTTCCTCAGAACCTTCGGCGCCGGTCTCGCCGCCCCCGCGCTAACCTCCGCGCAAACCCGCAAACCGAACATCATCGTCATCGTCACCGACGACCACGGCATCGGCGACGTTGGCTGCTACGGCTATCCCGAAGTCCGCACCCCCAATCTCGACCGCCTGGCCGCCTCCGGAGTCCGCTTCACACAGTGGTACTCCAATGCCCCAGTCTGTTCGGCATCGCGTGCGTCGATCATGACCGGCAAATACTCCGAACGGACCGGTGTATCCGGCGCCCTCCCCTCACAGCCCACTTTCGACGTCCCAGGCCTCCGCGCCGGCGAAACCACCCTCCCCGCCGAACTCAAGAAACTCGGCTATCACACCGGGGCCTTCGGCAAATGGCACCTCGGCAGCATCGAACACAGCCGCCCGCGCAAGCAGGGCTTCGACGAATTCTTTGGCTGGTACTCCGGTTGGCTGGACGCCTACTCCCACCGCTACTACCAACTGGGAGCGCCTCCCGGCAAGATCTTCCACGACCTGTGGCGCAATGAGACCGAAGTCTTCGAAGAGCCCGCCTACATGACCGAACTGCTCGGCCGCGAGGCACAGGCCTACCTCGCCCGCCAGTCGCGCCAGAAGCCCTTCTTCCTGTACCTCGCCTTCGGCGCGCCGCACTATTCCATGATGGCGCCCAAGAAATACCTCGACCGCTTCCCGGCCACCATGGAGCGCGACCGCCGCACGCATCTCGCCATGGTCGCCGCGGTCGACGACGTGATCGGGGGCATACTCGACACCGTCAAAAAACAGGGCATCGAAAACGAGACCATCATCTACTTCCAGGCCGATAACGGCGCCACCCGCGAAGTCCGCGCATCGAGCTACGGCAAGCCGTACGCCGGAGGCAGCAACGGCCGCCAGCGTGGCTACAAGCTAGGCCTCTTCGATGGCGGCATGCACGTCCCAGCCATGATCCGCATCCCCGGTAAGGTTACGCCCGGAAAAGTATGGGAACGCCCCATGATGTCGATGGATCTCATGCCCACGCTCCTCGAACTCGCCAACCCCGGAGGCAAGACGCCAGCCGGGCTCGACGGCCAGGACATCCTCCCGGTCCTCCGCGGCGAAGCCAAACAGCACGAGCGCATGTTCTGGAGCTTCACCACCGGCCGCGCCGTGCGCCTGGGCGACTGGAAGCTGATCGAAAACCCGCCTCAGTTTCCGGAAGATGAGGTGAAGGAGAAATACTGGCTCTCCAACATCGAGGCCGACCCTTCCGAGAAGAAGAATCTGGCAACTTCCGAGCCCGAACGGGTCAAGCAAATGACAGGGATGATCCGAGCCTGGGAGAAGGACGTGGGGCTCAATTCGCCGGAGTAAGGCCCGCGTAATTCACAGACGCCCCACCCGTCAACACCCGCCGCAGATAGTCGATCTGCCCCAGGTGATAATTGAAGTGTCCGCTCAAATGAATCAGGAATTGCTGCACTGATAGCGGCTTGCCCAACACAACCACCGGATAGGCCTCCGCCAGCTTTTCCGCCGAAAGTCCGGCAATCGCTGCCGGGATCTCCTCGGCCAGTCGCAGCGCCCGCGCCTGCAACTCCGCGCGCGAAACGCCGCTGTCCGCAAACTCCCGCTCCCGCACCCGCACATACTCCTGGCCACCGAGAATCCGCCCGATGAATTCGCGCAGATTGCCCTCCAAATGCAGTGCCAGGTTGCCTGCGGAGTTCGTCACCCCCGGTACAACCTCCCACAACAACCCGTCCTCTGGAAATGCCTCCATCTGTTGCGCCAGCCGCGTCAGATCGCGGCGAAAGATCTCAGCCAACTCAAGGGAAAATGCCATCCTAAGAGTGTAGCGTTATAATCGGCAGAAGTGATTGCCGCCGCGCTAGCCCTCCTCCTTCTACAGCCCGACCCCGATAGCCTCCAGCGCATCTTCGTCGACGCGCTTCAGCGCCGCATTCAACAGTACGGCATGGCCGACACCCGCACAGCCCAGGCCGCCCGAGACCTCGGCCTCTTTCTCAAGACCCACGGCAATCCCCAAGACGCGCGCATCGTACTCTCCCAGGCCATTCAGATCGACGAAGCCGCCTTCGGACCCAAGGCGCTGCAGACACTCCATGACGCTGCCGAACTGGCCGCCATCTCGCCGCCCGAGATCGCCACGCCTCTCTGGCTTCGCGCCGCCGAAAGCCCCGAATCGGGTCTCGCGCCCGATGCCTTTGACGCACTCGCCGCCATCCGTGGCGCCGCCGGCGATTCCGCCGGGGCCGTCCGCTATTACCGCAAGGCGCTCGCCGCCGAACAGGCCATCAGCGGCAAGCGCAGCCCGCAAGCTGCCGTCCGCATGGCCGCCCTCGCCATGGTCCTCAAACCCGCCGAAGGAATCCCCATGTTAATGGACGTAGTCGAAATCAACCGCGACACCCTCGGCCCCCGTCATCCCGAAACCGCCACCACTGCCACAAACCTCGCCGGCATGCTCGTCAATGCCGGCCGCCCCGACGCAGCACTCCCGCTGCTCAACGGCGCCATCAAGGTCTTCGAAATCACCATCGGACCCGGTCACCCGCGCGTCGCCACCGCCACCAGCATCCTGGCTTTTGCTATGAAGAAAAAAGGCGACCGCAAAGCCGCTGAAGCCCTCTACCGCAAAGCCCTCGCCATCGACGAAAAGGTCTACGGCCCCAACCACGAACAAACCCTCGCTGACCGCAAGACCCTTAACGACTTCCTCCAAGAACCCGCGCAACCCCACAAGTAATCACCCCGCAAACCGCGACCGCTCCCACCTTCGTCCCCACGACGCCGCGCAAACCAGGGACAGATACCCATTCCGGCGTTCTTAGCCGGAATGGGCTGTCTGTACGGGTTTGCCCAGCACTACACCACCCCACCCCCACACCCCCAAACTCTGATACAAAAGATACAATGCGAATTCGCGAAATCAAATCCTTCGGCCTCCGCGGCCGTACCCCCGAAGGCGGCTGGTCCGCCGAACTCCAGCCCGAGGACTGCGTCCACACCCTCATAGCCGTCATCACAGACCAGGGTCTCGTAGGCTGGGGCAGCGTCTTCACCAACGACGAACTGGTCCGCGCCGCGCTCGCCCAACTCCGCCCCCTCTACCTCAACGAAAGCGCCATCGAACCCGAACGCGTCAGCGAAAAACTCCACCAGAACACCTTCTGGCTGGGCCGCGGCGGCTCCCTCACCCACACCATCAGCGGCATCGACATCGCCCTCTGGGACATCCTCGGTAAAGTCACCAGCCAACCCGTCGGACGCCTCCTCGGCGGCCGCTATCGCGAGCGTGTCCGCCCCTACGCATCACTCCTCATGCGCGAGCCGTCTGAGATGCAGGACGAACTCCTACCGGTCAAAGCCCAGGGCTTCCGAGCCTTCAAAATCGGCTGGGGACCCTTCGGCCGCCGCAACAACCAGACCGACGAAGCCATCGTCCGCTCCGCTCGCGAAGCCGTAGGAGCCGACTCCCTGCTCATGGTCGACGCCGGCGCCAGCGACGCCTTCTGGCCGCAGGGCTACAAGTGGGCCGTCCGCACCGCCGAAATGCTCGCCGAATATGATGTCTATTGGTTTGAAGAGGCGCTCCACCCTGACGCGTTGGAAGACTACGTCCAACTCCGCCGCCAATCCCCCGTGCCCATCGCGGGCGGGGAAGTGCTCACGCGCCGTCAGTCGTTCCAGCCCTGGCTGCAGGCCGGAGCCTTCGACATCGTGCAGCCCGATGTCACAAAATGTGGTGGGTTAAGTGAGGAGCGCAGAATCGCCTGGATGGCGAAAGAGAATGGCGTGAAGTTTATCCCCCACGGCTGGAACACAGCAGTAGGGCTTGCCGCAGACCTCCAACTCGCCTCCGCCATGCCCGATACGGATCTGGTGGAGTACCTGACAGGCTCACCGTTCATTGACGAAATCGCTGCCGGCGGATGGCGGTTGGATGAGGATGGGATGTTGCCCATTCCAGCAAAACCTGGTTTGGGAATTACGATAGACGCCGCGGCCTTGGCCGAACACGGCACCCTAAACTATGCGGAGATCCGGGATTTGTGCGGCTGACCGTTAACTGCCCGACGCCGCAGCCCGTGTCATGGAACTGCTGACCTTGGAATAGATTGTGCTGATGTTTGAGCTGACTCCGGGCATAATCGACCCGGCGGCAACTGCGACAAAGCCGGCCATCAACGCATATTCGATGAGGTCCTGGCCTGTCTCGTCTTTCATGAAGTTTTTGATTGTTTTGATCACTTGCGTTCCTCTCCTGTGCAACTGGTAGTTCTATTGTTGCGGGTGGCGTCCAAATTGCAAATAGGAAGAGAGTACCTAAAAAGTACTATATGGGTACTAGTGAATAGTTCGGGATTTTCGGCTCATATAGTCCATTAATAGATACTGACCGATGTTATACGGAGTGGTGAAATAGGCCTTACCCCTGCACATCTCCGTAACCTTCTGGACGAATTGGATCAAGCCGTAATCGCTGGCCAGCATGAACGTGTTGATGAGGATGCCCTGCCGCTTGCAGCGGCTCACCTCTTCCAGCGTTTTACTGATCACTAGAGGATCCAAGCCGAATGCATTCTTGTAGATACGGCCATCCTCCAGCGTCAGCGCCGAAGGTTTTCCGTCCGTGATCATCACAATTTGCTTCATGTCTTTCTTCTCGCGCGCCAGCAGCCGCTGCGCCAGAATCAGCCCATCACGGGTATTGGTATAGTAGGGTCCAACCTGCACGCGGGCCAGATCGGAGATTCGGACCTCTTCCGCCGAATCATGAAATAGAATACACCGCAGGCTATCCCCTGGGTACTGCGTACGGATAAGGTGCGCGAGCGCCAAGGCCACCTTCTTCGCCGGCGTGAACCGGTCTTCGCCATAGAGAATCATGCTGTGGCTGCAATCCAGCATCAGTACCGTCGCGCACGAACTCTGGTACTCCGCCTGGTGCACGTGAAGATCCTCATACTCCAGGTTCAGGGGTAATGTTACCCCCTCCCGCCGGAAGGCGCTGAACAAAGTCTCCGAAATATCCAGGTTCAACGTGTCGCCGAACTCGTACAGCTTGCTGGCTCCGCTCGACTCTACCCCTGTCGCCAGATCCCGCGTATCATGTGCCCCGAAACTCGCATGCCCCAGCGACCCCATCAGATCCTTCAGCGTCTTGAAGCCCAGAAAGTCGTTCGATTTATCCGTCGTATCGATGCGGATCTCTTCGCCCTCCCGCCCCTCTGATGCCGACACATACCCCTCGTCCATCAGCTTCTTCGCCAGCTTCTCGACCAGTTTCTCCAACTCCTCCGGCTCCAGCGGATGCGGTAGCATGTCCTCGCGCTCTAAAGCCCGCCGGATCGCATCCTCCAGGTCGGCCAGGGTCATCTCCTGGAACTGCCGCTCATAGCCGCTCTGCAAAAAAAAGTCCGAGAGCGCGCGCATCAGATCCTCGGCGCTGATGCCGTAGTCCTCTTCCGTGAATTTGCCGTACTCAACCCACTTCATGTTAGTTGTACTGCTTGCGCGGATTGCGCCGCTCTTCTTTCGGGGTCTCCGCGCGCCGCTCCTCCACCAGGAAGCCCATCTCTTCGTTGCGGCTGATGCGCCGGTGCGCGTATAGCCCCTCCAGGATGAACTCGCCCGCCGACGCCCGTAGCGCGTCCGATTCGTGCGCGCCCAAGCCCAACCGTCTGGTCTTCTCCATCAAACCCTGGATGCCGCCTAACTGCTGCACCACCTCCGCCGCCGGAGTCGATTCGTCCAGCTTCAATGACCCGCCCAGTTCAAACCAGTTGATGATATTCGAGACATTCTCCGAGTCCAAGCACCGTGTATAGACCTTCGCCACCGCCGCCCGGATCAACTCCCGCGCCACCGCCTCGCCGCCCTTCAACTCGCCCTCGTACTCCAGTTCCAGCTTGCCCGTAATCGAGGGCAGCGCGGCGTAGATATCCAGCACCCGCGGCACCGCCTCCGTATCTCCCGCCCGCAGCGCGCGCCGCTCGGCATTCGACACAACATTCTCCAGCACCGTGATCGGCATGCGCTGCGACACGCCGCTGCGCTTGTCGATCCGCTTGTCCTCGCGTGCCAGAAACGCGATCGCCTCGATCGTCTCGCGGATGTAGCCGGGCACCTCGATCTCCAGCGGCGACTCGCGCCTCGTCCACGACTCCTGCTTCGTAATCGCCATCCCGTGATCGATCGTCAACGGATAGTGCGTGCGGATCTCGCTCCCGATGCGGTCCTTCAGCGGTGTGATGATCTTCCCGCGCGCCGTGTAATCCTCCGGATTCGCCGTGAACACCAGCAGCAGGTCCAGCGGCAGCCTCACCGGATAGCCCTTAATCTGCACATCGCCTTCCTGCATGATGTTGAACAACCCCACCTGGATCTTGCCCGCCAGGTCGGGTAGTTCATTGATCGCAAACAGCCCCCGGTTCGCCCGCGGCAGCAGCCCGTAGTGGATCGTCATCTCGTCGGCGATGTTGTGCCCCTTGCGCGCCGCCTTGATCGGATCGATGTCGCCGATCATGTCGGCAATGGTCACATCCGGCGTGGCGAGCTTTTCCACGTAGCGCTCCTCCGCCGACAACCAGTCGATGGGAGTAGCGTCGCCCTGCTCGGCGATCAGTTCCCGTGCGAACTTCGACACCGGCTGGTAAGGATTATCCCGAATCTCCGACCCCGCCACGAACGGCAGCCACGGGTCCAGCAGCGTCACCAGCATCCGGATCAGCTTCGTCTTCGCCTGTCCGCGCAACCCCAGCAGAATGAAGTTGTGCTTTGAGAGCACCGCATTCACAATCTGCGGCGCCACGGTCTCTTCGTAGCCCACAATCCCGGGGAACAACACCTGGCCGCTCCGCAGCCGGGCCATCAGGTTCTGGCGCAGTTCATCTTTCACGCCGCGCCGCCCCAGCCGCTCCTCCGAAAACTCGCTCTTTTTCAATTCTCCAAGAGTGGTTGGCAAACCAGTTGACATGCCGCGATTGTAGCAGACCTCATCTCGGGGTATAGTTTTCATATGCGAAATAGTGAGATGAACTCCCTGATCACCCGCCGCAATTTAATCCTGGGCGCCGGCGCCGCCATCACCGCCCTCGATCTGGCCCTCTCGGCCCAGACCGTTTCGAACTTCCCCGCCAGCAAGCTCGGCCTTCCCGGCCTGTACAAAGGCCGGGTCGTCTCCGTCGAACACGCCGGCTCCATCGTCGATAACAAATATCAGCGCGAACCCGTCGAAGCGATGATGCACCGCGGCATGGCCGAACTCACCGGGGCCGACTGGGCCGAATCGTGGAAGCAGTTCGTCTCCAAAGACGATGTCGTCGGCATCAAAGTGAATCCCGTCGGCCAGCCTCACGTCATCTCCGCGCCTGAGGTGCTCCAGACCATCATCAGCGGCCTCCGCGCCGCCGGCGTCCCGGCCAAGAACATAGTGGTCTATGATCGCTACCGCGACCAGTTCACCAGCGCTGGCTTCGATAAGTGGCTCCCCGAAGGCGTCCGCTGGTCGTCCGCTGTCAAAGACTACGACAACATCCAGATCGATACCGAAGGCTACGACCTCAACCACTACATGGACATGGCCCTCATCCACCCAGGCTATGAACTCTCCAACGAGCGCGCCCGCCGCAGCTATGCGTCGAAGTTTATCACCCAGGAGGTCTCCAAACTCATCAACCTCTGCGTGCTGAAGGACCACCAGTCCGCCGGCGTTACGTTAGCGCTCAAAAACCTCTCCCACGGCTTCGTCAACAATGTGAGCCGCAGCCACTTCACCACCACGGCAAACTCCTGCGGGGCATTCATTCCTGCGGTCGTCTCCATGCCCGTCATCCGCAACAAAGCGGTGCTCAATATCCTGGACGGCGTGAAAGGCCTCTACCACGGCGGCCCCGGCGCCAAGCCGCAGTTCGTCTGGGAGCACAAGACCATGTACTTCGCGACGGATCCGGTCGCCCTCGACCACGTCGGCTTCCGCGCCATCGACGAAAAGCGCAAAGCCGTCGGCAAGGAGTCCGCCGCCGAAGACCGCCCCGACAAGTTCTCCACCTTCCGCAGCCGGCAGGTGGAACACGTCGAAATTGCCGGAGCCTTGGGCCTGGGCACCTGGGACTGGGAAAAGATCCAGCGCAAGCACATCAAGCTGGCTTAGCGTTCGCGTCAGTCTTTCGGACATCCCAAGTCCAATTCACAACACCCGTCGGTGGGGCAGGCTGGCAGCCTGCGCGGGGAGTTATCCCCGCCTTCCGCCTCTGGATTTGAAACGCCAACCCGTTCGCCGTACATTTGAATCGCAGCATTTGGAGGATTTATTTGCGTGACACTGGAGCTTCTGTCTGTGCAAATCCCTTCAAGCCAAACTGCATTGAAGTTACTGTATCCATTTGGCCAGAAACCAAAGCCATAGCCACAATGTTCTCTAGCCTAGAATCTACGGGCATTTTCCCAAGCTGGACGTCGCCGGTTCGAACCCGGTCTCCCGCTCCACGTTGTTTCAACTGGCCCACCAGCCGAACCATAGTGCCGGCAATGCGTCAATAGGGACCAACGCACAGGCCATGCACTCAGCCGCCAACCCTACGCTCCGTTAGTCGGCGTCCCGCAACTCGCGCAGAAACGTGCCCCAGCCGCAATCGGCTTACCACAGCCGGAGCAGAATACTCCGCCCGGAACCGGAGGTGTATAGTTGCCGGGTGAGGGGTTGGGTTTCTGGCGATTCACCAGGTAATAGACCAGCGCGCCAATAAGTAGGAACGGCAACAGCAGCGTGAGCAACCCGCCAAACGGCAGGCAACCAAGGCACCCCAAGCCTCTCATTCGTCGAAAACGCATAATCGACCCGTCTCCTTTTAAACCGCATTCTAGCAAATGAGCGTACCTTGGCTCACCTGCCCCGGTGTCCGGTGACACCCCCGTTGCAACTTTCAGCTCAATCTGCAAATCTGATGAGGTGAATCACAGAATCCCGAAAATGAGGTGGTACTCCGTATGCTCCTGAGAACCGTGTTTGGGCTGGCATTGTTGCTCAGCGTCAGCGGTCTTCCAGCATTTGGGCAGGCAGAGAAGGCTGCGGCACAGGTGGGAGAGAAGGTGGTGCGTGAAGGGGAGAAGGCGGCGGAGACCTGGTTGGACGGGTTGGCCAAGTGGTGGCGCGAGAAGCCACCAACGCCTCCAGAACCTAAGCCGGTTCAGCTTCCACGCAACAGTATCCCGGAATCCGGAAAGCCGGTAGCAAAAGGTTCAGAGTCACCAATCGGGTTGGGCAGGATCGTCCAGGAAGACGAGGAGTTGACCGCCAAAATCCGAAAACGGATGAAGCGTTGCGCGGTGAGCGTGACGTCCAACGACCTGAAGGACGTAGCCAAGGCCGGATTGCAGGAGGCCCTAAACAAACTCGAACAAGGCGCAAAAGACATGAATGATATTCTGAACGCAGCGGAGACAGCCGCGTGGGAAAAAGCGAAAACAAAAACAACGGACCTGCCGAACGACTATCTGAAGTGTGTCGTATTGGATCCGCTCAAGGGTGCGCTAAAAGCCTGTGTTGGACAATCTGGCTTTCAGTCTTGCGTGAAAGCCAACCTCCTGGCGGAGTAACGCAAACGAAGTCAATCCGCGCCCATCCGTACCCATCCGCTGAATATCTTCGTTCACCGGAGCCTCTTGCAAAACTCCCCGACGGAACCGTTTTTCGCCTCAGTGTCCTTACGCCTTCAAAGGAAAAATTTCTTCCCGCGCCGAAAACGATCCGCGTAAATCCGAAATCATCCGCACTCAACTCGGAACAAGCACCGCGCCCCACCTCCCCTATCATGCTGAAGCCATGGAAGCAAGTCCGGCCGCCAACAGATCAGTATCCGCGTTCATCCGTACGAATCAGCGGCCATTTCACCCATAGCAAGGCGCTTGCTAAGCGCCAGGAAGCATCAATGGCAGGTCGCGTGTCGCACCCTCAATGAAAGCTCAAAAGGCAAGAGCCGTTGGAAAGGGTTCGGCAAGTCGTTCACCGGAGCCTCTGGCAAAACTCCCCTAAGCAATAGCCGTTGGTTGTCTCAGCCTCATTACGCCTTTGTAGGAAGACTTTCTTCCCGCGCCGAAAACGATCCGCGTAAATCCGAAATCATCCGCACTCAACTCGGAACAAGCACCGCGCCCCACCTCCCCAAGCATGCTGAAGCCATGGCAGCAAGTCCGGCCGCCAACAGATCAGTATCCGCGTTCATCCGTACGAATCAGCGGCCATTTCACCCATAGCAAGGCGCTTGCTAAGCGCCAGGAAGCATCAATGGCAGGTCGCGTCTCGCACCCTCAATGAAAGCTCAAAAGGCAAGAGCCTTTGGAGAGGGTTCGGCAAGTCGTTCACGGCGTTTTCGACGAAATATTTCCCCCATTTCCAGCCACTTCCCCAAACCCAGGCAATTTCCCCCCGCCACCGCAATGCTACAGTGTGGCCGTGATGAGAACGAAAAATCAAATCCCGCGAACCCAGCGTTACCTGAACGCCGCACCCATATCCGGGCTCTCAGGAAGGGAAGGAAGAGCAACTGAAATATTTTTCGAAAGGAACCCAAGCTACCGCAAGTGCTCAACCACTACCCCGGAAATAATGGAGAATGCCGCCGCCCCTTGGGCCGCAACCCCAGCCGCCCGCTGGTCAAATAAGGCTCCCCGCGCTCGCTCATATGCTCAATCATCCGGTTCCGCCACGACCGCAACGCGCCAGCCATCGCCGGCTGCGAGGCGAGATCATTCAACTCATGACGGTCCTTCACCAGATCGAACAACTGCTCCTCGCCGTCCCGCGCGTGGAAGATGTACTTCGTCTTCCCGTCAGTCAGCGCATTCCAGTTGTTCTCCGGGCTGTAGCAGATGTCATGCTCCAGATCGATAATCTCCCGCCACCCCGCGCCCTTCGTCCGCACCAGTTTCAACAGGCTCTGCCCATCCGTCTTCCGCTCGCCTGCGCCCGCTGCATCTAGGAACGTCGGCAACAGATCCCGGATCTCCACCGGATTCGCGAACACCTGCCCGCGCTCAGCCGCGATCAACCCCGCCGGCCACCGCATCAGCATCGGAATCCGCGCCGACGCCTCATACGCATACGACTTCCGCCACAGGTTCTGATCGCCCGTCATGTCGCCATGGTCTGAGGTGTACACGATCAGCGTCTGCTCCAACAGTCCGCGCTTCTCCAGCGACTCCAGAATCCGCCCGATCTGCTCATCGATAAAACTGACCGACCCGTAATAGCCCTGCCGCGAACTCCGCACCTGCTCCGGACCCAGATCGCCATGCCAGATGTCCCACCGCTCGCTGTTGCGCTTCGCATACCGCTCCGCCCATTTCGCGACCTTCGCCGGCGGCAGGTCCGCCTCCGCATACTGCTTCATGAACCGCTGTGGCGGATCGTACGGACTATGTGGCCGCGCGAACGATACCTTCAGAAAGAACGGTTCCGGCCGCTTGTAGCCCTCCAGGAACTTCACCGCGCAGTCGGCCGTCCACTTAGTGGGATGCAGTCGCTCGGGCAGCACATATGCCTTCGCCGGATAGTCGTTCCAGCCGATGCCCGTCGCGTCCGGATCGAGCGTCGGTGCCTCGCTCTGGAACCACGCCCGGTAGTCGCTGCGGAAGTCCGGCGTCTCGGCCCGCCCGGACTCATCCAGCAGCACCATCTTGTAACCATGCGGACTGCGCTGCGGATGATAGTGATTCTTGCCGATGCACGCCGTGTAGTAGCCCGCCTCGCTCAGCACCTTCGCCTTCTCCACCGGATACTGCTGCGCCATCGCCGTCATCCCCAGCATCCCGTGATGCCAGGGAGAGAGGCCAGTCAGCAACGCCGACCGCGCCGGCGTGCACGTCGGAGTCGATGAATAGGCACAGCGGAATCGTGCACCCTCCCGCGCAATGCGGTCCAGGTTCGGCGTCTGGATCGCCTTGTTCCCGTCCACCCCCATGCAGTCGCCGCGATGCTGGTCTGCCATCAGAAAGAGGATGTTCGGCCGCGTCCGGCTCTGCGCGGCCAACAAGGCCGGCGCTTGGATAAACGTACGTCTTTTCATAGCACCTCGTACCGCGGACCCCCAGGTCTGCCGTCTCGACACTCGTGTCGAGACGTTCGCCCGCATCCCTAGATCATATAAAATACCAGGATGCCCCTGCTCCTCCTCCTGGCCGTGACCTTCAGCCTCCAAGCCGAAGACTGGCCCCAGTTCCGCGGCCCCGATGGCGAAGGCCACTCCTCCGCCAAATCCCTGGCCCTCACCTGGAGCGAGACGGATCACATCAAATGGAAGTCCCCCATCCCCGGTAAAGGCTGGTCCTCGCCCGCTATTCTTGACGGCCGCATCTGGCTCACCACCGCCATCGATCAAAGCCTCCACGCCATCGCCATTGACCAGAAGACCGGCCGCATCATCCTCGATAAAGAGGTCTTCAATCCCGGCAAACTCGGCGCACAGCATGCCAAGAACACCCACGCCTCGCCTACTCCCATCCTCGAAGGCGACCGCATCTACGTCCACTTCGGAGCACACGGCACCTCGGCTCTCAACACCAAAGGCGACATCCTCTGGACCGCCCACATGCAGTACTCCCACATGCACGGCACCGGCGGCTCACCTGTCCTCTACAAAGACCTTCTCATCTTCAGCTGCGACGGCACCGACGTCCAGTACGTTGTAGCGCTCGATAAAGCCACCGGCAAAGTCCGCTGGAAGACGCCGCGCCATGCCGCCATGGCCTACGCCACGCCGCTTATCATTACGGTGGATGGCAAGGATCAGCTCATCAGCCCCGGAGCCCTTCGCGGCGTCGCCTACGAGCCGCTCACAGGCAAAGAGCTGTGGTCGGTCTCCTTCGGCGACGGCTTCTCAAACGTGCCGCGCCCCGTCTTCGCCCACGGCCTGCTCTTCCTGCCCACCGGCTTCAACCGCGCCGATCTGCTCGCCGTTAAGCCGGGCGGGGAAGTGGCGTGGAAGTACACCCGCAGCGTGCCTCTCACCCCTTCGCCCATCGTGGTCGGCGACGAACTCTATACCGTGAGCGATAACGGCATCGCCACCTGCTTCGACGCCCGCAGCGGCAGCGTGCACTGGACCCAACGCCTCGGCGGCAACTTCTCTGCCTCGCCCGTCTCAGCAGCCGGCCGAATCTACTTCCAGAACGAAGAGGGAGTCACCACCGTCATCGAGCCAGGCAAGGCCTTCCGCAAACTGGCCTCGAATCAACTCGACGGCGCGACCCTTGCATCGCTCGCTGTCTCCGGTGATACAATCTACCTGCGTACCGCCACGCACCTCTACTCCATATGCTGCGACGACAAGTAACCCAACTCTCATTCCTCCTGCTGGCCGCCTCCGTGCTGTCTGCCGAGGAGGGCTTCACGAAACTGTTCGATGGAAAGTCGCTCGATGGCTGGACGCTCGTCGGCAAGACGGACGCCGGCTACATCATCGAAGACGGCAACCTGATCTGCCCCGAAAAGGGCGGCGGAAACCTGATGTCGAACAAGGACTACGCGAACTTTGTCCTGCGCTTTGAGTTCAAGATGAAGGCCGATACCAACAACGGCGTCGGCATCCGCTCGCCTCTCAACGGCCACGTCTCCACGCTCGGCATGGAGATCCAGATCATCGATACCACGGGTCCGCTCTATAAAGACATGAAGCTGCGCCCTGAGCAACTGCACGGCTCGGTCTATGATGTGATTCCCGCGCGCACCGGCTTCTTCCGGCCGCTCGGCGAATGGAATGAAGAGGAGATCACAGCCAACGGACGCCGCATCAAAGTGGTGCTCAATGGCGTGATTATCCTCGATGCCGATCTCGACATGGTGAAGGAGCCCGAGGTTCTGAAGAAGCATCCGGGCCTGGCGCGCACCACTGGCCGCATCGGCTTTCTAGGTCACAACTCGTGGATCGCCCTGCGCAACATCCGCATCAAACCGCTGCCGTAGGCTCCTCTTCTTTACCCGGATAGCTGCCGATCACCTTCAGCACCATGCCATGGAGCTTGTGAACGCCGGCCGAATCCGGGAAGAACATAAACGGGCAATAGCCATCGATGACGCTCATCCCGTTCTGTTCGCAGAACTCCAGCGACGCCTTGTCCAGATGCTTCCTAGACCAGATGTGCTCTATGCCCGCCTCCGCGCATGCCGCCAGCTCTTCCAGCGTGCCGTCGTGCGAGGTCAGCAGCAATGCCGCGGTGGGCGCAGGATGGATCATGTCGACCGACGCCCAACAGCCGGCGCCATCCACTTCGAATGTGTTGGGGTTGACTGGAACCGCATCGTACTCCAGTTCCAGGAACTTGCGGAACACGGTGCGGGAATAGTCACAAGGGTCGCGCGACACGCCGACAATGGCGATGCGGCGCTGATGCAGGAACTCGTCGATCATGTTTTGCGTCGTCATAGTGCCCTCGCTTAGATACTACACCCAAAAGACCGAATTGTCTTCAAGTGATCTTTGGGCTATGTAGCGCGGGCATTTTGCCTGCCGTCTCGACATTCCTGTCGAGATCCGCGTCTCGCGTATGATAACGTGAGGAATGACCTACTCCCTCCCGCTCCTTCTTGCGGCAGGCGCCCTCGTTGCCGCTCAGCCTTCTCCCATCGCAGACCATTACCGTGATCCGGCCCAGAAACTGATCGCAGCCGCGCTAGACGACCAGGATGGCCTCGCCCGCCTCCAATACCTTTGTGACAAGATCGGCAACCGCGTCAGCGGTTCCTCCAGCCTCGAACGCGCCATCCAATGGGCCGCGTCGGAGATGCAAAAGGCTGGCTTCGAAAACGTCCGCACGCCTCCGGTAAAGGTGCCGCATTGGATTCGCGGCAATGAATCGGCGGCCCTCATCGCTCCGGTCGCAAAGCCACTTGTGATGCTTGGACTCGGCATGAGCGTCGGCACCCCGAAGGCAGGCATTCGCGCTGAAGTGGTGGCCGTCTCATCCTTCGAGGAGATGACCGCTTTGGGCCGCGCCAAAGTTGCCGGCAAGATCGTGCTCTACAATCCGGAATGGAAGGGATATGGCGGCACCGTGATGTACCGGACCAACGGCGCTTCGAAAGCAGCGGAACTGGGAGCGGTTGCCATGCTGGTCCGGTCGATGACCGGCAACAGTCTCGCTACACCGCACACCGGCACATTGGTTTATGATCCTGCCGTGCCGAAGATCCCGGCCGCGGCGATCTCTGTCGAGGATGCGGGCATGATCGATCGCATTGCGAAGTCGGGAACCCCCGTCACCGTGTTGCTCAAGATGGAGGCTCGCCAGGCTGCCGATGCCGACTCCCATAACGTGATGGGCGAAATCCGTGGCAGCGAGAAGCCGGAAGAGGTCGTCGTCCTCGGCGGTCATATCGATTCGTGGGATATCGGCCAGGGCGCCAACGACGATGGCAGCGGCATCATGGCCGCTATGCAGGCCGTGGCTATCATCAAAAAGTTGGGCTTGAAGCCGCGCCGGACTATCCGCGTTGTCTTCTGGGTGAATGAAGAGAACGGTGGCGCGGGCGGACGGGCCTATGGAGCAGAGGCGAAGAACCACGTGGCTGCTATCGAGATGGATGGCGGCGCCGAGAAGCCGGTTGGCTTTGGTTATGGAAGTGGTGGCGAGGGCCGCCGTCGTCGTGCTGATTCCGCTCCTGCTACGAGCAAGGCATCTTTCGACCGTGTGGTGGAAATTGGCAAATTGCTGGAAGGGATCGAATGCGGAACCATTTCCCCCGGTGGCGGTGGTGCCGATATCTCCTCACTCACTGCGGCAGGTGTTCCGTCGCTCGGAGTGCGGACGGTAGGGACGCATTACTTCGACTGGCACCACACCAACGCCGACACCTTCGATAAGATCGTCCCGCGCGAATTCCAGCTGAACGTCGCGTCCCTAGCCGTGATGAGCTACGTTCTGGCCGACATGCCCGAGCGCCTGGCCGATATGAAATAGCCCGACGCTCCATGGTGGGGCAGGCGGTTTCGCCCAATGCCACATAGTTTTTCGGAACAACCAAGGCTGGACCGTCGAAATCGTTGCGCGGACACTCGTGTCTGCCGTGTCCCGACTCATCGGGACACGTTTTTCACAACTTCGAAACGTCTCGACATGAGTGTCGAGACGGCACGCAAGAGTGCGCGCGCCACGAAATCGCGAAAACTATGCGGCATTGGGCGATTTCGCCTGCCCTTTTAGAAGTTGAACTTCACCGCAAACTGCATCGTCCGCGGTGAGTTCGCCTGCGACCTCACCAGTCCGAAATTGGAGCTGTCTCCAATGTTCGTATTGGGTGTCCCGAACTGCGTCCGGTTCAATACATTGAACGCTTCAAACCGGAGATCCAATGTGCGATGATGCTCCACCGATGCCGTGAAGCTCTTGGCCAGCGAGACGTTCTCATTGAAAAGCGGGAAGTTGCGCATCTTCGGATTGTTCTTCGTCATGTTGCCCACCTGGTCGCGAGGCTGGTACGGGAAGAAGCCCTTTGTCGTAACAGTAGCGACGTCGCCGTTGTAGCTGGCGAACGATGCGCTCTTGAAGTAGCGGTCCACATACGGGTCAAACTTATCGCCCGCCGTTGGCGCACGCCAGTCATCATAGGTTGTAATGTAAGGACGGTTGCCAATGATGGGGAACCCGAACTGTCCGCTAAAGAGCATGGGTGTTCCTGATGAGTAGCGCTGCACGGCGCCGATGCGCCAGCCACCGATCGCCTGGGCGATGAAGCCTTTCTTGAGCCACTTCTGGCCAGGGCCGATCGGCAGGCTGTAGACGGTGTTGATCTTCGCTTCGTGCGTGCGATCAACCGCGGAGAGGGCCTTCTCCAGTTTTCGGTTGTACTGATCGATCGCCGCGCCGCTGTTGCCCCAACTGGAATCGGAATCGGTGAACATCTTGGAGAAGGTGTAGGATCCGTCCAGCATCAGGTTCTTGGCGAATCTGCGAGTGACCTTCAGAATCAGTGAATGATAGGTGGAGTGGCCGCTATGATCGCCGCCGCTGCTGGTGTTGATGCTGTTGTACTGCGGGAACGGACGCAAGGCGCGGGCTAGCGTCAGATTATCAGGAAACTCCGGATACGGCTTGCTGAAGCCTGCGTTTTGCACCAGCTTGTTGCCATTGTCGAAGGTGGTGTTGAGCAGGTTGCGGCCGGCGTTGGTGAAGATGTTCAAGCTGGGCGGGAGAGACGCCAGATTGACCTGATCGTAGTTCAGCAGATTTGCAATCAGGTGCGTGCCCACCAACGCGCTGTAGCCTGCTTCCACCAGGAAACGGCCTTTGATTTCGCGCTGCATGGTTAAGGTCCAGTTCAGCATTTGCGGGAGGCGGTTGGCTTCCTGCCCCTGCCACCAGTCGACATCGCTGTTGTTGCTGAACGTCGGATCGATAAACGGAGGCAGTGGATAGGAAGGGACTCCCTTGGACAGTTGGAACAGCGGGAAGTTGCCGCCGGTCTGATCGGCATAGCTCAGAATCGATGCGAAGCCCTGGAAGTGGGCGGAACCGCCGACCGATTTCACCGGCGCGTAGCTGATGCCAGCCGAGGCGCGGATCACCATCTTGTTGGCCGCATTCCAGGAGAGTCCCAGGCGAGGGCCGAAGCCTTTGTACCAGCCAGGAGGAATGGTTGACCTGCCGATGCGGCCAGGGCCGGTGCCGCAGAATACGAGCGCGCCCAGGCGGCCGCTGGCGCCGGGATTCGGCACCGTGGGATCGAAGTCGGCGCACTTATCGCCGCCATTCAGTGCGGGCAGATTGTACTCATAACGCAAGCCCATATTGACAGTCAGCCGCGATGTGACACGCCAGTCATCCTGGAAGTACATCGCCTGATAACGCCAGGTCATCTCAACCCGGCGCGGCGTCTGGATCGCCCAGTTGCTGGCCGTGCCGAGGAAGAAGGAAGCGAAGCCAAGGCCACCACCGATATTGCGGTTGCTCTGATTCGGCTGCGCCGTGATGTTTGAGTTGAAGTTGATATTGCCCGCTCCGTTCTGCTGGCCCAAGCCGACGTACGGCGCGTACTCGAACAGGAACCCGCCCTTGAGAATGTGCTTCCCACGGGTCCAGGTGAGATCGTCGTTGAAGGAGTATGTCGGATTCTCCGAGCCATTGAACCCGTTGCCGCCCCACTGCGGAAAGTCCGTCATGGTCACGATCGGCAGGTTGCGGTTGCAGTCCGGTACGTTGATGATGCAGATCTTGTCCTTCCAGTTACCGCCTTCGGAGAGCGGGTAGTTGTTGTCGTGGAAGATGTTGATGCCGAAATAGAACCGGTTGTGGAGGGTCGGGCTGATCGTCGAATCCCAGCTTCCGCGGTAGACCGGCGCAGTGTCCTCCAGGTGGCTGAACGTATTCAGAATGCCCGGGATGCCGATCGGGCCTGTTGGCCCCGGATTGCCTTGCCGCTTGGAATAAGCAAGGTAGGCGGAGATACGATTGGCCGAATTCAGCATATGGTCAATCTTCAAGCTCATTTTGTCATTGGGATTGATCGTGGTGCCGGCCTGGTAGTAATCCTCGAGCCAGTATTGCGGCGTGCCGGGCACTACGTCCTTGCGCAGCGCGGAGGTCAAAGTGCTCCCGCCCAGGTCGATCAGCTTGGCGCTCATCGGATCGATGCGCGACATCGGAATGATGTTCCCCGCGAACGGCTGGCGCACGTAGACCTTGCTGGAATCGTTGAAGACCTGCGTGGTGGGATCGAAAATCGGGTACATGATGTACGACTTATCGGGGTTCTGCGTGCGGCTCACGGCGTTGTGGAAGTCGCCTTTGTAAAATTCAGGCGGGGGCAGCGCCATCACCGTGGTTGCGCCGCCAACGCGATTGCGGAAGCCTTCGTAGGAGCCGAAGAAGAATGTCTTGTTACGGCCGTTGTAGATTTTCGGAATCACGATGGGACCGCCGAAGGTGCCGCCGAAATCGTTTTGGCGGTAGACGGGAGTCGAGTTGTTGAAGAAGCCGCGTGCGTCGAAAGCGTTGTTGCGGATATAGTCGAACGCCGTTCCGTGATACTCGTTGGTGCCGCCCTTTGAAACGAAGCTGATCATGCCGCCGCCGGCGCGCCCGAATTCCGCCTTGAAGCCGTTGGTCTCCACCGAGAACTGGGTGATCGCATCGAGCGACGGCGCGTTCACCGCGGCCCACAGCGTAGAGCCTGCGCGATTGGTATTGGCCGAGGCTCCATCGAGCATCACGCCGAACGACCCTTGCTGGCCGCCGCCGATGCGGAAGTCCGCGTCACCGCCATTGACCTGGGCCGTGATTGCCGCGAGATCAAAGGGGCTGCGCATGTTGCCGCTGACTACTGTTGGCAGCGCTTCGATCATCGCGTCGGCCATGCTGTTGCCGATCTTGGCGTCATCGGTCTGGAGCAGAGAACTCTCGGAGACGACATCCACCGATTGCTGGACGTTGCCGATCTCCAGCTTGGCGTTGACGCGGTCCGTGGAGCCTGCCTCGAGTTCGATGTTGTTGTGGACCGACGATTTGAAACCGGGGAGTTCAAAGACCACCTTGTAGCGGCCCGTGGGCAGCGATGGCAGGTTATACTCGCCGGATTGGTTGGTGTTGGCCTTATACAATGACATCGTGCTGAGATGCGTGGCGACGACGTTGACGGCCGGGATTGCGGAGCCCGCCTGATCGGTGACAGTTCCGGTGATAGTCGCGCGATCGCCCTGGGCGAAGGCTGCGGCAGACAGTGCCAACAGTAATAGCAAACGGTGCATACGACATAGCTCCCTGGTTAATCGCTTCGAACGGTCTTAGATAAAGATCACATTCGGAAGGGATTTGTCAAGCACCTCTTGAGTTACAAATAACGCTTCAACCAGTCGAAGACTTGCGAGTAAAAGAAGCGGCTGTCCTCGCCCTTTAGTATCCAGTGATTCGCATCTGGAAATACGATTAGTTTGGAGGGTATCTGGAGCCTCTGCAAGACGCTCCAGTTCTCCAAGGTCTGATTCAAAGGGACCCGGAAGTCGTTTTCTCCGACCGTCAGCATGATGGGAGTCTTGAAGTTCCTGGCCAGGCGGATGGGGTTCTGTTCTTTCCATACCGCGCCTTGCTCCCACACCGGACCGCCGTTATTTTGCTCGCGGTGATAGATGCCGTCACTGGTGCCCCATTGCGATTCCAGGTTGATGAGGCCGGCGTGGCTGATGAGGCATTTGTAGCGCGTGGTGGTCGCTTCCAGCCAGTTGGCCATGTGGCCTCCGTAGCTGGCGCCGGCCGCGGCCTGGCGGGAACCGTCGATGTAGGAGAACTGCTTGATGGCTTCGTCGGCGGCCTGGTTGATCTCTTCGCCGGGAGTCTTGAACGGATCGAACTGGATAGCCTGGGCGAACTTCTCGCCGAAGCCGGTGGAGCCGGTGTAGTTGGTCAGCAGCACCACGTAACCGGGCGAAGCGAGCAGATGATAGTTCCAGCGGATGACGAACTGGTCGCGCCACATGTTATGCGGCCCGCCGTGGATGACTACCAGGAGCGGGTACTTCTTACTTGGGTCGAAGTTAGGAGGCAGAACAACCATGTTATGGATCTTGCGGCCGCCCTTGGAAGTGAACCAGAAGTGCTTGGCCGGCTGCCAGTCGAGCTGTGTGTTGGCTTCGGTGTTGAAGTTGGTGATGTTGGTCTGGTGCTTGGAGCCGGTATCGATGCGGACCACTTCGGCCGGACTGACGGTGCTCTCCCAGTTGGCGAAGAGCATCGTTGACGGCGTATGTTCCGGAATCGCGAGCGACGTGTAGACTCCCTGCTGCGCTTCGAGTTCAGGACGTACGACACCACCGGTCGCGGCGACCGAGTAGATGTTTTCGTGGCCTGCATCTTCGGCCATTAAATAGATGGTGTGGCTATCGGGAGTGAAGGCGAAGGATGTGATGGATCGGTCCCACTCGTCAGTGATGACCTTGGTTTCATTGGCCGCGGGCCAGGGCAGCATGGCGAGTTTATCCAGGTTGTAGGGCTTGCCGGTCTTGCGGTTGTAGACTGCGTACAGCGCGGCGCCATCGGGACGGAAGCGCGGCTTGGCGTAGCTGTCGTCGCCTTTGGTGAGGCGCTTCGGCTCTCCCCCGCTGAGTGCCACTTGATAGAGCGCGGTGGTCACTTCGGCAAAGGCCGACTGGTTCTTGTTGGTGCTCGCGGCGAAGACGACCGATTGCGAATCGGGCGCCCAGGCGGGCTGGAGGTCTTCGCCCGAGTCATTGGCGACACCCGCGAAGCCGGGTTGCGCAAACAGCGCCGTTCCAGCGAGGAGGTCTTTCGGTTTCGCGGCGGGGTCGAGAGCCTGCACGAAGATGTGCGGTTTTGTTTTATCGAGCCAGTGGTCCCAGTAGCGCACGGGGAAGGTCTCATAGACGCGCGCCTTGTATTTACGGGTCTTCTTTTCGGCTGCTTCGGGATCGATGTTGCTGATGAACAGGATCGATTTGCCGTCAGGGCTGAAGCGAGGGCCGCTCGCTCCGCTGGGCAGGGATGTGATGCGCTGGGCTTCTCCGCCGGCAACCATATCGAGCACATAGACCTGCGCGCCGTCGTCGCCATCGCGCTTTGCGGTGAAGGCGATGCGGCGGCTATCGGGGCTCCAGGTGGCTCCGCTTTCAGGCGCCTTGGTGAAGGTGAGGCGGCGTGGGCGGGCGCTGCCATCGGAGGGCGCGATCCAGAGGTCGGAGGCTTGATCTTTTTCGTCGTAGGCGGGCTCGGCGACTTGGGTGAGAACCCAGTTTCCATCGGGGCTGGGGACGGGGGTGCCGACGCGCTTCATGAGCCAGATGGCTTCATGCGTGACGGGGTTCTTCGCCTCGATGGCCGAGGCGGCGAATAGCAGCAGGAATAAGCGGACCATACTTCTATTCTGCGCCAAACGCGAGCAGAACGTTGCCGGGGATGCCGGAGAATGCGCCGTAGCCGGAGTTGATGAAGGCCATGCCATCCACGACGACGAGACCAGTCGCACTGATCGACCCGCCCCTGGCTTTGACTCCATTGACGGTTTCAAAGTCGCGCAGTGTATCGACGTCCCAGATGATCTTGCCGTCAGCGGTTGCGTAGGCGCGCAAGTGGCCATCGAGCGAACCGGAGAAGGCGACGCCGGCGATGAGCGTGACGGCGGCCATCTGGGCGGCGCTGCAGTTGGGTTTGCCGAGGCAGCCGGGCTTGGGGGCGGGCGTGTTCCAGACTTGCTTGCCGGTGGCGACGTCAAGCGCGAAGACTCCGCCCTCTTGCTGCCATTGGCCGAGCTTGCGGTCGCTCAATGCGACGAAGACCGTCTTGCCATCGGTAGCCATGCCCCATTGGATACCGCCGAGCGCACCGCCTTTTCCGATACGTGTCTGCCAGAGTTGGCGGCCTTCGGCCGCGGGGTCGAGCGCGTAGACGACTCCGGATTTTTGGCCTACCAGCAATACATCTTTGCCGTTGGCTTTGGTGAGGATGGGCGAGGCTCCGATATCGACGTCGGGGCCGTGATCCTGCGGACAATTCGGCCCGATAGTCGCGCCGCAGGAGAAGTTCCAGCCGTCGCCGGGGGTGAGCTGTTGTGACCACTTCCTGGCGCCGGTTTCAAGATCGAAGGCGATCACAGCATCCGTGTATTTGTTGGCCGGGTCGGAGTAGCCGTTGCCGGTGCCGATGTAGACAATCTTGCGGGCGTGATCGATGGTTGGCGAGACCCAGACGGCGGCTCCGGCGGGTCCGAAGAGTTGGGTGCCGGTAGCGTTCTTGCGGGTGGGTTTGGGAGAGTCAGGGATGGCGTAGGATTTCCAGATCAGTTTGCCGGTTGTGGCGTCGAGCGAGGCGAGGCTGCCGCGGAAGGTGCAGCATTCGTATTTTGCGTTGCCTCCTGCGACCTCTTCGCCGCTGGAGACTGGGACGTAGAGGCGGTTGGCGGAGAGCTTGAAACCGCCGATGACGCGGGCCATGGGGTGATCGTCGACGCGCATGCGCCACAGCTGGCGGCCGGATTTGGAATCGAGAGCGTAGACGTTGCCGCGGGTGTCTCCGAAATAGAGTTCGCCGTTGGGGCCGGTGACGATGGCGGTGCGCACGGAGGCGGAAGCTTTGTAGGTCCAATGGGTGCAGCCTGATTTGGGGTCGAGGGCGTAGACGGTGCCGTCCTGGCTGCCGAGGTAGAGTTTGCCGCCGATGATGGTTGGCTGGCCGAAGGCGGAGTTGGCGCCTGGAAAGCCGAAGGCCCATTTTAACTTGAGATTCGGCACCTGGGCGGCGGAGAGCCTGGCCATGGCGGCTGGCTGGTAGCGGGTGTTGGAGTCGTCGACGCCCCACCCGTTCCAGGTGGAGACTCCAGTATTTGCTGGTGCGGTGGCCTGGCACATTCCGGAGATCTTCGCCGTAAGGTTTTCAGCTTTGCCGAGGAATTGAGAGATGGTCCTGCGGCCGGTGGGTGTGAGCGATGCGCCCTGGGCTCTCATGGAGCCCGATTCGAGGCTGGCGAGGATGGCGTCCGGCGACATGGTGCGGATGGTTTCGAGCAGTGGGGCGCGGGTGGTGCTGCCGGGTTGATGGCAAACCTGACAGTTCTTCTGGAAGAGTGCCGCGGGGTCCTGCTGGGCAAACGCCGGCAGGATGAGAACCGTGGCAGCCACAATGAAGGTGAACTGCATATTGGTAATTTAAGATTACAGGGATGGCGGGGAGATGTAAACTCTTTTGGCGCGCGTTCAGATGTCGTGGATTCTATGGAGTCCGGGCCACCGGTCGAAATCACTATCGAAACTCAATATGGATTTAATGCCGTGCCGTTCCATCACCGCGATATGGACCGCATCCCGCGCTGAGAACAGGGCCCGATTCTGGGTGATTTCGGCCGCACGCAACACATCCGGCTTTTCGATGGGAAAGACTTGATCGGCGATGTCCAAGATGACTTGAATAGCAGGGCCAATGGCATCTCGCTTGCCAATTGCCGTGTAGCGATGGAGTATCTCCTGCAGCACTTCGGCGTCCGTTACCAGACGATTGCCAGATGCGATCAAGCGTTCCAGAATGACTTGTGCCTCGACCTTATGTGGATGAGGCGCACCGATGAGATACATCGGGACGTTGGAGTCGACAAAAATCAACCTTTGTATCCGCTTTCGATCTCGCTCAACATCTGCTCAACGTCTGAGGTGGGGAACGCAAAGGCAGCACCCCGGCGGACAGCTTTCAGCCTGGTTTCTGTGTCAATCGAAGGCCGGCTGTTTCGTGCTTCTCTGAGGGTCCTGCGAACCCATTCGCCCACCGATAACTGATCAATTTGAGCTAATCGTTTGATTTCCAGCAATTCAGGATCGGGAAGCAAGACTTGAAGCCTCTTACTCATGGTGTGAGTATACCATGAGTGTTGCTTGAGTGACCGGCTGCTTTTCGTGTGCGATGGATCTTCCTGGCGCTTTTCAGGCGACGAACGGGTTGAGGATTTAGACGCCGGCGTTGATGAAATCGGTCCGATTGCGGGTTACTACGGCGATGTCCCTTTCGATTGAGCGAAACCAAGCTGCGACATTGTATCTGTCGATTCGGACTCAATCCGGACGAAAAAATCTTTCTGTGGACAGGAGAGCAGCCAGTCGATAGCACCCTGGTTGGGAGTGGCTGCGCGCCGGATCAGCCGGGAGTCTCCGTGGTCGAGCCGTTCGACATCGAACTCCTGGCCGGACTCGATGCCGTCCATCTGGAGCGGTGTCAAAAGCTTCCGCGAAACCCGCGCTGCCACAGTGAGCGGCAGCGCGGGTAACTGCTACTTCTTCCTGGCCTTTGCCGTTCCACGGTTGCCTTTGGTGGAGGAGGTATTGCCTGAGCCGAGGGTGATGTCGAGCCCGGCGCTGGCTTCAAACGAATTGCGTTTGTCGCCGTGGGGCACGGCATTCATGTAGCGGTGATTGAACGAGACGCGCAGGGCGAGGAAGCCGGTGACCGGCGCATCGAGCGAGAAGCCGCCTTTGCCATCGACAACTTCGGGATGGCTGATTGCGCGGTCGAGCCGGTAATTGCTCTTGAGCATCAGGCCGCCATCAAAGGTCTTGGAGTAGTCCACTTCCACGATGCCGCCCATTTGGTTGACGTTGAACTTCGGGTCTACGAATGACCTGGTGCTGAAATCGATGCCGCCTTTGAGTTCCAGACGGTTGCCATCGTGATTCCAGGCGGTGTAGCAGAGGCCGCCCGCGTGGAGTTGGAGCAGGTCAAGGCCTTCGGCTGGGGCGTGGTCCATTGCGGCGACACCAAATACCAGCCATTTTCCATGGATGCGCATGGCATGGCTCAGATCGCGCGAGAAGCTGTTTTCACCCTGGTCAGGGCCGCCATGGGAGACGAAGCGGGTGTAGCTCTGGTTGAAGATGATGCCGGTTTCATCGTGGGCGGCTTCGCCTTCTTCGTCCAGATTTGCGCGAGACAAGTTGACATCGGCGGTGAGTCCACGGCTACTGCTCGTCGTCTCCTGCATGGAGAAGCCGAGTCCGGCGGTACCGGTGAATTGCGTAAAGAACGAGCCGCGATTTGCTTCGGCTTCCGCTTTGGCACGGGCCGTAACGGCGGCCTGTAACTGTTCAAATGCTGTCGCCGCGTATTGGCGGCCATCGAACATGACACGCGCGAGCGCCTCATTGGCGATGGTGATGGAGCCGGAATCAGGGGCCTTGAGAACGAGGCTTTCGCCGGTCATGGACGAGATGCGGCCCGAGTTCCGGTCACTGTTGGAATAAGAAAATGGTGCCGGTGGTTTCTGCCCGTGCGCTCGAAGGCAAGTAAATCGCGAGGCTGAGAGCGACGCTTACAACGCGAGGCAGGGAACTGCTGGTTAAGTTGATCATGCGGAATTGGGGATTGCACTACCGGGCAGGAAGACTCTAATTCTTTCTATCTTCCCGCTGTCTGCAGCACAAGGCGACTGCGCCCAACTGTGGAGCACGGCGAACGAGCGGCGGGGGTATTCAACTCTATTTGTATTTGTTATATACTTTTCGGCATGCCAATTCCACAATATAGCGTCTTAAAGGGCGATCCCATTTCGGGCGGCGTGAAGTTTAATTCCGCCGGCCGCAATCCTCACTATCACATTACGCTGCAAGGCGAAGCCGGTACCTTCGATATTGCGGTCAATATTCAATCTGAAGATGGCTCGGAGATTCTGTATGTGATTGATCATGCATTTTTGCCGCCGGATGCGGCAGGTCTTGCCGCGCTTCCCATGGCGATTACGGCCCTGGATAGCGAGCCCGGCGGTTTGGCGTTGGACTATGTACGCCTGCGTGTTGCGGCGAATCCGATGGTGCATCATGACGATATGCAGCTATTGCCAGTGACGCGTCCGTCAGGCCACCGTCATAACGACCTGCAAAACGAAGTCATCGACATGTTGAACCGCGCCACGTCAGATCCCGAAGGTATTATTTACGCCTTCGGCTCGGCCTATCCGGATGGTAGCGGGATTCACGATATCCACATGAATCAAGGTAATCCACCACATAGTCATGATCAGGATAACGGGATCTGGCAGGATGGCGCGGTGTTTGTGAACCTGCCGGCGCAGAAGATGTGGCTGGCTCTATTCACGGCTTTCCAGACGCAAAGCTGGCAGACCGGCGATAGCGGTAATCAGCAGTAGCGGGTTTGCGATTGCCGTTCACACGGTTCGTGTTTAACGAATGGAGATTGGAATGAGATATTCAGGAAAGAATGAGAAGGTCAGCGTCCAATTCGTCGCTGGGACGTACGTCGTGATGATGGGGTTCGATGCGACCTCTGCCGGGCGAAAAGGCCTTCTAGGATTCGCGGTTCACCGCACGGATAAGACGGAAAAGGAAAATTACTGGCTGAGCGGTTTTCGCACATTCGAGGCCACGTGCCCGAATCCGCAGCAGGGCACTCTGGTATCGACGCAGGATCATCCTGTGCAGGATTTCCTGTGGAGCGATTTTACGGCGAAGCCGGATCACGACTATGTGTACAAAGTGGTGCCGGTTTACGGCCAACCGAAGAATCTGCAATATGGCGAGGCTGTGGAAGTAAAGGTGAGCACGGAGAAGGAAGCTGCGGGCAAGCATGCGGTCTACTTCAATCGCGGTGTGATTGGAAGTCAGGCGTATGCTCGGAGGTTCCATAATGCCAACCCCCACACGTTGAAGGGCGATGAGCAGAAGGCGGCTTATGATTGGCTGTCTCGCGGGCTCGATGAAGCGATGCTCGGATTTATCGGTCAGGCCCAGGACAAGAGTTTTGGGTTGCGTGCCGCGGTGTACGAGTTTTCGTGGGAGCCCGCTGTTGCTGCCTTTGGAGAGGCTTTGAAGAGTGGGGCGGACGTGCAACTGGTGTACGATGCGCGCATTCCGACGTCGGACGCGAACAAGATCGCTTATGCCAAGAAGCGGGTGGCGGCGGTGAAACAACTGCTCAAGAAGTATGGCCTGACCGGCGTGGCGACGCCGAGAACGGATAGCGGCAACCTTATTTCGCACAACAAGTACATCGTGCTGCTGAAGAACGAGAAGCCGGTTTCGGTGTGGACCGGATCCACCAACTTTACGGAGTCGGGCATTTTCGGACAATCGAATGTGGGGCACATTGTTCGCGATGCCAAGGTTGCGAAGTCGTATCTGGATTACTGGGAACGACTGCAGCAGGATCCTGCCGAGACCCAGATTCGGGAGGACAATGAAACGGCCACTCCCGATTTGACGACGCATCCTCCGGCGGCCGGGGTGACTCCGGTATTCAGTCCGCGGACCGGCCTGAATATGCTCAATTGGTATGCCGGTGAGTTAGGCGAAGCTAACGGCTTGACCTGCTTTACAGCGGCTTTTGGCGTTAACAAGGTGTTTACCGCGATACTCGCCCCCAAGCAGAAACATCTCAATTACCTGTTTCTGGACAAGTGGGCGGTGAAAAAGGCTGACGTCGAGAAGGCCAAGAAGGAACTGCAGGCGGATGTCCTGAATCTGGTGGCCGTGGGCAGTCATCTGGAAGGAGAGGTCCTCTCCACTTATCTTGCGGAACGGTGGGCGAAGGAGACTTTCAACCCACTTTCGACGAACGTGCGATTCGTGCATACAAAGTACATGCTGGTGGACCCGCTTGGCGACGATCCGGTGGTGATCTCCGGTTCGGCCAATTTCAGCGACGCATCGACCAAGGGCAACGATGAGAACATGCTTGTCATCCGAGGGGACAAGCGCGTGGCCGATATTTACCTGGGCGAGTTCATGCGCCTTTGGCAGCACTACCGCTTCCGTTATATCGAGAGTGCGATTGCCGAGGGCGAGATCAAAGCGGATGCCTCGTTCAAGCCAAACTACCTTGATCCCACGCCGCAGTGGGCTGCTGATTACTTCAAGAAGGGCACGGTGAAATACAAGCAGCGGGAAGTATTCCGGGCGTGAGGCTGTTCGCTACTTGAGCGCATCGGGGAAGCCGGCCAGGAAGACCTGCAGGAACTCTTTGCCGGCTTTACCATTTCCCGGGACGCGGCGGTTGAAGGCGAGCAGTTTGCCGTCTTGCGACCACACCAGCGCTTCGGCGTGGGGAATGCCTGCTCCATGGGGAGTAAGCCAGGTTGTCTTGCCGAATTGCGGACCGGGCTTGATGGCGGTGACGGCCACTCCGTTTTCGCTGATCACGGCGATGAAGTTGCCGGACGGGTGCCAGCGCAGGCCGCTGGCGGCGCCGGCGGGGAGCGATGTGACCTGGACTGGAGTCTGCTTGTCATCACCATTCGCATTTACCAAAAAGACCTGGCGATGGCCATTTCCATCGAGCGCATAGTAGGCGACTCGCGTGCCATCGGGCGAACCGCGAACGATTCCAGTAGTCGCTGCTTGGGCGAGGAGCCGGATGCGAAGGCCTTTGGGAGGGGCGGGGTAACGTGTCGCGGTGCCGGAATCGGCGGTCGTGATGTCAATGGTTTCGGGGATGTCGACTACGTACAGTGACGTGGCAAGGTGGCCGTCCGGTGTTTTCGTACTGCCGATGAAGGCGCGCATGAGGCCCTTGGCGCCGGCCCAGGAATCGTCGGCGGCGCGGACGAGATCGCCCGGTTTCGCCTGGTCCTGCGGGACGATTGGCACCAGCACGGCGAAGTAGTGCGAGACTCCGCACGGCGCCTTGGCATGCGGCAGCAGCATGCCGATGTTGCGGGCGTAGTTGCGCAGGAGTTGATCGTCGTAGGTGAAGCCGATGCGGCTGCCGCATGCCAAGGCGC
>Ga0073936_10001751_pt1 | contig 33142 bp, 26 predicted proteins | sample AliMusrvi5mmetaG_FD_87041 | JGI IMG/M metagenome (GOLD analysis project Ga0073936, IMG submission 87041) | Freshwater lake bacterial and archeal communities from Alinen Mustajarvi, Finland, to study Microbial Dark Matter (Phase II) - Alinen... | ecosystem: Environmental > Aquatic > Freshwater >...
GCTGGGCCGGGAGTTGGATGTTGGCCGTGCAGCGCGCGGCCGCGGCTGCGGTCTACTGCGGCCTCTTCAGCATTCCCGCGGCTGCCGCTTTCTGGTGCGACCAGCCCTTGGTCCGGCTGCGACGCCTGCCCCGGTCCGGCTGGTACGCGGCGGCAGCGGCCTTGGCCATCGTCACGGTTTTTTTCTCATGCGGCGGGTGGCTCCCCTATTCGCCCGCTCCCGGTGATGGGAGGCTGGCCCGGGATCTGTTCCATGAGTGCAGCTATATCAGCCGTTGGGGGCTGGGGTGCTTCAACATCAACGGCATGGGATTCCGTCCGACCACCTTTATTCAGAGCGGGTGGTTCTGGGCGGCGCTGAGCGCGCTTTCTGGGGCCGCCCTCGTCACTTTGGCGGCGCTGGCCGCTGATGCGCCGCCGGCGTCCGCGCGGCTGGCCCTGCTGGCTTTCGGCCCGCAATTCCTCGTGTCCCTGCTGAGCGCCCAGTTCTTCGATCGGTACGTATTGACCTTGGTCCCTGTGGCCCTGCTCTGCGGCCAGGCCGCCGTCGGTAGGGGGGCGCGCTCGAAGATCGCGCTCGGCGCCGTGACTTGCCTCATCGCCGCTTTTTCCTGGACCGGGACAGCGGATTACCTGCGCGCCACCGCCGCGGCCTGGAATCTGGGAAGGCGCGCCGTGAGCGCGGGCGTGCCAGCGAGCGAGGTGCACGCCGACCTCGATTGGTGCTGGGCGCACAACGAAGACCGCGTCGCCGTGGATTACCGAAGGCGTTCTCTTGCGGCGCGCACCCCAACGGATGAGACCGCGCTGCCTTGCATGAGGGAGCCCGAGGCCTTGGTCACATTCAAGGCGCCGGCCCGGCCCCCCTTCGTCCTGATGGGATCGGAAGACTTCTTCTCGCCGCTGGCTTGGCGCGCGGAGCGGCTTTACCTTTATCGCCGCGCGGCGGCAAGAAGCGCCGCGCGCACGCGGCCCGATTCCTGACGGGAATCCTCGTCCAAGGGCCACGCCGCGGCGGCCGCGTCATAGAAGGACAAGGCGTCTTCGCCGCGCCCGGCTTGCGCCATGATGCGGGCCACGAAAAGATAGCGGCGGCCGGCTGCGATCCTGCCGTTGACGGCGGCCACGTCGAGATGCAGGGATCCGTCCGCTCCCGTGACGGGAGAGAATCGGCCAAGATCGTAGACCGGATCCTGCGCGGGGAGTGGGCCGGCCTGGGCCGGCTGGTCCGAGACGGCGAAGACCCTGAAGTCCGGATTCTCATGGAGCAGGCGGAAGCATTTCAGTCGCTGGGGATGGAACTGAAAAAGGACGGCGGCGGAGTCGGGCCTCAGACGCAAATCTCCCGAGGCGTAGCGCGGGCCGCCCGGCGACTCATCCAGGATGTCCTCGGCGGCGTAGACGAAGAGGGCGGCGCCGTTGCGCCGGCAGAAGGCCAGGAACTCGGGCTCGCCTGAATATAGAGACTGCAGGAACATCAGGGTCTTGGCGCGGATTCCGGGCGCCTCGAATTTCGGCTGCAGCACGATCGGCGAGCCCGCGTAGGTCAATAGCGATGCGGAGAGACCGAAATTAGCCAGGACCGGCCGGTCTGGGCCCCCGTGGATGCGCAGCCAGCGGATGAGATCCAGCAGATTGGGATAGGTCACGCCTGTGTGGCTGTTCGTTCCAGTCCAGGCCGCGGAGAGACGCAAGAAAGGGTTGAATGGGGACGTGGGGAGCAAAGTCTTGGCGCCTTCCAGGGCCGCGAGCAGGAAGACGAGCCCGGACAACCAAATGCCGCGCAGCCAGCGCCGCGGCAGACGGACCGCGGCGGCGCAAAGCAGGAAGGCCAGGAACGGCGTCAAGCGCAGTATCAAGATGGCCCCCGCAAGGTAGATGACAAGCAGTGCGTCTACGAGATCGGCAGGGGCGGCCGCCCGGGACGCATCGTCCGGCGCAGGGGCCTGCTCCCTCTTGCCGAATAGGGACGCGGCTGATCTCGGCAAGAATATCGCCGCGAGGGGGACAAAGGCGAATAAGAGAAATCCCAGGTCGGGGGATTGGAAAGGGCCCGTCCAAAGGAGGCGCGCTTCGGCGCTCAACTGGGCCGGATCGGGGGGGAGGCTCAGGCCGTGGCGCAGTTTGGCCCAAAGCAGGCCATAGACATGACCGTAAGCCGATAGATCTCCGGAGTGCCATGAGCCCAGCGCTAGGGCCAGGATGGCCGCCAACGCGGGAAACAGGGCGCGCCGCGGGAGGCGGGCCAGCGTCAAGAAGAGGCCGTAGCCTAGGACCATGGCCGGCGACAAGATGAAGGCGGTATGGCGCAGGGGTGCGCAGAGCCAGCCAGCGGCAAAGGCGAAGGCCAGGAGCATGGCTACGCAACCGCGCAGCCGTACGATGTCCGCTTCGACATGGCGGCGGCGCCAAGCGGTCCAGGATAGCGCGAGAAAGAGTGCTGTCAGGTGGAATCTCGAGAAGTGCCAGCTCGCCAGGGCCACGGCCAGCAGAACGCCGGCCGCCGCCGCATGCGGCCGCCAGAGCCGTTCCTCCTGGTCGAGAGCCGCGATCAGGCAGGCCAGGCTGCCCAGCAGGAGGGGGAGTGTGAAGCTTTCGAGCGCATAGGTCCCGACGCCATTGGCCATGCCGGCCCAGGATAGGGCGAATACCGCGGTCGCGGCCGACGCCAGGGGGGGGGAGCGGGAGAGCCGCACGGTGATGAGGTAGAGGGCCGGGATGCATAGGCTGGACATCACCGCGCTGAAGAGAAGCACGAACCACCTGAAATCGTGCAGGGGCGTTATGAGATTGATAATCCTCCAGGTCCAGCCCGTGGCCCACTCCATTGCCAGAGTCAACTCTTGGCGCGTCCGGACTCCTTCAGGATATTGGGCGGCGCAATCGATTTCCGGGACGCCCGCTCCGGTCGCGACCAAAAGGGCATGGCGGTATTGGAAGGCGCTCTCGTTGCGGAAATATCCTGTGTCATCGTCCGGGTTGAAATGCGGCAGCGAGACATCCTGCCGGACTCTGAGGTAGACCTGCCCAGCGGCGAGGACGGCGAGGAGCATCCAGGCCAGGGCGCGGCCGGTGCCGGCTGCTGCCGGCACTGGGGGAGGGGGGCTGAGAGGCTTGCCGAGCATTTGCCTGTCCGGGTCTAAACTGATAAAATGGCCAGCGAAAAGCTCCGGGTTCTGGTGGCGCGTTCGTCTAGCGGCCTAGGACGCTGCCCTCTCAAGGCAGAGATCAGGGGTTCAAATCCCCTACGCGCCACCAGGCCCCGGAGCGCTTTCATTCCACCGGGGCGTTGCCGCATTGGTGTTCATAATACTGCACCACTTCCGCGACCGGCCCTTGCGCCGCGGCCGCCCCGTGCTCCAGGCAAATCGCGCGGGAGCAATTATTCTTAATGAGAGCCATACTGTGAGAAGCCATGATCGTGGTCGTGCCTTGCTTCAGGAGTTCGTTCATCTTGGCGAGGCATTTGGCTTGGAATGGGGTGTCGCCCACCGCGAAGACCTCGTCGGTCAAAAGTATGTCGATGTCCGAATGCAGGGCCGTGGCCAGGGGGACCCGCGACGTGAATCCCATCGACAATTCGCCCAATCGTGAATAGAGATAGTCCTCCAATTCGCCGAAAGCAACGATGGCATCGAAGCGCCGGCTCAAGGCGGCGCGGGACATTCCGCAGAGAGCCGCGGTCAGGCGGATGTTGTCGATGACCCGCAGTTCGGAGAAGAGGCCGGAGCCGATGTTGAAGAAGGTGCTGATGCGGCCGTAGGTTCGGAGCCGCCCTTCCGTCGGGACCAAGAGGCCTGCCAGCATGCGCAACAAGGTGGTCTTTCCGGAGCCGTTGCGGCCGATGACGCCGACGCACTCCCCTCTGCAGATCTGCAGGTCGATTCCCCGGACCGCCCACAGCGGGCGGGTGTTGGTGATGCCGCTGCACCATGCCAGCATCTGCCGGAAGAACCGCGCGTCCGTCTTGGTGCCGATCTGGAACCGCTTGCCCAGCCTCACGGCGCTGATAGCGATCTGGTCGTCGCCGGAAGGCGCGCGCACGGTCTCGACGGCGTCGGCGGAGCCCGCTACCGGCAAGGCCTCTCCCCGCTAGGATAGGACATAGTCGCTCAATCGCCGTTCCTGGTTTTTGAACACGGCGTACCCGACGCCGGCGACCAGAATGGCGAACGCCGTCAACCCCGCCAGGTGTCGCCACGCGGGGAACCGCCCCTCCAGCAGGCACTCCCGTGCCAGCGTGATGATATGCGCCATGGGATTGTAGCGGAGGAACTTCTGCCGATCCGCGCCGATGGCTGCGGTCGAATAGAAGACGGGGGTCAGGAAGAATCCCACGGTCGTGATGATGCTCCAGATGCGCTGAAAATCAATGAAGCGCACCGCCAGAACGGACAACCCCAGGGCCAAGCCGGTAACGAACAGGAGCTGAACCGCGTCAATGAGCGGAAACGCCAGCCAGGACAGGCGGGGGGCGGCCCCGAGGGCAATCAGGAAGCCGAGCATCAAGACCAGCTCGATGACATGCGAGATGGCGACGCTGCAGACGGTGGTGAGCACCAATAACTCCCGCGGCATGATGAAGTTCATCATGATGCCCCGACGGTTACTGAGGCTGCCCATGCCGGTGGTCGTCGCGGTGGTGAATAGGCTGAATTGGACCACGCCGATGAGGAGATAGCCGGGGTAGTTGGCCATGAAGCCACCCATCCACCGGGTGAACAGCATGTACAAGACGAGGAACATGAGCAAGGGGTTGAGCAGCGTCCAAAGGAAGCCCAGCAAGGTCGATTGCTCTCGCAGTTTCCATTCGCAGCGCGTCAACTCGCGCAGTTGATTGGCGTAGACGGCGAAGTTGTCGATCATTGCCGGTCCCTCAGGAAGCCCGTCAGCGCCTGCGCGTTTTCATCGGCCCGGGGCCCCAAGGTGAAGCGGCATAGGCCGGCATGGCGCAGGAGCGTGGCCGCTAGGGCCAGCCGGGAGCGTGCTATGGACGCCAGCCGGGCCAGGTCGTCAGCGCTCCAGCCGATCATGTATTCGGCCATCTGCGCGACGCCGTGGCCGGCCACCAGGTTCAACGCCAGCGGCCAGAGCGCCGCCGGCCTGCTGATCGGCTCGATCCCGGGTCGCGCCCCGCGGCGGCCGAGGAACAGCCACTTGACCGGGGCCTCGGCGCGGATGCTGCCGCGGAAATAGTCGATATCCACCAAATGCTTCGGCCCGTGCCTGCGGCGCAGGAAGGGCCGGACGAATCCCCCCGGGATACCCTCGAGAGGATAGGAATGCTGGAAGCCCCAGCGCAGAGGGAAGGCCAGCACTCGGCCATCCTGGGTCAGCAGCGGCGTGTCGTCTGAGAATATCCCGGCTTCGGTCGCGCGAGCCAATTCCAGGGCCAAGACGCTTTTGCCTCCGCCGGAGGGCAAAAGCAGGAGCGCACCCGCCCCCTTCCATTCGAAGCCCAAAGCGTGGATTCGGTGCAGGCCGCGGCGATCCAAGGCTTCGCCCGCTTTGGACAGCAACGCCAGGTAGGCCAGCTCGTGGAGCCGCGGCAGGTCGGCGCAAGTGATGCGTAGTTCCCCCAGCCGCGGATAGAACTCCGCTTCGGCGGAATTCCAGTAGCGCACCCGTCGGATGCCGTCCTGGTCGAAGGCCGCATAATCCCGCGTGGTCAGAGCCGGCAGGCCCGGCCATCTCTTCCTGCGTTCCGGGGGCCGATAGAATAGGCGCAGATGCAGCGCATGCTCCTGAGTGCGCCCGGCGCTGACAAAATAGGCGAAGTCCCGGCGCAGGCCATCGCGCACCGCCGGCTCCTGCGCGCTGACGCGGACGACGAACCCGTGAATATCCAGATAGAGCTCGGGCACTGCATCCGTCGCGCAGGTTGACAACGTCGAATTTGGGCTCTTCAGGGGTGGCATGGGCGCGTCAAGACCGTGTTAATGATGATAAGACATAGTAGGGCGCAGCCGCAACCCCGTCGATAACGGCCGACTTTAAAATCTGCTATTCTGATAAGTAATGATGCAGATGGGCGCACCTCCGCGGGTGCGTTGGGGACGGATTGCGCTCTTGTTGGCTCTTTGGGCCGGGGCCATGCTGCTCTATGCGGGCACTCTGAGCAATCCCCCGGTATGGGACGACCATAACGTCCTTTTCGGGCAGGGCTTCCTCATGGACTGCCGCAACCTGCCCACAGCCGCCAACCCGGCTAATTTCTTCAGGGTCCTACCGGTTCGTAACGCGGCTCGGCCGGCTTGGCTGGTCTCCGCGCTGCTGGATACTTGCCTGGGCGGTGGCCGGGTTGTGGTGTACCGCATCGATAATATCTTCTGGCACGCGGTCGGCGCCATGCTGGTTATGGCCTTGGGCTGGTGCCTGAGCCGGGATCTTGCGGCGTCGCTCTTGGCAGGCGTCCTGTTCGCGGTGCATCCCGTGCACACCGAGACGGTCAACATCATCAGCTTCCGCGGCGACTTGTTGGCCCTGGCCTCTATGCTTCTGTCCCTCATCCTCTATCGCGAAGGCGACCGGCGCAGCGGCTGGACGCGATGGGCCTGTTGGGCCGCATCCCTGGCCGGTTTTTTCACGGCCTTGCTGGCCAAGGAGATGGCCATCGTGCTGCCTCTGCTGCTCCTCCTGGAGGGCCTGTTCTTCCCGCCGACGTGCCCGCAGGCGGTCGTCCCCGGAGGGGTTTGGCAGCGCCGGGCATTGCTAGGTGGATTCGCTCTGTTGGTGCCGTTCTACCTTGTCTTTCACACCTTGCGGTCTGGTTATGTCATGGCCGGCCATCAGGATATTTTGAGCCGCTGGGGCGCGCGCACCGCTGGGCCGGCGCCGTGGCCGCAGCGCATGGCCCTCGCGTCCAGGGACGGGATGTCGACCAAGCTCGAGGATCCGCCCTGGCACCCGGTGTACGCCGACGGCCGGTTGCGCTTCCTGACTATGTCGCGCGTCTTTGGCTCCTATTTGAGGCTCCTGGCGTGGCCCTGGCCGTTGCAGGGGGACTATTCTCCCCCGGTATTGGATTCATGGCGCCACGCGGGCCTGCTGGCTTCCTGGGTGGCGTGGCTGTTGCTTTTCGCCGCCGCCTGGAAGCTCCGACATCGGTTGCCCATGGCGGGTTTCGGCCTGATGTGGACGGCGACGGCCCTGCTTCCAGTCAGCGGCATAGTGATTCTGCGTAATCTGCAGGCGGAAAGGTATCTCTATGTTCCCTCGGCCGGCTTTTGCCTCGCGCTCGGGGCCGTCCTGGCGCGGGCGGGTCGCCTCGGACCATGGCGGCGGCGCGTCTTCGGGGCCGCGACGGCGTTGCTGATACTGTTCTGGGCCGGCTTGACATTGTCGCGCAATCGCGACTATCGCAGCGAGCTGTCCTATTTCCGCGCCACGGAAATGGCGGACGGTAGCGTCGCGCGCGTGCATTTGGCCTTGGCCGGGGTTTACGAGGGGCTGAGGCAACCCGCTGCCGCGGAGGCCGAATTCCGCGCCGCCCTGAGACTATGGCCACGGTATCGCAAGGCCCAACTGCTCTTCGCCGGGTTCCTCATGGACAAGGGACGAGCGCAGGAATCGGAGGCGTTGCTTCGTTCCGCAGGCGCGCTTTCCCCGGGTGATCCTGTGATCGCCCTGCGCTTAGGCGTCTGCTTGCTCGAGCAAGGCCACGCGGAGCAGGCCATGGAGCCTTTGCGGGCGGCGCTGGAAGAGACGAATTGGGCTTCGCCCTTGGCGCTTTACCATCTCGCTCTCGCCTGCCGCCGGTCGGGGCGGCTGCCGGAGGCCGGAAGGCTCGAAGAGCGCTTGCGTCTGACATCCCCGGATTTGGCCGACCTTTTTCGCAGCAGGAATCCGCGCATTATCAGGCCGGCCTTTTTCTGATTCGTCCGCGAATGGGGCATTTTGCTACGATAGCTCCTCGGAGGAGGTCCGCAGGGGTGGCCAGCTAAGGGCGGCCTGCGGCCTCCGCAAAGGGCATCGATGACTCCGCTATTCCCGCGAAAATCCCCTCCGTTCAAGGTCCACTGGAACTGGGAACTGCTGCTCGCCTGCAATTATCGCTGCAGCTATTGCGCCGCGCATAAGGAAGGCGCGCCCTGCCTGGAGCTGGACCTCGCGCAGTGGCGCCGGATATGGGGGCGGATCTTCGACCAATACGGCTGCTGCCAGGTCCGTTTTGCGGGAGGCGAGCCGACCATCTACCCGGGCTTCATCGAACTGGTCAGCATGCTCCTGGAACGGCACACCGTGGATATCACGACGAACCTCAGTTTCGACATCGCCGAGTGGGTCGCCAAGGTCCCGGCGCAAGGCATCGCGATTTCGGGCAGCCTGCATCCCGAGTTCATGCCCGCGGAGGAGTTCCTGCGCCGGCTCCTGACCTTGCGCGAGCACGGAGGCCGTCTCATCTCCGCTTGCATGGTCGCCTATCCGCCTCATCTAGGCCAACTGGAGAGCACACGGCAGCTTTTCGAGCGGAGCCAGGTACTCTTCAAAATCATCCCGTTCAGCGGGGTCTACCAGGGCCGCCGCTATCCTGAGGCTTATACGGACCAGGAGAAGGCCCTGCTGCAGGCCCAGGTCGACGGCAGCAGCGACCCACTGGGCAAGACCTTGAACCGCCAGTGGCAGGATTATGCCAAGGCTCCTGCGCAAGACAAGGACCGCAAAGATCTAAAGGGCCGGCTTTGCCATATGGGGGAGCTCTACGCCAAGATCCTGCCCGACGGGAAAGTCCTGCGCTGCTGCCATCCGGGACGTGGCCGCGCTCGGACGCATTACGGATCCGGACCTCAAGCTCTGCGAGGGCCCGCAGCCGTGCACCGTCGACATCTGCCCCTGCTGGAAGGCTATGGTGGTGGGCCAGTACGAGGAGAAGGTGGGCCAGCTTTGGCAGTCGCCGGAACATCCGCGCTATCCCCTGGCCCAGCCCACATGAACGACCAGGAACTGGAGCCGGAGATGCGTCCGGAACAGAAGGCGGCTTTGCACGAGAAACGGGCCAAAGAGCATTACCTCAGGGACGATTATTCGGCCACGGTCAAGGAATTGGAGCTTTGTCTGGCAACGGAGTGCGTGCCTGAGCACAAAAACCTGAGGATGATGTTGTTGATCCTGCAGACCCATCGCCGCTTTGCGGATCTGGACTCGGCTGGGGCCATGCTGCGCCGGATGGAAAGCAAATACGGTGGCAGCGACGACAAGTTCATCCGGAATATCCTCCTCAACGAGAGGGAGATCACGGAAGGGGCGGTCGAGTTGCAATCCTATCCCACGCGCCTGACCGTGCGGCCGACCAGCCGTTGTTCCATCCATTGCAACATGTGCACGTTCTGGAAGGAGCCGCCGTGGGACATGCCGCGCCGGACCTTGGATGAGGTGGTCGCTCTCTATCCCTATCTTGAGGACATACTTTGGCAGGGCGGCGAAGTCTTTGAAATGAAGAGGGATGTTTTTGAGGACATTCTGTTGCGTGGGATCGACTATCCGCACCTGCTTCAGAACATCATCACCAACGGCCTAGCCATCGATAAAAAATGGGCGGAAATCCTGGTGCGGACCAATATCCACATAAAAATCTCCATAGATGGGGCGACTCCTGAGGTCTATGAGAAAATACGCGTTAGGGCCAGATTTGCGGATATCTTGAGTTCGGTCGACAATCTGAACAATGCGATGGTAAATCGCAATAGGCGCATTTGGCTTTCTCTGCACATGGTCGTGCAACGCCATAATTACCTGCAAATCGAGCAGATGTTGGAGTTCGCCAAAAAGCACCGGTTTGACGCGGTGGCCTTGAGTCCCGTCGAGGGCGATCTGTATCGGGCCATAGACATTTTCAACCACGGTGACAGACAGATTTGGGACGCCATAGAGAGGCAACGTGCGGAGGTCAGGAAGAAGGCCTTGGCCTATGGGATCTATTTGGAAGACAATTTGCCATTCCCGCCTGCGGCCGACAGGCCGGCGCCCCCGCGAGACCCCACCCAGCCGGAAAAGAGATATCCTCTTGCGCCTATGACGATGGAGGAAGGCGCCGAATACGAGTCGGCGCGATTCTCTGGTTTCTGCCTATCTCCTTGGAAGAACATGATCCTCCGCAACGGCGGCGGGGTGTTGCCGAATTGGCATTGCGGGGAAACCTACATCGGCAATGTCGAAGAACGCCCCTTGCTCGAGATCTGGAATGGGGGACCGATGCAGAAGTTCCGCCGGGCTATACGCGACCGGAGGTTCGGCGGCATCTGCAGGGCCTATTGCCTTTCCGGAGCTCTGATGGAGCCTTGGAAGCATCATATGGAGTGGTACTGGTCCTGAAGGAGCATCTTCACGCGCCGCCGGTAATCTCCCGAAGAACTGTCGGTGTAGGACGGGGTAGGCGGCAGGTGGCGGGCCTACGCGAAGATAAGGTAAACTGACAAGCCGCAGTCGCCATAGGAGCCGGTCCGGCTCGGCGAGGTGCCGGCCTCCTTGAGCTAGTAAAGATGATCCCAACCCCAAGCGCGCGCATTGAGAAGACAGTTGACCGGCGATTGATTCCGCCCTTCAAGGTTTTTTTTACCTGGGATCTCCAGTACGCCTGCAACTACCACTGCACTTATTGCCTGGTCTTCAAGAGCCCCCAATGGGATTCGGTGCTTTCCAAGAAAGACCGGACGGTTCCGGCCGAGCGCTGGATGGAGATTTGGGACGACATCTATGAGCGCTACGGAAGCGTCCACATCCATTGCTCGGGTGGGGAGCCGTTCCATTATCCGCGTATCATCGATATCCTCGCCCATATCACCCCCAAGCACACCATGGAATGCGATACCAACCTCTCTTTTGATGTGGGGGAATTCATCGGCCGCGTGAAGCCCGGCACATTCCGGTTCTCGCCCGCCTTTCATCCGCAGTTCGCCGAGTTGGAGCCGTACGTCGAAAAATGCCGCAGGCTGCGCGACGCGGGCTATGACCTTCAAGGGGTCAACTTTGTCTGTTGGCCGCCGCACCTCAAGCGCATTCCGGAGTTGAAGAAGGCCTTCGACGGCATCGGCGTGGTTTTGACGCTGATGCCTTTCCGGGGGAGCTTCGAGGGCCGGGACTACCCGGATGCCTTCTCGCCCGAGGATAGGCGCTTCATCAATTCACACAGCGGCAATCCGGTGTTGTCCGAGGACTACGGTTCCTGGTACCAAGGCGCCAACCAAGGCGGCGAGAACCGTACGCGGCAAGCGGCGCTCTGCCGGGCCGGGCAGATGTACGCCAAGATCCATCCTGACGGGACCGCCCTGCGCTGTTGCTTTATTGACGATCGCGGCCGCATCGGCAATCTTATCGACGGGACCTTCCGGCTTCTGGAAGAGCCGCGCTCCTGCGAATTCCCCGCCTGCCCCTGCTGGAAATGCATGATTGTGGGCGAGGAAGACCGTTGGCTGCGGCACTGGCGCGGCGTGGTCGTCTAGGGCGCCACGATGCGTGTCTATCTGAGCCCCAGCGTCGCTCCCGCTGAAGAGCGACTCTTGACGCGGTTGCAGGCCGCTGGCCGCCTGTTCGACATCGAGGCGACGATCGGGCGCCGGCCCTGGGAGTCGAGACAGACGATTCCGCCGGATGTCGCGCAAGCCATCATGGACTCGGAGGTCGTGGCTTTCTGGCTGTTGGAGGGCGGCCCGCATCTGTCCTATGTGGACATGGAGGCGGGCTTCGTGCGCAACCTGCGCCCGGCGCTGCCGATATCGATCGTCGCTGACGAAACCGTCCGCCCCGGAGGCTGTCTTGAGTGGCGCGACACGGTCAGCATCCCGCGGGCGGAGCCCTGGCAGGCCGCGCAGAAGGTCTGGCAGGCAACGGCGCGGCCCTGTGCCGCGCTCCAGCCGGATGCCGTGGCGCGGCTGAGGGGCTGGCTGATGGCGGGCGTCGGCCTCCGAGTGGCCCAGGGGATTCCGGCCCAGCCCTAGCCCATGTCCGCCAAGCCCAAGGTCTTCTTCCTGCAAATGCCGGCCTGGGGCCGGGAGCCTAATCTGGCAATCGCCCAGCTTTACGCTATTGTCAGGCGCGAGGGTTATGACGCGGAGGTCGTGGACCTCAACATGGAGCTGTATCGCCGCTTCGGCGTGGCGCAAGGCCAGCGGGACTTGTGGGCCGCCGAGATCGATAATTTGTGGCGCCAGCGCGAGTTTTGTTCCCGGATACTGGAGCAGAACCGACCGTGGATCGAAGCGGAGTTCCTGGACCGCATCTGCCGCGCAGACCATCCGGTGGTTTGTTTCCCGGTGACCGCGCCCTCGCTTCCCGCCAGCTTCCTGCTGACGCGCTGGATTAAGGAATTGCGTCCCGATGCCACCATCGTTTTTGGAGGGTCTTTCTTCACCGTTTGCCCGGAAGTCGTGGACGGCGGTTTGTGGGAATGCGGAGTGGACGCCTTGGTATCGGGGGACGGAGAGGAAACCCTGCTGGAGATACTGGCGCGGCGCCAGGAGGGACGGGAGTGGGATGGCTGCCGCGGCCTCTGGTACCGGAGCCGTGAGAAAGGGATTGTCTTCACCGGAGAGCGGACCCCGGTCGATTTAAACGCTCTCCCGTTCGCCGATTTTTCCGGCTTCGACGGCAGCCTCTATCCCACCAAGGCCTCCTCCGAGACCGAGAGATTGGGGGTGGTGGGAACATTCGACGACCTTTTTCTGATGGCCAGCCGGGGCTGCCTTAGGAAATGCTCTTTTTGCGGACACTGGCCTTCCTGGAAGGGATTTCGCAGCATGAGCGGCCGTCGGATATACGAAGAGATCGTCCATCAGAGGAGTGTCAGGCCTGAAATCCGGCCCGGCGACAGCCTCATCAAATTCTATGACCTCATCGTAAACGGGGATATGCGGGCCTTGGGCGAGCTCTGCGACCTCCTGATCGCGGACCCTTCGCCGAAGCTCTTGTGGCAAGAATGCAATGTCGCGATCCGCCCGGAGATGACTTTCGAAGTCTGCGGGAAGCTCCATGCGGCGGGCTGCCGCCAGCTCATCGTAGGCCTGGAATCCGGATCGCAGAGGATGTTGGATCTCATGGGCAAGGGTCAGACCGTCTCTCAGATGAAGGACGTCCTCCGCAACGCGTCCCGGGCGGGACTCCAAGTGCGCGGCAATTTCATGTTCGGCCATCCCGGAGAGACCGAGGAGGATTTCCAGCAGACCTTGAACTTCCTCAGGGAAATGCACCCGTACATCCATTTCATCTATCCCAGCTATACCATGACCCATCTGGAAGGCCGGCTCCACAGTCAACCGGAGAAATGGGGGCTGGAGCCCGGGCAAGACGCGCACTTTTGGCGGTCTTCCGATGGGACTAATACATACCCCATCCGTCTGGAGCGTTACCAACGGTTCGTGAGGGAAGCGCAAGCCTTGGGCGCCGGCTTCGGCCATTGTTTGAATATGCCGTTGGAGGACCTGGTGGAGCTGAAGCTGGGGGAATACTATCAGTTCACGAAGGAATACGATTTGGCCTTGGCCCACTATAGGCGGCATTTGGCCTCGGGAAGGGGCAATGCCTTCGTCTTGAGCCAGGTCCGGGCCTTGGAATCGCAGGCGCGAGGGACATCAGGGCGGGCGGAAGATTGCCCGGGACAGAAATGAGACCGTTGCCGAGATGACGATGGCCGCGGCGCGCTGGGATCATTCTCGCAGGATGTGGCAGGGCGCCTCCTTTACGTGGGATCTCTGGTACGGCTGCGACTATCATTGCCCTTACTGTTGGTTCGAGATGGATCCCGTCTGGGACCTGCTGGCCAAAGAGCACGAGGGTATTCCCATCGAGCGCTGGCTGCAATCCTGGCAACGCATCCACGACCGGCACGGCGTCGCGTCCATAGACGTCGTCGGCGGGGAGCCGTTGCGCTATCCGGGGGTCCTGGACCTCTTGGGCGGACTGGCGCAGTGGCACCGCCTCGAGGTCGTCACAAATTTGAGCGTTCCGCTGGAGTCCCTGGAGGATTTGACCGCCCGAATCTCCCCTGAGCGCATGCATATTTCGGGAAGCTTCCATCACGAGTCCGCCGACTGGGAGGATTTCTTGCGCAAGATTGTATTCCTGAAATCCAAGGGATATGAACCTGAGGTCGCTATGGTCGCGTGGCCTCCGCATCTGGGTTTGATTCAAGAGAAGAAGACGATTCTGGGTCGGATGCATATCCCGGCTAGCATTCTCGTCTTCCAAGGCGTCTTTCAAGGCCGGGATTATCCCCGTTCCTACACTGACGCCGAACGCGAGCAGCTGGGGGGCTTGGTCCCGCCGCGCGAGCGGGAGTACCGCATGCATGAGCGGCGGACTTTGGCCAGGCCATGTGGGGCGGGACACATCCACGCCCACGTGCGGGCCAATGGGGATGTCTTGCGTTGCGGCAAGGACAGTCAGTATTCGCGCCGAATGGGGAACTTGCTGGAGGCCGACTTCGCGCTGCATTCTTCGCCCCAGCCTTGCCCCTACCCGTACTGCAATGCCTGCGGGGAGCATGTATACCTTTGGGAGGATTGGACGAAGAAAGCGGCCTCGACAGGAGGGCCGCTGGTGGAGGATTCTGGTTCGCGCCATGCCGCGGCCCTCAGCGATTGACGGCCGCCGGCATTGCCGGCCCTTATGACCACGGAGACTCCCGGCTTCGGGCCCGGTCGTCCGGCCCTGGCGCGCGAGACGCTATTGAAGAGCTCGCGCGTGTTCTGCATGCTCCCATGGACGCACATGAGCGTCTATCCGGATGGCCAGACCTACCCTTGCTGCAGCGCCTCGGGATGGCCCTTGGGAAGCGCCGGCGAAATTTCGCTGCAGGGGTTGTGGAATTCCGAACCCCTGAGACGCCTAAGACTGGACATGCTCGCGGGCCGTGAGAGCGCTGCATGTGCGAGGTGCTACAAAGCGGAACTCTGCGGCATGGGAACCTTGAGAACTTGGGCCAATGCGGAACTCGCGCAGCACTTCGGACTCGTGGGGCAAACTCGGCCGGACGGGTCCGTGGAGCGTTTGAATCTGCCCTATTTGGATGTCCGGTTCTCTAATGTCTGCAATTTGCGGTGCCGGACCTGCCGGCCGGAGCTCAGCAGCGCTTGGCAGAAGGACGGCCACTTGCTGGGCGGGACGGCGGATTCGGCCCGGACCACGATCTCGACTCAAGCGCGCACGGCGCTGATGGAGCAGGTCAGGGCGCTCCTGCCGCAGGCCGAGATCATTTATTTTGCAGGCGGCGAGCCATTGGTGATGGAAGAGCATCTGGAGATCTTGGAAGCGTTGATCGCCCGAAAGCAGTTCCGGGTCCGCCTGCAATACAACACGAATTTTTCCGTTTCGCATTTCCAGGACGTCGATATCATGAAATGGTGGGACCGGTTCGATACGGTCGTGGTCCAAGCGAGCTTGGACGGCATGGGACGGCGAGGCGAGTATCTGCGCAAGGGGCTACTCTGGGACAATGTGGTCTCCAACCGCGAACGCATGCGCAAGGTCTGCCCGCGCGCCACGTTCATCGTCTTGGCCACGGTCAGCGCCATGAACGCCTGGCATCTGCCTGACTTTCACGCGCACTGGCTACGCGAGGGCTATGTGGGGCGCGGGCAGTTCCAATTGAACCCCCTCTTCACCCCGGAGGAGTACTGCGTGCAGGTCCTGCCCTCGCGGCTCAAGCAAGCCGTGATTCGGAAATATGAGGAGCATATCGAGACCGTGGCGCAGGCTTCCGGGGATGCGGCGGGTTTCGCGGGCGCCGTGAGATTCATGCGCGCCCAGGACCGGTCGGGTTTGCTTCCGAGATTCCGCGAGCTGACGCTGAAGCTGGATGCTGCGCGCGGCGAGCGTTTTGCGGAGGTGTTCCCGGAATGCGCCGAACTCGTCGCCGATTGTTCGAGAAGGAGCGAATAAGCTAAAGTACCGACGGTTGGACGGATGGGAGCGAGGGCGTGAGGGATGACTCGATGAAATGCGACGCCAGTGATGCGGGAGGGGCGGTCTGTGGCCGTCGCGCCCATTGACTCCCGGCAATCCAGAGCGGCAAATGGTGGCGTGGTGGCTGGACGACCACCCGTTGACTCTCTCATGGGACATCTGGTATTCCTGCAACTACCGCTGCTCCTATTGCTGGTGGGAGATGGACCATCTCTGGGGCGAACTGGCCAAGCAGAATCGTCTGCTGTCCCCGGAGGAGTGGGCGGCCATTTGGGGCCGCATCCACGCCCGCTACGGCCCGGCGCTCATCGACCTCCTGGGCGGCGAGCCGATGCTCTATCCAAGGTGCAGCGAGCTCCTCCAGGAGCTTGCCAAGCAACATCGATTCCGAATCACCACGAACCTGTCTTTGACGACCAACGAGCTGGAGAGCCTGCTGGAGGGCATCAGTCCGGAACGCGTTCATTTCAATGTGAGCTTCCATCCGCAATTCGCGGATTTGGCGGGGTTCTTGGAGAAAGTGGCGAAGCTCCGGGAGAGGGGATATCAGCCGGGAGTACTGTTCGTCCCTTGGCCGCCGTTGCTGTCCAAGATCGCTGACTATCGCGCGGAATTCATCGCGCGCGGGCTGCCCTTCACTCCCATGATTTTTCAGGGACAATGGGAGGGGAAGTCCTATCCGGATTCCTACACGCATGAGGAGCGGGTGCTCCTGGCGGATATGATGAGCGACCCGTCCATCAAGGAGTCCGAGGTCAAATACCGTTTGGAACGCCAGTCGCCCCGGGGCAAGCTCTGTCATGCCGGGAGGAAATACGCCAATATTAAGGGTAATGGGGACGTTTATCGTTGCGGACAGGATGCTTTCGGGCGCCGCCCTATGGGGAACATCTTCGATCCGGACTTCACGCTCCATGAGGCGCCCAAGCCATGCCCTTATGAGAATTGCAGTTGCCTTGAGTTCCGATATCTGGATAAGGGGCAGGAGTGAGAGGCCTCAGGCGATCCGCCCAGCCGCGTCGGGCATAGCGTTGGCCCGCTGGGAAAGGAGATGACCCATCGATAATCCATCTGGAGGCGGGCCTTTGCCGGAGCCATTGGAAAGGTCCAAGGTGTTCTGCGCGGCGCCATGGCGGAACTTGTTCGTGCGCGAGGATGGGCTGGCGTCCGTGTGTTGCATGGCGACGGACCAAACCAAGAATTCCCTCAGGGAGATGAGCCTGCAGGAGATCTGGAACTCTTCCGAGGTCAGGCAGATGCGCCTCAACATGCTGCAGGGGAGAAAGAGCCTGCCCTGCATGAAATGCTATGAGATCGAAGCTGCCGGCGCGGGAAGTCTGCGCACAGAGCAAAACCGAACGATGGGACACCTGACGGATATCGTGGCGCGTACGGGATGTGATGGTTGGGTGGACCATTTCCATATGACGTCTTTGGAACTGAATCTCTCGAACGCCTGCAATTATCGATGCCGCTACTGCACTCCGCGGCGCAGCACCGCATGGCATAAGGACTTCATGGCCGTCTCCAGCAATAATTGGGGGTTCCCAACAGCATTGACGGCGACGGATGATTTCCCAGGGCTTTATGACCAGATCAGAGTCATGCTGCCGCACCTGCAACGGATCAGCTTCGCAGGCGGAGAGCCTTTGATATCGAATTGGCAATGGGAGATTCTTGATATCTTGTTGGCCGGCAAAAGGCCGGATGTCGAGCTTAGTTACACCACGAATTTTTCCAACTTGGTCCATCAAGGGACCGATATCTTGGAGTTGTGGAAACGATTCCAGCACGTTTCAGTCATGGCGAGCCTAGATGCTCCGGGAAAGCGTGGGGAGTATATTCGTAAAGGGCAGGAATGGGATCAGGTGATAAGAGACCGGGAACGATTGATGCAGGCTTGCCCCCATGTGCTCTTTGGCATCGCCCCGACGCTCTCTGTGATGAATGCGCTCTGTCTGCCCGATTTCCATCGCGACTGGTTGGAGAAGGGGTATCTCGGCCCCAACAGCATCTGCATCGGGACGCTGTTCGTGCCTTTGGAGTACCGTATCCAGATACTGCCGGACCATTTGAAGCGTAAGGCGGTCGAAAGATTTAAAGAGCATATCGCATATCTCTCCCGCAGATTCGGCGTGCGGGCGGAACGCGACATGTCCAGATTTGAAGATGCCGTCAGCTTTATGCGGAACAAGGATTTGAGTTGCCTTATCGGGCGTTTCAGGAAGAAGACCCGGGAGTTGGACGAAATCAGGAAGGAGCGATTCGAGGAGGTCTTCCCGGAACTCGCGGAACTCATGAATGAACCTTGGGAATCAGGGGCAGGCCAGGCTCCGGGTCGGTCCTGTTCTGAATCGGTCGCGGCAACTTCGGCTATGCCGACAACGCAACAGGTGGCCGGCGCGATAGCAAGTTATAGGGATTTGTTGAGTCTGGATACGCTTCAGCCGTTCCAGGTGGCCGAAGCCCATTTGGAGATAGGGGCTTTATATACGCGGATAGGCCGCCTTGATGACGCGGTTCAGGAGTTCTTGCAGGTAATCAGGCGGCATGCTTCGCCCGCGGAATCATGGATGGACCTGTGGGGCGAGGTCGGGTTTCTATGCGCGGAGATGGGAAGAATCAAGGAAGTGGAAGAGGGGTTCCGAGGATTGTTGTCTGAGTGGGCACGCACTCCGGATCAGAAAGCCGGGGCGAGGATCGGGTTGGGGAGATTGTACCAGTGCGCCGGCCGTCCCCTGGACGCCCTGCCAGAATTTCAAAAGGTCTTAGAGGCGGATGACTCCCCTGCCGGCGCCAAGGCGCAAGCCGCTCGCGAGATGGACCGCATCCTCTTTGAAATGGGATTTACCCTACAGTAAGATGCCGCAGCCATCCGCAATGGACAGCCGACTTCCAAACCGGGGCCGCCCATGTGAATTCACCTGGAAGATCATCAATCGTTGCAATTATCAGTGTGAGTATTGTTTTTTCACGCTTACTCGCAGTTGGGAGTATGAAGCCGCGCGCGAGGTCCTCCTGCCTACGGCTGACTGGATCGAGGCATGGCGGAGGATCTATCAGAATTACGGTTCGGCCCAGATCGGGATCACCGGCGGCGAACCGATCTACTATCCGGGCTTTGAAACGCTCGCGGAGCAATTGGCGGGTTGGCATCGTTTGTCCATCGTGACCAACCTGTCCCGAGACCTGCGATGGGTCAAGGAATTCCTAGGGCGGGTCAGCCCTGACCGGGTGGATTTTGGGCTCAGCTTCCATCCGCAAAGCGCGCGAATAGAAGAGTTCGTGCCCAAGCTCGCCTTGATCCATAGGGCGGGCTTTCCCTACAGGCTGTATCTGGTCTGCTATCCCCCGCTGCTGCCTCGGCTGCTGTCCAGCCAGAAGCTGTTCGCGCGGGAAGGCTTTCATGTGGTCGCGGCGCCGTTCAGAGGGCGCTATCAGGGCCGGGAGTATCCCATGGCCTACACTCCGGATGAGGCGGCGGTCATCCGGCAGATGTCCGAAGCCTCGGGACAAGAATCCCAGTCCTGGGTATCCCAGCAGATGGACTCGCAGAGCACTTACGGCCGGCTTTGTCATGCCGGCCAGTTCTATCTGCGGGTCGAGAATGACGGCAGCGTCTGGCGTTGCGGTCAGTATTGCGAAGATGCCATCAAGCTGCCGATGCTGAATTTTTTGGACCCCGCCTTCCGTCTTTGCGCCGAGGCGGCTCCGTGCGCAGCCAGGCGCTGCGGCTGCGAAAAGCGTTTTCTTCAGGAATCCTAGGCCCGGCGCGCCCGCGCTACGGCAGCCATGCCCCGGCCTGCTGGGGCGGCTTCTCGTCGGGGATGACCTTCCATTCATCGCATGGGCAGAAGGGCACGTCGCAGGGCAGGGGCCCCGGCAGCAAGGAGAATGACGGGTCGAATATGTTGCCGATGATGTGGCGGTCGCCGATCTGGCCGCAACGGGCGACATTGCCATTGGGCAGAAGCAGTGCCCCCAGGCGTCCTGCTTGGCACAAGACCCCCTGATGGCCCTTGTCCGCTACCCAGTGATCCGACATGCCGAGGATGCGCTTCTGTTCGGCGTTGTAGCCCGCCGGATATTCCACGCCGCCGTGGGTCCCTATGAAAGGCACCAGTTTGAGACTTTCTCCGATGGCTTTGAACGCTGCGACGTACCGCGGGATGTCCGGGATGAACGGCGGCCAAGCCACCAGGTTGATGACGCCCAACGCGACCCCGCGCCTTCTCAGGAGAGCGACCGTATTCAGGAAATCGTCGAGCCGGTGATGCTCGGGATGGAAGCTCACCGACAGGGAGACTTTCGCCGGGTCGCAGCGCGACGCGAATTCCTCCAGGTGGACGGAGACGTTAGTGGTGATGTTGATGGGCCAATGCCAGCGGGATATCCTCGCGATGATGTCGAGGAAATCGGGGTAGGTGAAGGGCTCCCCTCCGTTGATGACCAGGAAACAACGTCCATAGCGCTCATGCATCCGGCCCCAGCATTCTTCCCATTCTGCCGGGCTCTTGTAAACGTTGCGCTTGGCGTATTCCTCCCAACGCGCAGCGAACAGGCAATAGGTGCAGCGGTAATTGCAGCTCCAATGGATGTTCCAGCTGAACCGTACCTGCTCTTTGATTTCGGGCATGCCAGTTTCAGTGCCCAGCTAGGGCTTCGCCATCGCCTCGTTGTACTCCGTCATGATCTGCATCGGCTCCTTGGGGCGATGGATTACGTGCGCCGGCCATTCGTTGATTCCGGCGGGGTTGTGCCGCGGGCAGGTGCGGAAGCAGCCATCCCCTTCGCGCAAGGCGCGGCGGATGGCCCGGTAGCGCGGGCCATTCCATATCTCCATGAAGTTTTTTTCCGCCAAGCTATCCTCGAAGCCGCCGTAAACATCGCAGGGCAAGACCCGTCCGTCCGTGCTGAACATGAGCTGCCCCCAGGGCTCCCGGCAGAAATTCATGGCCGGGTCCGGCGCGGTCGTCTGGCCGAACTTGTGCGGCAATTCGATTTCGATGCCCAGCTCCGTCGCCACGCGGCGGGCCTCGTCGATGTAGCGGTTGGCCAGTTCCGGTTTGAAGTACAGGGAAAGGTATTTTTGTTGAGACTCGTAGATATAGAAATATCCAGCCCGGACCCGGTCCGCTCCCATGTCTTTGGCGAAGCGCACGAAATCCGGTAGCCTTTCCACGTTCAATGTGGTCATGACGAACATGAAGTACAGCGCCGGATTCCCAGTGTTCCCGCGCAAGCGCTGAAGCTCTCGGATGTTCTCCACCACGCGATCGAACGCGTTGTAGCGCATCATCATCTTGTGGGAGGCGGCGTCGCTGGCATGCAGGGAGAGCTGCAGGGTGTAGCGGCTTCCCGAGCCGGCGATCAGCTCGCGCATGCGCGGGTTCAGATGGGAGGCATTGGTGGCGATGAACTTGTCCACATGGGGGAATTCGCTGTTGAGATACTCAAGGATGCGCTCCGCGTCTGGAAGGCCCAGGAATTCGCCGGAACCGGACAGGACAACCTGCTGGGCCCGCCGCAGCACCGGAGCCAGTTCCCGGCCGAAGCGCTTGAGGTATTCGTCCAGATGAAACAGGGGGTAGCCGCTGCCTTTGGAGCAGAAGATGCAGTCCGCGTTGCAGGCGGCGTGGAGCTGCATGAAGAAGGTTCGCGGAACGCTGGAGAGGATGATGCGGCGCTCCTGCCATTCCCGCTCGTTCAGGTCGGAATTCTCTTTCTGCAGTCTCTCCCAGGACGTGCGCCGCAGGGCGGAAGGGCGTGTCAAGGCGGCCGTCGTCATGGTCTCGTGCCGAGGGTCCGCTCCTGGGCGTCCGCGGGCTGCAGACGGTTCTCCTGCAGCATTAGCTCTTTCTCGTCGTCTCCCCAGGCGGATTGGAACTCTTTGCACCGGCAATAATCGACCGGGCAAGGCCGCCCGGTTTCCAGGAGATTGACTTCGGGGGCGAAGATGGAGGCGATGGACTGATCCTCATGGCACAATTGTCCACACCGATAGATCTTCCCGTCGGCCTGGACGACGGCGTATCTCTGTCCGGCGCCGCAGATCTTGCCGAGCACCGGGATCGGGTCGAGATTGACGGTCTCCGGACCGACCTCCTGGCCGATGACTTCCTTGATCAGTTGGCGCTCCGCCGGTGAATACGCGAAGGGATAGTCTTTGGCCTGGTAGGTGCCCCAATACATCGCCAGATTCATGTGCACGCCGTTCTGCGCGAAGCGCCGTTTGAAATCCGGCATGCCCGCCAGCTGGGCGGGATAGGCGAGATAACACACATTGGCGGTGAAGCCATGCTTACGCAGAAGCAGAACATTATTGAGAAAAAGGTCAAAATCGGTGTTCAGGGGATGGAAGGTGCAGTCCAATTCCGCATGAGCGGGATCCACGACAGCGACGAACTCGTGGAGCTCATCGGTGCGCGAACCGTTGGTCGTCACCTGGACATCGTGCCACTGCGTGATGGTCGCAATCACCTCGACGAACCTGGGATAGGTGAACGGCTCCCCGGCCGTGATGCGGAGTTGGCAGTTGCCATACCTGGCATGCATCCGCTCCCACACCCGCCCCCATTCCTCCGGGGACTTGTAGGTGTTCTTTTTGGCGAGCTCGGTCCAACCGGCCGAGGTATAGAAGCAGTAAGGGCACCGGTAGTTGCAGTTATAATGCATGTCCCAGGCCAGGACCAGCCGCCTTTTGGGCAGCTTCGAGTCCATGTTCATCCGCGGCTCCGGTTGAGACACGCTTTCCCTGGTCGGGCTCATTGAGGAGGTCAAATCGTTGTGGCGGATCGGAACGCCTGGTCAGTTCCCGAATTTCAGATTGTAGAAATTCCAGAGGGGCATTGTCCACGCGAACGTCGGGCCTCGGGCGCGTCGCATCGCGTCGCAGTGCTTTGGTATAATCAAACGCGGACGAACCGTATTGCCCGCCCAATAGCTCCCAGTGCCATCCAAGAACGCGCCGGACCCGCAAGCCGCTGGTTGGACCGGAGGCGAGGTGTGCGCCCAGCCGACCCTTGACCTGACGAGCCGGCCCATCAAGCAGCCCTTTGAAAAGAACCGAGAGCTTAATGATGCGGAAACGCGCTCCCGCAAGATCGTGCTCCAATCCAACCCCCTGCGTTTGGGCGTCATCGCAACGACTGTCTGCAACTTGCGATGCATCATGTGTCTGAACTCGCGGCATACCAAGGCCGCCACCCTGTCTGCGTCTGCGTTGGCTAAGATAGATGAATTGCTGCCTTTCTTGGAAAGGATTGAATGGCAGGGCGGTGAGGTTTTCGGGATCGACCACATAAGGGATTACTTCGCCACGCTGGCGCGCTATCCGCAGATCAGCCACCGGTTTACGACCAACGGACTCTTGCTGGATGAGGAGTGGATTGAGCTTTTACTCGCGTGCCGGTCGGAGCTCACCTTCTCCATCGACGGCGCCCGCAAGGAAACCTATGAGCGCATCCGGCGCGGCGGACGCTTTGAAGACTTGATGCGCAATTTGAATCTTATCAGAAAGATGGAAATGGAACACCATAAGAGCATAAGGCGGCATCTTACGGTCGTCGTGATGGCATCGAATTGCCAGGAACTGGCAGAGTTCGTCCCGTTCGCGGCGGCGTTCGGATTTTATTCGTTGAGTTTCCGGCCGGTGATGTTCTTGGAGAACGAAGAGAATATATTCCGGAGACCGGATTTCGATGGCCGCAGCCTCGCCGCCACGGGCGAACTCATGAGGCGCCAGTGCGAGGAATTGAATATCTCCTTTTGTTGGACGCTCCCGACGCCGCCGGAAGACCAGTCTCTCCGCACCGCGGTTCCCACCCTGCCCGCGGACGACCGGCTCTTTTGTAATTACCCGTGGAAGTCTCTATGGATATCCGCCGATCGGGAGGGCGGCATCTTCCCTGATTGCTGGTGCCGGCAACCCATCGGCAATGTCTCGACCGAGACTTGTCTGCAGGCTTGGAACAGCGAGAAGATGCAGGAATACCGTCGGCGCATCATCATGCATGACTCGGGCCTCTGCAATAAGGATTGCGTGACCGGCTATTCCGCGGCCGTGGACCCGAAGAACTATGAGTGATTCATTCGCGCCTGCGCGCAGACCGGGCCCCCGTTTTCCGCGCCAGGGCCCGCTCACCAGGGTCTATTGGAATTGGGAAGTCACATACGAATGCAATTACCAGTGCTCCTACTGCTACTTCTGGAAGGAGGAGCGCTACCGACAGGCCTATCCGAGTGTCCCCACGGTGAGATGGCGGCAGATTTGGGAGGCCATCTTTGAGGATTACGGCTGCGGGCACATCCGGTTCTCAGGAGGAGAGCCCTTTGTCTATCCTGACTTCATCGGGCTCGTGTCGGCTCTGGCTGAATTGCATACCGTCGATGTGACCACCAATCTGGCTTTTGATGTGCAGCGTTTCTTGCGGGAAGTCGAACCAGGCGGAGTCACTCTGTCCGCGAGCTTTCATCCCGAGTTCGTCGCTTTGCGGGATTTCTTGGATTCGGTTAGGCTGCTGCAGGAGCGCGGTTTCCCGACCAGCATCGCCTATGTCGCATATCCGCCCCACCTAGCGGACTTGGAGCGATACAAATCCGAGGCGGAGAAGTGCACGCTTTTCAAAATCATCCCGTTCCATGGCGAGTTTGAAGGCAAGAAGTACCCTGCCGGCTACAGCCCCGAGCAGAAGAAGCTCCTGGAGGGTGCGGCGGCGAACACCACGAACCCGTCTCAAAAGGAGATCAACACGCAATTCCTGGATAGAGGCGCAAGCCAGAAGGGGCCCTCGACGGAGAAATCCTGCCACATGGGCGAGCTGTATGCCAGAATCCTGCCCAGCGGAGAAGTGACCCGATGTTGTCATCCCGACAGCGGGAAACTTGGGAGCATTTTCAGTCCCGACCTCAGGCTCCTGGACGCCCCGGCACCGTGCGCTGTAGAGGCGTGTCCTTGTTGGAAAGCCATGATCGTCGGCCGCAGTGAGGACAAGTACTCGATCCTTTGGGAAATGCCGAAGCCCAAGAAAGGCGGATGTCCGGCCCCGCAGTTTTGATATGGATGATAAGATTTCGTTCAGTTGGGACCTCCACTTCGCTTGCAACTACCGTTGCCCCTACTGCTGGTTTGATGGGAAATGGAGCGACCTTTCCAAATTCAACCACTATCCGCCCTTGGCCGAGGTGCTCAAAGCGTGGGAGCGGATTCACGATAGATATGGCGCCGCGCACATCCATTTATTGGGGGGAGAGCCGCTCGTATATCCTCAGTTTCCTGAGCTCCTTAGGGCCTTATCCCGTTCCCACTACGTTTCTTGCACGACCAATTTATCCGTTGATGTTGATGAATTACTGCGCGATATCGACCCGCTCCGGGTCCGCTTTTCTCCGACTTTCCACCCACGATTCGCTGATTTCGATCGATTTGTCTCCAGGCTATTGAAGCTACAGGGACAGGGCTTGGCGGCAGCCAAGGTGGGCTATCTTGCCTATCCGCCGCAGATTCCGGACTTTGAATCCTTCCGGCGCAGATTTGCGGCGCATGGGATTGCGCTGGTGGCCATGACTTTCTGGGGAGATTATGGCGGCACTGTTTTTCCAGCAGGCTATTCTGAGGAGGAGAAATCAGTCATCGCGCCGTATCTGGCGGAGCGCGACGGAGAGAAGTTCCAGCTGGAGCCGAAGAAAGTCAAAGGCATGCTCTGCGGGGCCGGACAGCGCTATGCGGTCGTGAAGCCGGACGGAGCCGTGGTCAGGTGTGGCGGAAGCAGCGTCCTGCAGCCGGTGGGCAATTTGTTCGAGGAGAGCTTCACGCTAACGGACCACCCTCTGCCTTGTATTTCGGAGCATTGCCCCTGCAACGAGTGGGTGGCCTTGTTGCTGGAGAAGGCCGCATGAGCGACGCCATCGCCAGCGCGGCTGGGCGGGGCTAAGGAGCCGGGATTGAATCCTACAGAATCTAGCGGGGGCCTTTCGTTCGCGTGGGACCTTCATTACGCCTGCAATTATCGTTGTCCGTATTGCTGGTGGCACGGAAGGTGGGAAGATCTCGCCCGAGGCAACGTGTATCCCCGCTCGGATAAGCTGGTGGATATCTGGCGGAACATTTACTATAGTTGCGGGGGAGGGCATATCTCCATCGTCGGGGGAGAGCCTCTCATTTACCCGGAATTCGGCAAGGTGGTAAGAGAGATCTCCCAGATGTTCTCGATAGGCATTGTCACCAATCTGGCGGGCGACATTGCCGACCTGTTGCGGGAGACTTCTCCTTCCCGGGTCGCCATCACTCCCACCTTCCATCCGGGATTCGCGGATTTCGATGAATTCTTGGTTCGGGCGGTGCAACTGAAGGAAAACGGCCGAGGCTCCGCCGTGCTCTATGTTGCCTACCCTGAGCAGATCAATTGCATCCCGGAGTACGGGGAGAGATTCAAGAAGCATGGTTTGGAGCTTCAGGTTTTTTCCTTCTGGGGCGAATTCCAGGGCAAGACCTATCCAGCCAGTTACACCCAGGAGGAAAAGACCATCATCGGACCGTATTTGGGAGAACGCGCCGGGAAGAAGTTCCAACTCGTCCCCAGCAAGGTCAAGGGCAAGTTGTGCCGGGCGGGCCAACGCTACGCGGTCGTAAAGGCTAATGGGGACGTTGCGGCCTGCGGTGGGGATTGGCCGCGAATGTTGGGGAACATCTTTGCCGGCACGTTCAAGCTTCAAGACCAGCCGCTGCCGTGCCAATCGGGTTTTTGCCCCTGCAACGAATGGGCCTATCTTCTGTTGCCCGACGACGCAACTAATTAGTAAGGGAGATCAAATGGACCAGAGTGAAAGCTACATCGAATCAGTACTGGGAGCGCGCAGGCTGCTGCCGCAGGAGGACGAGAAGGTCGTCGCCGCGGAGCACTATATCCGGGTTGACAAGCCTTTCCAACCTCTTCCCGAGGCTACCGGCGTGTTGGATCGCAGCCGGATCGCGCCGAATCACGTCTTCTTCACTTGGGATATCCATTACGCCTGCAACTACAATTGCACTTATTGCAACACTCCAAAACGGGTGCAGCCGGCTGATATGTGGACCTTCCGGGAGCGCAAGAGGGTCGTGTATCCGGGATTGCGGCGCTGGCTGGAGGTGTGGAGCAAGATTCACGATCTTTATGGAAGCAGCGAAATCCATATCACCGGCGGGGAGCCCTTTATTTACCCCGACTTCCTGGAACTCATCACTGAGTTGTCCAAGATACACACCCTGGAGATCATCACCAACCTGGCCGTAGACGCCCAGGAAATCGCCGCACATGTCACGCCTGACCGGGTGCGGATAGGGACTACCTTCCATCCCGAATTCGCCGATTTGCGCGGCTTCCTGGAAAAACACAAGGCGCTGCGGGCCGGCGGTTTCGAGACTTGGGCCAATTACGTGCTCTACCCGCCATTGTTGGCGGAGGTCCCCAATTACAAGCGCGAATTCGATGCGCTCGGCATTCCTTTCAACTTGCAGCCTTATTTAGGCTGGTACAACAACAAGGAGTATCCCATGGGTTACTCCGATGAAGAGCTGTCATTTCTGAAGGCATGCTATGGCAGCGATGATATCGTCAACAAGAAGACCATGGAATGGAAGACCGGCGCCCCTAAACGCGATATGAGGGGGCAGCCTTGCCGGATGGGCCAGATGTACGCCAAAATCTATCCGACGGGAGATGCCTATCGGTGCTGCGCCAGCGGCGGGGCCTACATAGGAAATCTGATTGAAGGCACCTTTCATCTGAACAGCGAGCCCTTGCCCTGCGACGGCGAGCATTGCTATTGCTGGAGGGGTATGCTGGTCGCCCAGGAGGAAGGCTGGAAGCGCCATTGGGTGATTCCCCACAAGCAGGCTGTCAAGGCGTGAATCCCCGGCCAGTTCGTCGCGGCGCAGGGACCTTATGAAGATTGCTCTGGTCTTGGCGCCCAACTTGTTTAAGCGCGGTCCCCTGATAGGATTGGCCTACCTGGACGCCTATCTCAAGGCGCATGATTTCGAGGTTGATATTTTCGACCTGAACACCGAGATCCAGGTCCCGCACGAGGGCAACGAGACGCTGTGGGGCCAGAAGGCATTCGTAGACGACCTCATTTCCACAAACCAAGGGGCGTGGGACCTGCTGGCCCGCAAGGTGTTGCGGCCCGGCGCCGAGGTCATCGGATTCTCCGCATGGGCGAGTACCAGCTTCGCCTCCTTGGGCCTAGCGAGGATCATGAAGCGTGAGGATCCCAAGAGGATGGTCGTCTTTGGGGGGCCGCAATGCAGCTTCTTTCCCGACGAGTTGCTCTCCGACGGGAGCGTGGATGCGCTGGTCTTCGGCGAAGGCGAGGCGACCTTTCTGGAACTGGCGCGTCAGTATCGGGCGCAGGGCAGAGTCGAGGCCTGTCCGGGCGCGGCGACCAGACGTGACGGCGCGGCTACCCCGGCCACCTTCAGGCCGGAGATCCCGGATTTGGACGCCCTGCCCTTCCCCGATTTCTCCGGATTCCCACTAAAGAAATACTATTTCCCCAACCATCTTCCCATCACTTTCTACCGGGGCTGCGCTAGGCGCTGCGTGTTCTGTAACTCTGCCTCAATATGGAAGAAGTTCCGCGCGCGTTCGGCACGGAACATCTTCCGCGAAATGCTCCATCAGAAGAACCTTTACCCCAATCTCGAGAAGTTCGAGGTGGACGATACCGCTCTGAACCTGGATCTGAATGTGATCTCCGAGTTGTGCGACCTGATGTCGGCCCATGATTTTAAAATCCGCTGGGGAGGCGCCGCCATAATTCATCCGGACCTCGGGCCGGAACTGCTGCGCAAGATGGGGCGAGCTGGCTGCAACAGCCTGGCCTATGGTCTGGAAAGCGGCTCGCAGGTAGTGGTCGATGGAATGCGGAAGGGTTTTAGGATCGATGCCGCCGAAAGGGTCATCAGGGATACCCATGATGCCGGCATAGGCGTCGACCTGAATGTGGTGGTCGGCTTCCCGGGCGAAACGGAGAGAGAGTTCCAAGAAACCTGCGCCTTCATTCAACGCAATAGGGAATTCATTTCCTTCGTGAGTTTCCCCAGCGAATGCTGGGTGGGCAACGACACCTACCTGCACACCCACCCGGAAGATTTCGGGATCGTGCTTGGGGAGTCCGGCCATCTGTGGCGTTCTCGAGACGGGACCAATACCCATGAGGTGCGGCAAGACAGGCTCAGTAGGTTCAACGGCATGGTTTCGTCCCTCGGTCTCTCCCAGCACAATTACGCCACAGAAGCGGCAAAGCGGCAAGGAGCGGCGCGCCTATGAAGATTACTCTGGTGTTATGCCCGAGTTGGGGGATCGAAACGCCGCACCTGGGAATCGCGTTGCTGTCGGCCAGCCTCAGAAAGAATGGCTTCGCCGTGGATGTGCTGGATCTTAACATCAGATTTCATAACCGGCACAAGGAAGACGGCCTCTGGAAGTCGGAGGAAGACGTGCATTGGGAGGATCCCCAATCGTTGAACCGCTTCGTCCAGGAGAATTCCGCCCTCCTCGACTCATTCGCCAATGAGATCCTCACCACCGGTTCGGAGGTGATAGGATTCTCGGTCTATAGCACCACGCAGAGGCTTTCCTTGGAACTGGCCCGCCGCATCAAGAGCAAGGACAAATCCAGGACCATCATATGTGGCGGGCAGATGTGCTATCCCCAGGCCCGAGCGATGAGTCTCATTCGTGAGGAATTCGTGGATGCCGTGGTCTTGGGCGAGGGTGACGAGGTTATCGTGAGCCTCATGCGCAAGATGGCCGAATCCGGCAAGCCCGACCATTGCCCTGGCGTGCTATGGAAGGAAAATGGGACAGTCCGCTCCGGAGGCCTGGCGCCCGTCATTGCTGATTTGGACGGCCTGCCTTATCCTGATTTCAGTGATTTCAATCTCCAGGACCACGGCAACCCGACACAACTCCCCATGCTCGCCAGCCGAGGCTGTCCGTATCCCTGCGCGTTCTGCAATACCAAGCTCTTCTGGGTCAAGCATCGCTCTATGAGCGGCGAGCGGATGTTCCGCGAGGTTCTCCATGATTTGGATTCGTATCCGGAGGTGCATTTCATCACCTTCAATGATCACACGGTCAATGCCGACATGGAGGCGTTTTCCCGTTTTGTGGATCTGGCCACGGAACTCAAGGAGACGAGGGGCCATCTGAAGAGGAATTATGCCCGCCTGGGTTGGAAGGGAGCCGCTGTCATCCGTGAGGAAATGACCAGGGAGTTGATGGGGAAGGTCAAGCGTTCTGGCTGCATCGAGCTGGAATATGGTGTCGAGAGCGCCTCGGACAAGGTCAGGAGGATCATGCGAAAGCCTCCGAAGGATATGGGGACGTTAGAAAGGGTGATAAGGGATACCGCCGAGGCGGGCATCGATGTGCGCGCCAATTTCATGTTCGGATTCCCTGGGGAGACGGTCGAGGATTTTGAACAGACGCTGGAATTCCTTCGGAGAAATAAGGATTACTTCAAGCAGGTGCATCCCAGCGAGACCTTCTGTCATATAGATCCCGATACATATATGTACAACCATCCTCAAGAATTCGGAATCACTAACTTCCTTACGAATTCCCTCTATTGGGAGTCCGCCGAGGATCCGCAGAACATTTATCCCGAAAGATTGAGGCGGCATCAGGTTTTTTGCGATCTGGCAAGCTCCTTGAATATCCCCCTTAGTCCGGGCGGACTCAAAATCCAGCTCCATAAACAGCATTTCTTGGATGAATACTTTCGATATAAGGCAAGGATCTCCGGCCAGCCCGCCGTCTAAGGGTGCTCGACAGCCGACCGAGGCTTCTTGTGGGAAGGTCAAATTTATATAATCTGAGAACTTTTCAATATTGAATGGATACTCCCCTCGCTAGCATCGTCATTCTGACCCACAATGACGTGGAGTATTTTAGGGAATGCTTGGCCAGCGTCCGGGCCCGCACCGACGTGTCGTATGAGGTCATCGTGGTCGACAACTCGTCCACCGGCGCGGCCGTGTCCGCTCTCAGGCGTCTCTGCCGGGGCCCGAACATCCGGCTGATTCGCAACGCGGAGAACCGCTTCTTCGCCGCGGGGAATAATCAGGGTATACGCGCCGCGCGCGGGCGGTACGTGGTGCTGCTGAACGCCGACGCCGTCGTCGGTCTGCAGTGGCTTTCCCGGCTCATCGCCTGGGCGCAGGCCGACCCCGAGGTCGGCCTCGTGGCCCCCGTGACCAACAGCGCTTCGGGATTGCAATATATCGCGGCGCCCGGTTATCACGGCGTCGCTGATTTTGCGAAGTTCTCTTGGGCCTGGGCCCAGGTGCACGCCGGGCGCAGCCGCGAGGCGCACCGGCTCATCGCGTTCTGCCTGCTGATCAGGCGCGAGGTCATCGACTGCGTCGGGTTGCTCGATGAACGCTTCGGACCGGGCGGCTACGAGGACTACGACTACTGCTTGCGCGTGCGCCAAGCGGGGTTCAAGCTCTTGCTGGCTGAAGATGTCTTCGTGCACCATTACGGCGCCAAGGGCTATGAGGGCATGGACTACTCCCACCACCGCAGGATCAACCGGGAGATTCTGGCGCGAAAATGGTCTCAATTCGTGTTGCACGCCCTCGACGACGTGGATAAGGCCATCGAGAACCTGCGGGCGGTCCCGCGATGAACAAGTGCCGCAGCAAGGATGGGAAGGGCGTGGAGCCGCCGGTCTCGGTAATCACCTTGCAACGGCATCCGGACTTCATTTAGGCGGGGCCTTGAAGCTAAGCATCGTCATCATCAGTCACCGCCCGGAACTGTTGCGGCGCTGTCTGGACAGCCTGGACCTCTCGGGCTGCGAGACGACCGAGATAATGGTTTTGCTCAACGGTCAAGACGAGGGCGTAGGCCGCCTGCGCGCCGAGCTGGAGGCACGTTGGCCTCATGTGACGGTATGGGATGTCCCGCGTACCTCCCGGGGCGCCGCGCGCAATCTGGCTGTGGGGCAGACGCACGGGGAAATCCTCTATTTTCTTGATGACGACGTAGTCGCGCCCCCAGGCTTCTGCCGGAGGGTGGTGGAGAGATTTGAGAGGAACCCTGAGCTTTGCTATGGCGGTGGCCCCAACCTCTGCGCGCCGGGCGCCACGGCGTTCCAGGCCGCGGTGGATGCGGCGCTGAATTCTCCCTGGGGCGCGGGACCTATGAGGGTGCGCTACCGTCCGGGAGGCCAAGAGCGGCTGCTGGACTCTTGGGGCTTCATGCTCTGCAATCTGGGAGTGCGGCGCCGGATCTTCGCGGAGGACGGACTTTCATTCCCCGAATCCTGCGTGAGCGCGGAGGAGAACCTCCTGCTCTACCGCGCGCAAAGGCGGCATGGCCGCGGCTTCTTCAGCCCGGAACTGTATGTCTATCATGTCCGCCGCCGGGATATCGGCGGCTTCTGCCGCCAGGCTTTCCAGTGCGGCGCCGGCCGCATGCAAGTAACGCTCATGGAGCCGGGGTCCCTGCAATGGGTGACGCTGCTGCCGCCTCTTGGGCTGGTCCTCCTGATTTTGCTTTTTCTAGACCTGCGCACGACTGCGGCGGGGGCGCTGCTGGTTCTCTATTCCGGGTTTTGTGTCGGCGCCGCGGTGCCTCTGCTGCGGACGGCGCGTGGCCTGGCGGCAGCCATGCGGCTGCCCTGGGTGCTGGGGTTGGGCCATCTCTGCTACGCGGTGGGGATGCTGGCCGGCATCGCGCGTTGCCGCTCGGCCCGCGACATCATCGCTCCGGTCTGTCTCCCTGTAACCCGGGCCAGCCTTCCTGGCGCACCGCTGCGCCCCGCCGCAAATGAATGAGGCGGCCCGTCCCATCTACGGCCGGCGCAGGGCCCTATGGTGCTCCTGGACGATTTGTCCGTCGCACTTGTGCCGATGATCCACGTGCGCTTCCCAATCATTGATGCTGGCGGCATTGTGGCGTTGACAGGTCCCTAGGCAGCCGCCACCAGCCCGCAAGCTGCGTCTGATGGCACGGTAGGCGGGTCCGTTCCAGATTTCCGCGAAGCTTTTATCGGCCAGCGATTCCTTGAAAGACCCAGTCAGATCGCAGGGCAGTATCCTGCCTTCGGAATCTACCACCACCTGGTGCCAGGGCTCGTTGCACCGGGCCGGCGTCCGGGCCGGTGCCGGCCCTTCGCCGAACTTTTGCGGGAGGCTGATCTCCATGCCCACCTCCTGCGCCACGCGGCGCGCCTCGTCTATGGCGCGGTTGGCCAAGTCC
>Ga0073936_10001754_pt1 | contig 33103 bp, 35 predicted proteins | sample AliMusrvi5mmetaG_FD_87041 | JGI IMG/M metagenome (GOLD analysis project Ga0073936, IMG submission 87041) | Freshwater lake bacterial and archeal communities from Alinen Mustajarvi, Finland, to study Microbial Dark Matter (Phase II) - Alinen... | ecosystem: Environmental > Aquatic > Freshwater >...
GAAACTGAGGGCCTGCTCACCCATCACAAACCCAACGACCGGTGGCTCGAAGTCCATCATGGTATGCCACGCCATCGTCATGACGTTCGCCTGCCCCTTGGCGGAGGTCGTGACCAGCACCACTGGACCCGTCTCAAGCAGTTGATACACCTTGGATAATGGAAAGGCTCTTTTCTTCATCGTCTGTCTCCTGTCTTTGCCAGCGAAAGCAGGGACGGGGTAACCAGCCACGCGAGATGGCCTTCGCCTTCCCTGATCCTTTTCTCAAACTCAATACAACAGACACCGGATTTCTTGAGAGCAATGCCCTCGGACTGCACACTCAAAGCAAGAGAAGCGGCCAAGACAGCCAGATCCGGCATGTGACCGACGAGCATTAAGGAATCCTCCTTGCGGGTCGAGAGCCACCGCAAGAGCCTCGCCGCACCCCTGCCCGGGAGTAGATGTTCCAGGCTTGTGAGCGGCGCCTCTGTCGCCAGAACTTCGCGGGCGATCTCAGCAGTCTCGCGCGCCCGAACGAGCGGACTCGTCCATATACATTGTGGCCGGCACACATTTCGCAAGGCGCGAATGACTTCCGCCGTGCATTCACGCCCCTTCCGGGTGAGCATTCGCTCCTCGTCCAACTTAACGCCTCGTTCCCCGATTTCGACCGCACTTCCGTGGCGTAGCAGATAGAGTTTCATAGCATCAGGAGTCTACGCACAAACCTCGTCTACTTCCTGATCGTCACTTCAATTTCCTGGGCACTGCCAGCAAACCATTTCTGGACATAAAGGGTCCCGATGATGGGCGGCTGGCCCTCCGCCGGAACCTCATTGTATTTGACTGTGTTCTTGGTTTCCTTCTCGACTTTGAACTTCACCGTCTTTTCCACCTTGTCCATGGTCAGTCTCCTTTCTCAATCCTCATCTCCTGCCTCCAGCCTTTGCGATCAGCCGAAACGTTCCGATGATCAGCCTGATACTGAAACTTGAATATGACCCGCCCCTTGAATTCACCCTTATCCTGAATGCGGTAATTCAAAATAATGCCGCCGAAGAAAGACGGCTCTTTTTGCTTCTTGTGGAAGAGTATTGAGCCCCCAATGAGTTGCCGGGCTTGGGGTTCAGAGAGAGGCCAATAGCCGCTTTCCCATTCCTCTCCATCGGGATTCAATCGAACCATACGGCTGACTCGCTCCATCAGGTGGATTCGTTTGCCCTTGGGTTTCATGATCGATGAACAGTCTGATTACTGGCTGCCATGATTGCGCCGAATGCCTGCCCTGTCGAGTATGGAGTTGTCTCCCGCCCCCACAAACCGTCCACTCCTTAATAAACACCGCCAGCGCGCTATAACATATGGAGGCATTATTGGCAGGGTAAATAACAGAGGTACCGGTTCCTTCGCAGGGGTATGGGAGCCACACGCCCGTTCTGAACTCTCGATCCGGCAACAAACCAATTCCACATCAGCGCGGGCGCTACTTGCCCGCTTTGTTGAGGACCTTCATGGCGGACTTCTCGATGTTCCGGATGCCTTTTTCGACGGCTTGCTTGATATGCCCCACGGACTGGTCCGTCTGGCCCTTGTCGCGCAATTTGTCGTTACCCACCAGTGCGCCCGCCGCTTCCTCGACCCGACCCTTCACGACCTGTACTGAACCCTTCATGCTACCTGCTCCTTATTTATTCAGACTGATTTGGATCCAACGACCAGCAACAGAATCCCTCCAACCAGTGCGACCGCCCCGATGACCGGAGGGATGAAGTGGCTTTGCGTGGTCCCCGCATACACGGGACCGATCGCGATAGAATTTCCGTTGGTTCTGCGTGATACACCTGAGTAGGCAAGCACAGCGATTCCAAGAGTAACCAGCACGACTGCCATAAGTTTTCTCGAATTCATCGCACACATCCATCTCTGTTTCCTGACTCCAAAGTTAGTTGGCGGTAAGGGACACGGTACGAGATGGGATGTCTTTAAGCTATAGGGTGTAACCCTACTGGAATGGTGGAACACCACCCTGCATCATTACACCACGCGACTTTCTGTAGTGTTTTTACCCCATAGACCGGGGCCGCCCGATGACCTACCCTGCAAATAAGTGCATTATGATCAGGATCGCGGGGCCATTGACGGCAACCAACACCTGCTACTTCTTCGTCGATAACGTGGCGACCACGGGATCTACGCTCGAAGCCTGCCAGCAGGCATTGGGGTTCGGGGACGGCATCGTCTATGCCTTTGCGGGAAGGAATCCATGAGTAACTCATGGTGGCGGAAACGACCGCGCGGCCGGTTCATCCACCCCTGCCTGGGAGGGTGTGGTGGATTCCTGAAGGCAAGCGAGACTCACTGTTATGGCTGTGCGCTGGATCTGCTTTCCGGCCTTACGGCAGGCACATGGCGGGAGAATAACCTGAAAGAGTTGAAACGGAAAAGAGAGGAAGCATCCTTCCTTTCAATTGCAATGAACATATGAGGAGCCAATGAAAAAACGACATGAATTCTTTCTGGGGTTCTGCATGCAGCCGGCCCCTGCAACGACCGACGTGTATGTCCGGACACCAGAAGACTGCTACAAGACCTGCGAGGAACAGGCCGGGTATGGAAGCATGGAACCGGCTACGCTGGTCGTGGATGGCAATGGATTGTCGGTACTGGAAAGTACCCTGGAACGGGCCTCCCATTGGAGGACCAGAACCCAGGGAAGTGCTGGTAGAGTGGAAGTTTAAGGAGCGCCAAGGGGCTCCTTTTTAGGTGTCACATCGCCATGAGATCGTTATGCGTCTCTATGCCTAGAGACGATAAATTCCACTCATTTGTTCGTCTCGATTGCATATTCGAGCGTCACTACGGCTTTAGCCGTCTTCTCAATGGTCGAGGTGTTGTACTCACCGCACCCGGAAGTGTCCGTGGAGTTCCTTTCGGTTATCTGGAAAACCCCTTGTTGCGCAGAGATCAAAGCTCCTACCTTGCCCTTGCTGTTGTCGGCAAGCGCGACTGCACGTCGGTAACCGTCCGCCGTCGCTTCAGCAAGTAGTCCCAGTTTGGTATCCTTCAGGTTGGAGATGAGGAACTCGGGCTTCTCGGCTCGTATGTCAATCCCGTCCTTTATTAATTCGGTTATGCCGGTAGAAGCGTCTCGGATCAGCCTGACATTGCCGGACGTGGCGGTGACGAGCTGAGAAAGGTCATAGTATTCTGTTTCGTTGGTTTCTTTTCCTTGCGCATCCCGCTTGGGAATCTTCGAGGTCTGAATGGTTCCCGAGCCTAGTTCCGCCTCACCGAACCCCACCCGCTTGAGATACGCCACCACAGCACTCCTGCTTTCCTGCAACTTGCCGTAGGACTCCTTCAGACTGGCCCCTCTTGCCGTACAAGTGGACACTAACTTTCCGACATCTGACGTGACATCTTTCTCCGCGTATCCCTTGACCGTGATGGCCTGCTCATGTCTAATTCTCACGAACAACCTGGACAACAGGGACGATGAAAAGATCATACCCAATGCCAGTATGACCGCGACAGCCGACAACTTCACAACACTATTCACGCTCTCCTCCTTTGCAAAACCGTCAGTGCCGAGGATCAGCGAGCTTGCGAGCCTTGCCGCGCCTTGCAACTTTCCGAACCTTCTTGGCAGGCTTAATCATCGCCTCCAGCCTTTTCCGGGCTTCCGCCTTGCCAATGCCCCGGACCGCCATGAGGGCCGCCTTGGGCTCATCACGGAGTTTCAGCATGCCCGGCTTGCTCTCCCATAGCGTGACAGCGCGCGGGGAAACCCCGGTAAGCGTGGCGAATTCCTTCTGCGACAACCCCGTCTTCCGGCGCAGGGTCTTGACCCCTTTGCCTGATATCCAGGCCCTGCCCTCCTCGGGAACTTCGGCAGGAGCTGGCTGGGCTGCCACCAGATTGACAACCAGCAGGTTGAGCCGCTTGACTTCCTTCTCCATTACCGCCATCCGGTTCTTCAGGTCGGCGACATCAGGTCTCAGCTTCGCGGTTGCTTTGCGGATCGGCGCTGAAATTGATTTGGCTTCCCGTTTTGAAATACGGGCGATTTCTTCTCTCAGAACTTTGGCGATGTTCGGCATGTTGGCTCCTTTTGTTACTCAATAAGATTGACCACAGAATACGCTTATGAGGGAGAAGTTCCATAAGAAAACATTAACGCGCCCCATAGACGCCGGTGTCCGGCAGCGGTATAATGTCGGCGTAGGGAGAGACAAAGGCACAGCTAAGCCAAGGCCGGCTTCCGGCCAGTAAAAATTGGATAAACTAAGCTGACCTTTTGGAGGCTCTCCGGAACCTGAGCGGCACTGGGCGACGATGATCGCAGTGCCGCTCACTTTGTTTACGAGTCCCATATCGGGCAAGATTCGGGAAATGACGGGAATCAGGAAAGCGCCGCTGGATCCTGCTGATAGCGTCGCCCACGGTCGGCATTGCTCCAAACAACCCGTGGGGACGCCCCAGCGGCACCTCAGCAGCACCAATAATTGGCTGTACAACCATTCCCCCGCCACTAAAAGCGGACTATGCACACAGTTTGAGCCTACCCACAGGTTCCTTGGAGCATGGACTACGGTTGAGCCGCCCACGGGGTTGGTTGCTCCAAGGAACCCGTAGAGCGAGCCATCGAGCTTCACCTGCTCCTCCTCCGTTCACCGCATCAATTTGATTGCAATCAGAACCGCGCTCTTTAGTCTGATGTCATTCAATCATTCCAGAAAGGAATCATCTATGAATATTGTGTATGTCTTTTTTCTGAGTTTGCTACATGGGTCGCCGCAAGGTTTCGCCGTAGACGCTCCAAAGAATAAACCCCTGCCCGCTGTCGAGTATATCACCATTGAGGGCAGGACAATGGGGCTCAAGGTGCCGGCTCAGCCAGCGCCCGGCAAACCCTGGCTCTGGGTTGGTGAATTCGCCGGCCACCTCGGCTCTCTGGAAGACGGCCTCGTCGCCAAGGGCTGGCACGTCGCCTGGGTCAACGTCAGTAACCAATTCGGCTCACCTCGCGCCATGGCCGTCTGGGAGAAAGTCTACGAAGAACTCCACGGCAAACGCGGCCTCTCGGCCAGGCCAGCCCTGCTTGGCATCTCGCGCGGCGGGCTTTATGTGAACGCTTGGACACGCCTGCATCCCGACCGTATCAGCGTGCTCTACCTGGATAACGGCGTCTGCGATATCCGCTCCTGGCCTGGCGGCTTCCCTTTGACATCAAAGGGCGGAGGTAGCGGCAAAGACTGGAACCTCTACAAGACCGAGTTCAAGTTCGCCTCCGACGATGAAGCCAAGGAGAAATCCATTCGTCCGGCCGACGGCTTCGCGCCAGCCGTCAAGAACGGCGTGTTCCTGATCTCCGTGCACGGCACTGCCGACAAGACCGTGCCTTACGTCGACAACGCCAAACTCGTCGTCGACTTCTGGGAGAAATCGGGCGGCCGCTTCAAGACCTTCCCTAAGGAAGGCGGCAATCACCATCCGCACGGGTTATCCGATCCCGCCCCGCTGATCGAACTCCTCTGCAAAGAGGCAGGAGCAACGTCGACAAAGTAGGGGGTGAAACGGGTATAGTCGCCTCTTGCTCGCTAGACCAGAGACTTCATCATGCGCCGCATCACTTCCTCGGCCTCTGCGACGATCTTCCGGGTGATCTCTGCTGCGGGTAAGATTTCGTCGATCAAGCCGACCGTTTGCCCGGCAAAAGGAAACAACTCGCCAAGCTTGCCCGCCGCAATCGCAGCACTGATCTGATCCTGCAGATGTTGTGCGTCGCGTTGTGCGTCGTCGTGCCGGTTCTCCCACTGGCGGATAAACGGCGAAGACAGCACCCGGGGAATGACGGGATACCCCCCGGCGCGAGGCGGAAACACAGCTGGCCAGATGTCGAATTGCAGCGTGTCTTCGGATTTAGCCGTCAGGATCGCCTTTTTCCACTCGGCGCTGATCGGGGCTTCAACAGAGGCCAGAAACCTCGTGCCGATGTTGATGCCCTGTGCTCCCAGCATCAACGCTGCTGCGAACCCGCGCCCATCGGCAATACCGCCCGCCGCGAGCACCGGGATCGGCCCGGCTACATCGACGACCTGCGGGATCAGCGCCAAGCTCGACACGATGCCACCAAAGCCGCCGGCTTCGCTGCCCTGGGCCACAATCGCATCCACCTTGCGGGCTACCGCTTGTTCCGCCTGTTTTCTCGTCGTGACCATGTGCATGACCAGGATGCCCGCATCGTGAGCCCGCTTGACGTAATCACCCGGGTCTCCGAGCGCGAACGCCATCACACGCGGCCGTGCGGCAAGGGCGATCGCAAAGGCCTCCTCATTAGGCAGGTTGGGTTGCATGATGAAATTGATCGCGAACGAGCGGTTGGTCAGTTCGCGGGTTCGTTCCAGTTGCGTTCGAAAGCCGGCGCCCGTTCTGAAGGTTGCGCCCAGACTGCCAAGTCCGCCCGCGTTGGAGACGGCAGCGGCCAATTCGGCGGATGTGAACACCGCCATGCCCGCCTGAATGATCGGGATTTCTATCCGGAACAGATCGCAAAGACTGGTGTGTATCATGACGGCTCCCTTCCCGATTATATCCTCAGATCATCACATTGTACCACCACGTTAATTCTGACAACTCTTGCCATCAGCGCCTTCTACGCTACCGGCCCCGCCCCGTCAAACCACATGATCTCGAGCCAATTGCACAAGGCAAATCTGGATGTGGCGAACTGTTCAATATCAGGACGCACACAACTCCTATATCGAGATGGTATTCCTGCGAAAATTGCCATGCAAGCGCTATTATTCGTTACGGGAACCGATATGGCACACGCGGGTCCGGGCACATGCCGAATGCAGGGACTGTCGGGCGGAACGCAGGGTGGCGTGAACGAAGGGGCATGGGCCCTTTTTTACCTGACGAATACACCAGTCCTGGTTTCAAACCGTCCGCCTCCGGCCATTTCATCGTTCTCAACCTGCCAGGCAGAACCTTTTCATTCGCTTGTCCCCCGGCTTACTCTTTGGCACAGTCTGCCCGATTCATATGAAGTCACGGCGCACAGTTTACGACACAACCAAACGCGGCCCCCGGGCGCAAACACCCCTCAAGCCGGTCCAGAGCCGCCGCAAGGACCTTATTCGGCTCGACACCCGTTCTCTCCGCAAGAAAGCCTTGCAGGCGCACCACAAGGCGGAACGTGCTCTCGACCAGCTCAAGAACCAGATCAAGCGCTATCACGAACAGGATGTCCCCGGCTTCCGTTCCTGGGTTCACCGGACCTTTGGTCATCTCCTCACCCGGCAGCGGGAGTTGCAACACGCCCTTGAGGAAAAGAGGGCCTTCATATATGAGATGCAAGCCATGGCCGAACGCTACCGGCTCTCCGAACTCGCCGCCTACCGGAAAGTCCTGTGGCGGCATGCCCACCCCGACGAGGCGCAGGAAGAGGACCGTCAATTCGAGGAGGCCGAAACCCATCGCCATCAATCCCATGCCAAAGGCAACCAATCTGATGACATCTTTGATGACGATGATCTGGAGTTGGACGATATCTTCGGCGGGGATGATTTCGAGGATATTCCCAACGGCCAGTGGGACGATTTCAGCGAGTTCTTTGAGAGAATAACCGGATTACGCCTGCCGTCACGTGATTCACATCGTCCGCATCCCGACCAGAAATCAGTCAAAGAAGTCTACCGCAGCATCGTGCGCCAGCTTCACCCTGATCATCACGGCCAGATGACAGACGTCCGCAAGGCGCTTTGGCACGAGGCTCAGGACGCCTATCGCCGCCATGATCTGAATGCCCTCCACAGCATCCTCGCGCGGTGCGACAACGGCGAAGCGGGGTTGGGCGACCATAGTCCCATTTCCCTGATCCGCAGACTGACCCAGCAACTCAAGGCTTCTTCCCAAGCCACGAAGCGCGAGATACGGAACATGCGCAGGGATGTGGCGTGGGACTTCGAAACCCGGACCAGGAACCCCAACTTTGTCCGGGGAGTCAAAATCGATCTGGAGGACATGGTGAACAACCTGGAGTGGAACTTGACCGAAATACAGCGGGAACTGGCCCGCCTTGATCGTCTGGCCAACCGGCAGGCTCAGCAGGATAGACCCGTCAGACGTAATCCCCACCGGCCTCACCGTTCGATTCAGCAGGATGAACTGCCGTTCTGACCCCCTCCTTGCTTCAATAAACGCGTTCAATTGCACCGAACCGAGTACAACAGGACCTGAAATCAGTACATTTGTACCGGTTTCCAGTCCAGATGTACCGGATTCGTGGTGCCGTTGGTGCCGAGTGTGCCGTTGTATTTTGAGTAGGTGAACTGGTTTGTAACGGTTTCTGGCGCGAAACGGCCTGATCGTCATGCGTTTTCTGCACCCGACACACTGACACGCCCGACAAACCCGACAAGCATGGTGTCTCATATTTGAACGGCACCAACGGCACACACGGCACAGATCGCTGTCTGGTCCCTGCCCTTATATCGTGCCGTTGAACCTTATAAGCACGTATGAGCCCTTAAGGTACCCTCGCCTTGGTGCCGTTGTCCTCATCGCCAATCCGAGCTCTCATTACGGGCCTCCGGCCGCTTTGAATTATGGAACTCGATCCTCACGCCGCTTGGATCCGTTGTCCAGATCTGCCAGCTCTGATCAGCACCCAGCATCTTCGGGGTGGCTTCGTACCCACGGTACTGGCATGGCGAGTCGGCGTGGCGGCGTGGCGAGCCGGTTGACAGCAATAGGGAAAAGGCGTAGGTTCTCGAAATTGATCCGATTGCTGTGAAAAAGAAACGATATATTCCAGTTTTCTTGAGTTTGCTGTTCATGACAGGCGCATTGCTTGTCCTGGTCGTACACCGGTCACATTGCACTGCCGATCACGATTCTCACGGCACTGGGCAGTGCTTGATCTGCCAGATTGCGCATACACCTGTTGTCACAACGGTTCCACATGTTGAGCCAGTTGCGAAAGCCCTCGTTTTTGTCTGGATCGATCTTCCTCAGTCACCGACTCCTTCTGCCCCCCTGAGTGCAACCGCTCAGGCGCGCGGCCCTCCTGACGCCTGACAGTTCAATAGGTCAGGTTTTACACGAAATGCGTCACGGATCGCTTTATCCGTATTGTCCTTTTAATTTTCCTTCGGGAAACAGGAGATATTCGTGAGAAGAGAACTTTTCTTATTCGTTTCACTGATGACTCTGCTGCCGCCGCTTGTCGGCCATGGAGCATACGACGGTTTAACAACCAATATAGTCGAGGAACTCAAACAATTACGCACACGCACAGAGGCTCTGGAAAGAAAATTGTCGGAGACTATTCCGGCTGCTCCCGCCGCAGCGTCCGTCAGGGCTGGTTCGTCCTATATGAACATGAGTTTCGATGCGGTAATAGATGGGGGTGGGTCAACTGCACCGCATCCAGCCGATGAACTAGAATTGGGCGACCATGATCCCCAGCAACGGGGATTCTCGCTTCGCAACGCGGAACTTTCACTGGATGGTGCCGTGGATCCCTACCTTAAAGGATTTGCGAATATAGTGTTGAAACTTGATCAGGCAAACGAAACGGAAATTGAGCTGGAAGAGACATACCTTCAGACCACCTCACTGCCCGGCAACCTCCAACTCAAGGCTGGGCAGTTCTTCGCCGCATTTGGCAGGCAAAACGCCCAACACCCCCATGCCTGGGCGTTTGTGGATGAGCCTCTGGTGCTCAACCGGATGTTTGGCGGGGAAGGGCTCAGGAACGTGGGTACGCAACTATCGTGGCTCACGCCGCTGCCTTTCTACACGGAGGTGACTCTGGGAGTATTCAACGGGGAAGGGGGCACGGCGTTCAGTTTTCGTGATCCCACGATTGATGCAACCCATGGAAGAACCCCTGTCGAAAGGAATCTCGGCGGGGCCGGGGATCTGCTGTATGTACCTCGGATCGCCTCATCGTTCGATTTGACGGATGCGCAAACACTGGTCTTGGGGGTTTCGGGCGCAGTCGGGCCGAACGACAGTGGTTCCGATACTCAAACCCGCATCTACGGGGCCGACGCCTACTGGAAATGGAAATCCCCCAAAGCACACGGCGGATTCCCCTTTGTTTCCTGGCAGACCGAAGCTCTTCATCGCGACTACGAGGCTGGTGCCGATCCCACGAATGCTCTGACGGCTGAAACGCTAAGCGATTGGGGGCTATATTCGCAAGTGCTATGGGGATTCCAAGAGGGATGGGCCGTCGGCCTGAGAGGTGAGTATGTTAATGGAAACAAAGGGCAATTTGATCAGAACGATATCTATCGAGGCATGCGGGATCGCGTCTCCCCTAACCTGACGTGGTATCCTTCAGAGTTCTCCAAAGTCAGGCTCCAGTACAACTTCGATCATGGCGACCGGTTCGGAAATGAAGAGTCGGTCTGGTGTCAGGTGGAGTTCATGCTTGGCTCCCATGCCGCACACAAATTCTAAACAAATCATTCAAGAGAGGGGAAAACAAGAAAATGAAAGCGATTATACTGGTTCTGGTGGTGGTGACGACTTTGCCGTTCTGTACTTATGCGAAACTGAATGTGGTTGCCACGACGGCGGAATATGGTGCGATTGCCCGAGAAATCGGCGGTGACCATGTCACTGTCGCCACGCTTGGCAAACCCACCGAAGACCCGCATTTCGTAGATGCGAAACCCAGTTTCATAATGAAGTTGAACCGGGCGGATGTGCTCATTGAGGGTGGCGCAGAACTGGAGACCGGCTGGTTGCCGCCGCTGCTGGACGGGGGGCGAAACCCAAAGCTCGATGTGGGCCAACCCGGACGGGTTCAGTGTGCGACAGGGGTTCAGATGCTCGAAGTGCCCGCCACGCTGGACCGCTCCAAGGGTGACATCCATGCGGCGGGGAATCCGCATTTCATGACTGATCCGGTAAACGGGAAGATCGCCGCAAGGGAGGTGTGTGAGTCCTTCTGCCAACTCGACAGCCAGTCTGCGGATTACTATCGGGCAAATCTTGCGAAGTTCACTGATCGATTGGACGTGAAGATAGCCAAATGGCAGAAGCGTCTGGCACCGTTCCACGGCAAACGCATCGCGACCTATCACAACTCATGGGTCTATTTCGGCGAACGATTCGGGCTGAAGATAGACCTGTTTCTTGAGCCTAAGCCAGGTATTCCCCCAACACCGGCTAATCTGGCTCATGTTAAGGCGGTCATGAAGGCAGAACACATAGCGGTGATCATCGTGGAGCCATATCTGGATCGCAAGACTGCGGAGATGGTGGCCCAGGACACCGGTGCCACGGTAGTGGATGTGGCGCAGTTTCCAGGAGGAGTTAAAGGAACAGAGGGGGGTTACATCGAGTTGGTGGATACCCTCGTGAATTCCATTGCCAAAGCCTTTGAACAACAGAAACCTTGAAAATTCTTCAGGAAAGGAAACGTATTCCATGCTCGAAGCTCTTAGCATTATGAAGTGGCCCCTGGCCGCTTGTCTTTTGCTGCCCGGTATGTTGGTCTACCTGGGACTGCACATCGTCCGGCGGGAAATAATCTTTGTTGACCTGGCCTTGGCGCAGATGGCCGCATTAGGTACGTGTGTTGCCGTTTTGCTGGGATGCGACCTTGATGGTCCGGGTTCGTATTTTTGGTCACTTGGCTTGACGCTATTCGGTGCTGCGGTATTCACTCTGACAAGAAACACGCAACATCGTGTGCCGCAAGAGGCCTTGATCGGCATCGTGTACGTGGTGGCGGCGGCAGCGGGACTGCTGTTGCTGAGCCGAAACCCGGAAGGGAACGAAGAACTTCGCCGGACGCTGGTTGGTGATGTACTGCTGGTACGTCCGGTGGAAGTGGGCAGGACATTCGCCCTGTATGTGGCCATTGGGGCAGTGCATTTCTTCTTCCGCAAGCAGTTCCTGCGGATCTCGTTCGAGCCTGACCGTGCCATCAATGAGGGGATTCGTGTCCGCCTATGGGATTTTCTGTTCTACGGATTGTTCGGACTTGTGGTGACTAGCTTCGTGCACATCGGGGGCGTTCTACTGGTGTTCTCATACCTGATCGTGCCGGCGGTGTGTGCCAGTTTCCTGGTGGATTCCCTGGTGGCACGCCTTGCCGTGGGCTGGATAACAGCGACACTGGGAAGCCTCATTGGCCTCTATAGTTCGTTCACGCTCGATTTGCCGACGGGAGCGGCAATCGTCTGCGCACTCGGAACCCTGTTGCTTGTGACTGTGGTAGTGGCACAATGCCGTCACCGGGGCATCGGAAAGCTGTAATGCTGTGTGTGGGCAGAATCCCGTCGTTTGATGGAGTTCTCTCCCTCCATAGGATGTTATCTGCCCCTTTGAGAACGAAGGTACCTTATGCGCCCGTTTGAGTACTTTCAGGTACCCTCGCCTTGGTACCGTTGTCCTTATCGCCAATCCGAACACTCATTACAGGCCTCCGGCCGCTTTGAATTATCGGTTCGGCACCATACCGCCGGCTCATACTCTGGCACAACCTTGACTTGAATATGGCGCCAGCAAAAACTGGGTGGACTGGCAAAGCGGTTGGGATTAGAGTTCGGCTCAACGAAAAGGGAGTAACGTAATGAAACACATGTATTGGTTGCTGGCTTTAGCAGTTGGAATGATGTGCGGGTGTGACAGCGGCGGCAGTGGCGGCAATCCCGCTGAATCTCAACCCGTTCCAGGCTCCGCGGCAAGTTCATTCTCTGGAACATATGTCCCAGCGGTATCGGTCGGCGGAGTCCAGCTAGGAGATACTTATGCCGCTGTGAAGGCTGCTCATGGAAAACCCGATTCATTTACAACTCCCAGTGCCCCCCAAATCGGAGTGATCAACTATGGCCCGACAACTCCATGGGGCATCCAGATTGTATTCTCCGACACTGACGGCAATGGTCAGTTTTCGGATGCCGACACTGTTGTGGGCATAACCGGAAGCGACTTTAATCGGCAGGGAATCTTTAAGTATCTTAGTGTCGGAACAGGTTCGACTGCGGCGGAAATAGTCGCGCGCTTTGGACAACCGCCGGCCTCTTCTCCCGAAAACCTCACTATGGAATACCTAACCGGCAATGGCACATTTATAGGGTTTGGGTTTAGCGGTCCCATTGGAGACTCAGGCTCTGTAGCAAACTCAGTTGACGTGGGTACAACAATCAACAAATAAGCGTTGCCCTGAAATTACGCGACTGTATCAGCCCCTTTGAGAACGAAGGTACCTTTATGAGTCCGGATGTGCTTCTATGGAAATTTAATGAGGATCGAGGTCTCCTCACTACATCATCCGTTCAATCGAGGACCGTTTTGCCGCGTAGCTCTTGCCCAGGCTGAGGGTGATCGCTTCATCACACAGCGAAAGCGCTTTCTCAAAATCCCCATCATCAAGGGCCAGTGAGATACCCCGTTCGAACATGCGGATCGACGGAGCGTACTGAGTGAAGCATTGAGATAAGTCCGCCCGTGCTGTCGGCAGGTACTCCGCCGCCCCAGCCAAGGCGGTGCGACAGGTGTCAAGGTCCCCGGATTGGCAGGCGTCTTCAGCGAGAAGGTCGTATCCCCTCTTCAGTGATAATCATTACGCAAAGGACATCATTCTCATTTACCGGACCGATTCATTGCTATAACATCACAGTTGAAAGTCATGCTATGAGGTAACCATCATGATGCCCGGGATTACGGTCTCTTGCCTTACATTCCTTCTCGTTCTAGGGTACGGGGAACGGGTCTACGCCTCTGAAGGATTCGAGGATCTCGTCAAACTGGTCAAGACCGGCATGGCTGAGAAAACGTTCCTTGGATACGTTCAGGTCTCCCCAACAGCCTACAACCTGACCGAGGAGGAAATCATCTATTTGAGTGATCTTGGATTGTCGGCGGACGCCATCAAGGCCATCAACGGGCACGGGCACGCCCAGGAACCCGTGACGGCTGCAACCGAGGCCACGGTATTGGAGGAAACTCCGGCGGAGGACGTCGAAACATCAGTGCCAGACACGCCCGGACTTGAGACAGCCAGCGAAGTCCCAGCCCGGGAAATGGTTCAGGAAATGGATGTCACGGCACCCGTCGTGACCGCTCCTCCATTGGATACAGCCGATTATTCCACCTTTTACGATGGACTGGCGCCATACGGTACCTGGATCAACCTGGACGGCAACTGGTGCTGGCAACCCACGGCCAGCATACTCCATTCGGACTGGCGCCCCTACTGCCATCGCGGCAACTGGGTCTATACCGATAGCGGCTGGGCCTGGCGCTCTTCCTACTCCTGGGGATGGGCGCCGTTCCATTACGGGCGTTGGCGACATCACTCCCGCTATGGCTGGCTCTGGAATCCGGGAAATGTCTGGGGACCGGCCTGGGTCTGCTGGCGGTATTCCAACGAAGTCATCGGGTGGGCACCCCTGCCTCCTGAAGCCGTCTTTGATCCCAACCGGGGACTGTGCGTCCAGGGTCGCGCCGTGGATCTGAATTTCGACTTCGCCCTGATCCCTTCCTTTTACACCTTCGTCCCGGTCGCACACTTCTTCAGTTCCAACGTGGGAAACCATCGCTTCCGCGGGGACCAGTCGTCACGGATATTTCAATCCGCCACCATAGTCGGGAACCGTTACCGGCATCAGGACAACCGTGTTTTCAACGACGGGCCGCCGGCCACGCATATCACGGCCGCCACTCACCAGGTTCTGCGACCGTTGACCATCGTGGATGCCACCCTACGGGCAGGCGACCCCATCAGGCGATCCACGATATCGCCGACCACGTTTACCGTCTATCGTCCACCCGTTGCCGCAACGGCACAGGAAACCCCGGATCAGGTCGTGCAACGGCGCCAACGGCTGGCGGAAGCGCATCGCGAATCGGCCAACCGCGAAAGCATCATCCGTAGCTACCAGAATCCCTCTCTCATCAGCGATCAGCAGAGACGGGGGCGAACAAGTTTAGGAACATCCACAACCGTCACAGTTCCCGCCAAGGTTCCGAAACCCGACCTACGAGTGCAGGAACGCAACCGCCCTACAATGGAAGCGTCAACGCATGCACAATCACTGGAAGCCGTCGCGAGGCAAAGGCAGATAGAGGAGGCCGCGGCTCGTCAACGGGAAGAACAGCAGCACCAGGCGGATCAACTGATCCAGCACCAAAACGAAACGCGCCGGCTGGCCCAGGAACAGGCGCTCGCAGTAAAGCAACAACGCGCCGGGGAAGTCGCGCGGCAACTGGAAGAGCGACGGCGGGCAGAGGAATTGTCCAAGCAACAGGATGCGCTCCGTCGGCAGGAGGAAACAAGACGGATCCGGGCCGCCACACAACAGCAGGCGGAACAGCAGCAGTCACTTCGTGCGCAAAGGCAGGCAGAAGAGGCCGCCGCACATCGGCAAATGGAACTTAGCCGCGCCCAGGAAGCCATACGGCAACGCGAAAACCAACGCACGACGGCTCCCTTACCCACCCCGTCCGGAACAGTGCAGGGCTATGGTAACGGAAGACAGGCCACCATCGACAGTCAGCGGGGCGCCGACAGCCGGGAGGCAACCGGTGGCCAAGGATCCACTCACAGGAGATATTATCCATAAGAAGACGAGAACCGGGCACGCCTCCGGCGACGGGCATCACCGGGAACGGGAGAGGAAACAGATTATGAGCACCACCAATCGAATGCGTTTCATTTTTCATCATGGGCCATCGGCCATGCTGATCGGGATTCTGATTACAACAGGCGCCTCCGCAGGTGCAGGGGATAGACAGGCGATGTTCGGATCACCCGGACAGGCGCTCACCGCCCTGCAGGATGCCGTGAAAGCGGCGGACACCAATGCCGTCCGTCTGCTTCTTGGTCCGGTTTCGGATGAATTTGAAAATCCAGATCCGGTGCAACGCGCCAATGAACTTCACGACCTCGCCCAGCACTTCGGCGAGTATGCAGGACTGTCAACCCAGGATAATACGACGGTGGTGCTCACTCTGGGAAATGAGCGTTGGCCGTTCCCCATACCGCTTGTCATGACCAACGCACAATGGTTTTTCGACAGCCGTTCCGGCAAGGAGGAGATCCAGAACCGTCGCATCGGCCACAATGAACTGAGCGCCATGGAGGTCTGCCATGCCTATGTCCGTGCCCAGCGGGAATTCATTCAAAAGGATTACGACAGCAACGGGATCATGGAATATGCCCAGAGGATTCAAAGCTCCTCCGGAAAGAAAGACGGATTATTCTGGGCCATCAAAACCGGCGAGGAGGAAAGTCCTTTCGGACCCTTGGTGGCCCATGCATGCGAGGAAGGCTACACCGCGAAAGATGTGAGCGCAAGCCACCGTAAGCATGATCCTTTCCATGGCTATTTTTTCAGGATCCTGAAGAAGCAAGGCCGTCATGCTCCCGGGGGCAAGTACGATTATGTTATAAACAGCCATATGGTTGCCGGGTTTGCCTTTCTGGCGTACCCGGCCCAGTGGGGCAACTCAGGCGTAATGACCTTTATCGTGAACCAGCAGGGCAGGATCTACCAGAAGAACCTCGGCGCAAAGACCGGGGATCTGGTCAGGAAAATAGAGGAATATGATCCTGACGCAAGTTGGAAACCTTCCGAGTAGAGAAAATGCCCCTGTCTCCGCAATTAAGACTGGACACCCAAAAAGATGCGGCGGCCATGGTTCCTCTATCTCATCGAATGTGAGGACAAGAGCATCTACACCGGCATCGCGCTGGATGTTGCAGCCCGCTTTGCGGCTCACCAAATCGACACCGGCGCCCGTTATATCCGCTCTCACCGACCCCGGCAACTCCTCGCCGTGGTCAAGTATACCAGCCGCTCCGCAGCCTCGCAGGCGATGTATTTGGCCAAGCAGATGACCGCACAAGAGAAACGGGAATTTGGACGTCGGGCAAGATTCGGGAAATGACGGGAATCAGGATCGCGCCGCTGGATCCTGCTGATAACTTAGCCCACTGTCGGCACTCCTAAGGACCGGTGGGAAGGGGTTAGTGATGCTGAGGAGCGGAATCTCATTGACCCTGTATTGAAATGGGGTCAATAAGGAGTATAATTGCAGTTGTGAGCGAAGATCGCACAGCACATCAGACAATTGATTTCTCGCTGCAATTGATCAAACGGATCCGATCCGTTGTTCTGGCATTGTTTGTGGCTGGCCTGTTACCTGTCAATCCTTCTGACGCACTAACTGTGTCATCCGTTACTTCTGACAATGGGTATCCCTCGCATAAAATCCAGTGGATGGATAGTGCAGGTCAACCACGTTCCGCAGTCATGGTGGATCAGAATTCAATCGCTCCGCCGTATACCGGCTATCTCCGACAATATAGTTACCAGATTGGCGGACAGACGCGAACCTGCACGGGAACCGAGAATTATGGAACGGGGGGAAACCTTGAATTCTCCGGTGACGGGTTTGTGCAGAATCACACGGGCAACGGCGGTGACTATTCGAGTGGCAATGGGTCAGGAATACCGGGATCCACGACCATTACGCTAACGGGAACCAACTTTGCACGGATTACCTATACCATGTCGAGTTATCACATTATGGACAACAATGGCATTACTCAAACGGTGCCCACAACGGTGCAATGGTTCTTCGCGGACGGCCGGTCAGATCCGATCTTTGCGATCTGTCAAGATGCACGTCTGACACCCGGCAATGTCGGCGCCGATACCCGTTCACCGTATGGAGATATGGCCTATGACGGCGATGGAATCCATGCATATGTGGGAGGTGCATCCTATGGGGATACCTATAAATTCGTGACCCTCGCTTCCGGACCTGAAGAAGTGACGGCCGCTTCCGGATGGAAGGACACGGAACACAATACCATCCCTTACGCGATGCAATGGGCCAATCCCTCTCAGGTTGATGCGGAAATGGGACACGTGGCCACAGTTCCGATTTCCGTTTATGACCAGGGCAGCGACAGTCGCAACTATCCCTCCAAAGATCCGCGCACGATCAGCCGGCCCAGTGGGCCTATGCTGGGTGATGAGGATTGGGCTTTCCAGATTCTTAACTACCAGTTCTCCGGCAGCACCCCCATCACCTCGAAGAGGCTAGCTTGGGGCAGTAATTTCGGACGTGTCGGTGGATTCAACGACTACGGTGATTACCCCAATACAACGGCAAACATAACGAATTACTCCCAGCATGTGACCGATCCGGTGGGTGTGTCGTTGACAGGCCAGCGGGCCAGCGGGATGCTTCTTGCCTATTCCGTCTTTGTTGTTTTCGGGGCCCATACCGGGGGCTACACGAATGGTACTGTCGGTAAACAGGTCATTCAGATGCAGAACGTCGCCGCTGCAACGCTATCGACCGTGACTGGAACAGTGGCTACCAATGGGTCGGCAGGCATAGGCAACGCCACGAATACGATGATTACCTATTCCCCGATTGGCTATAATCCGACATATTCGGCATGGGAAATTACCGCCATGACAAATACAGTCAATGCCATTCTCGTGCCAGCCGCCAATGAGCCACTCGATCACCCGGTCTTCATTATCGACAATTATACCAGCACCCGATTGCCAACCAACATTGCGGTTGGGTCTGGCATGACCAATGCAGGAGTCAATTATTTCGCCTCTGTCGACACTACCAACCAACAACTGTGGATTACAATCAACCGTCTGGCAACCAATGCCTTGAACCTCTTGGTCTCATCTTCCGCAAGTGCTCTGCCCGTACCGGTCATTACCTCGTTTTCGCCCGCCAGTGGTGCGGCCGGCACATCCGTGACCATCGTCGGTTCAAATTTCACCGGTGCCATTACCGTAACGTTTAACACCGTGCCAGCTTCCGGCTTTGTGGTCAACGCATCCACCCAGATCACTGCCATCGTGCCCGCCTACGCTGTGTCAGGTTCTATTGGCGTCACGGTACCCGGGGGCAATACCCTGAGTGCCAGTTCCTTCACGGTCCTGACGGTGCAAACGAATCTACCGATCTACGTTGACAGCCTGCTTAACGGGTTCCAGGACTGGAGTTGGGCGACGAGCGTCAATGTGCTCAATTCATCGCCAGTATATTCCGGAACCCATTCCATTTCGGTGAGCACTACCAACTATATGGCACTCTGGCTTTATCATACCCCGTTCAATACCATGCCCTTTACAAGCCTGAGTTTCTGGATCAATGGTGGCGCGGCGGGAGCACACGGTTTGCAAGTGATGGGCGTGATCACCAATACGTATCAGGCCCTTTTCAGCCTGCCAACTCTGGAACCCAACACCTGGGCTCAATTCGATATCCCGCTTACCGCCCTCGGGGTGGCGAATGTCACCAATTGCCAGGGCTACTGGATATGGCCCACGCTTTCTGGAACAACCACGTTCTATGTTGACTCCATTCAACTTAACAGTGGCTTTGCGCCCACGCTTGGCATCGTGCCGCCCACAGCACGGAATGGCCGGTCTGATGTCATGCTGAACGGATTCTCAGGTCAGACCTATTGGATCCAGACTTCAACCAACCTCGCATCCTGGGTAAGCGTCTCCACCAACATAATGTCATCCACACCTATATTCGTAACGAATACCGTGATCCCCAACGTTGACCGCCAGTTTTGGAGGGCGATCTGGATATATTAATGGCTCACGCCCAAGCGATGACTGTGAAGATGACCGAAGACACCTCAGTTCTTCACCACGGTTAACGTCATAAAAGTTCTCCAACCCCTGCACGCACGACAGGGCCTTGGAATAATCGTCGCCCTTGCCCGCATCCGCCGCGCAGGTGGCGATACGCAGTTTCGGGTCGCCGACACGCAGGCCCCTGGCCATATTTTCGAACATAGTGCGGTAATCGGGATCCTTCCACTTGCCTGGCTCGTTACCGATCTCCACCGCATCCATCAGCCTATGGCCCGACGGTCCAAAATACTTTGCGAACGCCTGCCCATAGGCAAATGCGTTCCGCGGCATGTCTTTCCACTGCTCTTGCCTGATGCTTTCGAACATCAGACTGGCTTGGATGTCGAATCCCGATTTTCGCCACTACCCATAGACGTGCTCCCAGTTCACCTTGTTGCGAGCGAAGGGGAAGGTGGTGGTGTAACCAGTATCATCGCCCAGATCCCAATGCACCGGATGATAGTCGCGCACCAGGCGGCACACCTTGCAATAGAGCTCAGGCTTGAACTGCACAGTGTGGCCACAGATACCCATGAAGTCTCGGAAGGCGGGCTTCGTCGCAACGGATTCCGCTGCATTGAGAGGGGTTGCCAGAAATGCGAGGAACAGGTTCAGTATCCAGAGAAAGATTGATCGCATGTATTCCTTTCCCGATGTTTAGAAGTCTTCTATCCGGCACAAAAAAATATGCAGCACAAAATCCTCCTTGCGAATCACTCCACTGACAGCACCTCAAAGGTTTGAGTGGCGGCTCCCATTTTAAAGGTGAAGGTGTCGCCCACCATTTTGCCCAACACGGCCTGCCCTAGCGGAGAGAAGGCTGTAACGATGATAATCTCTTCCCCACCCTCCTTGATTGTTTCACCGCCTGCTGCGGACCCGAACAATAGAGTGCGTGTTTCTCCAATGTCCGATTTCAGCCGGACCAGGGCTCCGAGTTGCACCGGGCTGTTGTCACGCAACTTCTTAAGCGACAACATTTGAAGGCTATCCAGTACGCCCGTCAATTGCTCCACTCGCTTGGCATGACCCCGGGCAAGAAAGGACTCCTCCAGTTTGAAGGTGTCATATTTGTGTTCCGCATGATGCTCCTCGCTGGTGGCTGTGGCAAAGGTCTTCTTGGCCACAGCGGTAATGGATTCCAATTCCGCGGCAAGCTGGTCCATAAAACGTTGATGGATTTCCTTTTTGGTCATGTCGGACTGCGGATACATTGTGTTATCGTGCGGAATAATGCAACGTGAAGATTGGGTGGCGTGAACGCATACACATCCCGCGTCACTTGAGAGACAAACACCACCTCCTTTCGCCCTTGTCCCCGCCAATCACAAGAAAATTTGGCAACACACGCCGCAGCGCTTTCTGATTCGCCACCTTGACATCTCCCTCTGGAAGAGCACAGCGGGGCCGGTATTTCGGTAAGCTTTACATCGCGCGTCGTGGAAGAAGCCGCCCGCGCAGCCGGCATAACCAATCTCTATTATGCCGACATTGAGACGCTCAGTATCCTTAAAGGTGTTTACGCAAGAAAAACTCTGATCCTCTGCGACGACTGAACGGTTATTCGAGGAGTTCCATTGGAATTTGACAGGTCGCTGACATCTCTCCTTCCACAAGAAAACATTAACGTACCCCATAGACGCCGGCATCCTGCAGCGGTATAATATCGTCGTAGGGAGAGACAAAGGCACAGCTAAGCCAAGGCCGGCTTCCGGCCAGTAAAATTGGATAAACTAAGTTGACCTTTGGGGGCTCTCCGGAACCTGAGCGGCACTGGGCGAGACAATGATCGCAGTGCCGCTCCTTTTTTTACCTCACCATGCGTTAGCACTCCCGTGAGCATGACATCACGGTTTCCATTACCCCACAACGGTGCTAATGTCCCGGCATGGAAGTCGAAGGACGAAATGGCCTAACCCCGCGCCGACAATCATTATTGTTGTGGCTGGTGTTCATTATCCTTGTCGTCTCAATTGTATGCCTTGTTTACCTGCTGTTTCCGACGTTCCAGGAGCAACCTCACGCCCAGAAAGCCACGCCTCAAACAGGATCCCCTGCAACAGAAATTAGAGACCGTATCGGCCGCACAAGTGTGGTAGAGATCATGCGCGTTACCTGAATGACAACTGAACGAAAGAATGGCGTAAAGGCGCAAAAACCGTGGTTCCTCTATCTCGTTGAATGTGAGGACAGAAGCATCTACACGGGCATCGCGCTGGATGTTGCCGCCCGCTATGCGGCCCACCAAAACGGCACCGGCGCCCGCTATACCCGCTCTCACCGGCCTCGGCAACTCCTCGCCGTGGTAAAATATGTCAATCGCTCCGCAGCCTCGCAGGCGGAGTACCTGGTCAAGCAGATGACCGCCCGTGAGAAACGGGAATTTGCGCATCGGGCAAAGTCCGGGAGATAAGTGTCCGATTGCAAGATCAAGAACACCTTCACATTCCATCAGCCCCTGACGCATTTAACATTGTTCTTTCAAAAAGATACGTTACATTACCTCCAACATGGGATAGGTAATACGCCAAGTGATTCCTGATGTTGGGAAGGGAACCCAATAAACACGGGAAGGGGCTCATGAAAGCGATTGTCCTGGATGATGATCTTCTGATTCTGTCGGTGGTGGCCTCTGTATTGTACCAGCGCGGCTTTGAGGTGCAGTCTTATACCGATCCAACCCTTTGCCCCCTCTACACAACGCAGGGCTGCCTCGACCAGACTTCCTCGCATTGTCCGGATGTCATTATCACCGACTTCGTCATGCCGCATGTCAATGGGATCGAATTCATCGAATCCCTGCGCAAGAAAGGCTGTAAATGCCACCACATTGCGCTTATGACAATGGCTACATTGACAACGCCCCTTCTGACATGGGTAAACAAGAGGGGTGTCAAGGTCTTCTCCAAGCCTTTTCATCGCGACCAAATCAATGCCTGGCTAAATGAAATCGAACCCAAACTGCATTCCGAAAGAATGAGTCGTTATTACGCCCGGTAACAGATCCAGACAATCCAATTGAGGCACCTCGATGCCTCATGTCTCAATACAACACCGTGATACATCCTCGAGTCTGGGCCCGGAATCCTGATCCTGATAATTCCGTGACATCCCGACCCATTTCGGGGCCTGCAATGGATGCCCACATGCGAGGAGATTGTCAAACCACACCCCCACCCCGCATCGGCACGGGGTATGCTCTATATATCTGTCGACCTGAGGTCGGGGATGTTCGGAACGGCGCGAGAGCGTCACAAGTTCAGACTCCACTGACCGACTGGGGAACCCGGCAGTAGGTATTTGCTTGCCAACACAACCGCGGATTAAACCCCCGCGGTTGCTTTATTTTACGGGTTACGGGTCAGATGCTCGTCAACGGAACCATGTGAGGAATTGATCCGCACCACACCGGCGGCTCGTACGCTGGAACACCATTGACTTGAATATGGTGCCAGCAAAAACGGGATGGACTGGCAAAAGGGTCGGGATTACAGTGCGGTTCAACGGAGGGGTAGGAAATCGATACGATGTTCGCCGGATTCGCATCCCATCATTGGGTTTCGATAAAGAGGGAGAAAAGGGCTTCGATGGAAAACATCACACGACTGGTACTGATCTCGGCATCTGTGGCAGCGCTATCAATGCCCGCCACCGGGCAAGTCTTGGAGTTTCCCTACACCGTAGATGATCGCACAATCACCCGACACGAGGGCTCCGCTGGCATTATGGACATGCCCATTCACTCCGCAGCACCATCCCAATTTACTTGCACGACCAATGGCGACACCATCACTATAACTAAATTCACCGGGCTCGGCAGTACGGCGATTATCCCTGGCGCCATTGCGGGGCTGCCGGTTGTGAGCATTGGGATCGGGGCTTTTGCAGGGTGCTCCAGAATGAGTAGCGTGACGATTCCCAACAGCGTCATCTACATATGGAGCAATGCATTTGCCGACTGCTCCAGCCTTACTCACGTGACAATCCCCGACAGCGTGACCGGTATCGGGGACAGTGCGTTTTACAATTGTTCCAGCCTGACCGAGGTGACGATAGGGCGCAGTGTCGCCACTATTGACAACTTGGCGTTCGCCCACTGCTCCAATTTGCCCAGCGTAACAATCCCCGACGGCGTGACCGGCATCGGAATCGGCGCATTCTCTTCTTGTTCCAGGCTGAGCAATGTGGCGATAGGCAATCAAGTGACCTATATCGGTTACTGGGCGTTCAATAATTGCACCAGCCTGACCCGCGTAACCATTCCCAATAGTGTCACCAGCATCGGGTACAAGGCATTTTATGGCTGCACCAGCCTGACCAGCATAACCATTCCCAGTAGTGTCACCAGCATCGGAGACTGGGCGTTCGCTGGCTGCACTAATCTGACTGACGTGTCATTCACGGGTAGCGCCTCGAGTCTCGGCAAGTTTGTGTTTTATAATGACCCTCATGTGAAGATTCCTGATCAGAGTTCCTCAGCGGTTGAAGGAAGAAATCAGGATGTGCCACAGCCTTATATTCCCCGGAGCCGGTGGCGTTGATTTCCTCTATTTTAGTCCTGACCCCAATGTCTCCTTTTCACTCTATCTCAGCATACCTCCCGCCATCCCCTTCACAATCGCGGCAATGAAAGCGAGGCCAATACACGCAATCGCACCGAACATCAGAATGATGAGCACCGACAGGCAGAGGCCGACAATGCCCGTCACAAGCCCTGCTATTGCGAGCCCCTGGCCATTAATGCGGCTTGGCTGTGCCTTGATTCGGGACATGGCCAGTCTGGAGAACACAATTGCCAGAATTCCCATGACCAACCCGCCCACGTACATGCCGGGAATAATCGACAGTATCCCCAGTACCAGGCTGGCAATCGCGAAACCGCTCGTTTGACCTGCGGGCTGAACTGGCGGCGGTAACAGGGGTGGCGGGGGCTGAGGCTGGTTATCGAATGATGCTTGCATGGAGGAAATAGTGCAGCAACCGGTCTGAAAGTTCAAGCGTGGTGAGGCGTGAACGAACTACCCCTTGCGAAACAGCCGAGCTTCAATGGGCGGCACCGGGCGACAATGATCGCCGTGCCGCTCACTTTTTCACCTCGCTGTGCGTCAGCGCTCCCGCGGGCTTGACATGGATTGAGCCAGGTCTCCCGACCGGTCGCGGGCAATCTGATAGATTTTAAGAATATTAGGCTGCTCGGCAAGGCAGCGCTCACGTCCCAGTACAATCCTTTGTCCCGTAATGGCCTCCATCGTGATAAAAGGCTCATTGGAACTTTCAATCCTGGCGATCAATTCACGCAGACTGCGAATCTCGTGACCATTCACCTTCTTGACAGGCAAGTTTTCGATACCTTGATATCCCTGATTGATGTTGCCCGCCAGCACTCGCGAGAGAACCACCACCTCATCCAGGGTGTCTGATTTCATATTGCAGGATAGCAGCGTCAAGAAATACGGAGGCGCCTCCTTCTGCCAGTTCTCTCCCCATGACTTTATCAAGTCAGTTGTCAGTGGACAAAAGACTAAACCGCCAAAAATGTAGTAGGTGGGCATGACATCATACCGTTCCAGCGGCACCAGCAGATCATCAGCCATCCTGCTGAACAGCGTTATCTGGCAACGCTGCGGCTTCCCATTGCGGATGAACTCGACCTTCAGCTTTTCGCCTACCTGATGCTTCTGAACGATCAGTTCGCAGGACGTTCTTTCATCTTTTCGCAATTCCACCGTCCCGTCGCCGGCAACCGGCACGTCATCCAGGGCGATGATGACATCCCCCTCCAGCAGGAGTCCCTCGGAGGATCCCCCTCGCACCACCTTGGAGACCAGTACACCATCCTGTTTATCGGGAATCCCGTAACTACGCTTCATGGCAGGGTTTTCCATATTCTGCAACACAAGCCCCGCCGAGGGGAATCCGCCTTGCCGCCCATCGGTTATGTCAGCAAAGAAATGTTTGATCACAACGGTCGGCACGATATAGCCGATGCTGTTTGCATCTTTCGTGTTATAGGCCATCATCGCCACTCCGGCGACCCGGCCGTCCACAATCGCCGGACCACCACTATTGCCGGGGTTGATGGGAGCGTCTATCTGAACGGCGAGCAACGACAACCCGCTGTGAGCGTACACCTGGTGCTCCACTCGCGACACAACACCCTTGGTGATGCTCATGGTGTCCCCTCCCAGCGGGAATCCGTAAACTGACACCTCCTGTTGAACGGCCGGCAAATCATCCAACTCCAAACAGGCCGAGCCCTTGAAGAAATCAGGATCATCCACGGTCAACAAGGCGAGATCGGCTTCATGCGAGACGTTTTCCACGCGGGCTTCATAACGCCTTGATTGACCGTAACGGCGCACCTGGATAAACGTTCCATCACTGATAACGTGGGCGTTTGTCAGGATCTTGCGACCCTTGATGATACAGCCGGATCCTGTGAAGGAACTCGGATTACCCGCATTCCAGGGATTTCCGTAGTCCGGGAGACTTGCCTCTGTGTAGATTTTAACGATGGCATCCTTGATGCCGGTGGCGGCGCCTTCGGCAACCAACAAACCACTGGCGAACACCACCACGATCAGGATTATAACGCGCATATTATTATTCATTTTCCACCTGCAAATTCCCATCCGCCACCCAACGCTTTATACACGGCCACCAGGTCAGTCGCCACGTTGCGCTCGCTCTGCACCAGGGAATCCTGCGACGCGAACAATGAGCGTTGCGCGATCAGCACGCTGAGGAAATCAGTCTGTCCCTGTGTATAGAGCTGCGTGGCAAGGCTCACGGCCTCATGATTGGCGGACACCGCTTCGACGAGGGCTTGATGGTGCTGCTGCTCTTTAACGTAGGCGACAAGAGCACTTTCCACGTCGTTTAACGCGGTTAGCACGGTCTTCTGATAATTAAGCAAAGCCTGCTCCTCAAGTTCGTTCTGCACCTTGATACCCGCCCGTATCGCACCCGCCTGAAAGACCGACCACTTCACCGTCGGCCCAAACGAATAGAACCGATTATCCCAACTCACCAACGACGAGGACGTGGCGCTGGACACGCCGAGGGAGCCGGTCAGTGAGAACTTGGGGAACAGATCGGCCGTTGCCACACCGATCCTGGCCGTCGCGCCATGCAACCTGGCTTCCGCCCGGCGGATGTCCGGACGCCGACGTAAGAGTTCCGAGGGCAGACCGACCGGCACTTCAGGAGGCGTCAACGGGATGGGGGCCACCTTCGAGAATTGATCCACCAGCGAGGAAGGTTCCCGCGCCAGCAACACGCTTAAGGAATAGATTGTCTGTCTGGCCTCTGATTCCAGAACGGGAATCTGAGACTGCGTTGTCGCGACCTGCGCTTCCGCATTGGCCACATCAAGTTTACTCCTGAAACCTCCGCTAAACAGTTGGCGGGTCAGATCCACACTATGCTTCTGAGCCGCCAGATTTTCCTTCGCAATCTCGATCTCCTGCTTGACGCCGCACAAACCGATGTAGTTCAGGGCCACTTCCGCCACCAGCGTCACCAGTACATCCCGGCGATCCTCGATGCTCGCCGCTATATCGGCGTCAGCCGCCTCCACCGCCCGCCGCGTGCCGCCGAAAACGTCCACTTCCCAGGCTGCATCCAATCCGGCTTGAACCAGATTCATATCACTCATGCCCGCACCACTCTGGCGACTGCGTCGATAATCACCCGTGGCATCCGCACTCGGCCAGAATCCGGCGGCGACCCCCCCTCTCTGGGCACGGGCCTGCCGGATCCGTGACTCAGCCTGCTTCAAATCCAGATTACCCTCCACCGCTCGGGCTACCAGCGAATCCAAAACCGGATCCCGGAATGCCGTCCACCAGTTGGTCATGGCAACAGACTGAGGCGTCGGCATGCTGGGCGACACGGTGGCATGGCTCGTGTTGGTAATGACCCCGGTCCAGGATGCCGGCAGGCGTTCCTGCGGCTCATGATAATTCGGGCCCACGGTGCAACCGGGAAAGAGGATCAGGCCTGCCGCCATGGCCATCGCCACCACACCTCGCCTCAACCGGTTATGCCCGGGCGGATTGTCATGCATCGATCTCATGTTCATGTTACTCCAGGGCCGATCCCGAACGGCCATCGTCATTCATAACGTAACGCGTCTATCGGGTCCAGACGCGACGCCTTCCACGCCGGATAGAATCCGAAGATGATCCCGACGCTTGCAGACACCAGAACGGCCGCCACGATCGCCGCCACGGATAGCGCCGTCGGCCAATGCAGCAGGGTCGAGACCAGATGCGAAGTGAGGCGTCCGAACACGATGCCGAAAGCACCACCCGCCAGACACAAAAGAACGGCTTCGACCAGGAACTGCCGCAGGATATCGCGCCCCCTGGCGCCTACGGCCATCCGCAAGCCAATCTCGCGCGTCCGTTCGGTCACCGAAACCAGCATGATGTTCATGATCCCGACGCCCCCGACTACGAGCGAGATAGCGGCCACGCACAGCAGCAGATTGGTCATCAACACCGAGGTGGATGACAACGCCTTGGTCATCTCCGTCATATCGCGGACGGTGAAATCCTCAGGTTCCCCGGGGCGGATGCGGTGCCTTTCCCTTAACAATACGGTGATCTGCCGGATCGCCACCGGCATATCCTCGCTATTTCTGGCGGCGGCCATGATCTGATCGACATTGGCAAAACGCACGGGCAGCGGGGTATCGGCAGCCTGTGTGCTCGACGGCGCCGGATACAGCGCCACCGATGAATTCGGATAGAGCTGGTTCAACGAGTTGACGCTCCCCGCGGCCGCCGTGCTGGACGGGGCGCTCTGGTTAGCCGTCGTCGCGGAAGTGCCCGCGACCCGGTACTTGATCGTGGTCCACGGAGCCAGCAGGATGTCATCCTGGTCCATCCCCATCATATTGGCGCCTTTCTGGGCAAGCACACCCACAACCTTGAAGGAGACGTTCTTCACGCGGACTTCTTTGCCGATCGGCGATTGGTTCTGGAACAACTCACGAACCAGCGTACGGCCCAGCAAACAAACTTTGCTGCCGTTGCGAACATCGCGGTCTGTGAACGGTTCGCCCTCGGCCATGGTCGTCCAATCGCGGACACCCAGGAACTGCGCCGTCGTTCCGTAGATATAAAGCGGCACCCAGTTATGGCTGCCATAGACCACCTGCGTTCTGGCGCGAACCACAGGCGCCCCGGTGCCCACCTCGGGGCATTCCCTGATGATCGCGTCACAGTCCTCCGGCGTCAGCGTCATGATGCTGCCCGCCCCGAAACTCACGCCGCCGCTGGCGGCCGTCCCCGGCATGATCAGCAGGTTGTTGGCGCCCATGCTGGCGATCGTGCTCTGGATCGCATTGGATGATCCGCTGCCAATCTCCATCATCGCAATCACCGCCGCGACGCCGATGATGATGCCCAGCGTCGTCAGGATCGAGCGCATCACATTGCGCCGCAAGGCGCGCAACGCCGTCCGGAAGGTGCGGTACCACTTTCTCATGACATGCCTCCCATGGCCGGTCCTGGTGCGGCCACCGGTTGCGGGGCCGCGGCTTCCACCGTCTCCAACACGGGAGCATCGTCCACAATCTGACCGTCACTGATTCGAATAACACGCCTGGCATGACGGGCGACGTCGGCATCATGCGTCACCAGGATAATCGTGATACCCGCATCCCGATTGAGTTGCTGAAACATCTGCAAAACCTCCTTGCTCGTATGGGAGTCCAGGTTCCCGGTAGGTTCGTCGGCGAACAGGATGGAGGGACGGTTCACCAGCGCCCGCGCAATCGCCACACGCTGCTGCTGGCCACCCGACAATTGCGCCGGGTCATGGTGCATTCGTTCGCCGAGACCGACTTGTTGCAGCAATGCGGTGGCCCGTTGACGGGCCTCGCGATCCGAAACATCCTCCGTGGTGTACGTCAACGGCATGATCACGTTATCCAGCGCGCTGGTGCGCGGCAGAAGGTTGAAAGTCTGGAAGACAAAGCCGATCTTGCTGTTTCGCAGCAGCGCCCGCCCATCCGCCGTCAAAGCCGAAATATCCGTGCCGTCCAACCGGTATTCTCCCGAGCTGGGATGGTCCAGGCAGCCCAGGAGGTTCATGAGTGTGGTCTTGCCGGATCCCGAGGCGCCCATCAGGGCCACCATCTCACCCTGGTCAACGGTCAATGTAATACCCTTGAGCACCGGCACATCGAGCTGACCGATATGGTAGGTCTTGCAGATGTCATGCAATTCGATCAGATGCATTACCGACTCCTGCCCGGCAATTGCGGAACAAACGGATTGCTGTTCGTACCAGCGGTCGCGCTGCCGCCTCGCTGAGGGGCGCCTGCCGTGGTGCTCACTTCCGACAGGATCACCTCCGTCCCCTCCGAGAGCTTGTCGCCCTGTACCTCGGTCATGGTGCCATCGCCGATCCCGACATGGATCCGGACGGGTCGGACATACTTGCCGTCCACCACCCACACGGTGCCCTGGGACATAACGGTCCTGGATCCATCAGGCGCGTTTTCCCCGGAGGCGACGTGTGAGCCGGCTCCGGCCACGCGTCGCCCCTTGCCCGCCAGGGGACGCACATCCGGCGCGATCCGCTCCGGCGGCGGACTCCATCGAAGCGCCGCGTTCGGCACCATCAGGACATTTTCCCGATGGTCCACATGGAACTGCATGTTCGCCGTGAGATACGGCAACAACCTCCCGTTGGAATTGTCCGTGTTCACTTCCACGGTGTAGGTCACCACGTTCTGGCTCATCGTCGCATTCAGTCGAACCTGCCCCACCTCGCCGTTGAATATTACCCCCTGGAATGCATCCACGGAAAAAGTGACCGGCTGTCCTGGCTTAATGTTGCCGATATCCGCCTCGTTCACCGCCACCCAAACCTGCATGCGTCTCAGATCCTTGGCGATCAGGAACAGGCTTGGCGCGTTCAGGCTGGAAACCACCGTCTGACCAATGTTCACCCGCCGGTCGATGATCACACCCTTGACCGGCGACTTGATCACGCAATAGCCAAGGTTCAGTTGCGTCCGCGACAGCGCCGCTTCTGTCTGGGCCACGGCGGCGTGAGCCTGAAGGATGGCTGCCTCACCGGCCGCCACGCCGGCCACGGCTCCATCATAGGCCGCCTTGTAACCATCGTAACTGCTTGCAGCAAGGGCGTCCGAGGAGCCGAGCTTCTTGGCCCGTTCCCAGTCCCGCTGCGCCTGGTCAAGCCGGGCCTTAAGTTGCACCACGTTGGCCTCGGCCGCAGCCACCTGCGCCTGGGCTTGCTGTAACTGGGCGGCAGCCAGACGGGCATCGGCTGCGTACATGGAATCATCAATCTTCGCCAGCACCATGCCGGCCTCGATTTCCGAGCCGTAATCTATGGCCTTGCCGTTTTTGTCCGTTCCAAAAGCATTGATCAAGCCCGCCACCTGGGCGCCCACGTCGACAACCTCTTCAGGCTCAATCGTCCCCGTTGCGCCGATGGTCGACACCAGGTCCCCCCGCTTCACCGGCGCCGTCGTGAACGTCGCCGCCGGCGCGGCCTTGCCCTTCACGTACAACGCGGTTCCGCCGACCAGCACCACCGCCACCAACACAACACCGATCTGGATCACTCTCTTCATGGATTAACTCCCACCTATAGACCTTTTTAACTTACGGATTCATTTATTTCCCGGCCTGGCGCTCCCGGTAAAAAGCGGGCGAAGGATATCCATCGCCCGAACCACGTCCGCCAGATCTTTGCCATCAAGCGCCGACAATCGGGAGAAAATTGATGCCTCGGCGAATCCATGGGCCGCCCGTAACAACGCCCGGCCACGCCCGTTAAGCCACAGCGTCAGGCGCCTGCGATCCTTCGCATGTCCCCGCCGGAGCAGTAGTTTTCTATCCACCAACCCTTCGACCATCCGCGACATCGAAGGTAGAGTCACACCGATGTGCGCCGCCACGTCGGACAAGGACGCTTCCGGATGACGCTCGATAAAATTGAGCGTTCGAAATTGCGGCACCGAGAGCCGCACCGCGTGACGTGACGGGGCTGCGCGCATTTCGGCCCGCACCGTCCCCATCACCAACGGCACCACTTTCAGGATCGCCTTCGCCGCCTGACCTGTACTATTCTTGTCTTTTCTTATCATTGCAGAAACTAACTATATGTGCGAATGCCCTCCGCGTCAAACCATTCCGCAGAACGTGAGGCGGAAATCCCGATGGCACTTCCGGGAAAGGCGTCGGCGAATCCATGCAATAAAAGCGGAGGATACTCCGTTATACAGGCAACAATGCGCGATAAAGGACAATTCATTAATGACCTTTGAGTGGCTACGTAATCAATTCATCGCCGGTATTCTGACCTCCCTGCTCCTCCTTCCCTGCAGGGCATCCGCAAACACGGCTGCAAGCCCCCTCCCAGTCTACCCCCTCAATGGTGATCCTTTGAAAGGGCTTGTCACAGAACATCCACGCCTCTTGCTCCGAAACAGCGACGTGGACGCATTGAAGAAACAGTGCAAAACCGACCTCCTGCTCCAGCGTTACGTGAACGACGTGTTGGCTGAAGCGGATCGGCAACTACCAAAACCGGCGCTCAAGCACGAGATTCCTGACGGTCTCCGCCTGCTCCAAGTCAGCCGCGAATGCCTTGCCCGGACACTGGCCCTGGGGTTTGCCTACCGCTGGACGGGCGACCGCAAATATGCTGAAACGGGCATCTTCAATCTCCTCACGGTTTGTGCTTTTCCCGATTGGAACCCACGCCATTTCCTGGACACGGCGGAGATGTCGGCCGCCGTGGGAATCGGTTATGACTGGTTTTTCTCCGCCATGGATGACCATGTCCGCAATACCATCCGGACCGGCCTGATCACTCATGGGTTGTCGCCCGATGCGTCAAAAGCAGTGAGCACCGAAAACAACTGGAACATGGTGTGTAACGGCGGCTTGGTCGTGGGGGCCCTCGCTGTCGGGGAAACGAACCCCGACTATGCCCGCACGATCATTGTCCGCGCGCTGAAAAATCTTCCCCTCGCGTCCCGGAGCTATGCGCCTGCCGGTGACTTGGCCATCATGATCCAGTTCAATCCATGATGCCGGGAAAATTTGTCAGGTCACTAGCATGGGTTAGCCCGACCTGAATGACTTGTTCCCGCCTTCACGTCATACAGGAACTCGTCGATTTTCCTCAGATCGCGCTTCACATTGTCCGAATTTGAATGATTACCCCTGAAGTCCTCATACGCCCTTTTTGTGAGGAGAAACTTGCCCGCTTCGGGAGTCCCCTTGCAGAGCATATGGGTATCGAGGTCATAGCAGGAAAACGACACCACATCCGGGTTATCTGCAGGGTCATTTCATCTGCGGCGGGGGAGAGCAATAGGTGAAAGGGTTGTTCGCTAAATGACTGGACAGCCTCCTTCGGTTCTGATATTCCGGAGGCATGAAAAGACACGAATCAGCCCCCGA
>Ga0073936_10001758_pt1 | contig 33031 bp, 26 predicted proteins | sample AliMusrvi5mmetaG_FD_87041 | JGI IMG/M metagenome (GOLD analysis project Ga0073936, IMG submission 87041) | Freshwater lake bacterial and archeal communities from Alinen Mustajarvi, Finland, to study Microbial Dark Matter (Phase II) - Alinen... | ecosystem: Environmental > Aquatic > Freshwater >...
GTCCCAGACCGAGAAACACGAACTCTCGCACCTCTACGAGGCCAAGATCAAAAACATGGGCAACGCCGGGCGCAACGGCGGCGAGTATTACACCCCGCGCCCGCTCATTCGCGCCATCGTCGCCGTCACCGCGCCCCGGCTCGGCGAGACGATCTGCGATCCCGCCGTGGGCTCGGCTGGATTCCTCTGCGAGTCCTTCGATTACCTGCGTTCGACAAGCTCACGCACCGGCCGGTCCATGAGCACCGCCGAATGGCGCACCCTGCAAGAGCGCACCTTTTACGGGAAGGAAAAGAAGTCCCTCGCCTACGTCATCGCGATCATGAACATGATCCTGCACGGCATCGAGGCACCGAATATCATCCACACCAACACGCTCGCCGAGAACCTCGCCGACGTGCAGGAAAAGGACCGCTTCGACATCATTGTCGCCAATCCGCCCTTCGGCGGCAAGGAGCGCAAGGAAGTGCAGCAAAACTTCCCCATCCGCACCGGCGAAACCGCGTTCCTCTTCCTCCAGCACTTCATCAAAGTCCTCAAAGCCGGTGGACGGGCGGGTATCGTCATCAAGAACACGTTCCTGTCGAACACCGACAACGCCTCCGTCAGCCTGCGCAAAAAACTCCTCGAAGAATGCGACCTCCACACCGTGCTCGACTGTCCCGGCGGCACGTTCATCGGCGCGGGCGTGAAGACCGTCGTGCTCTTCTTTGAGAAAGGCACGAAGACGCGCAAGGTGTGGTTCTACCAACTCGACCCCGGCCGCAACATGGGGAAGACCAACCCGCTCAACGACGCCGACCTCGCTGAGTTCGTGAAGCTGCAAAAGACCTTCGCGGACTCGCCGAAGAGCTGGAGCATGGACGTGGCGGCCATCGACCCGAAGACCTTTGATCTGTCCGTGAAGAACCCCAACGGCGGCGAGGAAATCGCGCACCGCAGCCCCGAGGCCATCATGGAGGAGATAGCGTCGCTCGACGCCGAGAGCGCGGAAGTGCTGGGCAACATCAAGTCGCTGCTATGACTTCACTTGCTCGAACAACGATGAGTGAACCGGTAACAAACTGTAACCGATTGCCAGAGTTGGTTGCAAAACGTAATCAACTGAATTCGGAAGACCTCCAGTCGGTAACAAACTGTTACCGACTGAAATCCACTCCACCGTTATGAAAAAAGACCTCGCCATTTTTGAGGGACACGAAATCCGCCGCATCTACGATGAGAAGACCGAGACGTGGTTTTTCTCCGTCGTGGACATCATTCAGGTGCTCACCCAACAGCCCGATTATCAGGCATCTAGAAAGTATTGGAAGGTTCTCAAAGGCCGCTTGGCTAAAGAGGGAAGTGAACTGGTAACAAATTGTTACCAGTTGAAAATGGCGGCGGAGGACGGCAAGCAGCGCCTCACCGACGTGGCCAATGCCGAGACCCTCCTGCGCCTCGTCCAGAGTGTGCCCAGCCCGAAGGCCGAGCCGATCAAGCTCTGGCTGGCCAAGACCGGCTACGAGCGGATGCAGGAAATGTCGGATCCCGCACTTGCCCTCGAACGCGCCCGTGCCACCTGGCAGAGACATGGTCGCAGCGAGAAATGGATCCAGCAGCGCATGACCGGGCAGGAAACCCGAAACAAACTCACCGACTACTGGGCCGGGCATGAGGTCAAAAAAGGAGAGGAGTTCGCGATCCTCACCAATATCATCCACCAGGAATGGAGCGGCGTCAGCGTGAAGGCCCACAAAGATTTGAAAGGGCTGAGAACCCAGAAGGCATTGCTCTAAACAAGAATCGTCAGCAGAATAACGCCATGACCGAGCCTCAAGACATCCGCTGGAAACAACGCCTTCAAAACTTCTCGAAAGCCCTCGCCCGCTTGAATGAAGCGGTCGAACTCGCCAGTGAACGCAAACTCTCCAGTCTGGAAGAACAAGGCCTCATCCAGGGTTTTGAATTCACCCACGAGTTGGCGTGGAACACCATCAAAGACTTTTTTGAATCCCAAGGTGAAAGCGACATCTTGGGCGGCCGCGATGCGGTGCGCCTCGCATTCAAACGGGGTTTGATCGAAGACGGAGAAACTTGGATGGAGATGATCAAAAGCCGCAATCTCACCAGCCACACCTACATCGAGGACGTTGCGCGCTCCATCGCGCAAAGCATTCTCACGGCTTACCACCCGGCATTTGTGTCCTTGCGCGACCGCTTGGAATCTTTAAGCAAGCCATCCCCGTGAACGCTTCATCCTCCGGGCTGCCTGAAGCCACTATCGAGAAAATCCGCGGCGTCTTCGCCCTCCATCCGCAGGTGGAAAGAGCCGTCTTGTATGGCTCCCGAGCAAAAGGAAACTACAAAAACAGCTCCGACATCGATCTCACGCTCTTTGGTGACGGGCTAAACGATGGGGAACTGATGAATCTGAGCGATGAACTCGACGAACTCCTCCTTCCCTACACCATCGACCTTTCGATTTATGCCCGGCTTGACCACGCAGATCTCCGTGAGCACATCCAGCGCGTCGGCACAGTCTTTTATACACGGCAGTTGAGCGAACAGATCGGCGGTGGCAAATGAGTCCGGGGAAAACCGGAACCCAGGGCGCTGCCCTGGGCTGGCGTAGGGCCGGGGCTTTGCCCCTCCGGAGGGCGCTGATATGAAGAAGGGGTGGCAGACAAAGAGGCTTGGCGATGTTTCCGTAGTGGGCGCAGGCAATTCAGCTCCACAAGATGAAGCCTTGTTCGAGGACGGCACGATTCCGTTTTTCCGAACGGCTGATGCTGGCCGCGTCCGATTCGGAGACATCGCCGCATCCACCGATTATTTGAACGACAACGGAGCGAAGGGGCTCCGTCGATTCTCTCCGGGAACAATTCTGTTTCCGAAAAGTGGAGCGTCCACGTTCTTGAATCATCGCGTCATGCTCGGAGTCGAGGGCTGCGTATCGAGTCACCTTGCAACCATCGTGGCTGATGAGAAGCAGGCGCATCCGAGGTTCCTTCTCTATTTCTTGTCCACCGTCGCGGCGCAAGACCTCGTTCAAGACCATGCGTATCCGTCGCTGAACTTACCAACCATCGCCGGAATTGAGATTCATTTCCCCCCGCTGGCCGAACAGCAGCGGATCGTCGGCCTGCTGGACAGAGCGTTTGAGGGCCTCGCCACCGCCAAAGCCAACGCCGAAAAGAACCTCCAAAACGCCCGCGCCCTCTTCGAAAGCCACCTCCAATCCGTCTTGCTGCGAAGCAAGAAGTGGAAATGGAAAACGCTGGGCGATTTATGCGACGACGTTGAATACGGTTCTTCGGCCAAGTCGAAGAAGGAAGGGAAAGTCCCTGTGCTACGCATGGGCAATATTCAAGACGGGCAGCTCGATTGGGAAAACCTCGTTTACACGGACGACAAAGCGGAAATCAAAAAATACCTGCTCAAACACAACGACGTTCTGTTCAATCGCACGAACAGCCCTGAACTGGTCGGCAAGACTGCCATCTACAAGGGTGAGATGCCCGCCATCTTCGCGGGCTACTTGATCCGGATTCACCGAAAGGAAGAGCTGCTGGATGCGGACTACCTGACCTACTTCCTCAATAGCCAAATCGCATTCGACTATGGCAAGACCGTCGTGATTTCGAGTGTCAACCAAGCGAACATCAATGGCACGAAATTGAAGACCTATCCAATCCCAGCACCATCACTGTCAGAACAAAAAGCCATCGTCGCCAAGCTCAACGAATTGTCGGAAGAAACCCAACGCCTCGCCCGCCTCTACGAGCGGAAGGTCGCCGCGCTGGAGGCGTTGAAGAAGTCGCTGCTGCACCAGGCCTTTGCCGGGGAACTGTAATAACCGGCAGATGTTTTCTCGCCAAATGACCGGTTTGGAAATAAACTGCACCCCAATCTGAATGCCAAACCCGATTCCAGTTTTTGACCACAATCTTGTGCTCCCGCCACATCTGGGAGACCCGGTGGATCGCGGTCAGTTGTCGCCGTATCCCTGCACGACGCTGGATTTGTGCCAGCGTCTGGGAACGACGCCCGAACGGCGGGCGATCCTGGGAAAGTTTTTGGACTTTCGTGATCGGCTGAGCGTTGAGGGGCTGACGAATGGATTCCAGTGGCTGGACGGGAGTTTTCTGGAGGATGTGGAAACGCGGGAAAGCCGGTCGCCGGAGGATCTGGATTTGGTGACGGTTTACTGGGGGTATGACCTCGCATTTCAGGTTGGGCTCGGCACCAGATTCCGGGAGTTTGCCAGTCCGGTTCTCTCGAAGGCTGCATACAGTTTGGACCACTACAATTTCGACGCCGGATTCGACCCCACGGTGACGCTGGAGCAAACCCGCTACTGGGTTCTCCTTTTTTCTCACAACCGGCAGGGGGTGTGGAAGGGGATGTTGCGAATCGAACTGAACACACCTGCTGAAGACGCGGCAGCGCGGCAGGAACTAGCAAGGGTTACGGTATGACCACACGCGCCCAGAGAGAATTCCTGAAGGTTCAACTCCTCGAAACACAGCGTTTGAAAGAGATGGTCGCCGGCCACCCTCTGATGTCGGTTTCGTTTGCGGAGAGGGAACAAGAACTGAGAGACAAAATTGCCGCGCTCCCGCTCGGCAACAAAGAAGCCCGGACAATTTTATTTTTCTCGGGTGAGCCGGTCCAAGGCTCTATGGGCATTGATGCGAGTTTTGCCGGACGCATACTGGAACCATTCCAGAGCATGGTGATGGCGGACTACGCGGACCGGTGGCACGGGGTGGTCGGCAGCCGGGGCCGTCGGCACGGCGAGGCCCAGTCGCGATTGCTGCTCACCGGATTGCCGCGCGGTTCATTCGGCTTGGAATTGGCCCGGGCGGACAACGATGAGCTTTTCGAGGAAGACCAGTTGGCGGACACGCTGGCGCACGTCACCAAGCTTGTGGAGGCGGCAGGACGGAGTGACGAGGATTTTGCGGCGGAGCTGGATGAGACGGCACCGCGGGTGATTCAGAAATTGCGCGATTTCCTCGAAGTGGTGGCCAAGGGCAAGGCAGGGCTCCGACTCGAAAGCGGGGATTTCCGCTGCTCGATGAATCCGATTGAGGCGAGTGAAGCATTCAACCGCGTGGCTGGAACGATTACGAACGAGGAGTCTGTGACAATTCCCGGGGTTTTCGGCGGCGTGCTAATGGCCGACTGGAGATTCAATCTCACCACCAACGAGGGGCATAAGATTGGCGGAAAAATCGACGAGAACCTCACCGAAGAGCAAGTCATTAACCTGAACATGAAGTATTTCAACAGGCCATGCAGCGCGCAAATACTGAAGACAACGGTCTTGTTTAAAAACGGGCGGATTCGGACGACGTATGTGCTCCGAGCCTTGGAAGAATCCAACGAATCTGCGAAGTGATTCATTTTCAAAGAGGCGACCTTTTCGATGCCTCAGTTGAGGCGTTGGTTAATACCGTCAACACCGTCGGTGTAATGGGCAAGGGCATTGCGCTCATATTCAAGGAACGCTTTGGGGAGAACTACGAGGCCTATGCCAAGGCCTGCAAGGCAGGGGAAGTGCAGGTCGGCAAAATGTTTGTGACCGCTGGAGTGGAATTGCACGGCCCGCGCTGGATCATCAATTTTCCAACAAAAAAACATTGGCGCCAGCCGACGCAGATCGAATGGGTGCGCGATGGACTCGTGGCCTTGAATGAGGTGATCCGTGAGAAAAAGATTCTTTCAATCGCAGTCCCCGCATTGGGCTGCGGCAACGGCGGTTTGGATTGGTCTGTTGTTCGACCGCTGATCGAGGCAGCATTCCACGATCTTCCTGAAGTGAAGGTGCTCGTTTTTGAGCCTGAATCGAAGGGGGTCCTGGCACCATGAATCCAATGAACGAAGCCGAGACGAGAGCCGAGCACATTGATCCCGCGTTGAAAGCGGCTGGTTGGGGTGTCATCGAGGGCAGCCGGATTCTACGGGAATATCCCATCGCCCCCGGGCGCATTGAGGGCCATGGGCGGCACGGCCAACCGCTGAAAGCAGACTACATTCTGGAGTATCGCAACCGCAAGCTGGCGGTGAACGAAGCGAAGGCTTTCGAGAAAGCCCTTACAGAAGGCGTCGCCCAGGCGAAGGATTACGCCACAAAATTGGCCCTCCGGTGGGCATACGCCACGAACGGTCAAGGGATCTACGGCATCGACATGCAGACCGGAAAGGAGGGCGAGGAGTCGCGGTATCCCACACCCGAAGAACTCTGGAACATGACGTTCCCTTCGACACGCTCAGGGACCGGAGACGCTGCTGACAAGGCCAGTGAGCTTGCCGAACTGTGGCGCGACCGGTTTGCGGCGGTTCCCTACGAGGACCGGGGCGGATATTTTCTGCCGCGCTACTATCAGGACATCGCCATCGAGCGCGTCATGGAGGCGATCGCGAACGACCGGCAACGCATCCTGCTCACGCTCGCGACCGGCACGGGGAAGACGTTCATCGCATTCCAGATCGCATGGAAGCTATTCCAGAGCCGGTGGAACCTCACCCGTGAACCGACCCGGCGCCCGCGCATCCTTTTTCTGGCCGACCGGAACATTCTTGCCGATCAGGCATACAACGCATTTTCGGCGTTCCCGGAGGACGCCATGGTGCGGATCGAACCCGGCGACATCCGGCAGCGCGGCAGGGTGCCGAAAAACGGGAGCCTGTTCTTCACGATCTTCCAGACATTCATGGCTTCGGCAGGCTCAGCCACCGGGGCTTCGGCAGGCTCAGCCACCGGGGACACAATTTCTGAAGAGTTGGTTATGGAATTGCCGGAGGTCGCTGAGCCTGTCGAAGCGGCGGGTGGTTACATGTATATTCTCGGGTGCGGCGACGGCAGCTTCTACACAGGAAGCACGACCGATTTGCGCTTGCGATTGGAGCAACACCGCACGGGAGACGGAGCAAAACACACCGGAGCACGGCGTCCAGTCAAACTCCTCTACTACGAGCCGTTTGACAGAATCGATAAGGCCTTTGATCGCGAGAAGCAGGTTCAAGGATGGAGCAGGGCCAAGAAACTCGCCCTGATCAAAGGCGACATCAGAAAATTGAAGCAGCTTTCATCGAGCTATTTGAAGCCTGTCCGAAAGGTGGTCCCTGAGCCGTTCGGCAAGCTCACGGTGTCACCTGTCAAATCCTCGGTCCCTGAGCCTGTCGAAGGGTATTTCGGCGAGTATCCGCCGGACTTCTTCGATTTTATCGTCGTGGACGAATGCCATCGCGGAGGCGCGAACGACGAGAGCACATGGCGGGCAATCCTCGAATACTTTTCCTCGGCCGTGCAACTCGGCCTGACGGCCACGCCCAAGCGCAAAGACAACGTGGACACCTACGCCTACTTCGGCGAACCGGTCTATACCTACTCGCTCAAGGATGGCATCAATGACGGATTCCTCACGCCGTTCAAGGTGAGGCAGATTTCCACGACGTTGGACAAATATATTTACACGCCGGACGACACGGTGGTCGAGGGGGAGGTCGAGACTGGAAAAACCTACGTCGAGGAGAATTTCAACCGCAGCATTGAGATCCGGGAGCGCGAGAAGAAGCGGGTTGAGATATTCATGGGCCAGATCAACCAGAACGAGAAGACGCTGGTCTTCTGCGCCAATCAAGCCCACGCCCTGATCGTTCGGGATCTCATCAACCAGATCAAGACAAGCAAAGATCCGAACTATTGCCAGCGGGTCACCGCCGATGACGGAGATCTTGGCGACCAGCATTTGCGGGATTTTCAGGACAACGAGAAGACGATCCCGACAATCCTCACCACGTCGCAAAAACTCTCAACCGGGGTGGACGCCCGAAACATCCGCAACATCGTGCTCATGCGCCCGATCAAGACGATGATCGAGTTCAAGCAGATCATCGGTCGCGGCACCCGGCTCTACGACGGGAAGGATTACTTCACGATCTATGACTTTGTCGGGGCGCATTTCCATTTCAGCGATCCCGAGTGGGACGGAGAGCCGGCGGACCCGGAAACATGCTCCAAGTGCGGCGCGTATCCGTGCGAGTGCGAACGGCCCGAACCCCAGCCCTGCCCGGTCTGCGGGAAGCGGCCCTGCGAATGCCCGAAGGAACCGTGCGAGGTTTGCGGAAAAATCCAATGCGAGTGCAATAAGAGGAAAAAGGCGAAAGTGAAGCTGGCCGACGGGAAGGAACGAACGATCCAGCACATGATGATGACGAGTTTCTGGCATCCCGACGGCACGCCGATGTCGGCCCAGCAGTTCATGGAAATGCTCTTCGGCCGGCTGCCCGAGTTTTTTCAAGATGAAGAGGAATTGCGCCAACTTTGGAGTGTCCCGGACACCCGTTCAAAACTACTGGAAGGTCTGGCCGAATGCGGGTTTGGGCACGAGCAACTGGCCGAGATGCAGAAGATCATCGACGCGGAGAAAAGCGACCTGTTCGACGTGCTCGCCCATGTCGCCTACGCCTTGCCGCCGCTCACCCGCGAGGACCGGGCCACCAAGGCGAAGGTGGAAATCAGCACGCACTTCAATACCAAGCAGCAGGTTTTCTTGGATTTCGTGCTGTCCCACTACGTGTCCGTAGGCGTCGAAGAACTCGACCAAACCAAGCTGACCCCGCTCCTGCGGCTCAAATACCACGACTCCCTGACCGACGCCGTAGCCGACCTCGGCAAACCGGAAGAAATCGGCAAGGTCTTCAGCGGGTTTCAGAAATATCTCTACGACACCGCCGCATAGGCAGCCCAACTTTACAGCGAACAAGAAAAAGCGGACCGATCGCGGGACTTTTTTTTATTTCAGTTTCCAATTAAATTATTTACAATCCCCCGTCGTGTAACAGCAGCACCCGCAGATTTTGGATCCATGTCATAGCGCGAGTCCCTGCAAGGCAGACAATCGATTTTTTCAATGAAACTGACTTCTTTCGGACATTCGTGTTTCCTCGTTGAAACCGACGCCGGCCACCTCCTGCTCTTCGATCCATTCATCACGCCGAACCCCCTGGCTTCCGGGGTTGACGTTTCCGCGATCCGCGCGGATGCGATTTTTGTTTCGCACGGCCATGCGGATCACCTGGCCGACGCGGTCGCTCTCGCAAAGCAGACCGGAGCGCTGGTCATCTCGAACTGGGAGATCTCCGAATGGTTCGCCAGGCAGGGCGTCGAAAAGTTGCATCCGATGAACCACGGGGGTGCCCGGCAGTTTGGATTCGGACGGGTGAAAATGGTGAATGCGATTCACTCGGGCACGCTTCCGGACGGTTCGTCGGGCGGCAATCCGGCCGGGTTTGTTGTCGAGGTGCCTGAGGGGGCCTTCTACTATGCCGGCGATACCGCGCTCACCCTCGACATGAAGCTGATCGCCGAGGAATTTGCGATCAAGTTTGCCGTGTTGCCAATCGGCGATAATTTCACGATGGGGGCGGCGGACGCGGCGAAGGCGGCGGGCTTTGTCGGCGCGAACGTGGTTGTGGGGGTTCACTACGACACCTTCCCTCCGATCACCATCGACAGGGAGGCCGCCCGTGCGGTCTTCGACGCGGTCGGCTGTCGGCTCCTCCTGCCCGCGATCGGGGAGTCGGTCGCATTCGATTGAAAAGATTTGTTTTTCTGTTTTTTTTCTTGCCCGCTCCCTCTCGACCTGCAAAGAATATTCCTGTCTTTTTTAGGATGTTTTGTTCCAGTTGTGTCTGTATTCAGATGCAATCCTTTTCCGGGCTGTTCCAGTGCGAAACAGCGGAGCTCACCGTCAATAAAGAGGAGGTATCCGGCTCGATGAAATGACTTTTCAGGTCGCTGATATTAAGCGGGATAAAGTTGCACGGCTGGGTAGCTCAGTTGGTAGAGCAGAGGACTGAAAATCCTCGTGTCGGGGGTTCAATTCCCTCCCCAGCCAGTTCTTTCCCAAGATGGCAGTGCAAATACCACATCGTGGTTATCCCGCCCCAGTCATTCCAATCCCGGAAAAAGGACGGGCGCAGGATTGCCTTTTAAAAAAATCCGGCCATCTTCGGTTCAGCTTCTCTCCAACGAAAATGAAATCCCCATTGATCGACGAACTTCTCCGGGTCGCGGTGGTTTCCGGGGCGTCCGATCTGATCCTGCATTCGGGCCGGCCCGCGCTGATGAGAAGGGAGGGCGAACTGACGCCGATCGAGGCTCCGCCGCTCACCGACGCCGATCTCGACGACCTGTGGGAACGCACCGGCGCAAGTGTCGCGGCCCTTGACCATGACGGCAGCCTCATCGCGCCCGACGGCTCGCGTTTCCGCGTCAATCTCCTCCGGCAACTTGGTGCCCGGGCCGCAGTCCTGCGGAGGATCCTCCGTGAGATTCCAGTGTTGGACACGCTCGGTGTGCCCACCGAACTGCTGCGCGAGTGGAGCGGGCGGCCCGCGGGAATTATCATTGTCTCGGGTCCGACAGGATCGGGAAAATCGACCACCGTGGCGGCCGCGCTCGAGGCAATCAACCAATCGGTGCGCCGCCATATCGTGACGATCGAAGATCCCGTGGAATATATTTTCGAGTCGAAGGCCTCGCTCTTCACGCAGCGGGAGGTGGGCATCGACACACCGACTTTTGCCGAGGGGCTGCGCCGCTCCCTGCGGCAGGATCCGGACGTCATTTTTCTCGGAGAGATCCGGGACGCGCTGTCGGCGGCCACGGCCATTCAAGCCGCCGAGACCGGGCACCTTGTTTTCGCCACGCTACACTCCTCGACGTGCGCGGATGCGATCGACCGGCTTCAGTTGCTGTTTGCTCCCGATGAGCGGGAGGCCGTGCGCAAGACGCTCGCGTCCCAGCTCCTCGGCATCCTCTGCCAGCGGCTCATTCCGGCAACCGACGGCGGCCGGGCGCTGCTCTGCGAGTTTTTTTCCAATGCGGCCTCCTCGCGGAGAATCATCGCCGACGGCCGCATGTCCGACCTGATCGACTTCATCATGCGGGGAGATCCGCTCGCGGCCCGTTCGTTTGCGGAATCCCTTCTGCGTCTCGTCAAAGACGGCCGTGTTGACGGAGCGACGGCGCTCGAAATCTCGGACAACCCGCAGGAATTCTCGCGCATGCTGCGCGGGATCACTTCCTCCACCCAATCCCTCCGGAGATAACCCATGGACAACCCTTTTGATCTCGTCGATTTGCTCTCGCGCGCCGTCGCGGCCGGCGCCTCCGACCTTCACTTGTGCGCGGACGCGCCGCCGATGGCCCGCATCAACGGCTCCCTGGCCGCTCTCGAAGACCGCGCGGCAACTGTCCAGTCCTGTCGCGAGCTGATCAGCGGGGTTCTGACCGAAGCCCAGCGGGCCCGTCTTGAAGAGGAATGGGAACTCGACTTCGCCCTTCAGGTTGATGGCGTCGGGCGTTTTCGCGGAAACGCGCATTTCAGCCGCGGAGCGCTTGAGGCGGCCTTCCGATACATTCCGCACCAGATCCCCGAACTCGGACAACTCGGACACCGGCAGACGATTTTTGATTTGTGCGCGGTCCAGCGCGGGCTCGTGCTGGTCACGGGAATGACCGGCTCGGGGAAAAGCACGACCATGGCGGCGATGATTCAGCACATCAGCCGCCAGCTCAGCGGAGTCATCGTCACCGTCGAAGATCCGGTCGAATATGTTTTTTCCAATGCGCGCAGCGTGATCAAGCAGCGCGAGATCGGCACCGACACCAAATCGTTTGCCGAGGCCCTCCGCCACGTCCTGCGTCAGGATCCCGATGTGATCCTTGTCGGGGAGATGCGCGATCCGGAGACGATCGGTGCCGCGATCACGGCGGCGGAAACCGGGCACCTCGTGATTGCGACCCTGCATACGATTGACGCGCCGAAGGCGATCGACCGCATGGTCGATGCCTTCCCCGGCGACCAGCAGCCGCAGATCGTGGCCCAGCTTGCCAATTCCCTCGAGGCCGTCGTGTCGCAACGGCTCATCCCGAGCGAAGACGGTTCGGGCCGCGTCTTGGCAAGCGAAATTCTGGTCGCAAATCCGGGTGTCCGGGCCTGCATCCGCGAGCGCCGCTGGGAACAACTCGTCGGCCTCATCGAAATCGGGGCAAAAGACGGAATGTTCACGATCGACGAGGATCTCTGCGGCCTCTACCTCTCCCGACAGATTTCGAAAGAACACGCGATCATCAATGCCCGCGACAAGGCGCGCATCGAAGCCCTCCTGCGCGACCCGATAAACAAAAAGAGCCCGGTTTCTTGAGGGGGATCGGATCGACGGGGCGGCTCTTGATGGCCGGCGACCTTCCGGCCCAGGATGCCCGCCACCCGCCGACCGCAGGAGACATCAACGCGATCTTGGCGGCCGGGTTTCCGGCCTCGCGCGACCGCCTCGCCAAGCTGCTCACGTCCGCGTATCTCCGCGATCGAGGCACTCGAAGCCTCCGCAAAGTAAAAAAGATCCAGCCCGGTCGGCCCATAAACTCACCGGCATCCCCCTTGCCTGTGAATCATCCCTCCGACCGGGCTGTTTCTACAGGAAATATAGCAGCTTGCATGCCAATATTTTGTTTGAATTGGAATTTTTTGCGACGTTCTCTTTGTTGGAAACAGGAAGATATTGTGTCAACCACGCTCCTCCCCTCGCCCGGCTTCGGGAACGAATGACGTGTTTGCCCCGCGTGGACTCTTGACCTCCGGGGGGATCTGCTTTCTGCTGGGCGGGGAATGAAAAACAGTTATTTCGTGCTCGGTTCCGGCCCCGCCGCTCTCGCCTGTGTGCAGGCTCTTTTGGCGCAGGGAAAACGGGTGACCGTGCTGGATGCGGGCGGCACGCTGGAACCCGCCCGGCAGGACGTTCTCGACCGCGTCGCCGGTCAGACGCCCGACGAGTGGGATGCGGCCGATCTGGCCCTGCTCCGGGGCGAGCAGGAAAAAGGTCACGGCAACATCCACCTCAAGCTTCTTTACGGTTCGGATTACCCCTATCGCGACGACGCGGAATCGATGCAGGCGGATCGCGCGGCGAGTCCGTTCCATTACTCGCTGGCCAAGGGCGGGCTGAGCAGCGTCTGGGGCGCTTCTCTGCTGCCGGTACATCAGGACGACATCCGCGATTGGCCGTTTCCCCACGAGGATCTTGTTCCGCACTACCGGGCGGTTTTTGATTGGCTGCCCACGGCGGCCGGGGCACCGGACGGATTGGAGGACATCCTTCCCTCCTACTCGCAAAAGCCCGAACCGCTCCGGTTTTCACGGCAGATCGAAAGCTTCGCGCGGGATTTGGAAAATGGCCGCCCAAAGGACATGCGCTTCGGACGGTCGCGCCAGGCCGTCTTTACCGGCGGACGCAACGGCGGCCCCGGCTGTGCCTATTGCGGGCGTTGCCTTTACGGGTGTCCCTACGGCCTGATTTACTCGGCCGCCCACACGCTTGACGACCTGCGGCGCGGCGGCCGGATTGATTACATCGACCGCCAGCGCGTCGAACGGCTTGAGCAAACGGGAGACACGGTGCGCATTCACACAACCGACCTCCGCACCGGCGAGGCCCGCATTTTTGAAGCCGGGCGGGTTTTTGTTGGAACCGGAATCCTGCCCACGGCCTGGCTGGTTCTGCGCTCGCGCGATGCGATCGGAAGGAAGGTGGTGATGAAAGACAGCCAGTATTTCATTTATCCGTTCCTGCGCTGGCCGCTCACCCGTGGCGTGGAAGACGAACCTCTCCACACGCTTTCGCAGCTCTACATGGAAATCCGCGATCCCAAGATCAGCCGGCACCTCATCCATCTCGAAGTCTTCAGCTTCAGCGACTACCTCAAACGGGCGCTCCTGCAAACCCCGCTCCGCTTTGTTCTCGCCAACCCCTGGGTCGCGGAGCAATTTTTCGGCCGCGTTCTTATTATGCAGGGATTCCTGCATTCGGAGGATTCGCGGACGTTCTCGGTCTCATTACAATCCGGCGGCGACGGCCGTCCGAGGCTGCACCTTGAGGCCAACAAATCCGGCCCCGGCTTCGCACAGGCTGCAAAAACCGGACTCAAGCTTCTTTCGCAGGCGCACAAGCTGCGGGGCGTCCCGATCCTGCCCGCCCTGCAATTTGCGGATCCCGGCCGCAGCTACCATTCGGGAGGAGGTTTCCCCATGCGCAAAAATCCGACCGAATGGGAGACCGATCCGCTCGGACGGCTGCCCGGCTGGGATCGCATCCACCTCGTGGACGCCTCGACCTTTCCCAGCATTCCCGCCACGACGATGGCCCTCAACATCATGGCCAACGCGCACCGCATCGGGACGACTGCCGCCGCACTGTGACCGGCACCGGTGCTGCTGAGCCGCCTGCTGAACAACGTTTCCGGCCATTTGCAATGACTTTCGGGAGGAAAACAGGTTAAAAAAGATTATGGCAGCGAAAGGAATTTTTGATAGTAATCGCCTTTCTGTGAAATGCCGGTTTTCCCATTTATTTGCTCTCGTATCCGTTCTTGTCGCTGTAAGCACCCTGTTTGCCGGGGATGAGCTTCCGGTTGCGGACATCACTTTTAAGGATGGAAGGGTCGAGAAACACGTCACCATCCTCTCCCGCACGGAGTTAAAGATCAAATATCGCCTGTCGTATGGCGTGGTCACCTTTCCGATGGCGACCATCGAGAAAATAGATCCGCCGAATGCCGGGCTCAAGGATGCCCCCGCCGCCGATATCATTCCGGGGGTCGCTGTCCCGGCCCCCACCGCCGGAACGGCTCCCGCAGCAACTCCCGTTGAAACCCAACCGCCTCCGACTCCGGTCGAACCGGCTCCTGCATCGACCGGGGGAGAGACCAGCACGCCGGCTGCCCAGCCTGCCTCACAGGAGACCCCTCCCCCCGCGACCGAGCCTGCACCTTCTGTCGCTCCCATGATGCCGCCGCTTCCGCTTGCTATAGTGCCGCCTCCCCCCGCGACCGAGCCTGCACCTTCTGTCGCTCCCACGGCAGAAGCTTCCATGCCCGCCCAGCCCGCATCACAGGAGAATCCCCCTGCGACCATGCCGGCCTCTCTTGCTCCCGCGGCAGAAGCTTCCACTCCCGCTCCGGCCACCCCGCAGGAGACCGCGCCGCCGACCGATCCGGCGTCTGTTGTTTCTGCAACCGAAACGCCCACGGCCGCTCCACAAGCGAAGGCGGTGGCAGTTGCCTCTCCAACCCTCTCCGAAAAAACGTCACCGGAAGACCGTAAGTATTCTCCGAAATTTGAATTGCTGCTGATCTTTTGGCTGGCGTTGGCCGCCGTTTGGATGCGGAGCGTACAAGGGGTTCAGTCGCATCTGGCCGGCCGCAAGGCGGATTCGAAGTTCTGGACGCTGGCCGCCCTTTTGCTGCCCGGAGTCGGTGCCGTCGCCTATGCCCGTGTCATGAAGATGACCGGCCAGGAGGCGGCCGGCGCGGCACCCACCGCTTCCCACGAGTTGCATCGTTTTCCCGAGCCTCCGCCGGCGGGTGTCCGTCACTTCCCGCCGCCGCCAAAGGACTTGGCAGAATCCTCGAACAGCCCGGTGGCCTCGAAACTTCTGCAACGTTTTCCCTTGGCAACTCCTCCCGCTGAGGAAAAACAACAGGCGTCGGGAGCTTCTGTTGGCGAACTTGTCAGGAAAATCCGCACGCCCCGCGGGTTTGAATTTCTCGATGCCGCGAAACGGTTTGCTTCAGGCGACGGAGGCCTGGTGGCCGGACTCGAAAAATCCGGGAAGATGATCGACGAGGCTCTCTTCGAGCGGGCCAGCGACGTGCATATCGAACCCACCGTTGAAGACTACCGGGTTCGTTTCCGGCTGGATGGATTGCTGCAGGAGCGCATGCGCCACGGCAAGGCCGACGGGCAGATGCTTCTGGCAGCACTCAAGACGATAGCCGGTCTCGACGCCGGGGAAGAACTCAAACCGCAGGAGGGCCGCTTTCAAATGCGTTCCGGTGATCGCGGGGTGGATCTTCGCGTGGCGACAGCCAGTTCGTTTCACGGCGAGAAGATGGTCCTCCGGCTGTTGGATCACAGCCAGAGCGGCTTTGCCCTGGCCTCGTTGGGACTTGATGACGGGTCGCTCGATATTTTCACGGAGATCCTCCAAGCCCGCGAGGGAGCCATTCTGGCCACCGGTCCCAGTGGTTCCGGAAAAACTTCGACGCTCTATGCGGCCCTGCGCACGATGGACGCCGGGAGACTGAACATCATGACGATCGAGGATCCGCCCGAATACGAGCTTGCGGGAACAACCCAGCTCTCGGTGAATCCGAAGGCCGGAATCACCTACGAGAGCGGCCTGCAATCGATCATGCGCCAGGATCCCGATGTGATTCTTGTCGGAGAGATCCGGGAAACCGCCACAATGAAAACCGCGCTTTCGGCGGTGATCGGCGGCCATTTGGTGTTGAGTTCATTCAACGCGCCGGGCGCCCTTTCGACGATCACCCGGCTTCGCGAGATGGGGATTGAGAATTACCAGATCGCCTCGGCGGTGCGGCTCATCTTGTGCCAGCGACTGGTGCGGGTTCTCTGCCAGCACTGCCGCCACCCCTTTCCCGCCAAAGGAACGGAATTGCTCAGCCTCGGCATGGAGTTGGAGGCGGGATCCCTCCTGTATGCGGCCACCGGGTGCGAGCACTGTCTGGACACGGGATATCACGGTCGAGAGGCCTTGTTTGAAATGCTGGTGGTCGATGAGGCTCTCCGGCGGGCGATCGCCGAAGGAGCCGATGAGGAGACGCTCACCGCAGTCGCTGCGGAGAAGCGGTTTCATTCGTTCCTCTACACCGGCGCGCAGAAAGTTCTGGCCGGCATCACGACCGTCGAAGAATTGCTCCAGACCGACTAGTTTCCGATTGCAAAAAAATATGCAGACCTCACTCATGCTTTTCGCCCTCGCTCTCGCCTTTATCTGGGGCCTTGTGGGCTGGCAGAAGGGCTCTGTTTTTGAAGTGCGCGGGCTGCTGGTCACCTGCTTCACGCTGCTGGCGGCGATGAGGCTCTGGCATCCGGTCGCGGAGTTTTTCAAGACAGACTTCGGATTTGATGGCGGCCTCTCTCTTTTCCTCGGTTTGGTGCTGCCCTTTTTTGCGGCGCGGGCGCTGGTCTCCACCGCGCTCAAAACCAAGGCCAAAACCTACAAACCCGCCGCCGACAATACTTCCGACAAGGGGATCGGTGCGATTGCCGGATGCGTGTCCGGCCTCCTCTTGGGGAGCGCTCTTGCGCTGCTGGTTGCTGTGAGTCTCGCCGGAGAGCCTGTCGGAGATCGTTCGAAACCCCTTTCGAATCGCATCGAGCAACTGCCGGTCACCTTCTTCCGCTTTGTCGAAAACGACCTGGCCCATGTGCCGGAAAATTTTCGCACCAAGTTGCCTGTCGTGCAGCTTGCTCCCGATCCCGCGAATCCGACGACCATTCTGGTCTGGAAGTAGCGGAGGCTCCGCTCAGTGGTGTTCGCCCTGCAGGGCTTTTTGCAGAGCCTCGACCTCCGCCGCGAGAGATTCCGGGTGGGAGGCCTTCTGGGTTTCGACCTGGTGGACGATTGCATGGACGGTATTGCGCATTTGCTCGATGGCCTTTCCTTTGAGGAGGGGGGCCATGACCGAGCCGGGAGTGACGAGGTTGGTGTAGCAGAGGACGGCGCCCCCTTCGAGCGGTTCGACCCGCAGGCTGCCCTCGCTGGCCTTTGTTTGCAGCGCGTGCAAAAGCGTCCAATCGACCCGGTAGCTGCCGTCCATGCCGGTCTGCAGGGTGTTTCTCACCGTGTAGTATTCGTCGGGCAAAATCGGCACATCGACCCCGTAATCGACCTCAAACACGCAGGGAGAGACGCGTTTGGAAATGTCGGATTTCAGGATTTTCGGGATGTAGGTTTTCGCATTTTTGTAGTCAAAAAAAACGGCGATCACCTCTTCCGAGGTCGCCCTGATTCTCTGGTAGAGGCGGACCTTCGGCCACGGTTTTCCGGCGATCACCTCCATGAGCACGACCTGCCCGCCGGCCAGAACTTCAGCCGTCTGGGATGCATTGAGTTCGTCGAGAAGGCCCGTGGCGCGCAGATCACAGGAAACCAACAACACGGCCGCAGCCGGAAGGAGAAAAGAGAGAACCCTCATGGCAGCATTCAATAAAAACCCAACGCGGCATTCAAGAAGGGAAAAAACTCTTCCGCTGTGCAGTGCGGGCTTGTTTAATGTCCGTCTCGTTATGATGTCCGTCCATGCCCTCGCCGCCGGGAACACCAGTTTGTCCCCGGATCAAATTCGCTCCGTTGTGACCGCCGCCTGTGAAGGCCGGGACTGGACGGGGAAAAAAGTTCTTCTGATTGTTCCCGACGCGACGCGCACGGCACCGGTCGGGCCGGTTTTTTCCGCGATCCATTCCGCCATTGCCGCCGAATGCGCCGCGGTGGATGTGATGGTGGCGCTTGGCACGCATCCGCCGATGTCGGAAGAGGCCATTTGCGGTCGGTTGGAAATCACTCCCGCCGAGCGGCACTCGACGTATGCCCGTGTGCGGTTGCTGAACCACGAGTGGGACAACCCGGATGCGCTCACGCTGGTCGGCACGATTCCCGCCGCGGAGATCGAATCGTTGTCCGGCGGGCTTTTCAAAATCGACGTTCCCGTTTCGATCAACAAGCATCTGCTCGAATACGACCGGATTCTCATCATTGGTCCGGTCTTTCCGCATGAGGTCGTCGGATGTTCCGGCGGGAACAAATATCTTTTCCCCGGAGTCGCCGGACCGGACATCCTGAATTTTTTCCATTGGCTGGGCGCGGTGATCACCAACCCGATGATCATCGGCAACAAATGGACTCCGGTGCGCAAGGTCGTGGATCGCGCGGCGGCGATGGTGCGCGTGGAGAAGCTTTGTTTTTGTCTGGTGGTGAGCGGGCCGCATTTCGCGGGGCTCTTTGCGGGCACGCCCGAGGCGGCGTGGGACGCGGCGAGCGATCTCTCGCAGGCGCTTCATATCGTGAGGAAGCCGCGGCCGTTCCATACCGTGCTCTCCTGTGCGCCCGCCATGTATGACGAGCTCTGGGTCGGCGGGAAATGCATGTATAAGCTGGAGCCGGTCGTTGCCGATGGGGGGGAGCTCATCATCTACGCCCCGCACATCCACGAAATCTCGGTCGTCCACGGCCACCTCATCCGGCAGATCGGCTACCATTGCCGGGATTACTTCCTCAAGCAGTGGGAAAAATTCAAAGACCTGCCGTGGGGAACGCTCGCCCATTCGACACACGTCCGCGGAGTCGGCACCTACGAGAACGGGGTCGAGCACTGCCGCATCCGGGTCACGCTGGCCACGGGCATCCCCCGCGAAATCTGCGAAGAAATCAACCTCGGTTACCGTGACCCCGCATCGGTCCGGAAAGAGGATTTCGCGGATCGCGAGGAGGAAGGCATTCTACTTGTCCCCAAAGCCGGCGAGATGCTCTACCACCTGGAAGAGCGTCCGGCTTGGGCGAAGGAAACGTAAGGAGCCACTGCCGGGATTACGGGCCGCGCCGGGCTTGTGGGTTTGGCGCATTTTTCTCCGGCAGAAATCCTGAAAAGAGAAAGAGGACGGCGGCAACGCAGATGCAGGAGTCGGCAACGTTGAAGGCGGGCCAGTGGCCATACCAGGGGAGGATGACGTCAAGAAAATCGATCACGAAACCGTGGAGAAGGCGGTCGGTGAGATTGCCGAGGATGCCGGGCACGAGAAGGGCAGCCCCCCATCGCATGGGCCCGGGAGGAAACGCGCCGCGCTTCGCCAGCACGGCGAGGAGGATCAGGGCGGCACCGGCCAGGGCGACGAAGAACACATTGTTGTTTGTCAGCATCCCAAAGGCGGCGCCGGTGTTGTGAACCTGGACGATGTTGAAAAATCCGGGCACGACCCGAACGCAATCGACCATGGAAATATTGCGGAGGACGAGGGCCTTGGTGCCTTGATCGAGTAGGTAGAGCGGCAACGAGACCGCCAGCAGGAGCCGTGCCCAAGCCATCACACGCCTTCGGTGGGGGGCAGAGCCTCTTCGCAACGGGCGCAGAGAGTGGGATGTGCGGTGCTTGCACCGACTTCGGAGCGATGGCGCCAGCAGCGCTCGCAGCGCACGTGCGGAGTCTTGGAAACCTCGACGCCCGGTTCGGAGGATTCCGTGATTTCGAGATCGCTGAGGATGAAGAGCTCTTCGAGTTCAGCGCGCAACGAGTAGAGCAGGGGGGCGTCACCGTGCGCGACGGCCAGCCGGACGCGGGCTTCCAGCGCGCTTCCGATGTCGCCGGCTTTCTGAAATTTCTCGACCGCCTGGGAAATTTGTCCGCGGATTTCCAGAAGCCGGGCCATCTGGCGAAGCGTCTCTTCGTTTGTCCATGCGGCTTCGGGTTGCGGGAATTCCCGGAGGTGGATCGAGCCGTCGGGTTGAAAATATCCCCAGGCTTCCTCGGCGGTGAACGCGAGGATCGGGGCGAGGAGGCGCGTGAGGCCGCCAAAGACCTTGTGCATGGCGAACTGGGTTGCCCGGCGCCGCTTGGAATCGCCTTGGTCGCAGTAGAGCCGATCCTTGGTGATATCAACGTAGAGGCTGCTCAGATCGACGGCACAGAACTGGTTGATCGTGTGATAAACGCGGTGGAACTCGAGCTTGTCGTAGGCGTCGAGGCAGATGGCATTTACTTCCTGGAGTCGCGCCAGAATCCAGCGATCCACAAACGTGAGGTCATGGGCATTCGGCACCGTTGCGGCATCGTAGTCGTGGAGATTTGCGAGCAGGATGCGCAGGGTGTTGCGGATCCGGCGGTAGGCATCGCCGAGCCGGGTGAAAATCTCTTCGGAAAACGGGACGTCGTCGGTGAAGTTGACGCTACTCACCCAAAGGCGCAGGAGGTCGGCACCGTATTTGTTGACATAGTGCTCGGCATCGGTCGGCTTCTGGTAGGCGGTCGGTGTCCCCTGGGCGGACTTGGAGATTTTTTTCTTCGTATCCACATCGACGACAAATCCGTGCGTGAGCACCGAGCGGTAGGGGGCGCATTTGCTAAGGGCCACGGACGTCATCAGCGAACTCTGGAACCAGCCGCGGTGCTGGTCGGTCGCTTCGAGATAGAGATCGGCCGGGAAGGCAAGCTCGGGCCGCCGCCGCAGGACGGCCTCGTGGCTCACGCCGGAATCAATCCACACGTCGAGCGTGTCGTTGTGGCGGGTCACGCCGGCGGGCAGACCGACGAGCTTCGCCCATTCCCCATCGTCGAGCTCGAACCAGGAGTTGGTTCCGCGTTCGGAAAAAATATCCGCGACTTTGCGGATGAGTTCCGGGTCGAGAATCGGGTCGCCATTCCCATCGTAGAAGACCGGGAGCGGCACGCCCCATGTCCGTTGGCGCGAGATGCACCAGTCCGGCCGGGATTCGACCGTGCCCCGGATGCGGTTGCGGCCCCAGTGCGGCAGCCATGTGGCGGAATCGATCGCGGCGAGCGCCCCGGCGCGGATCGCGTCGATGCGGATGAAAAATTGTTCGACCGCGCGGAAGATGACCGGCGTCTTCGAGCGCCAGCAATGCGGGTAGCTGTGCCGGATTGTTTCCTGTCCGGCGAGAGCGCGCTTCTCCTGGAGGAGGGCGATGATGTCGTCGTTCGCGTCGAAGACGTATTTGCCGACGAGGTGGGGCAGGCCGCACTCCTCGGTGAAGCGGCCGCTGTCATCCACCGGCGAGAGCAGGGTCAGGTTGTGCTCGCTGCCGAGGCGGTAGTCGTCCTCGCCGTGACCGGGCGCGATGTGCACGCAGCCGGTGCCGGTATCCAGCGTCACAAAGTCGCCGCTGTAGATCGCCGCCGTCCGGTCGAGGAACGGATGCTTCGCCAGATGCCCGACCAGCTCGGATCCGGGAAACGTCTTTTCCACGGCCAGTTTTTCCGCGCCGGTCGCCGAGCAAAAGGCGTCCACAAGCGCCCCGGCCATGACGAGCGTGCGCTCGCTGCCGTTCAGATTGACCCGGACCGCCGCGTAGGTGTGGGTGGACTGGATGGCGATCGCGAGGTTGGCCGGAAGCGTCCACGGGGTCGTGGTCCAAATGACAACCGCCGCCTGCTCGCCAAATTGCCCGCTCACCAGCGGGAACATCACATAGATCGCCGGAGAAGTTTTTTCCTGGTATTCGACCTCCGCCTCGGCAAGCGCGGTCTGCGCCCCCGTGCTCCAGAGAACCGGCTTCTTCTTGCGGTAGACGAGACCGGTTTCCACAAAGCGCGCAAACGAACGGATGATGTCGGCCTCGTAGCCCGGATCCAGCGTGAGATACGGGTTCTCCCAGTCGCCCAGAACGCCCAGCCTGCGGAACTGGCGCTTCTGGATCGCAATAAATTTCCTCGCGTATTCTTCCGAGCGGCGGCGGACTTCGGCGGGGGCAAGGCCGGCGGAGGATTTCACCACACGGAACTCGATCGGCAGCCCGTGACAATCCCAGCCGGGGAGGAACGGCGCGCGAAACCCGGCCATCGCGCGGGACTTGACGACGAAGTCCTTGAGGATCTTGTTGAGCGCGGTGCCCATGTGGACATCGCCGTTGGCGAACGGCGGCCCGTCGTGCAGCACGTAGAGCGGCGCGTCTTTGCGGGCTTCCTGAATTTTTTCGTAAAGCCCGTCCTGCTCCCATTTCTCAAGCATTGCCGGCTCGCGCTGGGCCAGCCCGGCCTTCATGGGAAATTCCGTCTTCGGCAGTCTGATCGTGTGTTTGTATCCGCTCATGGAAAACCTCCGGCAGTGGGACTAACGGCGGCGCTTTGAGCCAAACCGCATTCCCTTGTGGGTGCGGACGCCTTTGGCGGACTTGAGCGAGGCGGCCACGTCTTTTTCGTTGAAGAGCGCGGTATAGACGTAGTCGAATTTTTCCAGTTTCAAGCGCGGCACCGACTGGCCGATGAAGCGTTCGATATCCGTGACATGGGGCAACTCCTCCGCCGTCACGATCGTGAATGCATCCCCCACATTTTGCGCGCGCCCGGTGCGTCCGATCCGGTGCACATAGTCCTCCGGATGCTGCGGCACATCGTAATTGACCACATGGCTTACGCCGGCGATGTCGATCCCGCGCGCGGCGATGTCGGTCGCCACCATCACTTCGTAACGGCCGGCTTTGAACCCCTCCAGCGCCTCGACCCGCTCGGTCTGCGTGCGGTTCGAATGCAGCGAGGTCACGGAATGGTTCTTGGCTTTCAGTTGCCGGGCGATCCGGTCGGCCCCGTCCTTGGTCCGCGAGAAAATCAGGACGCTGTCAAAATTCGTCCTGTCCAGGAGCGCGAGCAGAAGGTCAAATTTCTGGGCGGCGGCAACCGGGTAGAACGCATGGGTCACCGTCTCCGCCGGAGACATCCGCACGCCGATTTCGATCCGCTCGGGATCGCGCAGGCACCACGAGGCCAGACGACCGATCTCCTCGGGAATGGTCGCCGAAAAAAGAAGCGTCTGTCTGTCTTTCGGACACTGCTCGACAATGCGGCGGACATCCGGAAGGAAGCCCATGTCGAGCATGCGATCCACCTCATCGAGAATGAGAAAGTTCAGCCCGCCGAGGTTGACTTCGCCCTGCTGCATGAAGTCGAGCAGGCGGCCGGGCGTGGCGACGACGACATCGCAATGGCGTGCCAGTTCCTCCCGCTGTTTGCCATATCCGACGCCCCCGTGAATGAGGCTCACTTCCGTGTGCATGAAGCGCATATAGTCGCGGAAGGCGGTTTCCACCTGCATCGCCAGCTCGCGCGTGGGCTCGAGCACGAGGCAGCGGATGCGGGGTTCGGGATGGTCGAGCTTCGAAAGGACAGGCAGCGCAAAAGCCGCCGTCTTGCCGGTTCCGGTCTGCGCGGAGGCAATCAGATCGCGCCCGGAAAGGATGACGGGAATGGCCCGAAGTTGAATGGGCGTGGGTTCGGAGTAGCCCATACGCTGGGCACCATGGAGGACGGTTTCGGACAGGCCGAGAGTTTGAAATGACATGAAAGGTTGGAGTTTATCGGATTTTATAGATCAAACCAGCCTTTTACCTCAAATGGCAAGAATGAGGCCGCCGTCCCATGGTATCCGTCGGAAAGAAAATGACGCAACCAGACGGCTTGATCGCCGAGAAATCCCTGTCCGTCCGGAGTCGTCCGCGCAAGCGCCAGACCGCCCGCCAGCCCCTTCCCGGAGAGTTTGACGATCGCCTCTTTTGCCGTCCAAATTTTCAAGAAAACATCCTCCCGGTTTTCCCCGGATCGCAGAACAGCCTCCGCCTCTTCGGGAAGAAAAAACCTGCGGGCGATGGCCGCGAAGTCTCTGGAGCGCCCCCGGCATTCGATATCCAAGCCGACAGGCGCGCCGGAAAATGCCGCCAGCGCGACGTCTCCGGAATGGCTCAGGTTGAAATGCAAATCCGGCTGCCCGATAAAGGCCGGTTTCCCCCGCTCATCGCACCGCACGCGGAAACTCCCGGGCGCCAACCCACAGTAGCGGGCGGCCACCAGTCGAACCCCCGCACGCCCCGATAAAAACAGCCGCCGCGCCGTCGGCGAGCGATACGCATCGAGCCGTCGCTTTTCCTCCGTGTCGAGGAGTTCCTCGCCTCCGGAAATATCCGGAAACCGCCAGATCTCCACAGAGTTCCTCGACGGCGGGCCGGATGCAACGGCCTTTTGAAAATGGGCTTGACACATAAAACACTCGCCTCCGTTTTCCGACCGCGAAGACGGATCCCTTTCGCCCTCCATTTCGCGTCTTGGCAGCTTCGCGGAAAAATCTTCCCCTCGCGCCGCGTCCGGCATCACATGCCCATGATTTCGTAGCCCCCATCCACGTAAATCACCTGGCCGGTGATGCCCGAGGCTCCGCTGCTGGCCAGAAAAACGCCGGTCTGCCCGATTTCCTCGGTGCTGCAACTGCGCTTGAGCGGGGCGTGCTCCTCGTAGTGCTTCAACATCACCGAAAGCCCGGAAATTCCCCGTGCGGCGAGCGTCTGAACCGGACCGGCACTGATGCAGTTGACCCGGATATTTTTTTCGCCCAGATCATAGGCAAGGTAGCGGGTGGAGGCTTCGAGGGAGGCTTTGGCAACGCCCATCACGTTGTAGTGGGGGACAACCTTCACCGATCCGTAATACGTCATGGCGAGGATGCTCCCCCCGTCGGTCATGAACGGAACCACTGCGCGCGACAAGGCGACCAGCGAGTAAGCGCTGATATCGTGGGCCGTGCGGAAGGCGTCGCGGGACGTCGAAAGAAAATCCCCCTCGAGGGCTTCCTTGGGCGCAAAGGCGACCGAGTGCAGCAGGAGATCAATCTTGCTCGTGTGTGTCCGAATCTTCGCAAAAAAACCGTCGATCGCTTCGTCTTTCGAGACATCGCACGGATAAATCGGAACGTCCGCGCCGAATTCCGCGACGAGTTCCCCGACGTTTTCTTTCAAACGCTCCCCCTGAAAATTGAAAATCAAATTTGCGCCGGCACGGTGCCAGGCTTTGGCAATTGCCCAGGCAATGCTGCGTTTGTTTGCGACGCCAAAGACGACGCCCGTTTTTCCGGAAAGGATTCCTTCGCTCATGTGCACGCAACACAAGCCGCCCGCGCCCCGGTTTGTCACGCCAAAAACAAAATCCGGAAACTCGGAATCCGGTTGACTTGCGAGCCTTCCGTTCCCAGCCTTCCCGTGTTGTGGAGACTGACGATTTCGTAATGGACGTGGCCATCATTGGCGGGGGTCCCGCCGGAAGCACGGCGGCGGCATTGCTCGCCCGGGCCGGACGCCGCGTGGCTGTCCTTGAAAAAGACCGATTCCCGCGCTTTCACATCGGCGAATCCCTCCTCCCGCGCGGCATGGGGGTCTTTGAACGCACGGGCGTCCTGCCGAAAATCGAGGCGGCCGGATTTGTTCGGAAATTCGGCGCGGAGATTGTGACCGGTTGCGGCACACGGGAATCCCGCTTCTACTTCAAAGACGGATTCCGTGCGCAGAGCGACTCGGCCTTTCAGGTGCCGCGGGCGGAATTCGATAAAATCCTTCTCGACCATGCGCGCGATTGCGGGGCCGGTATCCGCGAAGAAACAACCGTCGGCGCACTGCATTTTACAGACGACGGGGCTCGTCTCGACCTGTCCGGACCGGAGGGCGCCTCAACTCTCCACGCCCGTTATGTCCTGGATTGCTCGGGAAGGGACTCCTTCCTCGCGGGAAAATTCGGACTGAAGCGCGGCTACCCGGATCTGAAAAAAATCGCCGTTTTCGCCCACTACGAAAACGTTGACCGGCCCGCCGGAATCGACGGAACTCTCACGCGGATGGTGCGCGCCGGCGACCGCTGGATCTGGATGATCCCCCTCTCGGAGACCAAGATGAGCGTCGGTGTGGTGATTGACACCGCGGATTTTCGCTCCTGGCGGAAGGCGGCCGGGGACGTTCTCGACTCAAGCATCCGGATGTTGCCGGCGGTCGCCGGGCGGATGAACTCGGCCACCCGTTGCACCCCGGTTTTCTCGAGCGGCGAGTATTCATGCCGTCACACCCGCCTCCACGGGCCGCGTTGGCTCCTGGCGGGAGACGCGGCCGGATTTATCGATCCGGTTTTCAGCAGCGGCATTTTTCTCGCGGTTCTCGGGGCCGAACATGCGGCGGACGCCCTCAACGAGGTTCTGGACAAACCCTCGCGGGCCCGCGTGCTCTTCCCTCGCCATGCGGCCCGGATGAAAAAAGTCATGGCCATCTACCTCCGCTTTGTCCGGGCATGGTATCGTCAGGAATTTATCGAGACTGTGTTAAGCCCCGGAGCTCCCTTTGAAATCGTGCCGGCGGTCAATGCCCTTCTCGCCGGCAATATCAGCTCCTCGTTTGCCCTCCGCTGGCGTCTGGCCCTTTTCCGCCTGATCGTTTTCATCCAGCGCTTCCTGCCAATCTGTCCCCGCCTTTCCCTTCAGTCGGCGGAACTCCGGCCACCGACCTGATGCCCGCGCAATGGAATCACGGCTTGACGCCGGAGTGAACCGGCGGATTATCTCCCATTCTTTCAGCAACATTATGAGCCGTTCCCTCCTGCCAATCACCGTTCTCACCCTGTTCGTTCTGGGAGGCTGCGCTTCCTACGACGGACGCCTGACAAACACCAGGACGATCTACCTCGGACAGGAGAACCCGCTTGTCTCCCGCTCCAGTTCCTCCACGCTGGCAGAAAAAAATTCCTACTGGGATGGAGACGGTGTGAGCGGCTCTCCCGCGATTGTCATCAGCCTCTCCGAGCAAACCGCCTCGTTCTACAAAGGTGCAAAACTTGTCGGCGTCTCGGCGATTTCGAGCGGTCGGGAAGGCCATGACACGCCGACCGGCAATTACAAAATCATGGAAAAAAATCCCCATCATGTGTCCAATCTCTACGGGGACTACGTCGATGCCGCCGGTGTTGCCGTTGTGAAAAATGTCGAGTTCAAGAAGGATCCCGTGCCACCGGGCACCCATTTCAGCGGATCGCCGATGCCCTTTTTCATGCGGTTGTCCGGGGCGGGCGTGGGCATGCACCAAGGGTTCCTTCCGGGCGTGCCGGATAGTCACGGGTGTATCCGCATGCCGGAAAAAATGGCGAAAATCTTTTACGCTAACGTCGCCGTCGGCACGCCGGTTCAGATCGTCAACTAATTTTCCTTTGCGTTGATCCGCGTCAAATCCCGCGCAGGAATCTTCTTGCAAGAACCCGCTGGCATTGGATTCTGTGCGCCTCCGATTCTTTTCATAACATCAATACTATGTCACTAACAACCATCACAGCCATCCGCGCCCGTCAAATCCTTGATTCCCGGGGGAATCCCACCGTCGAAGCCGACGTCGAACTCGCCGGAGGATTTTCCGGACGGGCGGCGGTTCCGAGCGGAGCCAGCACCGGAGAGCATGAGGCCGTCGAACTCCGCGACGAAGTCAAGACCCGGTATCTCGGCAAAGGCGTGACCAAGGCGGTCGCCAATGTCGGCAAGCTCCTCGCTCCCGCCGTTGTTGGTCTTGATGCCCTCGACCAGATCGGGCTCGACAAGACGATGATCGCCGTGGACGGCACACCGACCAAAAAGAAAGTCGGAGCGAACGCGATTCTCGCCGTGTCCCTCGCCGCCGCAAAAGCCGCCGCCGCACAGGTCGGCGTCCCTCTCTACAAATACCTCGGCGGGCCGAACGCCAAAGTGCTTCCGGTTCCGATGATGAACATCGTCAACGGCGGCGCGCACAGCGACGCCCCGATCGACTTCCAGGAATTCATGATCGTCCCGAAAAAATTCCCGACGTTCTCGGAAGCCCTCCGCGCCGGCACGGAAATTTTCCACGCGCTCAAGGGCGAGCTCAAGAAGCGCGGGCTCTCGACCGCGATCGGTGACGAAGGCGGTTTCGCCCCCGCGTTCACCTCGGCCGAGGACGCCCTCGACACGATCGCCAAGGCCGTCAAGGCCGCCGGATACAAGTTCGGCACCGATGTCTTCATCGCGCTCGACGCCGCCTCCAGCGAGTTCTACGACGCCGCGAAGAAATCCTATGTCTTCAAGAAATCCGATGGCGCGAAGCTCAGCGCCGACGAGCTCGTGGCCTACTACGCGAAGCTCTCGTCCAAATACCCGATCATCTCGATCGAGGACGGCTGCGCCGAGAACGACTGGACCGGCTGGAAAAAGCTCACCGAAGCCCTCGGCGACAAAGTCCAACTCGTCGGCGACGATCTCTTCGTCACCAATGTCGAGTTCCTCCGCAAAGGCATCGACCTTGGCGTTGCCAACTCGATCCTCGTCAAGGTCAACCAGATCGGTTCCCTCACCGAGACACTCGACGCCATCGAGCTTGCCAAGGAAAACAAATACACGGCGGTCATCAGCCATCGCTCGGGCGAGACCGAGGACACGACGATCTCGGACATTGCCGTTGCGACCAACGCCGGGCAAATCAAGACCGGTTCGCTCTGCCGCACCGACCGCGTGGCCAAATACAACCAACTCCTCCGCATCGAAGAGGAACTCGGCGACGACGCGATCTACGGCGGAAAATTCTAGCCCCGGAAGATCGTTCCAAACAAATCAAGGCGTGATCCGACCCTGTCGGCCACGCCTTTTTTGTTGCCCAAAAGCGGAGGCTCACGCAGAGGGGCAGGGAACGCGGAGAAAATGAACTGCGATCCCCGCGCCTTCGCGTTCTTCTCTCCAAGCCTCTGCCTTTCAGGTGCCTGCGATCACTCCCGCACCGGAACGACCACGACCGGGCACGGCGAATGTTTGAGCACGCCCGTGACCACGCTGCCGCTGAAGAGGTGGAAGAGCGCCCCGTGGCCGTGCGAGCCCAGAACAATATAGTCGGCCCCCTGAAGTTTGGCTTGGTCGATAATTTCATCCACCGGCGCGCCCAGGACGGCCTCGCAGCAAACTTCGAGCCCGGCGGAACGCAGAGGCCCGGCCAGCTTTTCGAGCCGCGCCTTGGCCAGGGCCGTCTGTTCCTCCAGATCAACCGCCGGAGGCGAAGTCGAGATCGCATCCATGGAGGCACCAACCGGCACATACTCCGGAATCGGCTCAATAACATGAAAAAGAACCATCTGGCTGCCGAGCTGGTGCCCAAGCTGTTCCGCATGGGCAAGAACTTTTCCGGCGATATCACTGGTATCAATGGGGACGAGGAGGGAGTTCATCCGGATATATTGAGCCATCTCTCCCTGGCTTGCGAGAAAAACCGGAAAAATGGCGAGAGTCGGCGACCTCCATCTGCGCGCAGAAGTCCCGCAACACCGGAGCGAGTCGGAATTCTGTGGCTTGACCTTGTCGGCAGCGGCGGAGATCGTTCGGCCATGCGCCGGGTTCTGCTTATCGATATTAGCAACACGTTCACGAAAATCGCCATCGCCAGAGGAGGGCGGATCGGGAAGATCCACCGGCTTGCAACCCCGGCCCTGCGCGCGCAGCAGATCCGTGGCATTATCCGCGACACGCCATTGGACGGCACGGTTGCGGCATCCGTCGTTCCCCGCAAAAACCGGGAGGTCAACGCCGCGTGCGCGAACCGTGTCTGCTGGATCGGCCCGGAACTCAATCTCGGCGTCGGAATCGACTATCCGACACCGCGGGCGATCGGCCCCGACCGCCTGGCCAATGCCGCCGGATGCGCCGCGCATTATGGCGTGCCAGCCATCGTTGTGGATTTTGGCACGGCGGTGACGTTCGATGTCATTTCGCCCGGCCGCGACTATATCGGCGGCGTGATCGCGCCGGGGCTCAATGCGATGACCGAATATCTTCATGACCGGACCGCCCTCCTCCCGTTCATCCACCTGCGCGAGCCGGTGGCCGCCGTCGGACGTTCGACGCGCGACGCCATGCTCTCCGGTGCCATCCATGGCTACCGCGGGCTCGTGGCGGAAATCGTCCGTCAGATCCGCCGCGAGGCCTTCCCGCGCCGCCGCCCGAAAATCGTCGCCACCGGCGGGGATGCCGGCCTCATCGCGGCCGGGCTTTCGCTTTTTGACGCGGTTGATCCTTTGCTCACCCTCCGCGGCCTTCTCGTTGCCGCCGATCTCAACCTCGACTGAACCGGATATGTCAATTTTTCCGGAAAACCCGAAGCGTTTGGCAAATTCCTGCCATCCCGTCATTTTGTTTTTTAAAAAAGCCGCCCCGTTCGCCGAGAAGCTGCGTCCGCTGGTGATCGGACTCTGCCTGGCCCTCATTTTTGCGGTCGCGGCGCGGGGCCGGTTCGGCCTGCCACCCGAGCCGGTGATGGATCCCGATTCGTTCGGATACCTCAACGCAACGCTCACCTGGCTGCATGGGAACGGGTTTTGGCAGGGTGAAGGGCGCGCCCATCTTTACCCGTTCTTTTTATGGGCGATCATTCTGTCCACTAAAGGGTTTCCCGCGATCACGAGCATCCAGCATGGGATCGGAATTCTCTCCGGTATCGCCTGGTGCTGGGCCTGGTGGCTTTGGGTTTCCTTTCTTCCGGCCGGCTTCGTCCGCCGCTGGTTGTGCCCGGCACTGGGACTCGCCGCCTTGTCTCTCTACATGTGGGGAACCCGCACGATTCTTTTCGAGCACATGATCCGCCCGGAGGCGGTCTTTCCCTTTGTGGGGGCACTCCAGATGGCTTTCTGTCTTGCCTTCGCAAAAGCCCGCTGGATGGGCGGGGGGCGGAACGCCCTCGTCGTCTCTGCGGCGGCCGGAATTGTCGCGGGCGGGATCGCGCTCAATCTGAAACCGAGCTGGGGATTTGCGGGCCTCGTCCCGCTGGCGCTGGTTGTGGTCTCTCTCTGGCGGGCGACTCCGGCGACCCGGCTCCGCTCACTTCTCGGCGTGTGCCTTGGGTTCCTGATCGCCTCGGTTCCGCTCGTTCTTCTGCCGAGCCTCGCCGGCTGGAAAAAAGATAAAGCCTCCCGCACGTTTCTGCCCGGAACTCTCGCCTCGGTTCACGCGGGCATGATTGCGAAGTCCCTCGGGGAAAGGGCGCGGCGCGGGCTCCTCGACCCGGAAGAAATGCGGTTTGCGGAGGATTTCTCCCGAACGGTTCGGGAGGCGACCCTTCACAATAAATCCTTTCCAGTTCTCGGATGGGACTGCGATTTCATCTTTTATCGTTCCGGACTCTTCGCCAGACTTCCCCACGGGGCCAACACGTCCCCGGAAACCCTGCGCAGCTACCTGCTCGGGCTCTATTTTCAAGCCTTGGCCGACCAGCCGCTCGCCTTTGCAGGGAAATGGGGCCGCGAACTCCGGCTCGCCTACTGCCCGGCTCCCATGGACTTGTTTCGTCCGAAATTGTGTCCGCGCCGCTATTACCAAGAGACCGATGATCTCCTGAAAAACCGTCGCGCGGAAATCGGCGGGCACCTGCCGGGCGATTGGAAGACCGGCTGGGAAACCTACTGGAACCGCTGCCGGGAACTTGCGGCGACTTCGCCAAATGACGGGGTGATCACCCGCCGGATTTCCCCGGGCGTGATAAAATTTGCGGCGGCGGCCCTCCTGCCTTCGCTGCTTTTCCTGCCGGCCTTTGCCGGACTCGTCTTTTTGAGGCGCGGCATGGAGACCCTTCGTCCCGCCGCGGCCGCCTCACTGATTGTCGCGGCCGTCTCGTTTGCGGCTGCGATGACCGTCGCCATCGTTCACTCGTTCGATTTGAACCGCTATCTCAACCTCCTCGTCCCGACCGACGTTTTTCTGATCGCCTCCGCGCTTTCCCTTTTGGCGGCGGCGGTCGCCCTGGTTCTGACGAAAACTCCCCCCACAACGCGGAATCCTGACAACGGTCTTGGATGATGTGCGCGGGTCTGATAGTGCCCTGTTGTTATGGATTTGTTGGAATGCGATTTGCCCGGTGTGAAAAAGCTGCGCAGCGGCAAGGTGCGCGAGGTTTTTGATTTGGGGGAAACCCTCCTTGTGGTGGCGACAGACCGGATCTCGGCATTTGACTGCATCCTGCCAACGGCGATTCCGCACAAAGGCGAGGTGCTCACCCGGATGTCCGCCTACTGGTTCGAGACGCTGGATTTTGTTCCCAATCATTTCCTCACGACAAATTTCAAGCAGTTCCCGGCTGTGCTCCAGCCATTTGAAGCACAGCTTTCCGGGCGTTCGATGCTGGTGCGCAAGGCCGAGCCGCTGCCCGTCGAATGTGTCGCGCGCGGGTATCTCGCGGGCTCCGGCTGGAAGGAATACCAAGCGACCGGCTCCGTCTGCGGGCATCCTCTTCCGGCCGGGCTCCTCCAGGCCTCGCGGCTGCCGGAGACGCTGTTCACGCCCGCCACGAAGGCCGAAACCGGCCACGACGAAAATATCACCTGGAAGCAATGCCGCAGGCTCATCGGTGACGATCTGGCCAACGAGGTGCGCGCCCGCACAATCGATCTCTACGAACACGGCCGCGCCCGGGCGGCCCGGGTCGGGATCCTTGTGGCCGATACCAAATTCGAGTTCGGGATGGCCGGTGACGATCTCCTCCTCATCGATGAATGCCTCACACCGGACTCCTCGCGCTTCTGGCCGGAAGCTTCGTGCAGGCCCGGCGAAAACCCGCCCAGCTACGACAAACAATGTGTCCGCGACTACCTGGAGACGCTTGACTGGGACAAAAC
>Ga0073936_10001762_pt1 | contig 32993 bp, 29 predicted proteins | sample AliMusrvi5mmetaG_FD_87041 | JGI IMG/M metagenome (GOLD analysis project Ga0073936, IMG submission 87041) | Freshwater lake bacterial and archeal communities from Alinen Mustajarvi, Finland, to study Microbial Dark Matter (Phase II) - Alinen... | ecosystem: Environmental > Aquatic > Freshwater >...
CCATTGGAAGTAGCGGCCTTTGTGGAAGGGGCGTTTCTTAGCGGTGCCGAGGAAGCGGTTGAAGTCGGTGTTCTCTTCGTTGGTATCGGCGGGGATGGCGTAGCGCCAGGCGGGATTGTCGTTGAGGGAGTTGCGATACCAGAAGGCGCGCACATAATGGATGTCGCCGATCATGCCCTGGGCGACCATCTCCTTCGCTTTGATGTAGAGCGAGTTGCTGCGGTTCTGGGTGCCGACCTGGACGATCTTGCCGGCTTTCTTGGCCGCGCGCACGATGTCCCAGCCTTCTTCGATGGTGTGGGCGATGGGTTTTTCGAGGTAGATGTTCTTGCCGGCGGCGAGAGCGGCCATGGCCATATCGTGATGGAGGTGCTCCGGCGTGCTGATGAAGACGACGTCGATGGAGGGATCCTTCAGCAGGTCGCGATAGTCGTTGTAGGTCTTGGGGGCGTTGCCGCCCATGGTCTGGACGCGGTCTTTGGCGCGGTTGAGATTCCCTTTATAGGTATCGCAGACGGCGGTGACTTCGGCGGTTTTGCCCATTGCCTGATACATCATGTCCATGACGTAGTAGCCGCGGGTGCCAACGCCGATCCAACCGACGGTGGTCTTATCATTTGCGCCCAAAGCGGGCACTACAGCGGGGGCGGCGGCAAAGGCCGCGGCTGAGGCTCTTATAAAATTGCGACGGGAGACTTCGTTATCCATAAAGGGATCACTCCTAGGGTGTGTTTTATTAACTTTTCAGCATATCACGCGGCGATAGATGGGAGGCTTGCCGTAGAATAGGCGAATCCGAGCGCCACGGGGACGCATCCCATAAGCATCGAAGAGAAGGAGAACTTTCGAACGTGTCACTGCGCATTAACGACGAAGCACCCAATTTCACTGCCCTGACGACGCAGGGCGAAATCAACTTTCATGAATGGATCGGGGACAGCTGGGCGATTTTGTTTTCGCATCCCAAGGACTTCACGCCGGTTTGCACCACCGAATTGGGCTATGTCGCGAAGCTCGCTCCGGAGTTCGCGGCGCGCAATTGCAAGGTGATCGGACTGAGCGTCGATCCCGTTGACAACCATGGCAAGTGGGCGGCGGACATTGAAGAGACGCAGGGCTCGAAGGTGAACTTCCCGATGATCGGCGATCCGCAACTGGAGGTGGCGAAGCTTTACAACATGCTGCCCGCCGAGGCTGGGACGGCTGCGGAAGGGCGCACTGCGGCGAACAATGCCACGGTGCGGACGGTGTTCATTATCGGCCCTGATAAGAAGATCAAGTTGATGATGGTGTATCCGATGACCACCGGGCGCAACTTCGATGAGATCCTGCGCGTGCTGGATTCGATGCAGCTGACCGCAAAGCACAAAGTGGCGACACCGGTGAACTGGAAGAACGGCGACGATGTGATCATCGTGCCGGCCGTATCGGACGACGAAGCGAAAGCGAAGTATCCGCAGGGCTGGAAGACGTTGAAGCCGTATCTGCGGGTTGTCTCGCAGCCGAAGTAAGTCCGGAAACGATATGATGAGGTCATGTTCACACGACGTGACCTCCTCAAAACCGCCGCGATTGCCGGCGTCAGCCTCGAAGCTGCGACATTCAAGGGCCCGCTGGGGGTCCAACTCTACACCGTCCGTAGCGTGCTGCCGAAGGATCCGGCGGCGACGATCAAGGCGATCGCGAGCATCGGATTCGCGGAGGTCGAAGTCACCTGGGATGGCGTGGAGAAGATTCTTCCCATCATTAAGGAAGCGAAGCTGAAGGCGGTCAGCTGCCACCTGCCTACGCCGATCCTGAACGGCAATTGGGGCAAGGCGAAGCCGGTGAGCTGGAGTGAGGCAATCGAGGTTGGCCAGAAGGCCGGCATGAAATTCCTGGTGATTCCTTACGTTGCGATCCCGGAGCGCGGCAAGACCCTCGACGATTTCCGCACCATGGCGGACAAAATGAACAAGGCCGGCGAGCAGGTTGCGAAGGCGGGGATGAAGCTCTGCTATCACAACCACGCCTTTGAATTCGCGGCGATGGAGAATTCGCGGCCGATCGATATTCTGATTGAGAAGACTGATCCGAAGCTGGTCGGCATCGAGCTCGACTTGTTCTGGGTGAGCGTGGCCGGCAACGATCCGGCTGCGATGTTGAAGAAGATGCCGGGCCGATTCCCGCTGGTGCACCTGAAAGACAAGAAGAAGGACGCGCCGGTGCAGTTTGCGGAGAATGTCCCGCGCGACACGTTCAAGGAAGTGGGCAACGGTACGATGGACTTCAAGGCGATTATGGCAGCGGCAAAGCAGAGCGGCGTGAAGCATTACTTTGTGGAGCAGGACCAGACGCCGGGCGATCCACTGGAGAGCCTGAAGCAATCGTATGCAAATGTCCGGGCGATGAAATGGTAAAATGAAAGTTCCCCATGAAAATTGCCATAGGCGCCGATCACGCGGGCTTTGAGCTGAAAGAGAGTCTTCGCTCACAGCTCCAACAGGCCGGACACGAAGTAGTTGATTTCGGAACCGATTCTCTGCAATCGGTGGACTATCCGGATTTTGCATCCAAGGTCGCGCACGACGTCGCCAATGGCGACGCCGAGCGCGGCATTCTGGTGTGCTCGACTGGCGTCGGGATGTCGATGGCGGCAAACAAGGTCGACGGCATCCGCGCGGCGCTGGGCACCATTCCGGACGAGGTGCAGTTGACCAGGCGGCACAACGACGCCAACGTACTTACCCTGGGCGCGCGCTATCTGGATACGCCCAAAGCGATGGAGTTGGTGGACGTATTTCTTGGGACCGAGTTTGAGGGCGGACGGCACGCACGCCGCGTTGGCAAGATTGCCGAGCTGGAGAACGAAAAATAATTCATGGCAAAACCATCCTTTTCCCGGCCGCTGGCCGAAGTAGACCCCGCAGTCTTTGAAGCGATCCAGCACGAAGTGGAGCGCCAGAATTCGAGGCTGGAGCTAATCGCGAGCGAAAATTTCGTCTCCGAAGCGATTCTGGAAACCGCAGGCAGCGTATTTACCAACAAGTACGCCGAAGGTTATCCAGGCAAGCGGTATTACGGTGGCTGCGAATATGCGGACATCGTCGAGAACCTGGCGCGCGACCGCGCCAAGAAGCTGTTTAACGCCGAGTACGCGAACGTGCAGCCGCACTCCGGCTCGTCTGCCAACCAGGCCGCCTACGCAGCGGTGCTGCAGCATGGCGACACGATTCTGGGCATGAACCTGGCTCATGGCGGACACCTGACGCACGGGCACGCGCTGAACTTTTCCGGCAAGACGTACAAGATCGTTCCTTATGGCGTAAGCAAGGACGACGAGCGGATCGATTATTCCGAACTGGCGCGGCTGGCAGAAGAGCACAAGCCGAAGATGATCATCGCCGGCGCGAGTGCGTATCCGCGCATCATCGATTTCAAGAAGTTCCGCGAAGTGGCCGATTCGGTGGGCGCGTTGTTCCTGGTGGACATGGCGCACTTCTCCGGACTGGTGGCCGCGGGGTTGTATCCGAATCCCTGCGAGTATGCGGATATCGTTACCACCACCACCCACAAGACGTTACGCGGACCGCGCTCCGGCATGATCCTGGCGCGCGAGAAGTACGGCGCGGCGATCGATAAGATGGTGTTCCCTGGCCTGCAGGGCGGACCGCTTGTGCACATTGTTGCGGCCAAGGCCGTGTGCTTCCTGGAAGCGGCGACCGAAGAGTTCGTGGCCTATCAAAAGCAGGTGATCCTAAATGCGGCAGCGCTGGCAGACGGCCTATCGTCAGCGGGTTTCCGCGTGGTTTCGGGCGGCACGGATACGCACCTGGCGCTGATCGATGTCTTCGCCAAGGGCGTGCGCGGCAAGGAAGCGGAGAAGTCGCTGGACGAAGCCTACATTACTGCGAATAAGAACGCGATTCCGTTTGACGTGAACCCTCCGCTGAATCCGAGCGGCATCCGGTTGGGCAGTCCGGCTGTCACGACACGCGGCTTCACGGAAGTGGAGATGCGCAAGGTGGCGAACCTGATTGCGGAGACCATCGATGCGGTAGCGCAGCACGGCCTGGAAGGCGCGTCTGAGACCATCCAAAAGGTGCGCGGCGGTGTGGGCGAACTCACCGATGCGTTCCCTTTGTACGACTGGAAGACCAGGTAGGCGCCAAGCCATGCCAATGCGTATTGTTATCGACGTCCGCCACCTGAAGGACTTCGGTTTCGGTACGTATATTCGAAACCTGATAAGGGCGCTGGCCGCACTGGACAGCGCCAATCAGTATCAGCTCGTCGCACTGAAGCAGGACCTGCATGATCTTGCGGGACTTCCCTCCAATTTCGCACTGGTTACTTATGACAGGTCCGACACGGACTTGCGCGATCAAATCACATTCCCCCTTTTCCTCAGGAAGCTGCGCGCGGACCTGTATCACATTCCCCTGAACAACGTCCCGCTGCTGATGCCCAAGCCGTACGTGGTGACCGTGCACGATTTGAGCAGCCTGATGTTTGACCATCCGCAGGATGCGCGCAACAGTTACCACCTCTTCAAATTCCGCAGGGGCCTGTTGCACGCAGACCGCATCATTGCCGTCTCCGCGGCGACGAAGCGCGACCTGCAGTCGGTGCTAAACATTCCGGCTTCCCGAATCCGCAAGATCTACAATGCGATCGACGGCCGCTTCATGGATCACACCGCAGCGGCCGATGCGCGCGTGGCAGGGCCCGAGGCTCAGGCACTGGAAAGACTGCGGATTCTGGAGCGCTATCAGATCAACTATCCGTTTCTGCTGTACGCCGGCACCATCCGGCCGCAGAAGAACATCGCGAGGCTGGTAGAGGCGTTTGCGGTCATTCGAGGCGAGTTGGAAGGCCATGAACGCTACAAGAACCTACGACTGCTGATCATCGGAGACGATCTTTCGAAGTATCCGGCGGTGCGGCGGGCCGTGATTCAGACCCGCAGCGAGCAGTCTGTGCGATTCCTGGGGTTTGTGCCGCTGGACACGCTACGCATTTTCTACTCGTCGGCCGAGGCGTTCGTGTTTCCATCACTGTACGAAGGCTTCGGATTACCGCCGCTGGAGGCGATGGCATCCGGTACGGCGGTGGTCACATCGAGCGTCAGTTCCCTGCCCGAAGTGGTGGGCGATGCGGCGATGATCGTCAATCCGGAAAATGTGTTCGACATCGCGCGCGGAATCCGCGAGGTGCTGCTGGACGATGACCTGCGGCAGTCACTGATCGAGCGCGGCTTCGAGCGCCTGAAGGTTTTCCGATGGGACCAGACAGCCAAGGAAGTCCTGGAGACGTACCAGGATGCGGTCTACAAGCCCGGAAAATAATTTTTGAGAATATTCCCATTGCGCGGCCACTTCTCATAGAGAGGTCGCAATGGATGTTCTGTTGATCCAGGAGCAGCTCCGGCAAACGCTTTCCAGCCTGATACGGCGTGTTGGCACAGTAAACGCGGAAGCGGAGTCGAGGTTGGGTGAGATGCTGGCTGACGGGTTGACCAGATACCTGGTGTACGCCCAGAGACCGGCCGAAGGGGAGGACGCAGATCTGGAACTGATGCTGGACTCGCTTGAGTTCTGGGCAGAACTACACGGCTATAGCAGGAGAAAGCCGGTGCAAAAGCAAAACGGACCGGCCTATCTGCATATGACCGCATCAGCGGGCAGATAGTGACCAGTCCGTCAAGCTTGACGACGGTTGCGGTTGAAGCAAACCGCAACGGGATCCTGTTATCGGGGCGAAGCATGACAGGAACATACTTCGCGGTATTCCATGGAAACTAGGTGCCCCAAGCGGCTCCGAACGTAGCATCATCGCCGGCCTTCAGCTTCGATTTGATTTTCATTTGGCTGCTCCTTTCGTGATAGTCAAAATCAGGTACGAACGCCTAACTAAGAGCAATGCCTATGCCAAACTAAGGCGAACAACCTACTACGTGCAAATGAATGAAAACAAGCACAGCCAGCCGTGGAAGATGTCCGGAGCTTGAGACAACCCTAACCAAATGGTTAGAATTGGCTATCCAGAGGGCTTGCATCGGCAGCGTCCCGGTACCACTTAAACCGGGGTACCACATCTTCAGGAAACAATTGCTAAATAGATTTGGTTATACTGCGTATACACGGTCGCGAAATTTGAACCCGGTTAGATCAATTTTTCGAGTAAAAGAACAGGAATGTCAGCGAAACTGGAAAGCATCGCAGGACCAAGGAAGGGTGAGATCGTTCGACTCAGCGACAAGCCCCTCTCGATTGGCAGAGATCCGTCGAATCAACTGGCGATTTTGGACTCGGCACTCTCCAGGCATCATTGCCTGATCGAATGGAAGGAGGAGGCATTTTTCCTGCGTGACCTGGACAGCCGCAACGGCACGCTACTGAACGGGACGCTGCTGAAAGAGATGCCGCTATCAGACGGGGACGAGATCAAAATCGGGGCCTCGACGTTTGTCTTCCACGCGTCACAGATTTCATTTACGGCAGGCGGTGCGGCACAGAGCATGGCGGACAGCAACGGGGCCTCCACCATTGTTCTGCGCAAAGAAGACGCGCTGTACCTGAACTCAGAAAAACGCATCGCGGAAGTGCAGCCTACCACGCGCGCGCTGCGGGACCTCAACGCACTGCTGCGAATCAGCCAGACGATCAACGGCATCCATCACATGGAGGACCTGGAAAAACAGATCCTGGATGCGATCTTTGAGGTGTCGCCTGCGGACCGGGCGGCGATTCTGGTGGCGAATCCCAAAAACGGCGAGATTGAGGATGTTAGGGGCTGGGACCGCCTGACGGGCCCTATAGAGGAGTTCCACTATAGCCGGACGGTTGTCAATATGGTGACGGGCCGGAAAGTTGCGGTGGTCAGTAACGACGTTTTGGATAGTGAACCTTTCAACGAAGCAGTGAGCCTGCTCGCCAAGCAGGTACATTGCGTGCTGGCTGTGCCGATGGAGTATTGCGGCGCCGCCAACGGCGTGATCTACCTGGAGGCCGCCGACAAGGCGAAGCAGTTCGATGAGACACTGATGGAACTGATGATGGCCATCGGCAGTATAGCCGGACTCGCTTTTGAAAATACGCGGCGCATGGAATGGCTGGAGGGTGAGAACCAGCGTCTTAAGGACCAGAACGGCATCGAGCACAAGATGATCGGGGATAGCCGGCAGATGCGCGCGGTCTACCAGTTCATCATGAAAGTGGCGAAGCAGGAGGCCAATGTCCTGCTCTCAGGCGAAAGCGGAACCGGCAAGGAACTGGTGGCGAAGGCGATTCACGAGAACAGCCCGCGCACGTACAAGCCGTTTGTCGCCATCAATTGCGCAGCCATCACCGATACGCTTCTGGAAAGCGAACTGTTCGGCCATGAAAAGGGCGCGTTCACCGGCGCCCATAGTCAGAAAAGAGGAAAGCTGGAGATCGCCGAGGGCGGTACGGTATTTTTGGACGAGATCGGGGAGATGGCGCCGATGCTGCAGGCCAAGTTGCTGCGCGTGCTGCAGGAGCGCGAGTTTGAGCGGGTGGGCGGGACCAAGACTATCAAGATCGATATCCGGCTGATCGCGGCAACCAATCGCGACCTCAAAGAGATGGTCAAGCAGGGCCGCTTCCGCGAGGATTTGTACTACCGGCTGGACGTTGTCTCCATCAGGATGCCGGCGCTGCGCGAGCGCCCGGAAGACATCCCGCTGCTTTGCGACCACTTCGCGCGGAAATTCGCCACGAAGACCGGCCGCCGCATTGAGGGGATCAGTCCAGGCGCCAAACGGTATCTGCTGCAGTACGCCTGGCCGGGGAATGTGCGGGAATTGGAGAACGCGATAGAGCGGGCCGTGGTGATGTGCTCCGGACAGATTCTATATCCGGAGGATTTGCCGGAAAACATCCTGGAGACCGCGCCGCCCCAGGATGTTTCTACGGGCAGCTTTCATGGTGAGTTACAGGGCACCAAGAAGTTGATGGTGATCCGGGCGCTGGATCAGTCCAAGGGGAATGTCACCGATGCGGCGAAGGCTCTGGGGGTGCACCCGAATTACCTCCACCGATTGATGAATAATCTGGGGATTGAGAAGAGGCGTAAGGCAGTGACGGCGACTAGTTGAGGACAGGCGAAACCGCCCAATGCCGCATGGTTTTCGCAGTTTCGTAGCGCACGCATTTTGCGTGCCGGCTCGACATTCTTGTCGAGGTTTGGCGCGGCGTTGAGAACACAAGTCGAGACGAATCTCGACGCGGCAGACATGAATGTCCGCGCTACGATTTCGACAGACCGGCCTTGGTTTCTTGAAAAACTATGTGGCATTGGGCGGTTTCGCCTGCCTCTTGTTGCGGTCGCGGGACGGCTTAGTGCGCTTTGGGGTGGGACTTATCGTAGACCGCCATCAATTCCGTTAGCGCCACCTGGGTATACTTCTGGGTGGTGGAGAGACTGGAATGCCCCAGCAGTTCCTGAATCGAGCGAAGGTCCGCGCCATCGGCAAGCAGGTGCGTGGCGAAGGCGTGGCGAAGGGTGTGGGGGTGGATGCTCGAATCTCCTGACAGGTAGCGTGCGTAAAAGTTGACGATGCCGCGGGCGCCGCGGTCGCTTAAGCGGCCACCGCGATGATTGGTGAACACCGCGGGCTGTTCGGGCGCGGCCGTTCTTTCGGCGAGCCAGGCTTCGAGGGCGATGGCGGCCTTCGATGCGTACGGGACCTGGCGCTCCTTTTTCCCTTTTCCGCGGACTCGCAGCCAGCACTCCTTGCGGTCGATATCTTCGAGATTCAAGCCCACCAGTTCGCTGACGCGCAGTCCACAGCCATAGAGCAGTTCGAAGATGGCGAGATCGCGCTTGGGATGCGGGCGGTTGAACTTGTCTTCGGCGACTCCATCCACAAGCAGGTTGGTCTGTTCCTGGGTCGGCACGCGCGGCAGTTTCTTCGGGGCCTTGGGCGTTTTGATGAGCCGCGAATAGTTGGTGGTGAGCACGCCCTGGCGCATCATGAATTTGAAGAATGACCGCAGCGCGGCGAGTTTGCGGCGCATGGTCGCGTTCTCCAGCTTGCGGGTGAACAGGTCGCCGAGCCATTCGCGCAGGGCGAGGACGTTGAGGTCGGCGGGCTGGATCGTGGGCTGGCCGGGCGGCGTGAAGTAGGCGATGACCTGATCGAGATCGACTCCGTAGTTGCGCAGCGTGTGGGGCGAGACGTTCTCACGCTGGAGCTCTTCGAGGAAGGCGGTCTTGTAATCGTTGAGATCAGACATGGCCTGCGATGTATTGGTCGAGCGCAGCCGTGGCTCGTTTGCAGACTTCGGCGTGGCGCGCTTTCTTATCGTGACGCAGGGTGTGGCGGGTGTCTTCATCGAGCTGCGGCAGAAGGTCAAAGGTGATGTTGGCCGGCTGGTAGTTCTTTTCGCTGGCGCCGGTGATGTAGTTGCAGAGCGAGCCCATGGCGGTGGCGCGGGGCAGCGGACGTGGATGTTCGCTGCGTGCGGTGGCGGCAGCGTGGCGGCCTGCCATGAGTCCGGTGGCGATGGATTCCACGTAACCCTCGACGCCTGAGATCTGGCCGGCGAAGAAGATGCTGGGGGCTTCCTTCAATTGCAGGCAGGTGTTGAGCAGCGACGGCGCGTTGATGTAGGTATTGCGGTGCATTTGGCCGAAGCGGGAAAACGTTGCGTTTTCCAGGCCGGGGATGAGGCGCAGTACGCGGGCCTGGTCGCCGAAGCGCATGTGGTTCTGGAAGCCGACCAGGTTGTAGCTATCGGCGCGCATGTTTTCCTGGCGCAGTTGGACGACGGCGTAGGGGCGGCGGCCGGTGCGGGGGTCGTCGAGGCCCATCGGCTTCATGGGGCCGAAGCGGAGGGTGTCGCGGCCGCGGCGGGCGATCTCTTCGACGGGCAGGCAGGCTTCGAAGAAGGGCGTGGTGTCTTCGGGGATGTGGGCTTCGTAGCAGGGGGCGGCCATGAGCTCATCGAGGAAGCGATTGTACTCCTCTTTGTTCATGGGGCAGTTCACGTAGTCGTCAGTGCCGTCGATGGACTTGCCGTAGCGCGAGGCGCGGAAGGCGATGTCGAAGTTGATGGAATCGGCGTCGACGATGGGGCTGATGCTGTCGTAGAAGTAGAGCCGTTCGGAGCCGGTGATGTCGCTGATTTCGGCGGCGAGGGCGTCACTGGTGAGCGGGCCTGAGGCGATGATGACGAGGCCTTCCTGCGGGAGTTTGGTGACCTCTTCGCGGCGGATTTCGATGCCGGGCTGGCTGGCGATGGCGTCTGTGATGTAGGCGGCAAAGATGTCACGGTCGACGGTTAGAGCCTGTCCGCCAGGGACGCGGGCGTGGGCGGCGGCGGCGAGGACCAGCGAATCGAAGTGGCGGAGTTCGCGCTTGAGCTGCCACGGGGCGGAGTTTTCGGTCTCGCTTTTTAGCGAGTTGCTGCAGACGAGTTCGCCGAAGGCGGAGGTCTTGTGGGCCGGGGTGGATTTTTCCGGGCGCATTTCGTAGAGGATGCAGGGGAGGCCGGCGCGGGCGAGCTGCCAGGCGGCTTCGGAGCCGGCGAGTCCGCCGCCGATGACGTGGATGGGTTGAGTGGGGGCCAAATGACTATTGTCCCATGGGGTGCCCTCATGAAAATTCGCCTGGACTGCAAGCTGCAAAACTGTAGTTACATATTTGGCGTTATAATTAGACGTAGATCATGCGGTTCGAATGGGATCCGGACAAGGCTCGGATCAACCTGCGTAAACACGGCGTTGCATTTGAGGATGCATTCCACATCTTCGAAGACCCTTATGCTCTCCTCGAACAAGACCGAATAGACGCCGCTGGCGAGTTGCGTTGGCATGCAATGGGCACGGCTAATGGGATGACGGTGCTCCTTGTGGTCCACACTCTCAGGGATGACAAAGGCGTGGAAGTAATCCGGATAATATCAGCGAGACGTGCAACCAGGAATGAAAGGATTCGATATGAAGAAGCTCGTCGTTAAGACCCTAGAAACCAGTCCGTTGAGCGAGGCAGGCAAGCGTCGCCTCGCGAAATTAGCAGCAGAGCCGGATTCCACGATTGATCTCTCCGATATCCCGGAGCTTGACGAACGGTTCTGGAAGAACGCGGTGCGTAATCCGTTCTACCGGCCCGTGAAGCAACAACTGACGGTACGGTTGGACGCGGATGTCGTGGCCTGGCTTCGACAGCAGGGCAAGGGGTACCAGACGCGCCTCAACCATGTGCTGCGCGAAGTCATGCTGAAAGATCTGCGCAAGAGTGCCTGATACACCTGCGGACAAACGTGGACTGTGGCCGCAACCCGGCGAAGTTACGGTAACATGATTACTTACTCATGCTGGACTCCGCCGCAGTCTACGCCTTCGCCACCTCCGCTATTTCCGCGATCTGCACTGCGGTTGCGAAAGACGCAAATTTGCGCAATGGGTGGTCAGCGGCATGCTCGGCAACGCCGCCTTCGCCAGCTTGCTCAATGGGCTGAAGAAGTCGAGTTACGCCTGGAGTTGCTTCCGCGAAAATTGCAGGCGGCTGGACCCGCGCAAGAACCACATTCTTTTCCGGGCTCTACAGAACGCCCACTGGAAAGCAGTGGCACAGGTGCTGGCCGAATACAGCCGCGCGCAGGGGCCGACGCTATTCCGCTTCCCAAGCCATTGCAGGATGCGGCTGCGGCGTCACTCAATGCGTTGAATTGGATGAGCCTGCACCCTACCGTGGACCTGGATCTGCGCAACCTCATCCTGGAGCTCGACCAGCGCGCCGGTAATGCAGCGTTCGAAGTCGACGCAAACTGGTCAGAGGTGCTTGGTTCGCTCTATGCCGATCTGACTGCGCTGATGGAGCAGCACAGAAATCCGTCGGCAGGCCCAGGCGAGAAAACCTGGAATTCGCTGGTTGCCGAATTCCCCTACCTTGCGCCGCATACCGGTCTGCGTGATTTTTTCATCGGGCACTGGTTTACTTATTTCAGCGTGAATTTTCAATTCCGGATGCAGGATCCGGAGGTCACGCCGCTGCTCATGGGGAAGTTGTTCACGGAGATCCGCGAGCGCGAGGGCGACCGGCAATGTATCGACGCGCAGAGACTGATGGCATGTTTACAGGCTGGCATTGAGGGCATTCATAAGCGGTTCGACCACGTGGACCACGAGTTGAAGGGCATCCGATCGCTCCTGGAGCGGCAGCAACCTGTCCGCCCGCCCGAAAAAGTCATCGGCCTCATGAATACGCATCAGCGGATTCTGGGCCGGGATGTCCTGGCCCGTGAAGTTATCGGTGTACTCCGTGCGCCGGGCCCATCCGTGGTTTCCATTACCGCGCCGCCGGGCTTTGGAAAATCAGCGCTCTTTGCAAGGGCGGTGGCGCTCGCGATGCCAAATGGCGAACCGGAGGAAGCTGGGTTGGCGGGCCTGGCAGTACTGGATGCCAGGCAGGAGCAGCCCACCATAATGGTGCTCGCATCGTTATTGGCGAGGCTCACCGGCTGGCAGGAGTCCGATAAGTTGCGCAGCGATTTCTTTGATGCGCTGAGGCAGGCGGGCCCGCTCTGGATCGTGATCGAAAACGCGGAGCAGGCTCTGCTGCCGCGCCAGAATTCTGCCTTTTGCGAGGTGCTCAAAGGTTGGTGTGCCAATCAGCATACATCCAAGTTGATTCTGCTTTCGCGACACACCTTTAGTCCCGCGCCGCCCTGCCATCTGCGGCTGCGTAACGTGGAACAGGCGCTGCGTGGCGGCCTCGCGCCTTCGGATGCAACGGCTCTGATGCGAATCCGTTTGAGGGAAACGCGCTTTGCTGCAACGCCGGAGGCATTGTTGCTGGAGATAGCGGATCGTCTCCACCGCATCCCCATGGCATTGGTTCAATTCGCCGGTTATCTGGTGGCGAATGAATCCGGCATTTCGTTGGATGAGCGGTTCCTTCGCGGCAACGACCTTTTGCGCAAATTCGATCCGGACAACATGGAGGGCTCGATCGGGCAGATGGTCGAGGAGCATTTGCAATTGCTGGGCCCTGAGGCAAGACGCTTGCTTGGTCTGGTCGTGTGGTCGGGTGTTACCGTTCCGCAAAGCGGCCTGCTGGCTGTGGCCGGAGATTCTGGCGCCGCACTGCTGACGCGCCTGGCCCGTTCCGGCTTGCTCGATGAAATTGAGGGAAAGCCCGCGGAGGGAATGCGGTTTGGCATGCATCCGCTGTTGCGTGCGTTGGTGGCAAGTGGTGTTCCTGGCGAGGTGGAGGCGCGGGCTTGGATGGTTGCGGCTGCGAGTGAGCATGAGCAAGCCCGCCACGGGCCGGTCTCCTCACTTTGGACATTGACGGAACGCGTCTACCGCACGTCGGTGGAAGACCAGGGGCGCTCCGAACTTGCCAATGATCTCGCCATGGCCATCATGAACAAAGGCGTCGCGCTTGACAGTTTAGGGCGGTTGGAGGCGGCGGTGGCGGCCTATGACGAAGCGATCAGTATCCGGCGAAAGCTGGTGGAAGAGCAGGGGCGATCCGAACTTGCCAATGATCTCGCCGCGGCCATCATGAACAAAGGTGTTGCGCTCGCGAATCTGGGGCGGCTGGAGGAGGCGGTGACGGCCTTTGAAGAAGCGATCCAAATCCAGCGACCTCTGGTGGAAGCTGAGTGGCGCGCCGAGCTGGCGAGTGATCTCGCAACACCCATTATGAACAAAGGTATCGCACTCACGAGTTTAGGGCGAGTGGCCGCGGGTGTGGAGGCCTATGACGAAGCGATCCAAATCCTGCGGCTTCTAGTGGAAGAACAGGGACGCGCCCAGCATGTAGACGATCTGGCCAGGGCCATCATGAACAGAGGCATCGCACTCAAGAACTTGGGGCGGCTAGAAGCAGCGGTGGCGGCTTATGAAGAAGCGATCCTGATATTGCGACCGTTGGTGGAAGACCAGGGGCGCACCGAGCTTGCAAATGACCTCGCCGCAACCATCACGAACAAAGGCGTCGCGTTCAGGAATCTGGGGCGGTTGGAAGAGGCGGTGGCGGCTTATGAAGAAGCGATTCGAATCTGGCGACCGCTTGTGAATGATCAGGGGCGCACCGAGCTTGCCAATGAGCTCGCCACGGCCATCATGAATAAAGGTATTGCGCTCGCGAATTTGGGGCGACTGGAGAAGGCGGTGGCGGCCTTTGACTTAGCGATCCAAATCTGGCGAACGCTGGTGGAAGAGCAGGGGCGCTCCCAGCTAGTCAATCATCTCGCCATGGCTCTTTTCAACCTGGCGTTTGCATGCAAATCAATGAAAGCCCCGATGGCGCGAGAAACTGCTCTGGCTGCTGCTCGCGAAGCGCGCGAGATATGGACAAAGTTAGTCAACGAGGGCTGGAACCACTTGGCAGGCAACCTGGAGAAAGCTCGAGAGCTTGAAGCGGTCTTGCTGGCTCAAGGATCTCCCTAGCCCGGCGACTCTGCCCGATTGCAGGATCGATTGTTCGCATGTCCCGAAAAGTATGGCAAGAAGGCGTCTAGACAATCACGATCCAACCCAAACTTCGGACGAAGCCGCGGAAGCCGAGTTGGAAGCTCTCGCGATGGAAGGCTTGAACTCAGGGGAATCGATTGTGGCCGATGATCGATACTGGGCGGAAGAGCGGCGGCGGTTGATTGATCGCTACACGCGAAGCCGTGCTTGCTGATTGGGCAAGCTGCATATCGCTCACTTACGTTCGCGGCTCGGCTTGCAATTGCACATTGCTAGCGGAGCGATACTAGCAGGTCAGAGACAGCCTTGAAAAGGCAAACCCGCTACGCCGTAGCGGGTTTACAATATAGAATCAACATGTTACAGACAAGAAACTGCTACACCGTGGCGGTCTAGGGCTTGAAGTGCATCTCGATGAACTTGCGGAACACTTCGTAGTCGGCCGGGACCGTGCCATGGCCGCCTACGTGTTCGTGGTAGCCGATCGTATGTAAAATCGACTCGCCCGGAGGCGGCATCTTGTCGGTATCGAGGCCCTGCTTGCCGAGCAGTTTGAAGACGGGTGCGGCGGCTACGGCGGCTAGGAACTCGCCTTTGGGGTCGGACCATAGATCGGTAGTCCCGGTCTGGAGCAGCACCGGGCGCGGGGCGATCAGCGCTACCAGCATGTTGGCATCGACGGGCATCTTGTCGACGCTATCGCCGTAGCTGGCGTAGTTGCCCGCGAACTGATAGCCGAAGCGGGCCGCCATATGCTTCACCGTCTCGCCGTAGTTGCGGCGGGCCAGTGCGGCGCCGCCCTCGCCGGAGCAACTGGCGATGACCATGGCGATGCGCTCGTCGTGCGCGCCGGCCCACATCACGGTCTTGCCCAGGCGCGAGACTCCGAAGATTGCGATCCGCTTGGCGTCCACTCCCTTATCCGTTTCGAGATAATCCACGGCGCGGCTCAGGCCCCACGCCCAGGCCGAAATCGTGCCCCACTCATCGGGTTTCGGCGCCGGGTACAGCGAGCGCACGCCCAGTCCGACGCCGCCGTCGAAATCGGGGTCGATGTCTCCATAGTAAACCGTCGCCACGCCGATTCCCTTCTCAACGAATGACATCACCGGAAACTTGCCGAAGCTGCGTCCCCCCGCGGCGGGCACGCGCTTCTTATCGCGGCCCCAGATCTCGCCGGGCTTGACGCCGGGATCGTCCACCACGCTCGAATTGGCCGTGAAGCTAATGTTCAACAGCAGCGGCACCGGCTTGGTGGCGCCGGCGGGCAGATAAACCAGCAGGTCCATTTTGGGGCCGGCCTTATCAGCGGAAAAGTACACCGTCACCTGACGGCGCAACGCTTTGCCATCGAAGGCGGGCGTGCCCTTGTCGAAGACATCGAAACTCATCGCCGCCGGACGCCCCGGGGCGCGGCCGTACTGATTCGCTTCGAACAGCTTCACGATTTCCGGACGCCGTTTGGTGATCCAGGTCTTTGCGTCCTTCACCGGCTTGCCGTTGGCGAGCACCAGCGGATCAGGCAGTATGTAGTCGCCCACCAGCGCCTCATCGTAATTGACGGGGATGCCGGCCACCACTTTGGGGGGATCGGCTTTGGGTTGCTGGGCTAAGGCGACCAGTGAAAATGCGGCGAGAGTAAAGAACGAGCGGCTTGGCATGGCATTATATTACTACTTCGGCACGCGCATATCCTTAACGTCAATTAAGGTTAACCGCCGATTCTGATCACGGGCAAAATACCCCATACTAGTAGACAACTCATGAAAGGCTTCGCGAAAACTGTCCGCACGCTGTTCGGAATACAGGCTTCCGTTCAGGTCATTCTATTTGCCGCGTTTCTGTACTACGTCTCGCGCTTTTCTGACGTTTTGGGCACGGGTGCGTTTAAGCCGAAATATGTCTTCGGCGCCTTCCTGGTCCTGTCCATTCCCTGCACGTTATCGGGCATCGCCTGGTACCGGCTGAAGTATGAGCTACCGAAGTCTCAGGTTTGGTTGGTTTTGGCCAGTTTGGCGAGCCTGCTGTTCCCGGTTCTCGGGCTGGCTACATTTGTCCTGGGGATGTGGACATACGGCAGGCCGCCTGCCAAGCCGAAGCGTCCGCCCAAGCACTTCCCGGCGGATGATACGAATCGCTACATCCAGCTTGTTGTGACCTTTCTCTCGATTCTGGCATGGATGGCCGGAGCGTTTTATTGGCACGAATGGGGCGAACGTCAGCAACTGAAGCCGGTTTACGATTGGGGGTGGTGGGTGCAACTCGCGCTCGCCGTCTTCGCGAGTGTGCTGATGCATGAGATGGGGCATGCATTTGCAGGCCGGCTGACAGCGATGACTCCGTACCGCCTGCAGCTTGGCCCGCTGCTGATTCATTTCGAGAATGGGCGAAAGCGGTATGGTATCCGGCTAGCCGGCCTGTTCGGCAGCGTTGGCGCCACCGAAATAGTGCCGCTCGATCTAAACAAGACCCGAGGCCGGCTCGCCTTCATGGCTATGGGCGGCCCGCTGCTATCGCTGCTGTGCGGAGCCGGTTGCACAGTGCTAACGCTATCGGCAAAGGGCAATGTTTGGGAGCATGGTTGGGAGTTCTTCGCCATCGCATCGGCGTGCGGGTGGTCACATCTGTTTTTCAGCCTGATCCCCATTTCGAGCAACAAGCGCTGCTCTGATGGCGCCATGATTCGGGAACTGCTGAGGACCGGGCCGTGGGCCAATGTCCATGTTGCATTCGCCATGCAGGAAACCAGCGGCGTGACTGAGATCAGGCCGCGAGACTGGGATATCACCGTCATTGAGCAGGCTTGTGCATTCGTGTCGGCTGGAATCAAGGCCTTGGAGCTCCGCAAATTCGCGTACATTCACTACCTGGATTCGGACCAGACCGGCGAAGCCCGGCGATGCCTGGCGGCCGCGGAAGCGCTGTACCCGATGGTGGCAAAGAAAGCCCCCGCGCTGCTTCACGCCGACTTTGTGTATTTCCATGCGCTGTACAACCGGGACCGCCGCAAAGCGGAAATGTGGTGGGAGCGGATGGAGGCGAAGCAAGGCGGCAGCAATAGTGCCGATTACTACAAAGCGTACGCCGCCCTGCGGCTTGCACAGAACCGCATCCCGGAGGCCCGGGAAGCCTGCGCTAAAGGCCTGGAGTATGCAGAGAGCATGCCCGACGTTGGGCTCAATCTGGTGACACGTGACGACCTCAAGCGGATGCAACTGGCGCTGGAGAACTATTTCGAACCGATCCCGATGCCCGAAGAACTGAATGCCGCAATGATAAGATAAGTGCGTGCGCTGGCTTATCCCAATCACCATCTCGCTGGCCCCAACTCTGGCCGCGGCGACATCTCCACAAGAGTTCTTCGAAATGAAGGTGCGGCCGGTCCTGGCCAAGAACTGCTTCTCCTGTCATACCAATTCCAAGCTGGGCGGACTGGATCTCTCGTCGCGGGCGGCGCTGCTTAAGGGCGGTAAGTCCGGCGCGGCCGTTGTGCCTGGCGAGCCCGAGAAGAGCCTGCTCGTAAAAGCCATCCGGTTTCAGGACGCGAACCTGAAGATGCCGATGGGCGGGGGCAAACTGAAGAGCGAGGAGATTGCCTCGATCGAAGCGTGGGTGAAAGACGGCGCCGTATGGCCCGATTCGCCGCTGCCCGCCGTGCAAACCAAGGGCTACGTGATCAGGCCGGAGCAAAAAGCGTTCTGGTCATTCCAGCCGATCCGCAAGCCTGCCTTCCCCGCAGCAAAGACGGCCCGCACCAATATCGACAAGTTCATTCTGGCGAAGCTCGAAGAGAAGCACATGAAGCAGGCACCGCGCGCGAGCCGCACGGCATTGCTGCGCCGCGCCAGCTTCGATCTGACCGGCCTGCCGCCTACTCCCGAAGAGGTGGACGCGTTTGTGACCGACAAGTCGCCGAATGCATTTGAGAAAGTAATCGACAGGCTGCTGGCGTCACCGCGCTATGGCGAACGCTGGGGCCGCTTCTGGCTCGACGTGGCGCGCTATTCCGACGACAAGCTGAACTCCACGATGGACGAACCGGCGAAGAACGCGTTCCGCTATCGCGACTGGGTGATCGAGGCGTTCAACAAAGACCTGCCCTACGACGTGCTGGTGAAAGCGCAGATTGCAGGAGACCAGTTGGGCAACAAGGAACTGGTAGCCGGCACGGGCATGTACGCGCTCAGTCCGGAGTTTCAGGATGACCGGGTCGATGTGACGACGCGCGGTTTCCTCGGCATGACCGTGGCCTGCGCGCAATGCCACGATCACAAGTACGATCCGATTCCGACCAAAGATTTCTATGCCCTGCTGGGCGTCTTCACCAGTTCGAAGATGAACGAATATCCGCTTGCCGACAAACCGGTGGTCGACGAATACAAGAGCCGCAAGAAAGTGCACGACGATCTGGCCGCGCAGTTGCGGGATCACCTGAAAAAACAAGCCGACCAGCTGGCTGAGATCCTGGCGACCAAGACCGCCGACTACGCCAAGGCCGTGGCGGAGGGCAAGACCGAAGCGCCGGGACTCGACAAGGAAACGCTGGAGCGCTGGGCGAAGTTCCTGAAGAAACCGAGCTTCGATTATGCCTTTGAAAATCCGCTGAAGACCAAGGACTTCGCGGGCTTCGAGGCGAAGATCATCGCGCTCAATGTGGAGAAGAAAGACATCGACGCGAAGAATAACATCCGCCTCGGCGGGTCGATGGAGCGCGGCGATCTGAGCAAAGCCGACCTGCTGTCGCTCGAGCGCGACAAGTATTTCTTCTGGCGCGATATCTACAGCGGCAACGGCGTCCTGATGTATAACGAGAAGAAGATCGAACGCTGGCTGAGCGCGGAATGGAAGCAGCATGTGGAATCGCTGCGGGCCAAGATCGAGGTCGCAAAGAAGGCGATCCCCGAAGAGTATCCGTACCTGCACGCCATGGCCGATGCCGGGAAAGCGCACAACGAAAAGATCCAGATCAAGGGCAGCCGTGCCAACCTCGGCGACGAAGCGCCGCGCGGGTTTCTTACCGTGCTGTGCAACGGCGACCCGAAGCCCTTCAAGAAGGGCAGCGGAAGGCTGGAACTGGCCGAAGCCATCGCTTCGCCGGAGAATCCGCTTACCGCGCGGGTGATGGTCAACCGCATCTGGCTGGGCCATTTCGGACAAGGCATCGTGCGGACGCCGGACAACTTCGGTGTGCTCGGCGACCGGCCGTCGCATCCGGAACTGCTGGACTATCTGGCCGCGCGTTTCATTGAGAACAAGTGGTCCATCAAGTCGCTGCATCGCGAGATCATGCTCTCCGATGCCTATGCCCTGGGCGCAGATAATATCGCCGCCAATGCCGAAGCGGATCCGGAAAACCGGCTGCTGTGGCACGCCAATGTGCGCCGCCTGGAGGCCGAAGCGCTGCGCGATTCCATTCTCTACGTGGCCGGCGACCTGGACCTGAAATCGGGTGGACCGGGGGTGAAGTTCACCGACGACAATCATCGCCGGACGGTGTACGGCTACATCAGCCGCCGCAAGCTGGACCCGATGCTGTCGCTGTTCGACTTCCCGAATCCGAACTCCACCAGCGAGCAGCGCATCCCGACGGATGTGCCGACTCAGCGGCTGTTCCTCCTGAATAGTCCTACGATCATGAAAGCCTCCGAACATCTGGCGGCCAAGGTCGATTCCGTTCCGAAGGCGTATCGGATGTTATTCGGACGCGCGCCCTCCAAAGACGAATTGAAGGCCGGGGCGGATTTCCTGGCCGCAAAGAACAGCATGCCGGAGTACCTGCAGGTGCTCATGAGCTCCAATGAATTTTTGTTCGTGTACTGAGGTGATGCAACCATGATGACCCGCCGCCAGCTTTTGCAGACCGCCGGAATGGGCTTCGGCCAGCTCGGGCTTTCGAGCCTGATGGCCAAGCCGCACTTTGCGCCGAAGGCCAAGCACGTCATATTCCTGTTCCTGAACGGGGGCGCATCGCAGGTGGATACGTTCGATCTGAAGCCGATGCTCACCAAGTTCCACGGCAAGCCCGCGCCCACGCCGAACCTGAAGACGGAGCGACGCACGGGCAACCTGTTGGCCTCGCCGTTTTCGTTTAAGAAGTACGGGCAGAGCGGCATCGAGGTCAGCGAGATCTTTCCCGAAGTGGGCGGCGTGATCGATGAGTTCCTGGTGATCCGGTCGATGCATACCGACGTGCCGAATCACGAGCCGTCGCTGTTCCAGCTGAACTGCGGCACGCGCGTTCCGGGACGGCCGTCGATGGGTTCGTGGCTCACCTACGGACTCGGCTCGGAGAATCAGAATCTGCCCGGCTACATGGTGCTCTGCCCTGGTTTCCCTGTGGTGGGTCCGCAGTTGTGGAGTTCGGCGTTTCTGCCCGCGGAGCATCAGGGCACGCACATTCCGAACAATGAGAAGGATCCGGATAAGCTGATCCCGTGGGTGCGCAATCAGCGGCCGCGGCCGGAGCAGCGCAAGCAGATCGATCTGTTGAACACCATCAACCGGTTTCATGCCGGCGATCCGAAGATGGAGTCGAGCATTCAGGCGATGGAGACGGCGTTCCGCATGCAGACCGAGGCGCCGGAGGTTTTCGACATCACCAAGGAAAACGAGAAGACGCGCGAACGCTACGGCGATACCGATTTCGGACGCGGCTGTCTGATGGCGCTGCGCCTGGTGGAGAAGGGCGTGCGCATGGTGCAGATCTACTTCGGCAACGGCCAGCCGTGGGACAACCACGACGACATCATGATCCACAAGAAGCTGGCGCAGCAGGGCGACAAGGCTATCGCGTCGCTGGTGAAGGACCTGAAGTCGCGCGGTTTGCTCGATGAGACACTGGTGCTGGTGGGCGGCGAGTTCGGGCGCACGCCTTCGGTGGAGACCAGCGGCCTGGTCAATGTGCAGAATGGGCGCGATCACAACAATCACGGCTTCACCATGCTGCTGGCGGGCGGCGGCATCAAGGGTGGGCGGGTTTATGGTGCGACGGATGAGTTCGGGTTCAAGGCGGTGGAGAAGCCGGTTCATCCTCATGACCTGCATGCGACGATGCTGCATCAGTTGGGACTGGAGCATACTAAGCTGACGTATCGATACAGTGGGCGCGATTACCGGTTGACCGATCTGGAAGGCATTGTTATTCCGGAGTGGTATACGTAAGAGCGGAGAACTATATCGCTCCCTTTCGGTCGCGGCTCGGCTAGAAATATCCTGCTAGCCCCGAGGCCCTGTCACGAACGCCCGGCGTGGAGGAGGGTCCGTTCTACTTGTGAATGATTCGATCACGACTCCCGCCGGTGAACTGGGTGCTCGGTTAGCCTTACAAAGATAGCTTGCCCACAATCGAATGGCGTAAAATGGAGACCGAGGTCAAACTATTGCCACGCCAGTTCGATGTCGTTATTGAGCGCGACGAGGAAGGCTACTACGTTGCATCGGTCCCTCAACTTTCAGGATGCCACACGCAGGCGCGATCACTCGATGAAGTCACCGAGCGCATTCGTGAGGCGATCGAACTGTGCCTTGAAGTTGAAGGAATGCCCGAGCGGAGTTTGGAGTTCATCGGGATTCAGCGCATCACCATCGCCGCATGAGCAGGAGCCCAAGGATCACTGGCACGGAAATGCTCGCCGTCCTGGCAAACGCGGGCTTCCACGTCGTTCGTATCCGAGGCAGTCATCATTTCCTTCGATATGAAGATGGCCGGAGCACCGTCGTGCCCGTGCACTCGGGCGAAACGCTTGGGCCCGGACTGCTGAACAAGGTGCTCCGGGATTGCCATCTTAGTGTTGACGAACTGCGAGAATAGCCGGAGCGATCGAAGCCCTAGTTAGCGCCAACTCTAAAACGGAAACAGCTTCTTCAGATCGGCGGCCTTGGGCTGATAGCCGTACTCGCAAATTTCAAACGCCTGCGCATGCCGTACCTTCGCCCCATGCTCCGGGCCATACTGCTTCGCCAGCGCCGCACGGTAATTGTTCGCCGCGCCTGCGTAGCGGCCCTGCAGGTCTTTGCGGACCTGATCGCGGCGCTTCTGCTTGCCGGCCGGATCATCGGGGAAGATGCCGGTGTAGCCGTTGGCGCCGCCTTCGTGGATCTGCGATTCCATCACCAGCAGGGCATCGAGCGTGGGCTCCATCACGTCATCGATATCGATGGCGATATCCGCGCGAAATGGATTCGGACGCTGAAAGCGGTCAGACGCGTACATAAACACGGGATTCTTCTTGAGGAACGGCACGTCGGGGCCGAAGAATGGCACTGTCACCATGTAGGCCGAGTCCTGCACCAGGATCGAAGTGTAGCGGTGATCGGGATGATAGTCGTTGGGTCGGTTGGCGATGACAAGATCGGCATTCCACTGGCGAATGAGTTTGGTGAAGGTGCGGCGGTTTTCGAGCGTCGGCATGATTTCGCCGTCGTGGATATCGAGCACTTCGTTGGTGACGCCAAGCTTGCGGGCGACTTCCTGGACCTCTTTCAAACGCCGCGCTGCGAGCGGTCCGCCGGCCGATTGCCAGTGGCCGATATCGCCGTTGGTGGCCGACACCAGCTTCACGTGATGGCCCTGTTTGGCCCATTTCATTGCCACGCCCGCGCCCCGGTATTCAGGGTCGTCAGGATGCGCGCCGAAGATGATGATGCGGAGTTTGCCGTCTTCCGGCGGCGGTGCTTGCGCGGCGGCTTTGGCGAGGGCGACTTGAGGCGAGTGAAGGTTGAAGTGGAGCCAGGGGCCAAAGGCGGCCCCCAGTCCAAACCCTGCAAGAAGCAGTACGGCGGAGAATCGGAATCGGCTTGTCATGCCGACGATTCTACATATCGCTTAGCGCGGAAACAAGCGCACCCTTGGCGGTGGAGAAAAGCGGGCGCTCGGCCATGCGGATCTCAGATAAAGCGATCGGGAAATTGGCGGCCCTCAGTGCATTATCAAAACGGTTGCGGAAGCCGGCCGGCATGGCGCTGCCACCGCTGAGAACCAGCGGAATCGGCCGTGCCAGGCGGGGCAGGCTGCGCGTGTTCTGGAACGCTTCATTCAAGCCCGCAACCAGCGCCTGAATCATGTCCTCGTAGTAGACACTGAGCACCTGTTGGGTCTTGTCCTTATAGGCGCCGGTAAATTCGAACGAATCTTCCTTGATCAGGCGGACGCGGTTGGCGAGGTCGCCAGTAACCGAGGCGGCACTGGCATCGACGTAATCGCCAGCCTTGGCGACACTGAAATTCACCACGGGGACGGCAAGGTAAGAGAGGCACACGTTGCACAAGCCACCGCCGCAACTGACGCCGATGCCGGTATAGTTGGAGGACTCCAACTCGGCGTAGATCACGGCCAGGCCTTCATTGATACTCTTGGTGTCGTACCCCAATTCGGTCAGCACCTGTTTGATGGTCGCTTCGTGATAGGTGAGGTTCTCATTTCCTCCCAGCGGTGCTGCGGGAATACTGAAGCAGAGCTTCTGGCCAGGGTACTGCGCCGGACCGACCAGGGCCTGGATGATCGCGCGAATCATGTTCACATTTTCCGGCTCAGAGGAGTTCAGCGTGCCGCGCGTCATGGGGCGGCGGGTTTCCATCTGCAGCAGATCGGCAAAGCGCTCGGATTCATTGCCGTGCACGATGATGCTCTGCCCGGAGACGGCGTGAGGAACGTTCTCACGCTTGAGCACCTGCTCGGTCATCTTCGACATGGGCAGCGAAATAAACGAGTTCAGTTCCGACTTGAACTCATAGATATCATCCACTTTTATGGCGGAGACGATGCGGCTGGTTCCGATATCCAGACCGATGGCGGATTGCGTGTTGATATAACTCATATGATTAATTGGTCTCCTCAGGAGCGCCCTTCGTGCGAAGCGCTTCCAGCATTTCCTTCAATTTCTTTTGCCGGTTCTTGCGATAGGCCGCAAGCGGCACGCCGTGCGCGGCGGCGTCCTGACGAAGCTGCTCTTCCGCCAGAACCAACCCTTTCCACAATCGCACACCGGTGGACTTTACATAGAATTGATCGTACGTAAGTCCGAAAGAGTATAGGCCGGCGGTCGGGATTTCGTAATTGTCCCTCAGCCCCATTTCTACGAACGGGAAGTTGCCCGCCCAGTCCGTGTGATCGCCGATCAGCATGCTCGATGGATTCACAGAGACCTGTGCGTGCGTCACGCAGTTGGCCGAGGCGATCAGATACTTGCCCCGCAGCATCTCCGTCAACACCTTGCCGGCATGGATCTGCGCCTCGCTTACAGTGGGCATGCCATCCGTATCGCGGGTTTGCGCCTCAAAGGAGACCGCCAGGAAGCTTTGATTCAGATTCACGTAGACCGCTTTGCCATTGGCCCACACCGAATGGCCGGCGTGATAGGCCTCTTCATTTTCAGGCACCACGCGGAAGACACGGCCGAAGCGGTCGATTACATAGTGGTAGGCGCGCTTGCCCCGCACGTAGTAGATCAGGTTCTCCCCAAGCCACTGGATTTTCTTGGACTGCTCCTGCTCGAAGGGCAGGATGTGGCTCTCCGTAGTATGGAAAACAATACCTTCCGGTGCTTTTACCGGCTGAGGCTCCAGGGATTCCTTGTCATAGTGGCGGAAGAGGTTTTGATGCTTCTCTTCCGGCTGCATCTCGTACCGTGTTTCGATGCGCAGTCCGTTGCTATAGACCTCGTAGCCCTTGTTGCGATCCACCAGCCAGACATTGGCAAACTTTTCCGTGGCATTCAGGTTCAATGCGGCAAGCTGCTCGACGTATACGCTGCTGGCATCGGAGACGGTGTGCCGCGGCAGCATGAGAACGAATAACGCCATGAACACAATGCGTTTCTGCCACGGCTCTTTCAGCCGCAAGGCATCATGAACCTGAACACGAAAATGGGCCGATTTCTTGAGGAAACGCAGCTTCGCTATGGGGTCCTGGATTCGGCTTGCACGCCAATCCACGACCGGTGCCAGCACAAAGCTGTGTCTTTGAGCGCCCAAACGCATCGCTCCATCTATAACATTTTACGGGCTGTTAGGGCAAATCCAGGCCTAACGGTTTATTATCGGCAGAATCGCCGGAAACCTGCAGCCGACGTTAACCCCGCGCCAACTTCAACCGCTTTTGCTATACTGATTACTGGTGTGGCGCTATCGTCTAACGGTTAGGACGGAGCCCTCTCAAGGCTTAAATAAGGGTTCGATTCCCTTTAGCGCTACCATCTCCCGCCTGTTGTAGATTCTCAACCTTCATCTGGATCGAAGTCTCCATCCGCGACCCCGAGTATCCTGAGTACCATCCCGCCACCGGCGCTGCCAAATCATGGTCGAAACCCGCCGCGACCGCGACATGCCCGTTCGAAACGGCCAATCCGCGCGAGGGATCATAGCCGCGCCAACCGATCCCAGGCAGATACACCTCGGCCCAAGCATGCATGTAAGGATCGTCGCTGCCCGCGGTGGCCAGTTCGTAGCCGCTCACAAAGCGCGCGGCAATACCCATCACGCGGCAGGCATCGCAGAAGAGCACCGCCAGGTCGCGGCATGAGCCTTCGCGCTGCTGGAGGGTCGCTTCGGAGGTCCAGGGAGCACCGGTGGGCCGCACCACCTGGCGGCAGATCCGGTGGATGTCATGACAGAGGTCGAGCAGGAAGGTCAGGGCGTTCCAGAAGGCACTGGCCGCGACCGATTTCGCATACCGCCTGACGGAATCGGCAACCAGGCCATCCAACCGGTATGGCGTCAGCGCCGTGCACAGCGGCTCGGGATACCACATCGCGAGTTGCAGCGATTTGCCGGCGATAACGTAATCGAACGGATTCGCGCGCAGCAACTGCACGGTAAACCGGCTGGTCACGCGCATTTCGTTCGACGGCCCGCTGAACCACGCATTCATGGCGAGGTTCCCATCCTGATCCAGGCACTCGGTAATACCGGCAGGCTTCGGCGTCACCTCCAGATCAAACGCCAGCAGCAATTGCGAACTGCTCATGCGCGGACGAAGCCGGAAGATGTGTGGCTCCAAATAGACCGGAAAGTCGTAGTGGTAAACGGTGGAATGCGTTACGTAGATCTTCATGGGCGCGCCTCGGTGAAATGCAGCGGATCGCGAATGCTCTGCAATTCACGATAGTAATAGAGCGCTGTTGGCCGGCGGCCATGGAAGTTCAGCGTCTTGAGAAACTCAATTTCGGGCTCGGTGGCGTCGCCGCTGAGGGTCTTGTTCCGCAGGAACTCTTCGAACCCGGGCTCGATCACAAAGGCCGCCTGCGTCTCCTGCTCGGTGAACTCAAAGCGCTTGCGCGTGCCAGGCGACAACCGGCGGTTCAGCACAAATTCCATGGCAAAGGTCTTTAGATCGATATCCCAGGATTCCACCATTGGATCGAGGAAAGCCACGCAGTTTTCGAGCGACACGTTGAAGACGTCGGTATCGAGAAACTCCAGCATCTCCACCCGCAGTTGCTCGTAACTGCGGCCGGTCAGCTGGGCCACGCTGCGCAGCCACTCCTCGCTCTGCAACTCTTCCTTGGCTCGGCCCTGCACCACATCGAGAAGCTTCTGCGTGATCAGCCGTTCCAACTCTCCGAAGGGAGCGTGCTCGAAGATCTGGCGGATCTCTTTCTGCCTGGCTGGAGCACATTTCCGGAGGATCAGTTCGCGAAACTCACGGAATAGCGGACGCGGCGGCTCGGCGACCTTCTTCTTCAGCTCCGACTGCCGCTGGACTTCAGCAAGCCTGGAAAGCTCCCCCGCCGGAAGCTTAAGAAACGCCCCGATCTTTTCGTAAATGTCCGTACGTCCAGGCGCCGGCGGAGCCTTCTTACGCGTAAGTAACTGCGATATATAAGATTCCGTGACCTGGGTGGCCGCAGCCAGATCGCGCTGATCCAGCTCCAACTCACCCAAACGATGCCTGATAACCAGTGAAACGTCCATCCTGCTCTCCAAAATTAACCCGAATCAGTAATCCGTAGACCAATTGTCTCACAGAACCGATTTGACTATTGCCAAAAATTAACTCATAATAGTTAATAACTTGCCGATCTCAGGCTCCGCGCAAAACGAAACCATGACAAACATAAACGTGAAGCTGACCGCGAAGGAACTGGCGCTGCTCAGCAGCCTGGCGTCGGACCAACTGTTCCGGCGTGAGTTTATCGACTCCAGACTGCCCGGCTATCAGTTCAACCATGCTGAGTTAAGCATGGGGAAGAAACTGGTGGAACGGCTGCGTGTGATTACTGACCGGGCAAAGGAATAATCCATGCCCTTCACACAGCACATACCAGTCCCGTTCAATGCCAACATGATTACGATGTATGCCCCGAACGCAGCTGGGGTGTACGGCATCTCCAACTCGCGCGAATGGATCTTCGTCGGGCTCACCGGCAACATTCAGGGGGCGCTGCTCGGCCACATGCAGAACTCAGCCGACTCTCTGATGCAGTACCAACCGACAGGATTTGTGTTTGAGCTCTGCGGAAATAGCAACATCAGCAATCGCCGGGATGTGCTGGTCCGCGAATACGGACCCAGGCATAACAGTTCTTCGAACCGATAGGAGCAATGAGATGCAATTCGTTCTGACTACATTCACACAAGACAAGGGGTGCCGTATATTTGCTTTTGACGGCGTGGACACCGACAGGAATCGGACTCCTTTCACCGTGCGGGTGGACCTGGGCATTATCCGCGATTACGGCATCCGCATGCAGGAGTTGCCGCTGCTCTGCCGCGCCTTTCTGGAGCGCCGCGACGAAGCCAGCGAAATGAGAGCCCTCACGTTCGGCGCCGAAGAGATGTCCTTGTTTGCGCAAGAGAGCGTTGCGGCCAAGGCAGCCGCCGCACAGAAGCGCAAACCGCCACGGCGTCCCCCGACCGAAAACAACGGAGCAGCCTGGCGCGTCCCCACGTTAACTTAACTGATTAAAGGCGGCAAGAATATCGCTCCCTGACTGTCGCGGCTCGGCTTGGATACGTACTATGCTAGCCGAGCCGCGACAGCCAGGGAGCGATATTTCTTTAGACCGGGCACATTGAACTAAAATAGAGCGTGCCGAACAAGCGCCTGATCTATTCCGAGTACCACGAAGCCACCAAGCATACCGTGGAATCGTTGCGGCGGTCGCGGGATTTCCTGGATTGGGAAACTATGCCCGATCCTTTCCGGCACTATGAAGGCGCGCCGGTGCTGGATCTGCCTGCCGATCCTGAACGCCCTGCGATCCCGGCGCTTTCCGTTCTGATGGGCGGGCGCGGAGAGACCCGGGCAGTAGACGGCGCGCCGTTTCTTTCCCAACTGCTCTACTATTCCGCGGCAATCAGCGCCACCAAACGCGTGCCGTCATCCGGGTATCAGTACGCGTTGCGCGTCAACCCGTCCTCCGGCAATCTGCATCCGACCGAATTCCACTTCCTTACCCGCGGACTCGCGCAATGGCCTGACGGACTGTATCACTACCGGCCGTCCTCGCATATGGCCGAGCAGCGTGCCGAAGGAGCAGTGCCCTTCCCCGTGGATGGATCGCTGGTGTTCGTACTGACCAGCATCGCGTGGCGCGAAGAGTGGAAGTATCGCGACCGGGCTTACCGCTACTGCCTGCACGACATTGGGCACGCCTGGGAGTCACTCGCGCTGGCCGCTCAGGCGATGGGCTTCGAGGCCCAGGCCACGGCGCACTTTTGCGATGACGATGTCACGGCGGCGCTCCAGTTGCATGGCGACGAGTGGCCGATGCTTGCCGTCGAAATCAAAGTCCCAGGTGCGGCAGGCGCGGCCCGGTCAACCGAAGTACAATGGCATCCGGGCGCCGCCAATCCGCTCTCCTCGCGCATTATCGAATACCCGCGGATTGAGGAGATGCATGCCTCGGCCAAACTGGGCCGCGCCAACATGTCGACGGAGGTCATCACACGGCCCGTTGGCTCGGGAGCGCTGGCACTACCGCAGCCGGCCCCATCCGAACGAGCCTACGGAGAGGTCGCGCGCACGCGGCGTTCCGCACTCGATTTTCGCGGCGGAGAAGAATCGATCTCCTTCGCCGCACTCTCCGCACTGCTTGCAGCCGCATCGCAACCGCTGCAGGCTGACTTTGCAGTGAATCGCTTTATACAGCTATATCTGTATATTCATCGCGTCGATGGAGTGGAGCCAGGCGTGTACCGCTACTGGCCTGGTGAGGCGCGCCTGGAACTGGTGCGGAGCGGCGATCAGCGCGTAGCCGCGGCAGGACTCAGCCTCGGCCAGGATCTTGCCGGCAATGCCTGCGTGGCCTTTTCGATGATCGCAGACATGGATAATGCCACACGGTTGCACGGAGACCGTGGCTATCGCTATGTGTTCTTCGAGGCGGGCACGATCGGACAACGGCTCTACCTGGCAGCGGAGTCGCTCGGCGTGCGCGCCACCGGAATTGGAGCCTTTTACGATGACCAGGTGCACAGCTATCTCGGCATTGAACCGCGGCAGGGGCAGGTGATCTACCACTTCGCCATCGGCCATCCCGTGCATGACCCGAGGATCGAAGCCTGATGAGCGACACCGTTGGAATCCTGGTGCACGGCGACAATCACTTCATCGTGCGCGGCCCTAAGCCCGACCGCGAAACCGCGCTGGCGCTGGTGGGGCACTGGTCGATCATCCGGATCGGCCAGACGACTCCCGGAGCCCTGCAATCATGGCGCATCAGCACGAAGGAGTACCGCGAGAATTTATCGTGGGCCATTGTCGCGCCGGCGGAGACGCGGCAATCGGCCGCAGTGGAGCAACTGCTGAGTGAACTTGCCGCAAGAGGCATCCGGATCGAAGCGGTATAGACCTACTTTTTTCTTTTCGACGCGGTGGCCAGCTCAAACTGCTTCTGCCATTGCGCCAGTTCCGCGGAATAGGTCTGGCGCTCGGCAGTCTCTTCCCGCACCAAGGGCCGGCTCGCTTCGATGAGCTTCAACTTATCCAGCGCAAAGCGCAGTGAGCGGATAGCCGGCTCCCAGTGTTGCGAGCCTGCATAACAGGCCGCCAGTTTGCCGGAGATATCGGGCAGCTCTTCCACATAACGGACATTGTTCGGCTCGTGCTTTGCAAGTTCCTGGTAGATGGAGAGCACCCGTTCGTAGTCCATGGCCGCGTCCTCGAACTTCGCCTGCTTGAAATAGATAGCAGCCCGGGCTATTAGCAGTTCCGCACTGCGGTTCGTAAACCGCGAGGTACCCGGAGTCAACTGGATCGCCTTCGCCAGATACTGGCTGGCCTTCTCGATATAACCCAGCGCTTCGGCGTACTCGCCGGTATCAGTCAACCCCGCGGCCAGCCGGTGATTGCATTGAATGAGGACGTCCTCATTGCCGCTGGCCTGGGAGAGCGTATTATTCAGCCGTTCCGCCGCGGCCAGTCCGCGCCGGAATGCCGCGATTGCGCCCTTGTAGTTTTGTTCGATTCGCAGCCATTCGCCGAGCGCTGTTTCCGCGGTGGAGACATCCATCAATGCCGTTCGATTCTCGGGGTCTTCGACCGACATCTTCTGGGCCAGTTGCGCCGCAGCTTCCAGGTACCCTTTCACTTCACCCGGCTTTCCGTATTGCTGGCCGCTACGGCTTTTCAGCACCCGTCCCAGCATCGTATAGGTGATAAAGAGCATCCGCTTCTGGCGGCTATTGTTTGGCTCGGCGGCGGCGAGGCTGCGGTGCACGTCCACCGCCACTCGAAGATACTTCAACGCCTCTTCCGGCTTCTCCACCCGTCCGTACACATCGCCCAATTTGGTGTAGGCAACGCTCAGGTCGGCCTGCGCGGCGGAACTCTTCGGATCCTCCGCGGCCAGCTGTTTGGCCAGTTCCAGCATTTTCAGGTATGGCTCGATGGCCTGCGTGTGGACGCCTTCGCGAATCTTCAAATCGCCAAAAGTGCTGTACGCCTTGACCAACGCCATGCGGACCAGCGGAGACGGACTGGCAGGCTTTTGTTTGCCCATGGCGAACGCATCCAGCAGATAGCGCCCCGAGCCTTTGACGTCGCCTTGAATGGCCAGCATCTGCGCCAATTTCACGTTGCCTAAAATCCGGTCGCGCAGGAATTCGGGAGATGCATCGTTGAGATCCTTGCGAATCGAAAACGCCTTCTGGTAGCTCGCCATGGCGCCCTTCACGTCGCCGAGGTTTGCGTAGTACGGATTGCCCTGCACATCGCCAAGGCGGTCATAACCGCGTGCGATCTCTTCCAGCAGTTCGCGATTGCCGGCAGCTTCGGCAACCAGTTTGTCATAGTATTCGAGGCCGGTCTGCGCCACCATCTTCCTGGCCGGAGTGGAGCCGGGTAGTTTCTCAATGGCACTGTAGAAGTCGTTGACAAAGGTTCCAGCCAGTTGCCGGACCTGTTGAAAGCGGCGGTCGGCAACCAGCCGTTGCTGTTCGGCGACGGCGCGCTGCTCTTCCGTCTCCACCCGCTGTTCATCAGCAAGCCGCTTCTGGCGTTGCGCTTCCTGCGCCTGCAGTTCGGCGTTGCGCTGGCTCGCTTCGGCCCGGGCCTGCTCGCGGCTGGCGCGGATTGCTTCCATGGACGAAAAAGCCGCGCCGCCGATCAGCGCCCCCGCAAACAGCACACTCACCGCGATCGCAGTCCGGTTGCGGCGCATGTACTTGGAGGCGAGGTAGCCCATGTTGCCCTGCCGCGCCGATACCGGGAAGCCGTTGAGGTAGTGGCTCAGGTCGGTGATCATGCGCTCCACTGACGGGTACCTGCGCTCCGGCTCCTTGCGCATCGCCATCGAGACGATCGCGTCCAGGTCGCCGCGCAGTTCAGCATTGCGGGCAGCAGCGGCCTCGCTCATCTTCGGTGGATCGGCTTCGCAGATCACGCGCTCCAGTTCGCGGATCGCGGCGGAATGAAACTGATGCGGTTTCGCTCCGCTGAGAAGTTCGTACAAGATGGCGCCCAGGGAGTAGATATCGGTCGCGGTTGTGATGAGTTCACCGCGCACCTGTTCCGGACTGGCGTAGTCAGGCGTCAGTTGCATCCCGGCCATCGTCTTCGGGTTGCTGTCCTGCGTGGTGCCGTCGCCGAGCAGTTTCGCGATGCCGAAATCGAGCAGCACCGGCGAGCCATCGGCCTTCACCATGATGTTGCCGGGCTTCAGGTCGCGGTGGACCACCAGCTTCTGGTGCGCGTAGGAGACCGCCTCGCAGACTTTCAGGAACAGGCGGCAGCGGTCGGCGATCGAGAGCTGGCATTTGTCGCAGTACTTGTAGATCGATTCGCCCTCAACGAATTCGAGGACCAGGTATGGGGACTCTTCGAGAAAGCCGGCCAGTTTGGCCGAGCCGCCATCCAGCAGCCGTGCGATGTAGGGGTGCTCCAAGGTGGCCAGAATCTGGCGCTCATGGCGGAATCTCTCCACGGCCTGCGGCGTCTCCATACCTCGGCTTACCAGCTTGATGGCGACCTGCTTCTGGTACTGATCGTCGGCCCGCACGGCCAGATAGACCGTGCCCATGCCACCCTGCCCGATCTTCTGGACCAGCCGATAGGCGCCCAACCGCTCGCCTTCCACTTCCCCGGCGCGCACCGCGGCGGCCACGCTGCCGATCATGGATTGCAG
>Ga0073936_10001772_pt1 | contig 32918 bp, 32 predicted proteins | sample AliMusrvi5mmetaG_FD_87041 | JGI IMG/M metagenome (GOLD analysis project Ga0073936, IMG submission 87041) | Freshwater lake bacterial and archeal communities from Alinen Mustajarvi, Finland, to study Microbial Dark Matter (Phase II) - Alinen... | ecosystem: Environmental > Aquatic > Freshwater >...
GATCTGTGGGTAAACATCCATTACCCGGCTACGGCTCGGTAGCTCTTGGGAACCGCCTGGTGCGGACCCGCATGCCAGGTGGTGTGGGGGCTGGGGGAGAGATTCCCCCGGCTACCCGATTGGGCATATAAGATCCCAATGTTGAATTTGCCCTTTCCAGTTACTCTGGACTGAATTTACGATTTCTGAATGGAAATTATGGTGTTTCGGTTGTAATGCCATGAGAAAAACAACATGTGGTGTCGAAAATGCTTCAACAAGCGAGCTTGGCGTTGTGTTTTTCAATTCTCCCATCATTCGCTGGATGAAGTTGATACGATTTTCTCGGATAAAGTGTTGATATATCAAAAGAGACTTTCCTGAAGACCAAAGTTTTTCAATTTCTCTCCAGTAAGCAAACTTTGAGGAGTATTTTCTGCCATAAGGCGTTGACTTAACCTCCAAGCCGTTATCAGGGTCTAGAAAAACAAACTCACACTCTTGTGAGTGAGCGGTAAGTGACGAGAACCATGCATTTCTTTCTGGCGAGGAATCTGGAACACGATTTGAGAAATAATAGGTTTCCGGCAAAAGCCCAGTGTTTTCCAATAAACTAACTCGCCGTTGTTGTTTATTGGACAGAATGTCACGGATTCCCTGAAACAACTGCGGATCGTATTTTGACCATTTACTCGGTTGTTCAAGATATAAGGTGAAATTGCCATCAGTGCTCCCGTCATCAGGTGTGAGCATCCAGGCGACCAACATTCGAAGTTTGGTTACTTGGATTATTGACCGGAGCAACCCATACTTTCGATAATCGTTGATGTCTCCGAAATATTGGTCTTTCATCGTATTTTCTTTTTAAACCACAATTTTGAAGTAACCGGAAATTACCCAGCCCAACAAATTATTCTGCCGACCTGTGTATCATCCCGAATTGTAGGGTCTGCCGCATGTTTTTTCATGCCGAAAAAATCTTTACCCTTCAGGTGCAAGACAGGTATTTCTGGTAATGGTCCAATATTTATAAAAATAATTTTAAAACCCGGCTACGTCCGAATTATTGCTTTTCTGCATAACCTTCCGACTGGAAGGATAACCACTTCTGGAGAGCTTCCCATTGTTCCCAGCCCCGCCGTATTACTGGCACGTTTCAAAAGAGTCAGAAGGGGCTTCCATGATATTGACTTATTCAATTCGCAACCTCGACCTGTTTTCTGTTCACGTTTACAAGAGGGGTTCCTCACCTTGCTACATTTTTTAACACGTTACTGAAGTATTGCCAAGAACAAATCACTATTAATCCGATCTTGTTGTCTTTCATGCCTGACGCGTCTTCGGGACGTTAGTATTCAATCTTAACCCTTTCCCTGTTCAACAGGGGCCAGCCTATCTAAGACAACAGCTTGGCAGTCGCATCACCAATGCCCATTATTAAATTGAAGAAAAGAGCCGAAGCGGGCATAATAGCGCCGAAACATGGTCGTCCGGTAAGCTGAATTATCACTAAAGGAGTAAAATGAATAAAAATATAGGGATATTAACAGCAGGTGGAGACAGCCCTGGGCTGAATGCGGCGATTCGCGCCATCGGCAAATCGGCGTTGTCCTCAGGGATGCATGTTATTGGCTTTCGCGATGGTTTCCGCGGGCTGATGGAAAATAGAACCTTGCGTCTTGGTTTGGAGACTCTTTCCTCGATCCTCACCAGGGGCGGAACCATCCTCGGGACCAGTCGCGACAAGCCGCACAAGATGCCGGTCGGTAGTGAAATTATGGATATGACCCAGGTCATCTGCGACAATTACCGGCACCATAACCTTGATGCCCTGATCTGTATCGGCGGTGGCGGCACCCAAAAAAATGCCTACCGCTTAGCGCAAAAGGGCCTGAATATCCTGACTCTTCCCAAGACCATCGACAATGATGTGGCGATGACCGACGTCACCTTCGGATTTCATACCGCCATGGAGATCGCCACCGAAGCAATCGACAGGTTACACTCGACCGCCCACAGCCATCACCGCATAATCGTCGTCGAGATCATGGGCCATAACGCCGGCTGGTTGGCCCTGGGGGCGGGCATGGCCGGGGGTGCGGATGTAATTCTTATCCCGGAAATTCCCTACGATTTGGAAGCCATTACCAACGCCATCCGCAAGAGAAAACAACGGGGCACCAATTTTAGCATTGTTGCCGTCGCCGAGGGGGCGTTGTGCCTTGCCGAGTATCAGCGTTACGTCGGTCTTAAGCAGGCGAAAAGCGAGGCAAAGGAAAAGGAAGACGGCAAAGCCCTGAAAAAGGCGGAGGAGGCCTTGCTCGAATTCGCCGCCCACCGCAGCACTAACACCCTAAGACTCTCCCAGGAGCTGGAAAAAATGACCGGCCTGGAGTCACGGGTGACCATCCTCGGCTATTATCAGCGAGGCGGGACACCCTCCGCCGCCGATAGGATGCTGGCCACCCGCCTCGGCAGCGCCTGTGTCGATTACATTGCCCAGGGCATCGGCGGGGTAATGATCGCCGCCGATCGCGACGGTACCAGGGCGGTGCCGCTGGCAGAGGTGGTCGGCAAGAAGAAGCTGGTGCCCCAGGATCATCCGTGGGTGTTGGCTGCCCGCAAGGTAGGCACCTGTATGGGCGATTAAAATCTCGATCCTTGACAAGGGATACAATTTGTGTACATTATTATAAGCTATGATAAGCTTTGAATGGGACGAACAAAAACGTCTTGCCAACCTTGAAAAGCATGGCCTCGATTTCTTCGATGTCGCTGAAGTTTTCGAGGCTCCGCATATTAAGGTTCCTTCAGCCTATAGCGGTGAGGAAGAGCGGTTTCTTGCCATAGGCTTGTTAAAGGGTCGCTACGTGACGATTATCTTCACTACCCGAGGCGAGTCAATGAGGATTATTTCTTTTCGGAGGGCGCGCCATGAAGAAAGACAAAAATATAGTGAGATATGCGGCAGCAGAGCTTAAAGCGAAAAGCGCCGAAAGTGCCACTGATCTTAGCAAGGTTGACGCTCTGTCGGACGAGCAACTCGACCACTTGATTGCCGAAGACGAGTGTGACATTCGGCCTGACTGGACGCGGGCTAAACTTATTTTGCCTCAAGCCAAGCAATCGATTCACCTGCGTCTTGAGGAAGATGTCATTAATTTTTTCAAATCGAGCGGCAAGGGACACATTTCACGGATGCAAGCTGTTCTCAAAGCTTATGTGAATGCTCATCGCCCCCACGCCAAGTGAGAGAATCGGTAACTGTGGTGCACCCTGAGAATTACAAGGAGTATTTTCCCCGATAGCCGCGCGGCGTTATCATCAGGTCGTTCCAGGTAAAGGTCTGGCTGTTGCCGATGATGACCGTGGACTGCATGCCGATCTCGCTTTCCAGCATTTTCTCTAAGGTAGTGACGACGATGGTTTCGTTATCCCTGGTGGCGGCGGTGACGATGCCGACCGGGGTGGACGGCGAGCGATGGGCAAGAAAGATCTCCCGGGCGCGGACGATCTGGTCGGTGCGCCGCTTTGACCTGGGGTTGTAGATGGCGGTGACGAAATCGGCCATGGCCGCGGCGGTGAGGCGCTTTTCGATGAGCTCCCAGGGAGTCAGGAGATCGGACAGGCTGATTGCCGCAAAGTCGTGCATAAGAGGCGCCCCAAGACGGGCAGCGCAGCTGTTGATGGCGGCAAGGCCTGGGATGATCTCGATTTTGCAGGTACAACCAGTTTCTTTTGCCAGTTCATACACCAGCCCAGCCATGGCGTAGATGCCGGGATCGCCGCCGGAAACCAGGGCGACATTCTTTCCCGATTCGGCCATTGTCAGGGCGGTGCGGCAGCGCTCCACCTCTTTCATCATCTCTGAAGAAATCACTTCTTTACCTGCCAGAAAGGCCGGAATCAGTTCGAGGTAGGTTTTATAGCCGATGATCACCTCTGCCTTTTCAAGGACCTCGCAGGCCGCGAGGGTCATCTGTTTTACTGCTCCGGGGCCTGTTCCGACAACGAAAAGGGTGCCCGGGCTATTGCCATGGTTACATTTTTCCATTTTCTTTTCCTGCTCTCAAGATGATTGCTTTGCGCGCTGAGAAGTGCGGTCGGTTCGGCAACGCCGATTGCCCCGACCGCCTTCAAAGCGACAAAGGATATTACTAGATTATTCAGGGTATTGATTTGTTCGCCGGGAAAAAACTCGATCTGCCAGCGATTGTCGACGGCAAATTGCAAAAGGCCCGGTTCGTCGTTTTTTTTGTCAATGGAGGCGAGGTTGCGGATGCTTGCCCTGGAAAGCTGCAAGTCTGCCAGTAATTCGCCCAGGGCTTCCTCGAATTCTCCGGCCGGGGTGCCACGGTTGCAGCCGATGCCGACTACCAGGGTGCGGGGGCGAAAGATCGTCGCTCCATCGGCATAGCGTGTCGAGGTGGAAACAATGATATCGGCCTGCTCGGGTTCGTTCACCCGGGTCAGCCCCGGCGGCAAGGAGAGGACCGTTTCATCGGTATAGATGTGCAACTCGCCGTGGTTCACCAAGAGAGTGGCGGCGGCAGTGAGTTTTTCCCGGCTGGGAGGAAGTAAATTCTGCTCATCCGCCCAGAGATCGAGGGCGACGAGGCTCAGGGTGTCGGAGGCGGTGGTGATGACCGGGGTTCCGCCGGTAAGTATCGCAACTCTCCGGGCCAGGTCATTGCCGCCACCCACATGTCCGCCAAGAAGACTGATGGCATGCCGGCCCTTCTCATCCATAACGACGACACAGGGGTCGATATGTTTGTCGCGCAGCAGCGGGGCGATGGCCCGGACGACGATGCCCGTAGCCATGATGCAGATCAGGCCGTCATAGCAATGCCAGTTGGCGGCGATGAGTTCGGCAACTTTTTGCCCTTCTGCCTGCGCAAGAAGGGTCGCGCCGTCAAGCCGGTCGGCAAGTTCCAGTGCCAGCTCTTTTCCGCCCCGGGTTATGGCGATAAGGGCAATTTTCATCAATTGCCGGTTCCTTGGCGGTAGCCGTGGGTAAAGGCGCTGTCATAGAGTTTCGACAAAGCCGGTGGCGGCCCTTCGGCCAGAACCCTGCCGACGGCGATAATTGCGGTTTTGGTAATGTTGGCCTCTTTTACCTGGGCGGCAATGGTCGCCAGCGTCCCGCGCAGCTGTCTTTCATCGGGCCAGCTGACCTTTTCAACAATGGCCACCGGGGTATCTGGTGGATAGCCACCGGCGAGCAGGTCGGTCACCACCTCGTCAATCATTCCGACGCTTAAAAAAATCATCATCGTTGCCTGATGGGCAGCTAGCGACTTGAGGCTTTCCCCCTCCGGCACTGGGGTCCTGCCGCCGCGTCGGGTAAAAATAACCGTCTGGCTTACCTCCGGCAAGGTCAGTTCGGTTTGCAGGGCCGCCGCCGAAGCTGTGCCGGAACTGACTCCGGGGACAACGCAAAAGGGGATGGCATGGCCGCGCAGCAGGGCAATCTGCTCATTGATCGCCCCATAGATCGAGGGGTCGCCGGTATGCAGACGGACGATCTGTTTGCCATCCTGCCAGGCCTGTAAAATGAGAGCAAAGACTTCATCGAGATTCATGCCCGCCGAATCGTGGATTTCCGCCTTTAGTCCGTCAAGCAGTGTCCGGGGAACCAGGCTGCCGGTAAAAATAACCAGGTCGGCTTCCCGCAGGAGGCGTTGGCCTTTGACCGTGATCAGCTCCGGGTCGCCCGGACCGGCGCCGACAAAATGGACTGGGTGGTGGCTGCCGGCCATTGCCGGTTGCTTGTCGCTCGCTTTGCTCATCGTGTTCCCGTCATTATGGTTATCGGATTGAAAATTTTTGTATTGCCGTCCGGGTCTGTTCGGGAGACCTGGAGCGTCGAGGTATGCACGGTAAAACCATGTTCTCGCATTAGCGGAGGTGCCATCTGCACAGTTTTTACGACAACCCCGTTAATGACCAGGATGCCGCCCTCGGTAAGCCGAGACGCCACTGCCGGAACAATGGCCGGGAGCGCGCCGCTGCTGCCGCCGATAAAAACCCGCTGCGGGTCGGGAAGGCCGGCAAGGGCTTCCGGCGCCCGACCCAAGACCGGCACTATATTGAAACAGCGGAATTTGACAATATTCTTTTTAATATTTTCCAACTCTTCTTCTTTTTGCTCGACGGCGTAGATCGTCAGTCGCGGGTTGGCACGCGCCGCCTCGATGGACAGCGAGCCGCTGCCGGCCCCGATATCCCAGAGCACGCCGGTCTCCGGCAGGCAAAGTTGGTGCAAGGTTGCTGCCCGCACTTCGTTTTTGGTGATCAAGCCCCTGCTGTGGTGGAGGAGCTCTTCCGTCAAACCGAAACGGTAATCGGGGTTGGCGGGAACGTCGGGGATCAGCAGGCAGACGATGTTGAGGGCGGAAAAGCGTTGTTTGCACGCCTCCGCCAGATTGCCACGAAACACCCGCTGGCTCGCCAGGCCGATATCTTCGGCGACCAGCATCCTGATACTGTTCGGCAGCTCGGTTTCGCCGATCAGCGTCAAGTAATCGAGCAGTTCATCGGCGATGCGATCGGGGCTATGGTTCGCATCGGTGAGAACAAGATGTTTGCTCCGGCTCAGTAAGATCCCTGGAAGATGGGCGGCATTACGGCCATGCAGGCTGGTGATCGTCGCATCGTCCCAGGGAACGCGAAACAGGGCGCAGGCTTTCTGCACCGCCGAGAGGGCGGGGAAGATAGCGATCCTCTCCTCGGGGAATTCAGTGAGCAACCTACGGCCGATGCCGAAAAAGAGGGGGTCGCCGCTGGCCAATACCGCAACATTGCCGTGCGGCAAGGCGTTACGCAGCGCTGTCAGGGACTCCTTCAGTGGGGTGATTTCCACATATCTGTCGGCAAAGCCGGTGACCAACTCGGTAAAGCGCTTGGCCCCGACGATCAGGCTACACCCTTGCAGCAGTTGTTCCTGCCAGGTGGAGAGCAGCGAGTCGGCGATGCCGATAACGAAAATCTTAAACATGGGCGAGGATTTCCGCCTTGTGGTTGACTAAGTAGACGTGCACCGTTCCGCCGGTCACCTCTTGGCAATACTCTCGGGCCTTTTGGCAAACCGCCTCGGTCAGGTCGTGCCTTCCGGCCTCTTCGATATGCGTGTACATTTCCCTGGCGGTATTGGCCTGTGCAAATTTTTCCAAGAGCGCACCCTCGGCCCCAAGACTTGCCAGCAGCCTGGCTCCATCGGCCACCTCCAGTGCCCCGTGCCGCACATGAGTCTGCGGGATGCGTAGCGCAGCCTTCATGATTTTTGCCCACATTCCGGCCAGATGCACGGTCGAGAAACCCCTCTGTGCCGCCTCCTTCAGGGAAAACTCAAGATAATCGCCCATCATCGCATAGGCCTCTTCCGGCAGGTTGAGGAGCTGCTGCGCCCCCTTCTCGGAGGTTCTGCCGGTGGACAGCACCACCTCGGAAAGTCCTGCCTCCCGAGCCACATCGAGGGAGGCCTTAATGGTTGCGGTCCAGGCATCGGCGGAGATCGGCCGGACAATGCCGGTAGTACCGAGAATCGACAGCCCGCCGACGATGCCGAGCCGGCTGTTGAGGGTTCTCAGCGCCAGCTCCTCGCCGCCGGCAACGGAAATGATGACGGTGAGCTTTTCACTCCCGGTAACTTCACGCACCGCTTGACAGATCATTTGCCGGGGGACCGGGTTGATGGCCGGTTCTCCGACTGAAACCGCCAGGCCCGGCTTGGTCATCTGGCCGACGCCCGGTCCCCGGCAGAGACGGATGTTGCCGAGGAGCACGCAGTTGCCGCCGGCTTGCCGCTTGCGGCCGGAGCTGACGGTGGCGATGATCTCGGCACCGTTGGTCACATCGGGATCGTCTCCGGCATCTTTGATCACGGAAGCGGTGGCATCACCTTCCGCAGTTTTGCAGGCATGAATGCGAAAACTCTTCCGGCTGCCGTCGGGAAAGGGGATGGCGATTTCTTCGGGGAAGATGCCCTCCAGGAGAGCCAAAGCCGCCGCCTTGGCAGCGGCGGCCGCACAGGAACCAGTAGTGAAGCCGCTGCGGAGACGTTTGCCCATGGTTACTCCGCCGCCAGTCGGAGCAGGGCGTTAATGATCGCCGCCGCCACCGGGCTGCCGCCCTTGCGGCCGAGGCTGGTAATATAGCAGTTGTTTTCTTCTATCAGCAGGGCCTTTGATTCGGTGGCGTTGACAAAACCGACCGGCACGCCGACGATGAGCGGTGCGGTTTCGGGATTAAGAGAGGCGACGCTGCGGATGGCTTGGACCAGGGCGGTAGGCGCATTGCCGAGGGCGATGATGCCGATGTTCGGTTCGAGACACATTTCGATTGCCACTTCCGACCTAGTCTTTTTTCTCGTCGCAGCAAGGGTAGCAATCTCCGGGTCGGCGACCCGGCAGATGACCTTGCCGCCCCATTTGCCGAGCATCGCCTTGCCGATTCCGGCCGCCACCATGGTCACATCGGTGAGGATGTCCTTGCCGTCACGGATCGCCTTGATACCTCGTTCTATCGCTCCTGGAGCAAAGCGCATGGAGTCCCTGAAGGTAAAATCGCCGGTGGCATGGATGACCCTCTGGATGACCCGGAAGGTCTTTTCGTCCAAGTCATGCGGGCCGAATTCGGCGCTGATTATGCGAAAACTCTCCGCCTCGATTTCCGTCGGCGCTATCTGCTGCAGTTGCACAGTCATATGATTTTGTAACCCTCTCGGCAATAATTGATAAATTCGTTCACCACCCGCGGCGCAAAACCGAAATGGAGATGCATATAGCCGCCCAGGACCCGGCGGTAGACGTAACCTTCTTTAGTGCCGTTGCTTACCTCGTAGATAAGGGCAATATGGTCAGGCATTGGGTCGATGTTTGAATAGTGAAATTCATGGCCGCGGAGGACTGTTCCTGCCGGCCCAAAGCAAGAGGGACACGCCGTCCGTACCTCGCGGTAACCGAGGCTGGCTCTTTTTTCCTGCATCCGCGCCTTAACTGGAAAGGCGCCGACCATGGGATGGAAGGCTCCTTGCTGATCGACGATCCCCTTGGTCAGATACATAAAACCGCCGCATTCGGCATAGACCGGTCGGTCGTTTTCTATCCACTCGTGGATTGCCGTACGCATCGCCGTGTTGCCGCTTAACTGCCCGGCATAGAGTTCCGGATAGCCGCCGCCGAGGTAGAGGCCGTCGAGGTTCTCGGGAAGTTCGTGATCCTCAATCGGGCTGAAGAACACCAGTTCCGCCCCGGCCTCCCGCAGCAGGTCGAAATTGTCCTCATAATAAAAACAGAAGGCCTTGTCTCTGGCAACACCTATTCGGCACCTCGCCTCTTGCGGCGCAGGCGTTGGCGTGTTTGCCACCTCGGCAATGGAAGAACAGAGGGTTAAAATTTTCTCCAGGTCGATGTGGCGGGCAACCGTGTCGGCGAGCAGTTGCAATGCTGCTGGGCTGAGTGGTGCCTCGTCGCCGGTCAGGAGCCCTAAGTGCCTGCTGGGGATGGAGAACTCGACGGTCCGCGGCAGATAGCCGAGAACCTCGGCCTTGCAGTGTTCGCGTATGGCGTCGCTTACCAGTTGCAGGTGGCGATTGCCGGCGATCCGGTTAAGGATCACCCCTTTGGGCGCCGCCTCCGGCAGAAAAGTCTCAAAGCCTTTGACGATGGCCGCAGCGCTCTCGGCCATGGAGCGGACGTCGAGGACGAGAATTCCGGGTAGGCCGAGGGTTTTGGCGAGCGAGCCGCTCGACGACAGGCCACCGTCGAACATGCCCATCACCCCTTCGATAATGGCGATGTCGGCGTCCCGGCTGTTTGCATGGAAGGTTGAGCGGGTGAATTCCTCGCCGCACATCCACAGATCGAGATTGCGCGAGACTGTGCCGGTGACCAGCTGGTGCAGGCCGGGATCGATAAAGTCGGGGCCGCATTTAAAGGGCTGCACCCGCAAGCCTTTTGCACGGAAGGCGGCCATCAGGCCGAGGGCCACCGTGGTTTTGCCGGAGCCGCTGGAGGTCCCGGAAATAATGAATGATGGTGGGGTCGAGCTGCTCATGGTTGACCCGGCGCCTTCTGTTCAGGTTGCGGGTAAAAGGCGGCATTCAACTGCTCAATGCCGTCGAGGATGCGCAGGGTGGGGCGCGACACCAGGGCCTCGGCAATGAGGAGGATTTTCCCCTCGCGCACCGCCTTAATCGCCTGAAAACCCGGTTCATCCTTGATGGTCTTCTCCTCCACTGGATTCATCGTCCCCTGTTGGGCGAGGAAGATATCGATCTCGTCGCCTCGGCTGAGCAAATGCTCTTTGCCATAAGCGGCGATATTGGTTTCCCGGACCTGCTCAGCATCGGCGGCCAGATTGACGCCGCCGGCCTGTTCCAGAACATAGACAGCAATGCTGTCCGCGGCAAAGGTCTTCATCTTACTGTGGATCGACTCGAAATAGACCTTTGGGCGACGGTCGAGTGGAATATCCTGCAGGCTTGCCTGCACCTTGGCGAGACGGGTGGTGAAGGCGGCGATCATCTCTTCCGCTTGTGTTTCACGGCCGGTGAGCGTGCCGAGGGTTCGCCAATAGGCGAAGTTCTCTTCGATAGTGTTGGGTTGCAGGGAGAATACCATAATACCCGCCTGCCGCAGTTTGTTGAGAAATTCCGGATAGGAACGTTCGATCATCGGCCGCACCAGGATCAGATCGGGGCGGGCGGCGATGAATTTTTCCGGGTCTTCCCGGTAGGAAAAGGCCGGTTTGCCGACAACGGCGGACGGATAGTCGTCACCCTTGCCGACTCCTATCAGCAGGTCCTCGGCGCCCAGGCTACAAAGATTTTCGGTATGGGCGGAATAGAGGGAGATGATTCTGGTGAACGGCTTAGTTATCTGTACCTTTTGCCCGGAACTGTCGATGACCATTGTTTCGTTCTGCGCATGGGTGACCTGCGTGGGGCAGAGGCAGCAGAGGAGGATCAGAACCAACAGGATGGAAGGTGTTCGATTTGTAGAAAAATATGTATGTCGGTTAATCATCTTGAACCTTCACTTAAAATATTGAAAACTTACATGATGTGCTTGATTGTATGGATCTATTGTAACCTGTGCCTGAACGTCGAATGCTTCAGAAATATTCTCAGCAGTCATCGTTTCCGGAGTCGGCCCATATTGCTGCAGCCGTCCATCCTTCATAAAGATGAGAAAATCGCAGTAGGCCGCCGCCAGATTGAGATTATGGATGACGGCGATGACTGTCCTGCCTTCATTGTAGACGAGATTACGCGCAAGATTAAATATTTGCAGAGTATATTTAATGTCAAGGCTCGAAGTTGCCTCATCAAAAAACAGCACCGGCGTGTCCTGGGCCAGAGCCCTTGCCACCACCACCCGCTGTTTCTGGCCACCGGAAAGGGTATTGGTATAGCGATCGCGCAGCTCCTCAATGCCGATTGCCGCCATGGCGTGATCGACCGCCTGCCAGTCCTTCTCGGCAGGGCTGGAAAACCGGTCGATATGCGGATGTCTTCCCATCAAAACAATTTCTTCGACGGTAAAGCCGAAACCGGTGTCAAATTCCTGGGGGACGAGGGCCAATTGGCGGGCTAACTCCCGCTTGTCATAGGAAGACAACGGGTTATCTTGGAACCTTATGGTGCCGCTGTGAGGTTTTTTGCAGCCGGTCAGGAGATCAAGAAAAGTCGTCTTGCCGCAGCCGTTCGGGCCGACGATGCCGTAAAACTTGCCGGGCGGGAGAACAAGGTTGATATCGTCGAGAACCAGGGGGCCGGTATAGGCAAAAGATACCCCTTCAATGCTGAACAGACAGTGGCTACTCATAGCTTCGGCCCTTCTGTTTCTGGCGGAAAATCACACAGAAAAAAGGTCCGCCGATGAGTGCGGTGAGGACACCAATAGGCACTTCGACCGGTAGCACGGCGCGGGTCACGGTATCGGCCAGGAGCAGCAGAATGGCACCGGCAAATGCCGAGGCCGGAAGCAGCTTGCGGTTGTCCGGGCCGACCAGGTAGCGCATCAGGTGCGGCACGATGAGGCCGATAAAGCCGATGATGCCGGTGACCGCCACGCAGACCGCGGTCACCAGCGAGGCAGTGAGGAGAAGGATTTTCCGCACCTTGGCGGTATCGACGCCAAGGGAGTCGGAGGACCTGCGGCCAAGGCTCATGATGTTCAGATCGCGACCGTAAAAAAGAGCCACTATCGCCCCAAAAAGGGCCGCACAACCGACCAGCATCACCCCCTTCCAGGTGCTGGAGGCAAAGCTGCCCATCAGCCAGAAGATGATGATAGCCACCTGCTCATCGGCCAAATATTTCAAAAAACTGATACCGGCGGAAAGGATGGCACCGACAATAACCCCGGACAAAATAAGGGTCTGCGCCGAGATCTGGCCGTTAAAGGTAGAAAGGCGCATGACCGTAAGAAGGGTAAGAATGGCGCCGACAAAGGCGAACAGCGGGGTGGAGAAATGGCCGAACAGGGTGACATTGGCCAAGAGGGCAAGCGAGGCACCGAAGGCGGCGCCGCTGGAAATCCCCAGGGTGTAAGGGTCGGCCAGGGGGTTGAGGAGAATGCCCTGATAGATGACACCGCTCATTGCCAGCCCCGCTCCGACCAGTGCAGCGGTGAGGATGCGCGGCAGGCGGACGTTCATGACTACATAGGGCACGGTTTTTTCCAAGCCCTCGACCAAGGACGGGTTGCCCAGAAGGTGGGCACCGATCACCCGGAGAATGCCTTCCGCGCTGATCGTCATGTAGCCCATGCCGGTCGAGACAATGATCGCCAGCCCCGTGCAGACAGCAAGGACGAGGGTCAGGAGAAAGAATTTTTTATCCGAGTGACGAAGCATAGGGTGGTATTTTCAGGCCGTTAGCGAAGAATCATGTGAGAAAGTAGTAACAAATGGCCACCAGGACGACGCAAAGCGCTCGTACCACCTGGCTAACCCCGACCAGCTGCAGAGCCAGGTGCGGCGTATAAATGCCGGTGTAGTAGGGCAATTGATGGCGAATTGCCCTGATCGGCGTCGACAGGATATTGCCGACCAGGAGGGCCAGCACCACCTCCTTGGTGGTCAGACTGTTGGCCGCCAGGAGGACGCTGGCAGCCGACAGGCCGGCAGAAAACTCGGTGGTCACATGCAAAACGACGATACCCAGGCTCTGCGGATTGAGCCAGGCCAAAAACCAGGCATTGGCGGCAATGTAGTGTTCAAGTCGGGTAAAGAGACCATATTTGGTGAACAGAAAAAAGAGGATGTACACCGGAATCATGAACAGCAGTACCTTGCCGATGCGCTTTTTCAGTCGTGTAAAACTCTTGACCAAGGCGTCCCGCCAGGTGATTTTACCCTGTCTTGGCATGGCTGTATAAGCGGCACCATCACTCTCCGGCAGGAGCAGGCGGCCGCCGAAGACTACAAGAAAGGTCTGGAGAATTGTGGCGGCGAAGGTCAACCCGACATACAAGAAAGCTCCACCTTTAATCATCGGTGCAGTGAGCGAAAAGACCGTCGGCAGATGGAGGAAAAAGCGTGGCAGCGAATTGAAAAGGTTGGCAAGGTACAGCTCGGTCTTACCCATCTGCCCCTTATCATAGGCTTCGGCGAGCATGGCGTTGGAAGAGACGCCGGAGATAAAAGCGATCGAAAAACTGGCGCCGGTAACCGACGACAAGCGCCCCATTTTCAGCAGGGGACGCACGAAAATGTCCAGTCGGTGCGTCCAGTTCAGGCTTTCGATGAAATTGGCGATAAAAAGGCCAAGGGTGATGAAGAAGGCGAGTCTGACAATCGGCAGGATGATCTGCGGCCAAAGTTGGGTAAGGAGGACCTGTTCCATGGGGGATACATTGAGGATATTCGGGTTGCCTCCCGTTCTTAATTCCGACCTGGGACGAGTGCCGGGAGGGGAGGCGTTTAGGGTAATTCACGGCGATACTACACCTCATGAAGAAGAAAGAAAACAGATATTATCGCTGCCCGGTAGAGGGCTGGGCAAGGGATGATCCGGCTGTCGGGGGCTTCTTTGCCTGGGAAAAAACAGTTGACTTTCTCTTGTCCGGCTTGTTAACTTGCTGCCACGTTTCAGGTGCTTTTTTGGAATTCGCCCGTTTACCGGGATGAACACCAAAGCTCAAAAGGGAACCTCGTGTAAGTCGAGGACGGGCCCGCCGCTGTAACCGGGTACAAATTTCACGGAAAACCACTGGGGACTCTCCTGGGAAGGTGTGAAAGATGGATGATCCGGAAGTCAGAAGACCTGCCTGAAATGCAAGTATTGGCTTATCCCGTGGAAAAGGATGCTTCAATAGATACGAGGACAACAGGGACTCCCCGGATCATCATGATGATTCGGGGTTTTTTATTCTCCGGATCAACGTTTTATCAAAGGAGGATATCCCATGTTGCAGACTGTTGTAAAAGTTGTCCTACTCGCCCTGTTCTTGGCCGTCAGCCCCGCGGTTGCCGCGGGTAATCCGCCGGTAGAAGGGAAAACGGCGATACTTCTCGCCAGTTTCGGCACCACCGTCCCGTCCGGCATCAAGGCGCTCGACAATATCACCGAGCAGGTGCGAAAGGCCTATCCGGGGACCGAGGTGCGGATCACCTTTACTTCCAATATGGTCCGCGCAGTGTGGAAAAAGCGCCGGGCCGAGGCCCAGAAGTGGCTCGACCAGGGCATTTCCGCCGAGATTCTCAATGTCAAAAATATCATCCAGGCCATGGGTGACCTGCAGGAAGACGGCTATCGCAATATCATCGTCCAACCCACCCATATGTTTTATATGGAGCAGTCGTATGATCTGAACAGCTATATCACTGCCCTTGGTTCGATCAAGACCCTGAAAAGCAAGTGGCGGCCCTTTGACACGGTGGTCATGGGGAGGCCGGCCCTCGGCATGCCGGGCGACCGGTACAGTTACCACGACGATATCGACCGGGTTGTCAAGTCGCTGGCCGGTGACGTCGAGATGGCCCGAAAAGAAGGGGCGAGTCTTTTGTATATGGGGCATGGCAACGAGAACTGGTCGACCGGTATCTATGCCGAAACAGAAAAGAAAATGCGTACAGCTTATCCCGAGGTACAGACCTTTATCGGCGTGGTGGAGGGCACTCCGGCTCTTTCTGATCTCCTGCCGGAAATAAAGCGCGCCGGGTCGAAAAAAATCATCCTCCGGCCCTTTTTGATTACCGCCGGCGATCATGCGACCAATGATATGGCGGGCTCGGAGGGAAACTCCTGGAAATCGATGCTGACGGCCGCGGGTTTTACCGTGCAACCGGTGCTTGAAGGCCTGGGATCGAACCAGGCCTTTGTCGCCCTGTTCGTCGAAAATATCGCCGATGCCGCCAAGGAAGGGGGACTCACCCTGAAATAGATCGGGGATCGGGCAGGAGATTGCAAGAAGCACGGTGGCCGGTGTGGTTGGCCGCCCTGGTCGGTAGGGCAAAATTTAGGTGGAAGGTGGAACATGCAGGGAACGTTTTATGTGGTCGGGGTAGGACCGGGAGATCCGCAGCTCATGACTTTGAAGGCTGCAGCGATCCTTAAAAAATGCGCGGTCTGGTTTGTGCCCTCGGCCTTTGAGAATGGGGGCAGCATGGCCCTTTCGATTGCCGCAGGAGCCGTCAGTCAAGAAGGCAAAACCATCCTCAGTCACAGGTTTCCCATGAAGCAGGTGCATCGGGGACAAGCACCCGACCCGGAAGTGAAAAGCGCCTGGCAGGAGGCGGCAAAGACCATCATGGCCTGCCTCAAGGAGGGCCGGGATGTGGTTTTTCCCACTTTAGGCGATCCGGCCATCTACTCAACCGGTTTTTATGTCTGTGAGACCCTTCAGGAATACGGCTCGCCCTTTCATGTCGAGATCGTCCCCGGGGTCTCGGCCATCGGCGCCTCTTCCGCCGCCGCCGCTGTGCCGCTCTGCCTCGGCGATGAGCGGCTGGTAGTGATCCCTGCGACCTTCGAAAATGAGCGTATTCGCGAGTTGCTGAATCTCTGCGACGTGGCGGTGTTCATGAAAGTACACAAGGTCATGCCCCGCCTGGTCGGCCTCTTGGAGGAACTGGGCCTTGCCGACAAGGCGGTACTGGTTGAACGCTGCAGTCTGGAAGACCAGAAGATCTGGAGCAATGTGCGGGAAGCGGTTGACCAGGAGATCCACTATTTTTCGACGATGGTGGTGCGCAAGGGTTGAGGCTCAACCCTGTGCCACCTTTCTGCTTAAGGCAGTGCCGGGTATGGCAGCGGTGCCGACCTGTCGAAAAGGATCTTAGCAACCGCTATCTCGACATACGGCAAAGCCCTGGCAAAGGCTTCAATTTTCTGAGTCATGCCTTTGTCGGTCGCGCAGCCTTCGATATAGACAACCCGTCCCTGCACGGTCACCCACAGGGTGGAATCGGCAAAGGGGTTGTTGTCCTTCAAGCCGGCCTTGAAGGCACTGGCGATATCCTGGTCGTAGGCATAGGAGTTGGGTCGGTCGCACTTGCCGACAAGCCAGCAGGTGGTTCCCCGTTCCGCCCGATGATGGGCATCGGTCAGTCGCTGATCCTCAGTGACAAAGGGTCCGACGGGCATGGGGCAGGCAGGTACGGCATCGGAAATCTGGAAGAACGGGTCGTGGAACCAGTTGTCTCGCTTGGCTTCGGCCCGGGCTTGGAGCGGTAAAACGAGAACGATAAAAAGTAATAATACGAAACGGTTTCTCGCCATATGATCACTCTCCTATCCCCGGAAATTGTTAATTGTTGTCCTCAATTACTTTGCCGCATTCTTTGTTGATTGTCCAATTTTTTCATTTTTAGGTACTGCTCCGATTGTCTTTGCTGGGGCTGGCATCGGTGATGAGTCGCAAGAAGGCAATGAGCGCTTCTTCCGCGAGGGTACCGCGTTGCTTGCCGTTGTACTCGACGTCCAACAAACCAGCCGGGTTGTACTCGCCTGCCAGGTATGCGTGAATGCGCCGCAGCCGTTCGAAGTTTGCCGTAGTACCTGGTTTGAGATTGTTAGGAGCGATGTGCATCGCCACCAGAGCAAGAAACTCCTCGTCGGTTAGCATGGCGAAGTCCTTGCCGAAGTATACTCGGGCGCCGCTTGCGTAACCGTGCACTGCTTTGCCGTTTTCGTCACCGAGGTAGCAAATGTTAAGGAACAAGAAAAGTTGTCGATCCTTGGAGACAAGCGAGTCCAGGGCGTACTGGGCGATAAGGGTTTGACGAATCTTGGCGATACCCTGGTGAAAACCTTCGGGAAAGTAGAGGAGTTTTACCAGTCCTTGCGCGATCGTGGTCATCCCCGCACCGGGTGTCGCCAGGTCGACACCACGGTGGTAGGCGAATGTTGGGTCTTCGACTGCGAGTAGCATGGCCCGTCGTTCAACTGAGAGATCCGCTAGGCTTAAGGGCGAGCCGTAACGTACCAATGCAGCTTCTACCAGAGCAGGGGTTGCACGACGCGCCACGCGTACTTCATTTCCATAATATACGGTCGCGAAGGCGAGCGTCAGCGCTGCGATTGCAGCTATTGCGAGCAGTATGCGTATAACTTTACTCATTATTTAAGGAGATCGTCGTTTACGGCAATCTCCTGTGCCTCCTGATACTGTGGAATCGGTAGCCCGACTTTACGAGGGGCCTGCTGTACTTCCGGATTGCCCGGTAATCCGACCCACACCTTCCAGCCGCTGCCCCAGGCGTATTCCCGGTAATCTCGGTAGCTTGAGTCGGCAGGGGTCCACTCCCCGTCACTGCCGCCAATGCGTACGTAGAGAGCACCTTTCCTGCCTTCTACATAGGCGGCGTAAACGCCACGATCGCGGGCGTTCTGCTGGGTGTGAAATTGACTGCCGGAGTGCACATCGGCCACCTTGCGGGCGTTGATCAAGGCTTTGATCCTTTGGCTCAGGTCGTTGCCCCAATCGAAATAATGCTTCCAGTAAACGGTGGGGACGCCGGGGTGGGTGAGGATATAGGCGTATGCCTGTTCCACCTGCCAATCGTTGAGGAAGCTGTCGTGTTCGTGGTGCAGCTCCGGTCTGCCGCTTTCGTCGGTTCGATAGCCGGTATCGTGGTTTTCAAGAAAGGTGACAGCCCTGTTCCGCCAGGCAATTCCGTCGGTGCCGTCGCCCACCAGACCTATCCCGGTGCCAAAAGGTCCGTACAGGGCGAGGTAGTTGCCCTTATTGTCTTTGAGGGTGAACTGGCTGCTGAAATCGAAGACGCTGCTGGTTGTTCGGAAATCATTCGGTGTGGTTGCGGTATACCATACCCATCCCCGCTGTTCGGCGTGTTTATCCCAATCGTATTCCCCTACGGAAAACGTGGGATGGGTAGCCCGGTTATAGGTGGCGATCCAATGGGCGTGGTAGCCGTGCACCATATCATAGCGCCAGCCACGGTAGCCTATCGACCTCAGTTGCAGCAGATAGCGGATGATGTCGCGCCGTACTTGGGGATTGGTGTGGTCAATGTCCCGAAACGAGGCATAGCCATAGGTGGTGCCCCCGTGTTGGGTATATTCGCTGGGCCTTTCCTCGTCGTTTCCCCGCATTTCCAGAGGGGTGTTGAAGATATCGGAATCAGGATTGGTAAAGGCCTCATCGTTTTTGGTAATAGTCCTGGTATCCCAGTCGGGATTCTTGAAGTTCGCCCAACCGGAACTGCCATCACGATGGTTAATGACGATGTCGGCCACAGGCTCTGCGCCGTTTTGCAGCAGTGCTTCAAGCATTACCCTCTGCTGCTGCAAGGTGCCGTAGCTATTGTTGAGATTGAAATATTCCTTGGGATTGTATCCGGCACTGTATTGACCGGCAAAGCAGGGAGGGGGCAACCAGACGAGATCGAACCGGCCATCGCGGATCTCGGAAGCCTTGTCTTTAACGATCTCGTACCATTTTTTTTCACCGAGACCCTGAAACCGTTCAGGGGAGCCATGGCGGTAGGATTCCCAGTAGAAACCCTGCAGCATGACCCGGTCGTCGTCGAGGCCGGCCTGGGCAAACACTGTGGCGGGGTAGAGGAGAATGCCGATTAATAATAATTGAAATAATCGCAATAAAATCCGGTTGTTCATGATCAAGATCCTCCAGTTTTTGACAAGGAATTTATCTTGTTTGCATGGCGCGAAACGGAACTCCTGCGGGGAATGGGGTTTTATTGCCGCCGGGCGATCTTGTATTTTTCGAACCGTACTTTTTTGGGCCTCGGCGGCAACTTATTCAATCGAATCCTTGATGCATGCAATTAAAGCCGCGGGCACCATGCTTTCGGGAACCACTATTGTTTCGATACCTGCTTCAGTTTCGCGTGATATTCGATAGTTAAATCCATCACGTATCTGCATATTGTTTGGTAACTTGAGCAGTTTCCCTTTTCGGCGTGAAAATAATAAATTGAGAGCAGTACGGTCGGCTAGTAACAATTCAGCAACATCTCGTTCTCCATAACTTTTCAGGTGGGGACCACCAAAACCGCCAAGACCGCCAATCTTCTCAATTTTTATTAAGCCCATAGTTGATATCCCAGGTGGTTGCGCTTTGCTACAGTCCCACCGCAAGCCAACCAGCATCAACTGCAGTACGCAGGGCAGCATTAGCCGGGTACATCGAGGCAGTCAATTTACGGGTACGGTTAGCAAAGCTTTTCATCTTCATGTTTGGACTGGGTTTGAAGTCGACCATGGCTTTATACCATATCTGACCGGCTTTCTCCCAGCTCTTACCACCAATTGCCATGGCGATTTTATAGAAAGCAAAATTAGCAATACCGCTGCTATAATGAGGATCCATCCCAGGTTTATATTCGGAAAAGTGCGAGGGTTGCGGTGCAAGACAATGCACAGCTCCAGGGTTTGCCATATCGCGAAGACAAGTGAAATGGCGGGCCGTCGCACCGGGCCCCATGATGTCGTGACCGATCAGCCAATCAGCTTGATTGACCATCTGGTCAAGACGCCACTGACGGAACATACTGCCAAACACATCGGATAGACTCTCGTTCAAGCCTCCTGCCTCATTGCTGTAGGCGAGCTGCAGGGTATGCTGGGTGACACCATGCGTAAGTTCATGGCAGATAACGTCGGTGGATTGGGTGAAATCGATGAAAATGTTGCCATCGCCATCGCCATACGCCATTCGCATACCGTTCCAAAAAGCGTTGTTGTAATTTGTCCCGTAGTGGACTGACGACCCGAGAGTCATTCCGGCGTTATCGATTGAATTACGTCCGAAAACGTTTTTATAAAATTGAGCAACAGCCTTCGTTTCATCATAGGCTCGTTTGATTGTTAAATCTGTAGAACTTCCGGGGGTAGAGATCGGGGTGCCTGGCAAAGTTTGACTATGATTGCAGTTGGCAACGGTAATCGCAGGAGTGCCGGCTATTACTACCGGTGCGAGCGAGAGTGTATTGATAATATTTGTCAGTTTTCCCGCCTGTGCGCGTAATTTGCGCAATTCTCCATCGATTAATGCGGTGTCGGAAAAACATTTACGTTCCTTTTCAGTCAGTTTGATATCTTCAGAAAAACGTTTTAAAACATCTCTTGGAACTATGGAGCATTGGCAAAGGTGATTGTGGGCTGTTTGAAGTGACATGGGTTTGTTCCTCCGGTTTTAAGCTAATCCAATTTTTTTCCAGTAACCCTCGATCTGGAGCTTCTCTTTGAGGTAATCGAGAAAGTTTTTCTTGGTATAGTTCCCTCGAAATCGAAAGAGAAATTCGGAGATCATTGCTTCTTGCCTTTGTGGTGGGTAGAGATCCCACTCAATAAACAGATCCTGTTGTTGATGTTTGGTCATGGCGATCATTTCCTCCTCACTTATGTTGATAGTTTGTTCTCGTTCATGGTTTTCACCTTTATTTTTTCTCATGATAAACTTCGAATTCTTACAAATATCTTACTGGCAAGGACTTCATTGAAAAAAAATTGGATTGAATGCTTTTTTTCAGACGATGATCGCCTTATCGCATCCCCTCTATCGATAGTTCTTAGTGAATATCAGGGATAAAAAAGAGAATAAGAATTAGTATTCTTACCTTGCATTTTTAATGGGACATCCTTAGCATGAGTAGTAGTTTGAATGGTCCGTCTCTTTTGGTCTTCGATAACCGTCGTAAGGAAGAGCCGGAGAATTTGCATACCATTTACTGGTATTACTGTTATTCCTTGTGACAACCAGATGCGGACCTCTCTGATTCTTGCATGGGCAAAAAAGGACAGATCATGGAACCACAAAAAACAAGAAAACAAGCCTCCCGAGAGAACAAGAAAGGAATGGATGAACGCTATAAGGAAGCGCGTGAAAATATTGCGGGAGCAATTCTTGAAGAAACACCACCATCGGAGATGGTCGATATATCCGATTCCTATCAGCAAAGTCGTCTTATCCTGATGGATTATGTTACGCTTGACTGGCAACATCGCCAAGATATCTTGCGGCTCATCAATCAGATCAATCTCTATGCAAATGACGATACTCGTCGACGCCCACTCAACATTATAATGCAGGCTGAACCTGGTTCCGGCAAGTCGCACCTGGTAAAGTGCCTGGCAAAGAAACTTGAGGCTCATCATGCAGCAGCAGTCGATTTCAATATGGCGAGCCTGCAGTCTATCGATGACCTCATTCAACCACTTGATGAGGTTCGAAATCTCAAAGTTATCGATCGATTACCTATTCTCTTTCTTGATGAATTCGACAGCAGCCCATCTAATTATGCGATGTTACTGCCACTTATGTGGGATGGCGAACTGCATGTAGGACATCGTGATTTGAAACTTGGAAAAATCGTCATCATACTTGCCGCCAGCGGCAAAAATATTGAGCAGGCGATGAAATCCGCCAAGGCGATGCAACTGGCCACGGAAGTACAAGAAACAAAACTAGTGGACCTTTTGTCACGCATCAATGGTGGCGCCTTAGAGATACCCGCTCTCGATGCGACGTCCAGCGATAGCGGCAAAAATGTTGATAAAGTCTGTCTCACCGTCGCCCTGCTGCAGAGACGATTCGGTAATAGATTGGAGACCATCCCATGGGCATTGCTTCGTTTTGTGGTCATGAGTAAGTTTAAGTATGGGGTGCGGAGTATTGCTCACCTTGTTGATCTTGTCGCTCCGCTTGACGAGAAGGCGTGTTCAATGCATCTCTCGGACCTGAATTTACCTCTTGTGTCTGTCCCGATTCTCCGTGACAGCAGTCTCGCCTATCATATATTTTCAGAAGACGGGCCGGCAGCGATAATCGAACTTTGGAACGAATGTTGTAAAAGTGATATTGCTGTCAGGATCAAGAAAAAGAGTGAAGAAGAAGATAATTTCTAAGGGTATCCGTACTTGGCTGCTGGGCAGTATCGTAACACTGTCGCTCCTGATGGCGGCGGCAATGCTGCTCCTTCCGTGGCTCATTGATCCCGCCTCGATCAAACAAAAAATCCAGACGGTGCTGACCGAACAGACCGGCGGTCGGGTTGACTACCAAGGGATTGGCCTTTCCTATTTCCCCCGACCGTCCCTCGAACTGCATCAGGTCACCCTGGCGATTCCGGACGTGGCAGAGGGCACAATTGCCGCCCTGCGCCTCTCGCCAAAATTCTTTCCCCTGTTGACTGGCGATTTGCACCTGGCCAAGCTCGAGCTGGACTCGCCGCAGTTCAGCCTCGAACTTCCTGACCAAAAGCCAGAAGGAATCCCATCGCAACCTTCTCCGTCCATCGTATTGGGCAAGAATCTGCCTTCGGCCATTGCACCGCTCGGCCTGGTAATCGCCGGCCTGAAGCTACAGATCGATAACGGCCAGCTGGTGATCGCCAGGAGCAAACAAAAGCTGGTCGTACTCAAAGGCCTGAGCCTGAACGGCAGCGTCCAAATGGTGGGCGACGGGATAACCGTCAGACTCGATCGACTGGCCCTCGCCGAACCGGCCCTTGCATTGACCGGAGACCTGACTCTGGCACCGACCACCCCGGCAATCACATTGAACCTGTCAGGCACCGACATCGATGTCGATGCCACCCGCAGAACCGCTCTGGCCCTGGCAGGCGACACCAGCCCCATCAAGAATATCTTCGATTACCTGCGCGGTGGTCGGGTGCCGCAGATCAGCTTCACCTTCCACGGTGAGAACCCGTCTGAATTGGGCGATCTGAACAATATCCTGATCAAGGGGCAATTGCAGGACGGTAAAGTCTCGATCCCGGAGATCAATCTCGACCTGACCGAGGTCGTCGGCGAGGTGGTCATCGGCAAGGGCGTACTGCAAGCCACCGGACTGCAAGCCCACCTTGACAAATCAACCGGCTCGGAAGGTTCGCTGAAGATGGGTCTGACCAAAGAGAACGACCTGTTTCAGTTGGATCTGATGGTAGGCGCCGACCTGGCGAACACCCGGTCGATCCTGCAGCGGGTGGTCCGTGCCCCGGCCTTCACTGCCGAACTGGAAAAGATCACCAACCTGCAGGGCACCGGCCAGGGGAAATTGACCCTCGGAGACAGGCTAAGCGACATCAACGCCAAAATCGAGGTCAGCGAGCTGAGGTTGTCCGCCGACTACCAGAGGGTGCCATTGCCGATCACAATCGCAGAGGGACGGCTTACCTTCAGCAAAAAGCAGCTGAGTCTCGACAAGTTCAGCGGCTCGTTGGGACAGTCGCGGTTTGCCGATTTCTCCTGTCTCTTTCTCTGGGACAAGAACCTATCCCTCGACGTCGGTTCCGGTCGGTTCGATTTGGACATGGCCGAGCTCTATCCCTGGCTTGCCTCTCTGCAAGGACTGCGTGAGAAGCTGAAGGAGGTTAAACGTATGACCGGCCGACTCGAATTATCTGCCTTGAATCTTAAAGGCGAGGTCGACCGGCCATCTGAGTGGAAGTTCACCTCGACCGGCACCGTGCAAGACCTCTCGGTCGATACGGCACTCCTTCCAAACGGCATCAATCTGGCGAGCGGAGGCTTTAAAGTCGATACGCACCAGCTGACCTTCAAAAAATTCAAGACTTCAAGCCAGGATGCGGCATTCATCCTGTCCGGCAGCCTCAAAGGTTTTCCCCATCGGCTCGAACGGATCGACCTCTCACTGGACGGCTCCATGGGACCACAGTCGGTCGAATGGCTCTCGGACAAACTCAAGATGCCAAGGTCCTACGCGATCCATGCGCCCCTTAGCATCAGCGCCGCGCAGATCTCCTGGCAGCCGGAGTCTATCGCCTCTTTTAAGGGTTCGGTATCCATAGAGAAAGGGCCTGCAATCGTGGCCGATGTCGACTATCGGCCGGGACAACTGCAGGTCAACCGGCTGCATATCAAGGATCAGTATTCCGATGCCGGCATGGTCATTGACCTCAATAAGGATCAACACGACTTCAAGTTTGCCGGCAAACTGCAGCATGAAACCCTGCAAACCCTCTTCGTCGATCCACGATTCAAAAGCGGTCGACTGGAGGGGGACTTTACCGTCACCGTCCCGCAAAGCGGGCAAGCCAAGGTTACCACCACGGGCCGGCTGACCGGAGAGAACCTGCCGGTGCTCTTGTCCTCGGGCGACACAGTAAATTTTGAACAGATCGCCCTGAAAGCAGATGGTCCACAGGTGAAAGTCGACATCACGAAACTCACCTGGAAGAACTTTACCTGGGAGCCTGTCGAGGGGACAGTCTCCTTCGATGGCGATAGGGCCGATTTCATGCTTGCCGGAGCCAAATTATGCGGCATTCATTCGCTTGGCTCGTTCTCCTATACCGGAGATGAATTCTCTCTCGATATGACCCTGCAGGGGAAAAATCTCGACGTTGCCACCAGCTACACCTGTTTGACCGAGGGCCGGGTCAAGGCAACCGGTCGCCTCGATTTCTCCAGCAGGGTGACCGCCAAGGGAAAAATGGCTGAACTGGTCAAGGACCTGAAGGGCCCTTTGCAGATGACTCTCAGCAACGGTGTGATCGAGCGGGACAAATTGGTGGCCAGGACCCTGGAGGTGCTCAATGTCACCGAGATCGTCAAAGGCAGACTGCCGAACCTTGACACCACCGGCCTCGCATACACCACCATGACTCTGCAGGGTGAGTTCAAAAACGGCAAACTGCTCATTCATAAATATTTTATGGATGGAGAGACCCTCAACCTGATAGGTTCCGGTGAAATCCGTCTGGAAGAAAAGAATCTCGAGGTCCAATTGCTGGCTGCACCATTTAAGACCGTCGATACCATAGTAAAATACATTCCCGGGGTCAATTACCTGCTGGGCGGCAGCCTGGTGGCAATTCCAATCAGTATCACCGGAGTTTTGGGCGATCCCAAGGTCGAGGTCATGTCAGCCTCGGCGGTCGGTGCAAGCCTTTATAACTTGGCCGAACGGACCATCAAGTCACCCTTGAAACTCTTCGAAACGATTATTCCCAGGGGTAAGTAGCATGGAAAGTTACCCTAGAGCGGAATGCCCTAACTTGTGTTACTAGATCCATCAAACACGCATCCTATGGTATTTTATCAGGTTCGAAATGGCTTTTTCTGCAGACTCGCTCCGGCTCACCGGACCCGCGCGGTTTGCGGGGGCCGGTGAGCCGTTTTTTCCTCTATGTTTACGATGTATTTTATGTGAAACTTCGCATGTTGCGTTAAGAAATACGCCCATTGGTAGACATCTATTTTCCCTAGTTTATGCACAGTCATAGTCACTTTGCAAAGCGTTCCGCTGCCGTCAGAAATCTGATCCAACAAATTTTCTAACTGCACCACTTGCTCTTTCAACTTGAGCTCGATTTCCGTCTTGGGTAACTTTTTCTTAGGAATCAGGTGCTTCGGCGGATTCCATTCGAAAAAACCAGGCATGGAAATTTCGTTTATTTCCTCGAGACTCCCGACGTCTTCTGAGTACTGCAGTTCCTTTTTCCTCTTTAAACACTTTGAGACACTTTTATCCAAGGTGAGCAAAAGAAAATAGCCAGTGAGATAAGTATGCTCCACATGCTTTAGAATTGTCCAAGAGTCATCATACGGCAGCTTTTGATTTAAGTAGTCATCGTCTTTTCTACACAAAGCGCCTAAGTAGCTATATGCGCCTTCAAGTTCGTTGGTAATAACTTCTATCGCTCGTACAACATTCATTTTCCCCCACTGCTCCTTGTGTCAGGCTAACGGTGCAATAACCTGCCGGTGGAGGGATCACCCTTTTTAACAACGGGGCTATTTCCAGTCAGGTTTATTGACTTGATTGAGGTCATACCCCTAGCTGATTGCCACAATCACGTGTTGTGCCATGTGTGACCGCAGTTAACGCATTGTGGCTTGTGCATGCAAAGGCGTGAGCCACATTCTGGACAGGACCACTTGGCTTTTTCCTTGGCAACAAAGCTTTTTACTCCGATGGCCAGGATGCGCTCTAAATTTGCAATGACGTTTACTCCGTATTTGGTCCGGTAGCGATCGTCAAGATGGAGTAGATCAGCGCAGGGATATTTGGCGCAGGAAAAGCAGAACTGATGGCCACCGGCGGCAAGGTCTTCACAGTTTTTTATGGCACAGGTAAGGCACGCGTTCGACTTGTGGTTATCACCCCCCTCGGCAACCGGGGCAAGTGATCTCGAATGAATGAGCGGCACAGGCTGCAGTTCACGCCACACGGCGCTATCAGTGCAATGTCATCTAACTTGTGCATCTATTGCTCTGTGGTTAGCGACCATATTTTGCCGTAAAGTTCGCTTTTGCAAGGGTGTTCGCATGAATCATGAAGCCGATTAATGCAGCGGATGCATCCGCAGGAACATCAATTTTTTCAATTTTCAGTGAATAGACTGTAAAAATGTAACGATGCGGCTTGTCGCCTTTTGGAGGGCATGCTCCGCCAAATGCATGGGCGCCGAAGTCTGTACGACCTTGGAGAGTTCCTGGAGGCAGGAGCTTACCTGTTGCATCTCCTGCACCAGAAACCAATTCAGTAATATTCGCTGGAATATTGTAGACAACCCAATGCCACCAGCCCGAACCTGTAGGTGCATCGGGGTCATACACAGTAATTGCGTAGCTTTTTGTTCCTTTTGGCCCTGGCGTCCATTTCAATGCAGGTGATTGATTTTTCCCAGTACAACCAAAGCCATCAAATACTTGTTCCTCGGTGAGGGTAGCACCAGGTTTAATAGTTGGACTCGTGAGCTTTACGGTATCGGCAAGAGCTGCAGTTGATGCAAAACAAATACTGGCAACTACCAAAATCAATGTCTTGAACATAACGAACCTCCTTTTTGTAAGATGTTGAAACACTAACGTACTTGTCCGTCGTACCGGTAAGCTGACCTAAGAATTCAAAACCGCTGCCTTCCCGGTGTCGGTTGGGCTAGGTAGTTGGACTTAAAGTCCCAAACACCGGCATTATAAATAATGATAATTCAAGACCCCATTCTTTGCATTAAGAGTGTCTATTTTTTAAGGGAAATCGGTGTATCTGGAGAACCGGCATAGAAAACCACTATCTCTGCGGGACCATTGCCTGTGTTCTTTCCGAAATGCCATTTATTCACAACTTCAATGATTGGATCTCCAGCCTTGAGAAGCAATTTCTTGTCGTCTTCAGTTATGACAGTAAGCTCTCCACTTAATAGTACTCCAGCATTTATCACCGGATGTTGATGCAAAGGTAAAGTTGTTCCTGCTGGAATTGTTATTCGCAAAATCGTTACTTCAGGCATGTCTTTCGGATATGGGGGCAATGGCGTTCCGTCCCAGCTTGAGCTTGCCTTAACCAATGTAGCAACTGTGATGCCAGTGGAATCATCGGCTTGAACTGTGCTTGAGAGCAATAATACCAACCATAAACCGAAAAAGAGTTTCTTCATGCTTGTTCCTTCCATTTAGTAGCCGACGATTCAATTGGGCATCGTGTTAATCTTCTTCTTGCTTCCCAGTTTCCGTGTCGTAAGATTCTGAAATTATAGCTTTCTATTTCATATGTTTTGGTCACCTGATGCGACGAAAATTGGCCAAAAGGTTATTTATGATAAACTTTAGTAACGCGATGATCATCGATTTATTCGGTGCATGGTCTTGCTAATAAAAGTTTCCCCCCCTAAAATATCCTCTTGAATATTAGCTCGTTCCCCTTTTCCCGATACTTAGTATGTCGAATTGGAGTGTGAAATTTCCAAATCATTGACCTGAAGAAAGGCGGGGAGGACAATTGCTGTCGGGTTGCGTGCGCCATAACTCATCGATGTATTGTTGACAACCAGAGGCCGCGAGAGCCATGCCAGCCGGTCGCCAAAAATATCCAACAGACTTTGGGTGATACGCACATTGTAGGGCACAGCTACTGAGCCGTCCTTTTTGAGCAGCAGCGCACCAAAACGTGAACTGGCGGTGATCAGCCCCTTTGACGGGTTGACGATGTTCATATAATGCAGAAAAGGGATGTACAGCAGGTCGTTTTCGCGCGGCAGATTGACCAGCTCTTCGAGCGTGGCGGCCTCCTTATCGCCGCCGCCCAATACAAGGCTCTTGTGCATGACCGTGTGGCCAGTGGGCGATGCGCCGAACTCGTCGGCATCATCCTGTAACCAGGTAAATGAGTTGAAGATCCCGTTCAGAAAGATCGGGAACGGCTTGCGGGATATCCCCATCTGATCCCGCTGAAAGGGGAAAGTCTCCGGACGGGTCGGGTCATCGGTCAGGTTGAACTTGTTCGAGAACACTTTTCGACCGACTTGATCCCCGGCGATGAAAGAAAATCCTCTTTTCATCGAGCCGCCGCTAAAACCGATGTAGTTCATCATGGTAAGCAGATCGCCAATGGCGGCAGAGCCAAAAACAATGTCATACCTGCCCAAAGGCAGCTGCTGTGGCGCATCGTGCCGGTAACGCTCCAGCAGGAAGGTCAGGTCGCGGCGCACTGCGAACGGGTTCAGATCGGTTTTCTTCTGGGCCGACTGCTCGGCAATCACTTCCCATTTGAGGGTAATATGCGAAAGGACGATGCTGATCTGCGCATCGGTACTTTTGAAATACTGGAGATGTTCCGAACGGGTATTGATTTGTGCGGTAGTGTTCACGCCTGAAGAGAAAATCCCGGAGAGTTTGATTTCGTCCGTTTCGAGACCCGCCACCGCCTGGTTGAAATACTCAAGGCGCTCATCACTTGCGATCCCGGCCAGCGCCGCGTCAAAGACGCTTTCATCGATAAATGTTTCCGGGTAGACCGGCACGGTTGGCTGGTAATTCAAAGGCTGGACGTGCTTGACCATTTCGGCGGCAATATCAACCCCCTGTTTCATCTCGGCCAATTTATTCAAATCGGTGATCATTTCATAGCTGGCGTGTTTGCTCTTATCATAGGCGGTAATTTCCAGGCGAATGAGATGCTCGTTGGTGTTTAGCGAAATGGCCGAGTTGGCAAAACGCATCAGACAGCTCTCTTCTTCGTGATAGAAGAACGTGGCTTCAACGTTTTTTGAAAGAGCATAGATGCGCAGGTCACGCAAAACTTGCAGAATTTGTTCTTTCACAGTTACTCTCCTATGGTCACATTGTCAAAGCGGCAGACCGGCACGCCATGTCCCAACTGCATGATCTGGTTGGGTTGTCCCTTGCCGCAGTTATCGACACTGCGCACTTCCCAGGTGGATTTATTGCCCACGGCGGAGAGCGAATTGTAAAACTTGACGGTCTCACCTTTGTAGGTCGAATTTTTCACGACGCGGGTAACTTTGCCGTCTTTCACCAGCCAGCCAATATCGGTGGCAAAGTGAAATTGCTCACGATTGGAGCCGATCGACCAGCTCTTGTCGCCATCCAGAATGATTCCTTTTTCGGTGTTTTTGACGATCTCAGCCAGCGAGCCATCGCTGCCGGGGTCGATGTTGATGTTGGTCATCCGTTCGATCGGCACCCGATAAAATGCCGTCGCGCGGTTGGCGCCACTGCTTCCGCTGAAGATCTTTTTGCCTATGCGGTCGTTGGCCTCTTCCACCATCTGGCGGCCGGTAATCGCGCCGACCAGCAGGCCCTTATCAATCAGCACGTTATCCTGTGCGGGAACGCCATCATCATCAAAGCCAAAACTACCGGGGCTGTTGGGGAGAGTGGCATTGGCGCGGGCAGTCAATTTGCTAGAGCCGTAACGCAACTCGCCGAAATCACTAAGCTTGACGAACGAACCGCCCGCATAGGCCAATTCATAGCCAAGAATGCGATCCAGTTCGAGTGCGTGGCCTATGGTTTCGTGGGTTTGCAGGTACATAATCCCGGGGAGTAAAATTACCGAACGTTCGTCTTTGGGGCAAACGTCAGCCACCAGGACTTCGTTCATCTCCCGTACAATTCGTGCGGCATTTTCGCTGAACAGGTGCGGGTCAAGCGTTTCCCAACCCCGTGTTGCGCCAGTAAGCGATGGGCTGAACTTCCGCGAATGGGACTCCCCCTGCGCATCGACCCCCATGACCTGAATTGTGGGAAAAACTTCGATAATGTTCTTCTCAATCTCGCTCTCTTCAGAATCAAGGTAAACGATCTGTTTGCGCATGAAGATCAGCTCGCAAATCCGCTGGGTGACGCCTGTTCGGTTTAATTGCCCATCCAGCTCTTTCATAAACGCTATTTTTTCCGCCAGCGGCACGGCAAACGGATCAATCCGGTTTGGACTGGTGAAAGAGGCCCGGATTGGCACCTTCCCGGCTAGACGAACCGGAAAGGTAACCCGTTTCGCCGCAACACGGGCATTGTCCAGTGCTTTATCAAAGAGCGCTTGAAGATTGTCGGTATTCGACGAGGCAGAAAAGCCCCACGCCCCCTTGTAAAGAACACGAACGCCAACCCCGCTCTCACGAGATGAGGACGCATTTTTCAAATTGCCATTCCACATTAAAAGCTGGCTGGTTTCTTCCACAGGATACCAGCGCGCATCAACGGAGGATGCCCCTGCCACCATGAGCCGGTCAATCTGTTTTTGTAATTTCTTTCGCACTGGACTCTCCATGGTCATATTTTATATCGAATAGTCCTGTCTTCCATTATTCAACCTCATCAGTCAGCAACACGGAGGTGAGCGAATGGCGGCGGCCACAAGACGCCCCACCGAAAGGTTCGGCCTCGTCAGCACTGAATTTTCTTGGTTCGTCATCTACAGGACTACCGTACCCTGATGATAAACTATCTGCCAGCCCACATTTGTAAGCTTCCAGATGCTCGCTCGCCGAGTCACACGCGCTCCTTGCCGCAGCACATACCTAACCAAGTAGTAATCGACCCCAAGAGCCGCGCAGTCAAAATCTTCAGTCGAGAGCAGCTCATAATCACCTGCGGATTCCCGCTCGGCCAGAATCCTCAGAACCAGCTCTCGGTTATACCGCCTCCCTGACGCGCCAACTTCCCAAAAATCGGGAGCAATCACCCTTTGGTATTTGTGCTTCTCCGGTCCGGCCGCCGCAGTGTGGAAAACAGGCTCCAGATGCTTGAGTTCTTCGCAGACGTTCTCTAGATCCTTCGACATTGCAGTAGGGCGCTCCTATTCAACCGAAAGTGAAAATCACAGTCGCACCTGGTGCATTTTTTTGTTAAAAGAGTCAAGAGCAGACTTGACCCTTTCTTATATCGAATAGTCCTGTTTTTCATTATTCAACCTTATCAGTTAGCAACACGGAGGTGAGCGAATGGCGGCGGCCACAAGACGCTCGAGCTGGGAAAGGCACGTCGCCCGCCGCCATACGCTCCACCGAAAAGTTCGGCCTCGTCAGCACTGAATTTTCTTGGTTCGTCATCTACAGGCCTACCGTACCCTGATGATAAACTATCTGCCAGCCCACATTTGTACGCTTCCAGATGCTCGCTCGCGAGTCATACGCTCTCCTTGCCGCAGCACATACCTAACCAAGTAGCAATCGCCCCCAGAGCCGTGCAGTCAAAATCTTCAGTCGAGAGCAGCTCATAAACACCTGCGGATTCCCGCTCGGCCAGAGTCCTCAGAACCAACTCTCGGTTATACCGCCTCCCCGACGCGCCAACTTACCAAAAATCGGCAGCAATCACCCTTTGGTATTTGTGCTTCTCCGGGCCGGTCGCCGCAGTGTGGAAAACAGGCTCCAGATGCTTGAGTTCTTCGCAGACGTTCTCTAGATCCTTCGACATTGCAGTAGGGCGCTCCTATTCAGCCGAAAGTGAAAATCACAGTCGCACCTGGTGCATTTTTTTGTTAAAAGAGTCAAGAGCAGACTTGACCATTTCTCACTTTCTTTTCATAGACGGCGCCGTTAACGGCGTCCGAACGGAATGAAATGGAGCGCCTTAAACGGCTGGTTATGTGATTATTAATTAAAGTAATCCGATATGCTTGTTTTAGCAGAGAAGCTTTTAATTAAAACAAAAGACCACGCTAACATAGAAACTCCAGTGATTTGTGAGTATAGTGGTTGGGTTAAACCAAAGTGTTCCGGGAATATCCCAATAAATCCCAAAGGCATAATAAAGAAACCGATATATGGATTAATTTCTTTCCCTTTGAATATAAATATGGAAATCCATACCAATAACAATAAAATAATCCCTGAAAGAATAAGACCTATCACAAATGTTAATGTATATGTAGAAATAAAATCTAATTGGAATTTATTTTTTAATGTTGGGCCAAACTCTACAAATAGCGAACAAATAAATGCTGGAATAAAAATTTTTGCCGATAGATCATCTATTGCTTTGGCATATGTGGCAGCGAATGTTTCCAATCTGTTTCAACTCCTATGCATAACTTATGGGTAAGCGGCGGCGGCCACTCAACTTCCCTTGAAAAACGCGCCTATCTCCCGCCGTCCGCTTTACTGAATTGTGTACGCCCGGCATGGGCGTGATCTTATGGGGTGCAAGTCCCCTGTATGTAAACCCTGTTACTGTCGTGATGACAGGAACATAAATACTAGCCGAAAGCAAGGGCGGTTTCGTGAGGAAC
>Ga0073936_10001781_pt1 | contig 32842 bp, 23 predicted proteins | sample AliMusrvi5mmetaG_FD_87041 | JGI IMG/M metagenome (GOLD analysis project Ga0073936, IMG submission 87041) | Freshwater lake bacterial and archeal communities from Alinen Mustajarvi, Finland, to study Microbial Dark Matter (Phase II) - Alinen... | ecosystem: Environmental > Aquatic > Freshwater >...
AAAGATCTGATGGTCCATAAAGTATTTTCATCCACCGGGGTAGACCTAAGTATGGATTTCCGCTTGTTTAATTTTGTTTCCCCTTTTGATGCCGGAATAAGGTCAATCTATCTCCCTGAGACCGGACAGATGAAATTTCAGGTTCTCTTTAGCCTTAATTTGAATTCGATCTATTGATTTACTCATTTTTAACAAATCTAACATCTTCAAAATCAAGATGAAATTCTGAAAAGGAGAATTGTCAGGTATCCTATCGCATCATACATTATTTTTTTTAAAGAACTTTATTAGATTTGCCATCCTTTTATAAGGAACAAACATCTTAATGGATTGATGAAAAGGGATCTGCTTAAAATTGTTGCCTGTTTTATTCTGATGATTTATCTTTCGGAAAATTTCGTCACAGCACAAAACGGAAAAACTGTCATTCAGGACAGCACTTCTATTCAGCAAAAGGATATTGTTGATGTTTTACAGGATAACTTCAAGATTCATCTGCGTGCCGACAGCACCATACAGAAAGGTAACGGACCCTATTTTTCACTCATGCCCGTAGTGGGTTATTCACTACAGTCGGGACTTACTGGCGCATTAGTATCAAATACCTCATTTTATACCGATAGTAATAAAAGCAGATTTTCGGATGTTCTTTTAAATGCATATTATTCTCAATATCATCAATATTGGGTCATAGCCAACAGCAATATCTTTTTTGACAAAATCAAACTTCACCTGTTGGGCGATACCCGATATTATAATTTCCCAACTCAAACCTATGGATTAGGGAATAGCACTACCTTAGCCGACGTTCTTTCCATTGACTATTCATATTTGCGCGTTTATCAGATTGTCTTACACGAAATCAAAAAAAACGTCTTTGCCGGAATAGGCTATAACCTCGATTATCACTGGAATATTGAAAACAATTCTCTTCCCGGCAAGGCGTTGGATGAATTTAATAAACTTGAGAAAGGTACACAATCCACATCTTCAGGAGTTACACTTAATATGGTGTTTGATGATCGTAAAAATCCTGTAAATCCGGAACAAGGCAGCTTTGTAAATCTACAATACCGTTCAAACCTTACACTACTTGGAAGTGACAAAAACTGGCAATCGTTAATCGTTGAAGCCAGGCATTATCTGAATTTTCCAGCCTCATCGCATAATGTGCTGGCTCTATGGACCTATAACAATTTTACACTGAAAGGGACTCCTCCCTACCTCGATTTACCAAGTATCGGCTGGGATGATTATTCAAATACCGGGCGTGGATATGTTCCCGGAAGATATACCGGTCGAAATTTGGTTTATATGGAGTCAGAGTACCGTTTTGGAATCACACGAAATGGTCTTTTAGGAGGTGTTGTATTTGGCAACGCCGAATCCATATTGCGAAACATTTCAAGTAATGTACATACAGTAATTCCGGGCGGCGGATTTGGGCTTCGGATAAAAGTAAACAAATACTCCAACACGAATGTGGCTATTGATTATGGCTTTGGCGTGGGCGGTTCTCACGGATTCTTCTTCAATCTGGGAGAAGTGTTCTAATGCATATAAGTGGAACATATTTATTCCACTCATTCTCTAATCTTATTTCAGTATGTCAAAGAACGTCCATTACTCCTGAAACCACACCTATAGCGAGTTTGGTTTTAGGATGAAATGTAACGATCAAATCCTTGCATCACGAGATAAAAGTGATCATTAATAAATCCTTTCGCATTGTCTCATCGTGCATAATCCTTCAAATGTAAAAACGGAAGCACTGCAATCCCAGACATTGGTGAATTTTGCGTTCATAGGATATGTTTTGCGCAGTGGCGTTTACTGAACAGGCGATTTTGAGACACCCACTCGGGACAAGACAGTTACCGACAACTACGACAACTATGACAACTCTGCCACTTACTCCATTTACTCCATTTCCCCCATTTCCGCTTTACGCTATTCATTTTTTTCTGTACGTTCTGCCGTTCTGCATGTTCTGCACATTTGCATTTTCTCCCCTTCCGCTGCAAAGGAAGTGCATCGTTTACATCCTAAATCTGAATACAAAAAACCAGATATCCTATAATTTCATCCTTTACGCCAAAAAGCCATAAAGCCAAAAAGCCAGTTTGTCCTTTTGGCTTTTTGGCGTAAACGATTCAGATGTTATGAATATGACAGCCCTTGCTTACAGGCAATCCACATCATTTATATTCGGATCCATGTTCCGGTTTTTTCATCAGCGGGGATAACCCGAATATGAAAGTAAAAAATGCTTTAATTTGTAGCCTCGGAAATAATTTAGCCTAACAAAGCAAAAATGAACTGCATCAAATCATATATTATTTTTTTCGCACTTCTGTTTACAAATGAATTAATTCAGGCACAACTTCGGATGGTTGTCTCAACTGATTTTCCGCCAACAGATGTCTGCATGAGTGGTTGCGCAGCGGATCATACCAGTGACCCGGATGATGTGCAGTCGATGGTTCGCTTCCTTCTGTACACCAATGAGTTCGACGTCGAGGGGCTGATCGCTTCATCGGGTACTTTTGCAAACCTTGCGAAGAAACAAAATATTCTGGATATGCTCGATCTCTACGCACAGGTGTATAATAACCTCAAGTCACATGATTCCCAATACCCGAACCCTGATTACTTGCGCTCAGTCACATTTCAGGGCCGTTCGGGCACCTGGGGAGGGACCGTCAGTAATAATATCGGCGTCGGAAAAGACAGTGAGGCTTCGAACGCGATCATCAGCATCATCGACAAGCCCGATACCAGGCCGGTCTGGTTTTGTTTCTGGGGCGATTGCAGCAATCTGGCGCAAGCGATTTGGAAAGTTCAAAACACACGAAGTGCTGCCGAACTTCAGACCTTCCTGAGCAAGATTCGTATTTATCAGATTGCACATCAGGATGACACAATTGATTGGTTACTTAATAATTTCCCGAACCTGTTCATCATCTATTCGAAGACGACTTACATGGGTATTTTTGGCGGCACAAGCGATCCTCTGGGGAATCTTACGTGGCTCAACACGAACATTCGTCAAAACCACGGACCCTTAGGTGCCCCATATACCCACCGGCAGCAATGAGTGTAGATGGACTGAAAGAAGGTGATACGCCTTCATTCCTTTACCTGGTGAGCGCGGCACACGGAATGAACAACCCGGAAGATCCCACTCAGCAAAGTTGGGGTGGTCAATATGTCCGCTCAGGTACTACGAATCATTGGGTTGATGGCACGGGAGGTTTGACTATCTCCAAATGGAAATCACAATACCAGGCTGAATTCGCTCAACGCGCAGACTGGATGTTGCCTGTTTCCACAGGACAATCACCATCATTCAAAACTTTTATGAATCCGGTCATTCCAGGTGATCATGCCGATTGCTCCTTAACACGGATTGGAAATGATTTTTACTCTTCAGGTTCTTCCTATTACCCAACACCTGTTATTTACCATTCAACAGACCTGATACATTGGGAAGCAATTGCCCAACCCGTAAGCGCAGCATGGACGGGATATGATGATAAACCCGGTGGAGGTTGTGTGGAGGGCTCATTGGTTTATTACAATAATAAATACTGGGATTTCTTCTCAAGTGCTTTTTCTATGTACTTTGTTACTGCAGATAAGCCTGAAGGACCCTGGTCACTTCCAACACAAATGAAATGCCCTTCGAGTGTGCCGGGTTTAGGCTGGGATAACTCCATATTCATTGACAGCGATGGTAAATGGTATTTACTCGTGAAAAATGGTCAGGTTAATAACTGGATTGTGCAGCTCGGAAATGATGGACAACCTTCAGGTGCTGTTTATAACCTTACCTGGCTTAATCCCGCTCCAGATTATCCTTACAGTTGGGCTGAAGGACCGGTAATGTGGAAATCGAACGGCTATTATTACTATTCATTTGCAATTAATGTATCCGGAGGACAAAAGGTAATGAGAAGTAAAACGCTTACTGACTCAAAATCTGCCTGGGAAATGCTGGGCGATTTGTTTAATCAAAATGATCCGAATAAAGCGGGTTCACTTTTTATTGATCCAAACCACAGTTCATCGATACTGACAATCGGTGACAGCACTTCTTGGGTAGCACATCCGGTTTATGCGAAAGGCGAGTGGAAAGGACAAGGGAGACAAGGACTTTTAAATCAGGTTCATTACGATTCAAACCTAAAACCTCTTGCTGATTACCCGGACAACCAGGCCTTCACTGCCCCAAAACTACCAAATAGTGGTATCCCATGGATGGTGCCTCATTCCGACTTTTTTATATCTAATAAATTAAATCCCGAGTGGTCTTTTTTAGGTTATACACCAAATAATACCTATTCACTGACTGATCGTCCCGGATGGTTGCGTTTATCACCGAAAAGTAGTTCGAAGGCCAATACGGTTATTAAAAATGACGGAGAACACAATTACACCTTAATAACCCGACTCGAATTCGATGCAAAGACAAAAAATGATGAAGCAGGACTTCGGATTATTAGAGGTGATGAAACAAAGTTTGTCAAACTGGCCAGTTCGCTAAATGCAGATGGAAAGAGAATCATCTTTTTCAGTTTTGATAATACACGGTTTGAGCTTGAGAACACTGCCAGCGATACACTCTGGCTCAAAATGATAAGGGTTGGTCATAATATAGGCGGATATTTCAGCCGTAATGCCAACGATTGGGTAAAAGTGGGACAGGATATCGACATTTCTTCGATCGATTCCTATACCGATCCAAACTTCCAGATCTGGGAAGGGACCAGACAAGGCTTATATGTTCAGGGAAGTACTGCCGCCTGGTTCGATATTTATGTTTATCGGGATGCATATTCACCCATCCTGGCAGAGTGCCCTGCAAATCAGTATGGTACCACAAGAACATTAACCACTTCAGGTTTATATGTACTCGATAACATTCATAACAACGACTGGGCCTTATATGCTGGTGTTGAGTTTGGAAATAATGAATATGAAAAATCAGCTGACTCCATACAAATTACTGCATCGGCCAACACCTACGGCGGTGTCATTGAAGTATGGCTTGATTCAATTGATACAGGCAATAAGATAGGAAGTTGCTATATTAACAGTACCGGAAGTTTGACAACCTATAAAACCTTTTCAGCAAAAGTAAAACAAACATCAGGCACACACGATGTTTATCTTCGATTTACAGGATCTGGTACCAGCACTCTTTTTAGGTTGGAGTGGTTGAAATTTATTACTAAACGAACAGATTTAACTGCGAATATGCAGGGTTTAAAGCAAAGCAACACCATTAAAATTTATCCAAATCCGACCAAAAGTAAATTGAACGTACAATCTGATAATGAATTTAATGCATTGAAAATATTCGATATAGGAGGCAAATTGATCCTGGCGAAAAGTTATAATGAAAAAGTAAAAGCTACCTGCTTGCACTTGAATTTCACCAAAGGCATCTATCTGTTAAAGCTTTTTGATGCTGGGATTTCAAGTTATTCTAAATTTATAGTTGAATAAATAGTTATGCATCAACCAAACTCAACTTACCATGATTAAAAAATTGTATTTAATTGGATTGCTCGGGACATTAATTGTCGGATTATTGAATCAGGTTTCAGCCAATCCGTTAAAAGGCGTTCCTACAGACAAGCAGCATCGATTAATTGTATTATCTGATATTGAAGCAGAAGTAGACGATACAGAATCTTTTGTGCGTTTAATGTTATATTCGAATGTGATAGATATAAAAGGATTAATTGCCACCACTTCTGTCTGGAAAAGAACCAGTGTTGCTCCTGAAGCTATTAAAAAAATAATTCTAGCTTATGGCAAAGTACAGCCAAACCTACTGAAGCATGAAGCAGGGTTCCCTGATGCAGAATCCCTAATGGCACTGGTAAAGCAAGGCCTGCCATCCTATGGTATGCTTGGAGTGGGCGAAGGGAAGGATTCAGAAGGGTCTGACTGGATCATCAAAGTACTGGAAGAAAAAGATGAGCGTCCGCTGTGGATATCCGTTTGGGGAGGTGTGAATACGCTTGCCCAAGCATTGTATAAAATTGAGAAAACGAAAACAAAGGCAGAAGCGAAAGAATTAATTGCAAAACTCAGGGTTTATACCATCTCCGATCAGGACGATTGCGGCATCTGGATCAGGAATAACTTTCCTAATTTGTTTTATATTGTTAGTCCGGGCGATGATTACGGTAGTGCAACATGGTCGGCCATTAACAGCGTAATAAAAGGCATAAACAATGACAGAATAAAGAATAGCTGGATTGCTGAAAACATTCAACAGGGGCATGGTCCACTTGGCGTTGAGTACCCCGATGTTGCCTGGGGAATGGAGGGCGATACGCCATCGTGGCTGTCGTTAATCCCAAATGGACTAAATAATCCTGAGCATCCCAACTGGGGCGGCTGGGGTGGTCGTTACGAACAGTATAAGCCTGATTTTGCCAGGCTTAAAAAAGGAACCTCAGGTGCTCCATTTGAACCCGAAACAAGGGAAATCTGGACAAACGCCATTGATACTTATACTCCTTTAAAATTGAATGAATTTGGACGTGCAGAGGTATTTGATACAGTTTCATTTACAGATTACAAAGTCACCTTATGGCGTTGGCGCGACGACTTTCAAAACGACTTTGCAGCCCGGATGGATTGGTGTACAAAGACCTTCCAACAGGCCAATCATCCGCCAATTCCTGTATTAAGTCAGCCTGAAGAACTGACTGTAAAATCGGGCGAAGGTTTTGGTTTGGATGCTATAGGTTCTTTTGATCCTGACGGTGATAATCTGAGTTACCTGTGGTTTAGTTATACAGAGGCCGGAACCTATAAAAAGCCGATTATAACTTCAGCAGAGAATGCACATGGTGTTTATTTGGTTGCTCCAACGGTTGAGAAAAAAGAAACAGCACACATTATTCTGAAAGTTACCGACAAGGGAACACCATCATTATCAAGATATAAACGAATAATTATTACGATAATACCAAAATAAAATACATAGCAGCTAATTTTCAGTGACTGAATTGTAAACCAGCCAGATGTCCATTCAAGCCACAATAAAGTATATACGGATTGATACTCGAATTACATGGGAGGAGTGGATGATATGCCAGCAGGTGAAATTTGTCAACCCATGCAGACAGTCAATCCACATTAGCCTCTGAGATCTTTTTGCCTATCCAGAGGAGAAATACAATCCAGTTTAGGGGTGAATTTTGCGCTCATATGGTATCCTTTGCGCAGTGGCGTTTACTGAACAGGCGATTTTGAGTCACCCACTCGGGACAAGACAGTTACCGACAACTACGACAACTATGACAACTCTGCCACTTACTCCATTTCCCCCATTTCACATCGTCCGGAGTAATAAATATCCTTCCTTTTGATTCTTTCTTTCATTTCTGAAACCATTGAGCAGGGTCAACGTATTAAACGATCTATACCAGGTTGCCTGTTTAAGTATATACTATGTATAAAATAAGATTACAATGAGTGTACCTTATTTATTACTGAACACATAAGGTACACATAAGGTATACTCAAGGTATACACAAGGTATACACAAGGTGGCAGGTGAGGGTTACCCGATTAAAAGGAAATACCCGTATTTCTATCCATTGGTCGTTGATCGATCAATCTGAACAAGTTGTGCTATTGTTACCCTGGCTTGCAAAGAAGGTGACAATATAATCACAATGAGATTTTCCAAATCAGGAAGTAAATTGTCGCCATATCAGGAAGTAAAATTCTGCCAAATAAGGAAGTCGAAATTGAAATACAAGGAACTTCTTCTATATTTGCATAGAAATAGAACCACATAGATTATGAGTGAAATGACTTATTTATTACGCTTGAGCGATCAGGAATTACAAATAGCGTTACAATCTTCGGGGGCAGTTTTGATTGAGGGAGCCAAATGGTGTGGAAAAACACGTACTGCCTCTAATGCAGCAAAGAGCATCTTGTATATGCAAGATCCGGATAATTCAGCATCTTACCAGGCAATGGCCGATACAAAGCCTTCATTATTACTCAAAGGTGAAACACCAAGATTAATTGATGAGTGGCAAATGGCTCCGGTTTTGTGGGATGCGGTCAGATTTGAAGTAGATAAAAGAGGAGATACCGGTCAGTTTATTTTGACAGGCTCAGCAGTACCTGCCGATAATGTTACTGCACATACAGGTACGGGTCGTTTCTCCCGCATGCTGATGCGTCCTATGAGTCTCTTTGAATCGAAAGAATCGAATGGTACAGTATCTTTAGGTGATCTATTTGATGGAAATCAAACGATTGAGGCTATGTCGGATTTAACCATAGAAAAAATAGCTTTTGCTTTATGCAGAGGTGGATGGCCTGCTAGCGTCAAGAAAAATGAAACATCAGCTTTACGCATGTCAAGAGATTATATTGAGTCTGTGATTAATCATGATGTGTCACGAGTTGATGAAGTGGAAAAAAATCCCGAAAGAGTTCGGTTATTGTTGCGATCTCTGGCGAGAAATATAGCTACCTTGGCCTCAATACAGACCATTAAAAATGATATAGAAGCAACAGACATTTCAATTTCAGATAAAACAATCAGTTCATACCTAAATGCATTGCGAAGAATTTTTGTGGTGGAAGATTTGCCTGCCTGGTTGCCATCAATGCGTTCCAAAACGGCAATTCGTATTTCATCAAAAAGACATTTTGTTGATCCTTCTATTGCTACAGCAGTGTTGCGAACGAACCCTAATGGTCTGTTGAATGACTTTAAGACTTTTGGGTTCCTGTTTGAATCTTTATGCACAAGAGATATTCGTGTTTATGCGCAAGTAATAGATGGTGATGTGTTTCATTACCGCGATAAAAGTGGATTAGAATCAGATTTGATTGTTCGGCTTAGAGATGGCCGTTGGGCAGCAATAGAAGTAAAATTAGGGAATAAGCAGATTGAGGAAGCTGCTCAAAATTTATTAGCGCTAAAAGCAAAGATTGATGAAGATAAAATGGGACAAGTTTCTTTCTTAATGGTAATAACCGGAGGTCAATATGCTTATCGTCGTAATGATGGTGTTTTGGTAGTTCCTATCGGATGCCTGAAGAATTAGAATGTAGGGATTAAAAACAAAGAGAATTAAGTTGATTATTAATATTTGTATAGATTTGTTTAAAACATAACCAAGCTAAAATGATCAGAAATATATTAATGCTATTTCTTGCTTCTATCTGCACCCTTAATCTAAATGCTCAAGCTCTGAAGCACTTTACCCCAGGAGAGATCTGGAAAGACAACAACGGCAGACACATCAATGCTCATGGAGGTGGAATCCTATTTCACCAGGGTGTTTATTACTTATACGGCGAGTACAAGGTCGGAGGCAAAATCGGTAATACTGCACAGGTAGGTGTCAGTTGTTACTCATCACTCGATCTGTATAACTGGAAAGACGAAGGAATCGTACTGAAAGTGAATGAATCCGATCCGCAAAGCGATATTGCCAAAGGCTGCATTCTTGAACGCCCAAAGGTAATTTACAACGCAAAGACCAAAAAATATGTAATGTGGTTTCACCTTGAACTGAAAGATAAGGGTTATGATGCAGCCCGAAGCGGAGTTGCTGTAAGTGATAATCCAGCGGGTCCTTTTACTTACCTGAAAAGCTTTCGCCCCAATTCAGGGTATTGGCCCGTCAATGTTCAGCCCTTTCATAAAAAACCAGTAGCCTCAACGGTGAAAGCTTCGTATTGCGGCGGTAAGGGTTGCCTGCCTGCTCCACCTGATTCATTAAATCTGCTGGGCCGTGATTTTAAGGGCGGGCAAATGGCCCGTGACATGAACCTGTTTGTTGATGACGATGGTTCGGCTTACCATATCTATTCTTCCGAAGAAAACAGCACCTTACAGATTTCAAAACTCAGCGACGATTATCTGTCCTACTCCGGTAAGTATTTTAGGTTGTTTTCGGGAAGATACATGGAAGGCGTATCATTGTTTAAACGAGAAGGAAAATATTATATCATCGCGTCTGACTGCACAGGATGGGATCCCAATGCAGCACGTTCTGCAGTTGCCGATCAGATTTTCGGTAACTGGACCGAACTTGGGAATCCTGCAGTGGGCAAAGACTCCGAACTGACATTTCATTCACAATGCACGTATGTTTTGCAGGTTCAGGGCAAAAAAGATTGTTATATTTACATGGGCGATCGATGGACACCTGAAAACCACATTGATGGCCGGTATATTTGGCTGCCGATAGAATTCAAAGGTGATAAGCCGGTCATTGCATGGAAAGATTCTTGGACATTGTAAGTAGAAAGAAGGAAAAAGGACGAGGGGACGAAGGAACGAGGGAACGAGGGAACGAGGGAACGAAGGGACGAAGGAACGAGGGAACGAAGGAACGAGGGAACGAAGGAACGAAGGAACGAAGGGACGACAATGAGAGAAGGGGAAAAGTTATTAGGAAAAAGGGAATAATAAGAGAATGATATTAGATTCAATGATGTATGATTCTAATAAAACCTTACATTGAATCAGGGAACCTTAGTAGCTTAACTCATCCCAATACCCTCAATCTTATGAACCTTATTTATTATCAGGATATAACGCAATTGAACTTAAATTTAAACATAAATAATAAACCACTATCCAATGAAACACTTTTTATTAACACTGGTGATTCTTTCCGTATTCAGCATGAACATGTTCGGGAAAATCACTCTGCCATCCGTTTTTTCAGATAACATGGTGCTGCAGCAGAATTCAAAAATAGCCATCTGGGGCTGGGCAGGACCGGGTGAAACAATTAAAATTGTAGCGAGCTGGAACTCGAAAGACACTGTAAAAGTTAAAGCCGACAATACTTCGGAATGGAAAACCAGCATTCAAACTATTGGTGCCGGAGGCCCCTACTCCATTAAGATTTTAGGAAGCGGCAATGCTGAGTTGAAAAATGTAATGCTTGGTGAAGTATGGATTTGCAGCGGACAGTCAAACATGGAAATGAGCGTCAACTGGAAACTGATTAATGGTGAAGAGGAAGCTTCAAAAGCGAATAACCCGAATATCCGAATTTTCCATATTCAGAAGATTGGTGCTGAATATCCACAGCAAACCTGTAATGCAACCTGGACCATGTGTACTCCCGAAACCATGCGCGCAACCAGTGCGACAGGTTACTTCTTTGCCCGCGAATTACAGGAAAAGTTGCATGTTCCGGTAGGGATCATCGTTTCTGCTTGGGGAGGAACTCCTGCTGAAGTATGGATCGAAAAAAGCAGGATTGATAACAATCCGGAATTAAGTAAGAACAGGAATAACGAACATTTCGAGGGATGGCCGGGAACTGCAGGTGTTTTATATAATTCGATGATTGCTCCTCTTGCGCCTTACGGAATAGCAGGAGCCATCTGGTATCAAGGTGAATCGAACTGTGGAAACTATACTATCTATTCGTTACTGATGAAAACCCTCATTGAGAACTGGCGTGCCGATTTCAAAAAAGATTTCCCATTCTACCTGGTTCAAATTGCACCCTACAATTACGGCGATAAGGGAACTTCACAATATCTCCGTGAACAACAGGAAATGGTAACACGGATTGTTCCAAATACAGGAATGGTTGTAATTTCGGACTTAGTTGATAACATCAAGGACATTCACCCTAAGAATAAGCTCGACGTTGGCAAACGCCTTGCCAATTATGCATTGGCTGAAACCTATAAGCAAAACATCAGCGCATACAAAAGTCCGGCGTTTCAATCGATGCAGGTTACCAAGGACAAAGTGCGACTGACATTCAGCAATGTCATCACCGGGTTAAAAAGTACAGCCAAAACACCTGCACAATTTTTGATTGCAGGTGAAGACAAGAACTTTGTACCTGCAACCGCTAAAATGGATGGAAATAACATTGTGCTTTCATCTAAATTGGTGAAAACACCTGTTGCAGTAAGGTTCTGTTTCGATAATACTTCCATGCCTGATGTATTCAGTACTGAAGGACTGCCACTTGCCCCATTTCGTACGGATAAATGGTAAGAGAAGCTTAAAATATACATGATTTTAGACATGGTCATTAAGTGGTCATTTGGTAGTCATTTATCGTTTAATGGCAATTAATGACTATTAAATGACAATATTTGACTATTCAATAGGAGCGAATAGGTTAATAAATGGTCATACATAAAAATACAATATGCCTCAATCAATGAATAAAGGAGAATCAAACCGAAGGAATTTTATCAAATTAAGCACATTGGCATTAGGAGGTTTGTCGATATCACCATCAACGGCATCTGCAAATGAAACTTCTGTTCCTAATCCTGCTGTTGGGGCAGAGGAAAAGAAACTCAATATACTCTGTATTGGTGCACATCCTGGAGATCCTGAATTCGGATGTGGTGGAACAATGGCAAGATATAGCGATGCAGGTCATTCAGTAAGCTTTCTGTATCTCACACGGGGAGAGGCATGGGCAGGTGATAAATCCTTATCCTTTGATCAGGCTGCTGCTTTGCGCACCAAAGAAGCCGAGACAAGCTGTAAGATATTAAACGCAAAAGCTTTGTTCGCAGGCCAGATTGACGATCATACCGAATTAAATAAGAAAAGGGCTGAAGAGATGACTGCCCAAATTTTATCGGTAAAACCAGACCTGGTTTTTACACAATGGCCTCTGGATTCCCATATGGATCACCAGGTGACCGCCTGCCTGACCTATACCGCCTGGATAAGATCAGATCAGAGTTTTGATCTTTATTACTATGAAGTAGATACCGGTAGCGAAACTATAGGATTTTTCCCAACAGATTATGTAGACATCACATCAGTCCGGGATCGGAAAAAGGCTGCAATGATGGCACACAAGACTCAAGGACCGGAAAAGATCTATGATACAGACTTTAAGACCATGGAAGATTTCAGGGGGATGGAAGCAGGAGTAAAAGCTGCTGAAGCATTTGTCCACTTTAAAACTAAATCGCAAAGGGCGACTATATTGGGCCTTAAGTGAGTTAAAATCAAATCCTGTAACAATGAAACATTTGTTTTTCATCATCCTGATTGTCTTCACTGAAACGCTATATGCCCAACATTCAGTCACGCCAGTAAGGAAAGATTCAGTACTTTCACTGGCAAACATCACTGAAAGCTATAAACTGACAGGAAGAAATCTTGCCGCCCTGGCTGAGAAAATACGCTATAAGAAAACCCCTCAGGAGGATATGTATCTGTATATACTTCGTCCATTGCACCAGACAACGAAAGTATTGCCTGCTATCGTTTATTTCACAGGTGGAGGTTGGGTTGGTGGCGATGTTTATGGACAGATTCCCAATCCGGCCTGGTTTCGCGACCACGGAATCATCGGCATAGAAGCCGATTACCGGGTAAAATCACGCCATGGAACATCTCCTATTGAATGCATACAGGATGCTAAATCGGCCATTCGGTATGTGCGTGAACATGCCGCAGAACTGGGCATCGATCCCAACAGGATTATTGCCGCCGGAGGTTCTGCCGGAGGACATTTGGCCGCCTGTACCTTTATAAATGGAGGCGACACCCCTGGTGAAGATCTGACCATCAGTTCCAAACCCAATGCCCTGGTACTTCACAATCCAGTTCTGGGTGAAGGATTTGGTAAAGAGTTTTTTGATGTTCATCCTGAATTTTCGCCAATTCTGCACATCCAAAAAGGATGGCCCCCAACAATACTGTCGAATGGGACAAAAGATACCACCACTCCTTTTGAAGTTGCCAAAAAGTTTACTCACCTGATGAAAAAAGCAGGAAATATCTGTAAACTGATCCCTGTTAGAGATGCCGATCATTCATGCGACTGGCCTGTAAGTAATCCCAACTTTCTTCCTACTATCAAAAAAATGACTACCTTTCTGAAAGAACAAAATTTCATCAAATAACGTAACTCCCAATTATGAAGTTGTCAAAGTCCCCTATACCTGTATTGATCTGGTTTTCGTTACTGATGTTTGGTTGCTCCCCGCCTCCATCCCATTTCTATGTCAATGGACAATTGGGAGATGATGCCAATCCGGGGACTTTAAACAAACCTATTAAAACCATCGCTAAAGTCAATTCTATCCACCTTCAGGCAGGGAATTCGGTGCTTTTTGCCGGAAGTCAATCATTTGCCGGAACTCTCCGGGTAAAGGGGCTTACCGGAACCAAAAAGCAAACCATTACCATTGGATCTTACGGAGTGGGACGAGCCATTTTGAATGGTGGAACTGGCAATTCAATTTTAGCTGACAGTTGTTCCTGGCTACAGGTGAAAAACCTTTCATTGACAGGCAATGGCCGTCTAAATGGCAACAAAGGCAGTGGCATTGAATTCCGAAAAGTTCAGAATTGCCTGATCGACAGCATTGAAACCAGTGGATTTTTATGGTCCGGACTAAAAGCCGTGGGTGGTAAAAATCTTCGGATCACCAATGTCTATGCGCATGACAATGGATTCTCAGGCTTCAATATCGAATCTGACGGAAAAGATGCAGGAGGACTGGAAGGTTCGGGGCAAAAGACTTTTCACAATCTGTATATAGCCAATTGTGTGGCTGAAAACAACCCTGGTTGTCCGGAGGTAAAAAACAATCACTCCGGAAACGGAATCCTGATTGGAGGTGTAACCCTTGGAACCATCGAATACTGCGAAGCCATGAAAAACGGATGGGACATGCCATGCGATGGTAACGGTCCCGTTGGAATCTGGGCCTATCAATCGGACAGCATCACTATTCAGTATTGCTATTCACACGACAACAGAACTTCTGAAAAAGGTAAAGATGGCGGAGGGTTTGATCTTGATGGGGGAATTACTAATTCAGTGATGCAATATAACTTTTCGGCCAATAATGAAGGTTCAGGTTATGGATTGTTCCAGTATTACGGGGCTTCCGTATGGAAAAATAATATCGTCCGAAACAATATCAGCTACAACGATGGACGGAAAAACTCACAGGCAGGTTTTCTGATGTGGATTTCGTCCGGATCACCTGAGTCGATATCAAACTGCCAGATTTATGAAAACACAGTGGTCAACTGTTACGGACATGCCGTTAGCTTTGAACCAGGCAACTATCCGGGATTCATTTTCAGGGACAACCTGTTCCTGATCACCGGGCATTCTGTTTCATTTGTCAATGGAAATTATACGGGCGCCTCGTTTACCAATAATCAGGCCTGGTCGACCGACCGAAAAGTGCCACTTGCTTTTCCTGAAGATAAAGGCGCAAGATTGACTGATCCGAAAATCAAGCTTCCCTTGGATGAAAATGAATTACCTTTAAGCTACAAGGAACTAAAAGATATGAAATTATTTAAAGCATTATAAAACTGACCGTATCAAAGAAGAATTACTTTTACATATGAAAATATTAACATTGAAAATAATAACTTTCATTTTTTGTTTAGCTATAAGCTCAGAAGTTTTAGCTATAGTACCGGCAAACTCCAATGCCAACAGCAATGTAAAATTAATACTGAATTACTTTTCTTCGCTTCCAGACCGCGCTGATCATCGCCTTGTTTCAGGACAATTCATCGGATACAGCAATGGGGTATATAATGAAGGAATGCTTCCCGCTATTTATAACAAGACTGGCAAATGGGTGGGAATTGTAGGATCTGACTATGCTCAGTGGTCCCCAAATCAACATATCAACTATAAATATACCAATCCACAGCTTATTAAGGCATGGAAAGCAGGTTCATTGGTGACACTACAGGTTATGATGACCAATCCTGCGAATCCAGATGGTGCTGGTATCTTTGATCAGGGAGTTGACCTCAACCAATTGCTGATTCCGGGAACAGATACCTATTCCCGATGGATCTCCGAAATGGATACAATTGCTGCAGGACTCACTCAGTTGCAAGACAGCGGAGTGGTGGTGATGTTCCGTCCATTCCATGAAATGAATGGATCCTGGTTCTGGTGGGGTGGCAAAGACACTAACCTGTTTGTAAAAGTATGGAAACAAATGTTTGATTACTATACCAATACAAAGAAGCTAAATAACCTCATCTGGGTCTATGGTGCATTCGTAGGGTCCAGTGCTGCAACTTATTATCCGGGAGATGCTTATGTCGATATGACCGGTTTCGATGCGTATACCAGTTATATTACTCCTACAGAAATCGGTGGATATTCTGCAATGATCAATTTAGGCAAACCATTCGCGTTTACTGAATTCGGACCTGAAAATGCCTCCAATCCTTCAGGCAATTTTGATTACAGGATATTTATTAATGGTGTGAAAACCTACTTTCCAGCTGCCTGCTATTTCATGAGCTGGGACGATAAATGGGGCATGGCTTCCAACACGTACGTGAAGGAAGCACTATCCAACAATTATGTTGCCAATCGTGATGACCTGAATTGGGCCCAGCCGACCGGGTTAATCAAAATAAAGAGCAATGCAACTTTCGAAGACATAAAGATTTTTCCAAACCCTATTTTGATTGGTAATAGTCTGCATATCAAGCTACAAGAGTTAAACGATAAAATCAAGGTGAGTATTTTTGACATTTCGGGTAAACTAATTTCACAGCAAACGCTTCATAGCTCCAATGATGGAAAATATGAAATAAAAATTGTCAGAAGCCTGCTTCGAGGCATTTATCTTTTAAATGTTGATTCAATGGATAAATCAGCTAAAATACGTTTGGAAATAATTTAAAGATTGAAAATTTACAATAGTTCTTCAACCACTAAAACCAATTATACAATTATGAAAAAACAAATGATCCTAATTCATTTTCGTTGGCTGATCAACAAATTTAATGTTGGATTACTCATTTTAGTAACACCAATTTTACTTGTTTCATGCTCTCAAACTAAGACTGATTTCACCAAGCGTGAACAGAATTTCGATTCCGGATGGAAGTTCATAACCGGCGATATTCCTCATGCTGATCCGGTTGCTTTTGATGACTCACAATGGAGAAATGTAGACCTCCCGCATGACTGGAGCATTGAAGACTTGCCTGCGGAAGCCGGTAAGAAGCAAATCGGCCCTTTCTCTGAAGACAGCGAAGGTAAAGGTTCTACAGGCCATGTCAAAGGAGGAATGGGCTGGTACCGAAAAACATTCACCCTCGATCAATCTTCAAAAAATAAACTGGTACAAATCTGTTTTGACGGGGTATATATGGAATCCAATGTATGGATTAACGGACAGCACCTCGGATTTCATGCTAATGGATATACTCCTTTCACGTATGATATGACTCCGTATCTGAAACCTGCCGGGACAAAGAATGTGCTTGCCGTATGGGTAAACAATCCCGGCAAAAACAGCCGTTGGTATAGCGGGTCAGGCATATACCGCCATGTTACCTTACAGATTACTGATTTGGTAAACATCCCTGTCTGGGGAACCTGTATTACTACTCCTGAAGTTTCAGCAGATAAGGCCACTGTAAAAATAAAAACTACGGTGAACAACATCACCTCTGAAGATGTGGAGGTAAATGTTTCAACTCAGCTCTTTTCTCCCGATGGAACAATTGTAGGTCAAACCGAATCAGCACTGAAAACCATCTCAGGAAAGAATGTAGAAGCGGAACATACGATTGAAGTTAAAACCCCATTGCGCTGGTCGTGCGATTCGCCAAAACTCTATAAGGAAATCAGCGAAATCAGGTACAAAGGAATAGTAGTAGACCAAAAGACCACCCTCTTCGGAATTCGCTCCATTGAATTTAGTGCTGAAAAAGGCTTTTTACTGAATGGAGAACGTGTTCTTTTAAAAGGCGGTTGCATGCACCACGACAATGGTCCACTGGGATCGGCAACAATCGACCGTGCAGAAGAGCGACGGGTAGAACTGATGAAAAAGTTCGGCTTTAATACCATCCGTACCAGTCACAATCCCCCATCGGCTCAATTTCTGGATGCCTGTGACCGCCTGGGTGTTTTAGTGATCGATGAAGCATTTGACCAGTGGATGAAGCCTAAAAACCCTGAAGATTACAGCAATTATTTTGAAAAATACCATCAGCAGGATCTGGAAGCCATGGTGAGACGCGACCGTAACCACCCTTCCGTTATTCTATGGAGCATTGGAAACGAAATACCCGAACGGGCTGATTCATCAGGGCTTAAAATCATGAAAGAATTAAGCTCAATCATTAAGAAACTCGACACCTCACGACCTGTAACCGAAGCCATCTGTGAGTTCTGGGACAATAAAGCAAAGTCCTGGGACGCCAGCATTCCTGCCTATGCGTTGTTAGATGTGGGAGGCTATAATTATCTGTGGAAACATTATGAAAGTGATCATGCAGCATTTCCAAAACGCATGATGGTTGGAACTGAATCTTTTCCAAAGGAAGCATTGGAGAATTGGCAAATGGTTGAAAAACATCCTTACGTATTGGGTGATTTTGTCTGGACAGCGATGGATTACCTGGGCGAATCGGGAATTGGCCATGCCATGTTAAGTACAGACGGCAAAGATCAGTTTTCAATGGACTGGCCCTGGTACAATTCCTGGTGCGGCGATATCGATGTTTGCGGGTTCAAGAAGCCACAATCTTACTTTCGCGATGTGGTCTGGAAAGTCAGTAATCTTGAAATGGCTGTTCATGCACCAATTCCTACCGGAATGAAAGAAATAGTCAGTTTATGGGGATGGCCCGATGAGCAGCAAAGCTGGAACTGGGCTGGTCAGGAAGGCAAAACTCTTCAAGTTAATGTGTATTCCAGTTATCCTGAAGTAAGGCTGGAACTGAACGGAAAAGTCATTGGAAAAAAATCTGTTTCTTCTGAAACAAAACTGACGGCAACCTTTGATGTCCCTTACGAAGCCGGTGAATTAAAAGCCATAGCTTTACAGGATGGCAAGGAAATGGGAAGCAAAATTCTGAAGACCACAGGCAAACCTGCCAAAGTCAGGCTAACGGCTGATCGTTCTGAACTAAAGGCCAGCCGAAATGATCTCTCCTATGTGACTGTGGAAGTACTCGATGAGGCCGGTAATTTAGTTCCGGATGCGAACCTGCCTGTTCAGTTTAAGATTGAAGGTGCAGGAGAACTGGCCGCCGTAGAAAATGGCAATCCAAAGGAAATGAAAAGTCTGCGAACACCAGCCGTAACCAGCTTCAACGGGCGATGCCTGGTGATCTTAAGACCAAAAGGCAATGCCGGAGAAATAAAGCTCAAAGCTGAATCAGCAGGACTCAACGGAGCTGATCTGGTTGTGACCACTAAACTATAAAAGACCTGAATACAATCAAAAGCGGGTATTCTGCATCGGCAGGTTACCCGCTTTTTTTGTTGCTCTTCTTCACTTAGTGGTGACCTTCATACTTGAAGGATACTTTCAGCTTGGTCCGGTAGCTTTCAATCTTACCATCCTTAATGGTAAGGTCCATAGAGATTACCTCAGCAATGCGCAATTCGCGCAGCGATTCGGAAGCTTTTGTAATCGCATTCTGAGCAGCTTTCTCCCACGATTCGCTACTCGAACCTACCAATTCGATAATTTTATAAACACTTTCAGTCATACGATTCTCCTTTCTTTTTTTTGTTTTACCTCCTTTACAGAATATATGCTGCAACAGTTACATAAATTCACCTGTTAGACAATAGATTTTAGAATTTGGGACACAGATCACAAAATTGAGGGGTTCCCCACCTGCCTGTGCAGGGCTTGAAAATGGTACTGCTTTCACCAGTCTGCCACCCGCTCGCGTAGATTTAATGCCTGTTTGTTGTCTATATGTACTAAATTTTGGGAAATACAATTGATATAGTACAGATACCCAACAGATCTAAATGAGCGGGTAGCAGGCTGGGGTGAGCGGATAGAAATTTGGAACCGTTTGTATGGATTACTTTGTAACTTACAGTCACCTGCTGAGTGAGGCCAGCTAAGCAATACAGTCCATTTGAACGCAAAATTCACCAATTTCTTGTAGTAGAGTGCTTTTGTATTTACATTTATGGGATAGATGTAGAATATGGGTTTATAGATGTTAAGTTCAACGTGAAAGTTATTATTGAAAAGCCAGATTGTAACCTGAATTATCAGAATAGATTCATGTCACTTTCAGGAGTAAAAATTTCACATCCATGATGCCCTAAATAACAAAAATATTGACTTTCTTAACATCAACAAAATTGATGAATTGACTCACATATGGAGAAGTCGTATTCATAATCTTATAAAATTGAAATGATCATGTGTAGTAGATTAATCCTATTGTTTGCTTTACTTTTTTGTGTTTCAGCATCTACTGTTCTGGCACAAAATCTTCAGCCGGTTGATTACGTCAATCCGCTGATGGGTTCTGATTCCAATTTCACCCTGTCGAATGGAAACACCTACCCTGCTATTGCAATGCCCTGGGGCATGAATTTCTGGACTCCTCAGACATCCAAAATGGGAGATGGTTGGGTTTATGCTTACAGTGCACATAAGATTCAGGGCTTCAAACAAACCCATCAACCAAGTCCATGGATCAATGACTACGGCCAGTTTTCACTTTTCCCGATGACCGGCGAACTGAAGATTTCAGGACATTCAAGGGCAAGCTGGTTCTCACACAAGGCTGAAATAGTAAAACCCTATTATTATAGTGTCTATCTTGCCGACTATGATGTGACAGCTGAACTTAGCCCTACAGAACGTGCTGCAATATTTAGATTTATCTTTCCAGAGAATGAAAAATCATGGGTGCTGATCGATGCTTTCGACAAAGGTTCGTATGTAAAAATCATTCCTGAAGAAAATAAGGTTATTGGATACACGACCCGCAACAGTGGCGGGGTTCCTGAGAATTTCAAGAATTACTTTGTTGTCAAATTTGACCATCCATTTGCCGAAAGCCGGGTGTGGAGTGATTCTGCTGTAGTTGCCGGTATTTCAGAATTAAAAGCCAATCATGTAGGTGCAGCCCTCCGTTTCAAGACCCGAAAAGGAGAACAGATTCATGTCCGTGTAGCCTCCTCGTTTATCAGTTTCGATCAGGCTGATCTGAACCTGAAAGAACTTGGATCAGCTGATTTTGACCAGGTGTGTTCGAAGGGCCGTGAGACTTGGAACAAGGAATTATCGCGAATAAATGTTGAGGGCGGAACAACCGATCAAACACGAACATTTTATTCGTGCATGTACCGAACCATGTTGTTCCCGAGAAAGTTTTTCGAGTTTGATAAGGATGGGAAAAAGGTACATTACAGTCCATACAACGGGAAGGTTTTACCAGGGACTATGTTCACAGATAACGGATTTTGGGATACATTTCGTGCCGTCTTCCCATTTTTCAACCTGGCATTTCCCTCTTTGAATGCACAAATTCAGGAAGGATTGGTAAACACCTACAAGGAAAGCGGATTTCTTCCCGAGTGGGCCAGTCCGGGACACCGCGACTGTATGATCGGATCCAATTCTGCAACCATTATTGCTGATGCTTATTTAAAGGGTGCCCGTGGTTATGACATCAATACACTTTATGAAGCAATCCTTAAGAATACAAAGACAGAGGGACCACTTACTTCAGTTGGCCGCAAAGGATTTGAATACTACAACCGTTTAGGCTATATCCCGTACGATGTAAAAATCAATGAGAATGCAGCCCGCACACTGGAATATGCTTTCGATGACTGGACCATTTACCGACTGGCAAAAGAATTGAAACGTCCTCAGGAAGAAATTGATTTGTTTGCCAAACGATGCCAGAACTATCGTAATGTGTTTGATCCGGAGACCAAACTGATGCGTGGCAGGAATCTGGACGGAACCTTTCAAAAACCGTTTAATCCTTTCAAATGGGGCGATGCCTTTACTGAAGGAAACAGCTGGCATTATACCTGGGCGGCTTTTCATGATGAACAAGGTTTGATTGATTTGATGGGCGGCAAGAAAAAGTTTATTAGTATGCTTGATTCCGTTTTTGTAGTTCCACCTATTTTCGACAATTCGTATTACGGATTTACGATTCATGAAATCCGTGAAATGCAGATCGCTAATATGGGCAACTATGCACATGGTAATGAGCCTATCCAACATATGATCTATCTGTACAATTATGCCGGACAACCCTGGAAAGCTCAAAAATGGGTGCGTGAGGTGATGAACCGCATGTATCTTCCTACCCCTGATGGCTACTGTGGTGACGAAGATAATGGTCAGACATCTGCCTGGTATGTATTTTCGGCCATGGGCTTTTATCCGGTATGTCCCGGAAGTGATCAGTATGTAATGGGTGCACCGCTTTTCAAAAATGTTACTATAAAACTTGAGAACGGTAAAGAGGTTGTCTTGAATGCGCCAGAAAACAGTGCCGACAACAAATACATTCAATCGGCCACTTTTAACGGGAAAGAGTATACTAAAAACTTTCTGAACTACTTTGAACTGATGAAGGGCGCTGTAATTGATTTAAAAATGGCAGCTATACCAAACAAGGACAGAGGAACCGGGGAAAATGATTTCCCTTATTCGTTCTCGAAGGACAAAAGTAATCTGAATCCGTCAGGGAAATAAATACAAGAAAGCTTTATCTTTGTTTAAAATCTTTCGAAATGGCATCCATTGTTATAAAACCTAAAAACAGAACAGAAGAAGAGTTTCTGACAAAACTGTTAAAGAAATTGAATGTGGAAGTACATCTTGTTGAGGAACCTATTCCCAATTACGAAACACAAAAGGCAATTCGTGATGTAGAGTCAAAGAAAGGAACAAAAGTAAAAGATTCATCAGAGTTATTCTCACAACTTGGAATTTAAGCTATTACCATTGAAGTTTCCGTACTATGTATCAACTGATAATAACAAATCGGTTTAAAAAAGACGTAAAGCGACTTCAGAAGCGGGGTTTCGATATGAAGATCATAAAACAAGCCATTATTGACCTCGAAAAAGCTGGTCAACTTCCTCCTGATTTTCAACCCCATAAATTATTGGGGGATTATGCAGGATACTGGGAAGGTCACTTAAAAAATGATTGGTTAATCATCTGGAAGATAATTGGTGATGAAGATGAAATTTGGCTTACACGAACAGGAACACATTCCGACTTGTTTTAAATCGTTTATGCCAAAATCAATAATTAAGAAATCATCAAGGCATTTGTCTAATAATTATACGGAAACATAATTTCCAACTCATGTTAAAAGACCTTATTCTTAAAAACCGCAGTTACCGACGTTTCTATCAATCTGAGAAAATCACTACTGAACAGCTTCGTGAATGGGTAGATCTGGCGCGGAACTCAGCGTCAGCCCGTAATGCTCAGACACTCAAATATTGTTTATGCACCAATGAATCACTCAATGCACAAATCTTTGAACATCTTGCCTGGGCAGGGTATCTTACTACCTGGAAAGGCCCTGAAGAAGGTGAAAGACCTTCTGCCTATATTGTGCTTCTAAATGATACTTTGATTTCAGGAAATTACTTCTGTGATGATGGAATTGCCCTGCAAAGCATCTTGCTTAGTGCTACAGAAGCCGGATTTGGCGGCTGTATCATTCATTCTGTAAACCGAAATAAGCTTATGGAATTATTGAATCTCTCGGAGCAATTCGATATCCTATATGTTGTTGCTCTCGGGAAACCTAAAGAAACAGTTGTTCTCGAAGAAATGAAAGACGGTGATGTGAAATACTGGTGTGATGAAGATCAGGTACACCACGTTCCGAAACGTTCACTGGATGAAATAATCATTCAAACAAAATAACATTAGATGCATGATCAGATCATGACCCTGCATCTAATCATTTATATTTGTCAGACATTCGTTTTATCATCATTCTTCTGAAACAATTCAGTTGTATTATTGATGATATCAAATGGTTTATCTATAGTTATTGTTCCTATCTGTAAATCAGAGGCATCCATACTTTTACAGCACCACCAGTTTGACTTGCATCTGCAAAAGGAACCAGTACGAATTGCTGTTTTGCTCTATTATTATTTTCGTCAATTACACTTTCCGAATAAGCTTGTTTTCCAATCCACTGTTTCGGCAATAAATCAGCCTTACTTGTAGCTTCAGGCTTTTCAACAAACAGTTTTTGATCAGAATTAAGTTGATGGGTTTTCAGAAATTCTGCATTTAACGAATCATCAAACGCTAAAACCTGTGGCCCCCGCTGAAAGGCAATCTGACCAGGATAACTTTTACCTCCATCCAGAATCTGAATAGGCATAATAAATGACAACTTAATTCTATCTCCTGACTTCCACTCCCGGTCAAGTACTAAGTATTGGTTTGCAGAACCTTTATATTGCTTTCCTCCAACTTCGGCGATATAATTGGCACACCAGGATGGCACTCTTAATGAAATGGGGAAAGAGGCTGTCTGTGAAGTTTTTAACGTAACCAAAGCTTCACCATTTTCAGGGAAACTACTTTCAATCTGCAGGGAAAAGTTAATATTTTTGTGATCAGGAGTTATTAAATTATCTTTATAGGAAGCAGGTTCATACAGCATCAAGGTTGGAACATTATTTACATTTCCGAAGGTAAAGTAAGGAATCATGGCAATTCCGCGGGGAACACTCGAAGTACAGCAAGTAATTTCACAATTATATGGCTTTTTGCCCATCAAGGCTGTATAATAACTGATGCATCCTGTTTCTGGATTTTCAGCTCCCAACAATTGATTGTATATCGACTTTTCAATTTGTTCCATATACTTTAACTCGCCTGTTACTGACAATAAATTCTGATTCAATTGAATCCAGGTGGTCGTTACACAACCTTCACCCATATCACTTTTGTTTTCTGCAGGTAAAATTGCATCATCCTGAAAATGTTCAAAAGAACTCGTGGTTCCTGTAACATACAATCTGTTTGTGACAATATCCTGCCAGGCAATTAATACAGGCTTCAACAATTTTTCATCACCGGTAAGCCGGTACAAATTTGACAGTCCAACAAAATTGGAAAGCATCTCATACGCTTTGGCATTACCCACTTTAGTTACTTTACCTGTTGCCAATAATGAACTGATTATTTTTGGACCATTGGGTTGCTCCCAGGCATCCATAATATAGTAACAAAAATCAAGGTACTTTTTTTCGCCCGTGTATTTATACAATTCAACCATTGGGTCAAGCACACTTGTTGCAGCCATTCCCACATGTTCACCAGCCAAAATAATATCACGCTGCCCGGGTTTCTTACCAAAAGTTATGCACAACAAATCACCCATTCGTTTGCATGTTTCCAGTGCAGGCTTGTAGCCGGTTGTTTTGTAATAAGCAAGCAATCCGTATAAATTATATTTATGCGACCATACATCCCAGCTTGTCCAATAATCAGCCTTATCGTAAGTCCCAAGATAACCATCTTCCAATTGAGTGCTAATGAGTTCAAACATCATGCGATCCATTTGCTTTTTTAGCCTTGCATCGTGTGTGTTTTTCCAGACATTACATGCTGTTTCCAGATATTTGCCTACATGCTCTCCAATCCAGGGATGATTTCCTGGTCGATGTAAATATCCACCCATTAATCCATTCTCATCTACTTTTAAGAGACGCTCTTCAAGATTCTGAACAGAGCGTTTTCCAAGATAACCATCCAAATGTTGATCCTGAAAAGGAATTGAAGTAAAAACATCCTTAATTTTATTCTCTACAACAGCCTTTGGTTCACCGACAACCTTAATTTCAATTTGTTTATTAGCTAAATAAATCTCATCATTTTTAACTGTTGCAGAACCGTTATTTTCTGTGATCTCATATCCAACTTTAAAAATCTGTTCGTTAACAGGATGATAATCCTGAAAGGTGACACTATTCTTTGAACCTTGCTCAGGAAGAACTTGTATTGGTTTTGTGTCAGTATATAGTTCTTTATTGTTTTTATCAGCAATCCGGTACTTCACTGTTCCACTAAATGCAATATTCTTTTGATTTACAAACTCAATTTTGGTAGTAAATCCATTATTTGCTGTTTCAATGATACTATGCTGAACAGTAATAAAATCTGACCATTGAATTGGTGCATAAGTATATGGTCCATCATACATACCTGCTCCACCAACATTACTATATACTCTTACAGCAATTACATTTTCATTGTCCCAATTGACATCTTTATCTGCAATAACATAAACACGTCCGGCTTCCCATTGGGAGACAAACTGAGGAGGCATTGAACCCGTTTGTCCAATTAGTTTGCCATTTAAAAAAGTCTGGTCAACATCATCAATCTTACCCAGATTAAGTTTTATCCCATAACCTCTTGCTGCACTTTTCAGGCTTGAAGGGATAACTAATTTAATTCTGTACCAAACATAGATGTTATCTTTTATTTCAGTTTCTTTTAAACTTGTACCTAATTGAATGTTCTCCCAATCATGATCGTTAAACGATTTATTTGCCCAATCCATATTATCGCCTATCTTAAATTTGACATCTTTAGGCATAGGGATTGTTTGTGCTTCTGCAGTATAAAGAATGAATATTGAAAAGAATAACAATAGGGCATACTGATTTGGCTTCAATGTCTTAACAGCTTTCATATTCTGGTTATTATTTTAGTTTCTATAGCTTAAAATACGAAATAATTTATTCGTTATTAGATTCATTATCTCACCTCATTTCATGATCCTGTCATTTGTTATCCTGAGACTTTCAAATTTAATATTATCTATGACAAGATCTTCTATGAAAATCTCATTAATCTTGAGAACTTAATATTTTTTACAAAAGGATTTCATTTAAATAACTCATTACATGTAAATTCTGATGATTCCTCTCCATAAAAAAAGGCTGCCAGAAAGTATAACCTTCAGGACAGCCTTAGCGTTCTAACCACATTCATTAATCCAAAAACATTATTCCATGCCTTCATGCATCTCTTGCATCATTCTACCATGACCTCTTCCTTTTTTCATGTTTGCTTTGAATGCGTCAAACTTCATACGTTGTTCATCAGTCAGTTGTGCACGCATATCCAGACGATGTTTCATCTGTAATTTGGCTATTTCAACTTTCAATGCTCCAATTTTCTCGATGTTCTTATTGATCGCAGCCATATCTGGCTTATCAACTGAAACAAGTGTTTTCTGATGAGCCATTGCTTCACCAAGTTCATTATGAAGAGGTTTTACTTCCTTCTGCATGGCCATCATGCCTTGCTTAAAAGCATCCTTCTGTGCATCAGTCAGGTTCAATCCCTTTCCGAAGCCACCATCACCCTCTTCCATTTGCATTTCATGTTCATGTCCTCGAAATGATTTCTTTGGACCATTCTCTGTTGGCTGGGCAATCAATACTGTTGAAAAACCCAATAACACTGCAATCATTAATACTTTTGTTTTCATAACCTTTAATTTTAAAATCCGTTTTCTGAAACTTGATTTAAATTTCTCTTTGGATGGTTATGAATCTAAAAGGTTTAATGATTAATGAAGTTTTATGATTTCTTTAACATTTGGCCTTAGATAAAAATGCTCATAATTAGTACAGTAATGATGCCAACAAGTCCAATGGTCGATTCCATGACAGTCCAGGTCTGAAAGGTTTGTTTCACACTTAGTCCAAAATATTCTTTGAACATCCAGAAACCTGAATCGTTGAAATGCGACCACATCACACTTCCTGCACCGGTGGCCAATACCATTAATTCGGGTGATGTCCCTGTGTGCTGGGCTATCGGCAACATGATAGGGGCAGTGGTGAGTGTCGCAACAGTAGCAGAACCAACGGCCAGCCTAAAAACAGATGCAATGAGAAAAGCCATCAGAAGAGGGTTCATTTGTATCGAATCTGAAATAGAACGGATGTATTCGATCACATGACTATCTTTCAGAACCTGAGAGAAGGCACCCCCTCCGGCTATGATCAGGATAATCATTGATATAGCCCCGATTGATTTTGCGGAACTATTCATCACCTCACTCATGGTCCTTCCCTTTTGAAGACCAAGTGCTAAAATCGCAACGATTACTGCTATGAAAAGGGCGATATTTGCATCGCTTATAAACTTCAAAAAGGTAAGAAGAAAGGAGAAAATCATGGTAGATTGCCCGATGTAACCTCTTGCCACAAAAATGTGGGAATAAAAACCTGTAATATTTGCAATTCCAAGTTTGGTAAGTTCTGCCTGTATAGGCGGAAGTCCAAAAATCAAATCGACCAAAGCGCCAAACAACATCAAAATCACTGGAGTGACCGCACACAGAATACTCACCCCAAATCCGGGAAGTTCGTTCTTTTCGAAATGCCGTTCCTGAAACAATTCAACGGGAGGTTTTACATCTATCTTTTTATAGAACCGTGATAACCATATCCCGCCTATAAGGCAGGCCGGAACCATCGGGATTAATCCATACAACAATACTTTGTTGACATTAGCTTCGTAAATGAACGAAACGTATGTCGGTGCCGGATGTGGTGGCAGGAAACAATGGGCTACAGATAAGGCAGAGAGTAATGGTAATGCCAGCCAGATAGTTGGCAATTTGGTTGTAACCGCAAAGGTAAAGATCAGTGGAATCAGAACCAGGAAACTTGCATTATACATCATGGGCAAACCAACCAGAAACCCTGTGATCATCAAAGCATACTGAATATTTTTTACTCCCATGAATTCGGTCATCCGAATAGTGATTGTATGCGCAGCTCCACTTTCTTCAAGGATTTTCCCAAGCATGGCACCAAAAGCAAGGATCAGAACAATCTTACCCATGGTCTCGCCAATGCCTTTCAGCACCGAATCCAGAATATCAAAAGGATTCATACTGCTCAACAAACCAACCGCAAAAGAGGTGATCAGCAGCGCAATGAAGGCATTCAATTTAAACTTGCTGATTAGTAATAAAAGAATCAGTATTCCGATTCCAACAATGAGAAGTGGCATGATGGCTTGGAAATTTAGTACGCAATAAAGATAATTATTTGCTTAACTGGTGCAACCGGAAAATCATGTGGAATTAGATTTAATCCTATCTTTGATATGCTTTAACCTGCAAAACAAACCTGACCATGAAAGCTTCCTTTTTCCTCTTTTCCTTTTTCCTTTGCACCAATTTACTTCAGGCACAGGTTTCACCCAAAATAACTATGGCCGACTACATGGGCGTTAACTCGAACGTGGCTGCCTACGACAATAACTACCTGGCTGACCTGTCAATATGTGTAAAATGGATCAGGGAATACCACAATTGGGCGATCTATGAGGCAGCCAACAATTACTACAAATGGGATAACATCACTACACAACCTCAGGGTTATACCTGGCCGGAGCATACCGACTATATGAAGGCCTGCAAACGTTTGGGGCTGAATGTATTAATCGATGTGCTTGACAAACCTGCCTGGGCCGGAACTTCACCAATACCCACTAATACCGGAACAGGCGCAAATGCTTCTGATTACATTGAACGACTTGAATTTATCGGTCAGCTAGTGGCCCGGTACGGTTCGAAAACAATAGCTACATCACTGCTCGAAACTGCAGACAAAGCCACAGGTCTGAACCTTATCAAATATTACGAAGACGACAATGAGCCTGATTATACCTGGAAGACACCGTTGTGGACTGCGGTAAATTATGCCAAATACTGCAATGCCGTACATGATGGCTATGGCGTGCAAACCGATGCTGTTCATCCCCTGTTGGGTATCAAATCCGTTGATCCTGATGCCAAACATGTAATGGCTGGATTATCGTCACATGACACCACCTATGTAAATACAGTACTTACTTCTTCAGGCGGTCGTGTCCCGTTCGATGTGCTCAATGTGCACTGTTACTGCACCGATATGACCAATGCCTATTCTCCAGAAAATGAAAAATACGGCTATGAAGTAGCATTCCATAATTTCTTCAAATGGAGGAACCGTGTACTCCCCAACATTCCTATATGGTTGACCGAATTTGGCTGGGATACATATTTGGCAACCAATAACCAGCACTCATACACCTATGCTCCTGCACTTGAGCAAGCCAACTACATTATGCGATCATACCTGGTCTTACTCAAACTGGGATTCGAAAAGTCCTTCCTGTTTATGGATACCGATGTGGATAGTAAAAACATTCTGCAATACTCTACTAGCGGTTTACTGGCCGATAAAACCTCCAAATACACCCGGAAAATGTCTTTTTATTACCTGGCCACCATGCAAAATGTACTTAGGAAAGCCGAGTTCTCGAAAGTTGTAGCCTTTAAAGAGCCTGTCGGAACCAGTGAAGTCTATTGTTTTGAGTTTAATAATCCAACAAACGCCGACAAAATATACGCCCTCTGGACTCGTAAAAGCAATTCGAAAAATGATGACGGAACCAAGTCAACTTATCAGCTTAATCCCGGATATAAAGCAGCATATGCCTATTCGATTGTTCCTGCCGACCTGGATCTTGATGGAGATACCATCAAATTTAGCACTGCGAATCAAACCATCGATCTGAACCTGACTGAGACTCCTCAATTTGTTGTTGTTGCTGGCGATAATACCCATTCCATGCTTCAGCCCTCAGTGAAAATGCAGCTGAATATTTATCCCAATCCTGCGAACAGTGAGGTCCAGATATCACTTTCCATTCCAGAAAAGCAAAAAATAAATGTATCGGCATATTCCATTGATGGTAAACTCGTCAAAACCCTGGCAGACGGACTCATTGATGAAGGAAGGCATCTTTATTCTTTCGGGAAAGGGATGTTACCCGGCACCTATCTGGTGAAGGTAAACAACTCTTTAGAAAATACAGTCCGAAAGATCATTCTCCTAAAATAGGAAAAGGGAATTAGGAAAGAGTCATTATTCCTTTTTCCTGATTCCTAATTCTTTTTCCTAATTCCTAACCATCCACCACTCATAAAAATCTTTCACTGTTGCTCTTCGCTGCATGATCCTGCAAATGTGATTCCGATGAATGCAAACCTCTTTTACTTCATAGTAATAGCTTTGTATCGGAGGAGCAGCCTTTATCGATCCTGTTTTATAATCTTTACAATTAACAGGGAACCACAAAGTATCCAAAGGGTCTGTCCAGCAGTAATCAGGTTCGCCTGCATGAAGTACCTTACCGTTACCAAGGACAATATCAGCCTTCGGATAAACCACAAATTTATAGGTGGCCCTGCCTAATTGCTCCATAGTGTCATTAACAAGAGTATTGCAATACGCCAGGTAGTTTTTATATTCAGCCATATCCGCTTTCTTTACATTTCCTGGTATAGCTGCCATCAGCAGTGGAATGATAACCAATAAGTAAAGTTTCTTCACGACAATTATATTTATGTCCTGTGATTTTCTTCTTTCCTATTTCCCCTTTTCCCGTCATCCTGTCCCGATGGATATCGGGATTGTTTCAGGACCTCCTGCTCACTACTCATTCCTAATTTATGTATTATTTCACCTTTATTTTAAAAGCCCATGCATAACTACATGATGTAGGCCGGGCTTTCTGCCTTGGATATTTGATGACTAACCCGTCAGATTCATTCCAGGTCCAATCCAAATCTCCGGGTACTCCCAGCATGTTGATCTTTGAACCAGCCACTGGTTTAACTGCTTTCAGCTTGAACTCTTCGCCCTGCCATTTCAAAAAGATGGCATACACCAGGTTGTCTTTCGAAGTAAAACGGGCATCACCTTCATGTTGAGTGGTCCAATACCGCGTTCCGTAAATCGCTTCGCCGTTGGTTTTCAGCCATTCGCCAAGTTTAAACAAGGGATACTGTTCGTACGAAGGTATAATACCGGGAGCAGTCGGCCCAACGTTGATATCGAAGTTTCCATTGCTGCTCACTCCAATGACCACTTTATCGATAAATTGCTTGGGCGACATACAATCTTCCTGATCGGTATCCTGGTTGTATCCGAATGTTTTAGCGATTCCTTGCCAGAACGACCATTTGTGGGTCAGCAAACCTTCATTCCCCTTTTCAAAGCTGTATTCAACATTATACAGGTCGCCGTGCTTGCCTCGTTCTCCTGAGCCAAAACGGTCGTTTACGAATACTTCCTGGTTCCGTTTGGCTGCTTCGTTATAAAAATAGGCAACTACCTCTTTCATTTTCCAAAACGTCTCCGGATGATCCCATTCCCCATCAAAATAGAAGAAATCAGGATGATAGAGATCTATCAGTTCCCTGATCTGAGGAATCATAAAATCATCCACATAGTTGTTTACTTTTTTCAATCCGGCATAAGGAATATCTTTCCCTGTATATAACGGATTATGCCATTCGAAGAGCGAATAATACAAGCCAACTTTCAGACCCTCCTTACGGGCAGCAGCAAAATATTGGCCCAGAATATCCTTCTTTGGCCCCATATTCATCGCATTGCGGTCAGTATATTTGGTTGGCCATAGGCAGAACCCATCATGATGTTTGGAGGTAATAAACATGTATTTGGCGCCCATATCTTTTGCAAACTTAGCCCACTCACCGGGGTTATAGGCTTCAGCTTTCCACTGAGGAATAAACTGGTCGTAGGTAAAGTCACTGCCATATTTCTGCCGATGATAATCGTAAGTTGGGTTGCTTTTATCATCCATATTATTACCATACCATTCAGCATATGAAATTTCCTTGTCACGTGGAGCCCATGCCGGAACTGAATACACCCCCCAGTGCATACTTAGCCCCACTTTGGCATCGTCGTACCATGCCGGCATTTTGTGAGAATCCAGCGATTCCCAGGTCGCCTTATAGGGTGCCTGCGCTGACAGTTTTGAAGTTAATAGAATGCAGGTAATCATACAAATCAGTAATGCAATTCTCCGGATCATAGGTCTAGGTTTATTGGTTTAAATGCGTTTTCTTATTGTTAAAAGTCAGTTGAAATGGAACTATGACATAAATTTAACAGAAATAAATTAAAAAGTCAATACATAACCCAAT